>Ga0209008_1000072_pt1 | contig 50712 bp, 46 predicted proteins | sample JacPin_JW_Ref_O3_FD_187963 | JGI IMG/M metagenome (GOLD analysis project Ga0209008, IMG submission 187963) | Forest soil microbial communities from Algoma, Ontario, Canada - Jack Pine, Ontario site 1_JW_Ref_O3 (SPAdes) (version 2) | ecosystem: Environmental > Terrestrial > Soil > Boreal... | reverse complement strand
AGCCGAACACTCGGGTCCCGTGCCGCCGGCGCGAGCATCGCCCGGTGTTGTCCCCGCCCAAGGCTTATCAAAGAGTTCTGTGTTAATCAGATAGAAACCCCCGTTGTAACAACCGCCTCCGTTGGTACCAACGTACCATTGTAGGACCGAGTACCCGCCTCTATAAAGGGATGCGGGGTACAGCTACATTCGTGCGGAGTGCTGTGTAAACTCCAGCCCTACAGCCGCATACGGGAACCATGTCCAGCAGGAACACGACGCTTCGTCCAAAGGCGAACGGATCGCCGCGCACCCCCAAGCGTGGAGACGATCCATCTCTATTATCCCCTCAGGTGAACCCCGAGCCTGGTGACGAAAACGCGCGGCCTGGCGACGGGCAATTCGAAGCCGTCTTCGAGACCAATCCGCTTGCGATGTACATCGCCAGCGGGGACACACTTGAGTTTCTGGAGGTCAATGCCGCCGCCGTCCTGCAGTACGGTTACTCGCGGGAAGAATTCCTGCGCATGAAGATTACCGACATCCGCCCCCCGGCGGAAGTGCCGAAGCTGCTGGAGCAGGTTCGGCGCAACAAGACGTCGTTTGCGAAACTCGGCCACTGGCGGCATCGCCGCAAGAATGGCGAGGTTTTCCAGGTCGACGTCACGACCAAAGGCATCCGATTTGCCGGCCAGGACGCCGTTCTGGTGGTCACGCAGGACATTAGCGAACGCCGCGCCGCTGAACAGAAAATGGCCGAACAGGCCGCTTTCTCAAGCGCGCTGACTGAGAACAGCCCGCTTGCCATCGTCGCCCTGGATCGCAACCGCCGCGTGCAGACCTGCAATTCCGCATTCGAGCGACTGTTCGGTTATCCGCTCGCCGAGATCCGCGGGAAGGAACTCGAGACGCTGATTGCGCCTGGCGACAATCAGGAAGAAATGCTCGGATTTGTGGGCCGGGTGATGACCGGTGAGATCGTGCGCGCCATCAGCAGACGCCGGCGGCGCGATGGTTCGCTTGTGGACGTACGCATCATTGGCGTGCCGCTGATCGTCGACGGGGAGCAAACCGGCACGTTCGGCATCTACGAAGACATCACCGAAAGAGGCCGAGCCGAGGAAGCGCAACATCGCGCGGAGGAAAAATACCGCCGCTTGTTTGACGGGGCCGTCGAAGGATTTTTCGAGTCAACCCCGGAAGGCCGTTTTGTCACCGTCAATCCCGCCATGGCGCGCATTGCCGGCTATTCGTCTGCCGCCGAGATGGTCGGACAGATTCACGACATCGGAAAACAGCTCTATGTCGACCCGGTCACACGCGCCGAACTCCAGAAAGGGCTCGAAGATAGGGGCATTTTGGAGGGTTTTGAGTGTCCCATGCTGCGCAAGGACGGCAGCCTCATCTGGGTTTCGTTGAACGTACGCGCCATCCGGGATTCCAGCGGCAAGATCGTCAGCCACGACGGCACCGCCGAGGACATTACCGATCGGAAGCGCTCCGAGCTGATCCGTCAGGTCACAACCGAGATTATTCATGCGGTGAACGTGACCGACAACCTGGATGCCCTGCTTCGCCTGATTCATGCTTCGCTGGGAAAAGTGCTCGACGCGGGCAACTGTTTCGTGGCGCTGAGTGATGCCGCAACCGGGAAGTTCTATTTCCCGTTTTTCGTGGATCGCTTCGACGCGGCCCCGTCTCCGGACAAGATGGAAAACCTGGACCGGAGCTGCACGTCCTTGGTGTATCGCACCGGCGAGGCGATGCTGATTTCGCAGCAGCGTTTTGATCATCTCGCAAGCATCGGCGAAGTGGAGCTGGTCGGCACGCCTTGCCCTTCCTGGCTCGGTGTTCCACTCAGAACCCCTGCCGAAACGATCGGAGTTCTCGTCGTCCAGAACTATGAGGACGAAAATGTCTACTCGTCACGCGACCTGGAATTCCTGACCTCGGTCGGTGGACAGATCGCGCTCGCGATCGAGCGAAAACGCTCGGAGGAACGCGCGCGCGAAAGCGAGGCGCGCCTGCGCCTGCTGATCGAACAGTTGCCCGCCGTGTTGTGGACCGTGGACAGGAATCTTCGTTTCACATCGGCCGTCGGATCGGGTCTGGCGCGGCTGGGGCTTAAGCCCAATCAGCTGGTGGGGATGTCACTCTCGGACTACTTCGAGACCGGGGATCAATCCTTCACGCCTATTGCTGCGCACCTTCGCGCGGTTGCCGGTGATCCGGTGACGTTTCCCGTTGAATGGAAGAAGGGCTCCTACGCGTGTCACGTCGAGCCCTTGCGGGACGCAGCCGGCGGAGTGCAGGGCGCAATCTGCATGGCGCTGGACGTCACCGACCGCAAGCAGCTTGAAGAACAGTTTCGCCAGGCCCAGAAGATGGAAGCCGTCGGACGACTGGCCGGCGGAATCGCGCACGACTTCAATAACCTGCTGATGGTGATTCAAGGATACGCGGATTTGCTCGCGGACCGTCTGCCTGCAGGCGAATCGCTCCACCGGAACGCTGTGCAGATTCAAACCGCGGCCCAGCGCGCGGCCGCCCTGACGCAGCAACTGCTCGCCTTCAGCCGCAAACAGATTCTGGCCCCGAAGGTTCTCAACGTTCACAGCGTCGTCGCCGATATGGAAAAAATGCTGCAGCGGCTGATCGGCGAGGATATTGAGCTTGAGACTTCCTCGAAGCCCGACCTCTGGTTGGTCAAGGCCGACCGCAGCCAGATCGAGCAGGTGGTCATGAATCTGGCGGTGAACGCGCGAGATGCCATGCCCAAGGGCGGTCGCCTGATGATTGAAACTTCCAATGTGGAGTTCGACGCGTCGGTCTCGCACTCGCCCGCCGTCGTCGCTCCCGGCAAGTACGTGATGCTCGCGGTCACCGACAATGGCTGCGGCATGGACACCAAGACGCAAGCGCACATTTTCGAGCCGTTCTTCACGACCAAGGAAAAGGGCAAGGGCACGGGACTGGGCCTTGCTACCGTTTACGGCGTTGTGAAACAGAGCGGCGGATATGTCTGGGTCTACAGCGAGCCGGGCCATGGAACGACGTTTAAGATTTATCTGCCGCGAATCGAGGATGAAACTGCCTCAGCCGGCCGCGATCGCAGTCCGGCGGCAGCCGCCCTTCCACGGGGCACCGAAGTTGTTCTTCTGGTCGAAGACGAAGCCGGAGTGCGCGAACTTGCTCGCGAATACCTTGAGATGAGCGGCTATACGGTGATTGTTGCCCCCGACGGCCACACGGCCATCGAACTGGCCGGCATGCACGCAGGAACGATTCATCTGCTGATGACCGACATGGTGATGCCCGGCATCGGCGGGCGCGAGCTGGCCGAACGCGTGCTTGCGGTCCGCCCGGAGATCAAGATCCTCTATATGTCCGGTTACACTGACCAGGCCGTCGTCCAGCAGGGCATTCTCGGCACCGACGCACCCCTGCTCCAAAAGCCCTTTACCTTGGCGACGCTCACCATGAAGCTGCGCGAGATCCTCGCGCCGGCAGTCGTACGCTAGAATTAGTACTCGGGCCTCTAGAATAGGTCCTCTGCAGGGAATCCTCCGGCTATTCCTTCCCCGGTTATCGTAGAATCACCTCGCAGTTCCCTCGAAAGATCATTGATGACCCTTTCAACCGCCGACCTCGGTTGTCCTGAAAAGCGGCTTCTCGTATCCTGCGCGCGTACCAGGACCGGACCGCAGACCACCGAGGAGATCCGCAAACTCGCCTCTGATTCCGTGGACTGGGATTTTCTGCTGACCTCGGCCGCCGAGAACTCGATCCTACCCTTGCTCGCAAGGCAACTTTCCCAAGCGGCACCCGACATCGTTCCGTCAAGCGAGCTTGAGCGTTTAAAGAATGGCTCGCGTGCCAATGCCGTCCGCTGTCTGGTTCTCACGGCCGAATTGATCAAGATCATAGACTTGCTAAGGTCCAAGGGAATTCAGGCCATTCCTTATAAGGGGCCGGTCCTGGCCGTGCAGGCATACGGGGAGCTAGCGCTGCGCGAGTTCGACGATCTCGATATCATTTTGCGCCAGAGCGACATGGCGATGGCGAACGCCATGATGCAAGAGATCGGCTATAGCCCTCGTTTTGGCTGGTATTTCGCCCCCAGCACGTCGGTCGTCCCCGGCGAATACAATTACCGCGACCAGAAGCGGCGGTTGATCGTGGAGTTTCATACCGAGCAGACCCTCCGCCATTTTCCGGTGCCCCCGGATCTCGACGACATCACTCGGCGGCTGGCTCCCGTCATTCTCAGCGGACATGAAGTACCAACGTTTGGCGCAGAGGATATGCTTCCCCTTCTCTGCATTCATGGATCGAAGGATTTCTGGGAGAGGATTTCCTGGATCGCGGACATTTCAGAATTCGTGCAATCCCGTCCAGAGCTCGACTGGGATCAAGTGTTTCAGCGCGCCGATGCACTGCGCGCTGGGCGCATGGTTCACATCGGCCTGGCACTTGCTGCCAATCTTTTGTCCGCACCGCTGCCGCAGGAAATCTCGATGCGCGTGCAAAACGATTCGGTCGCCTGCCAGGTGGCTTCAGAAGTAGCGCGAAGACATTTCAGGCGTGAATCGCCGGAACGCGATGCCGCCGCCCGATTCAACTTTCGCCGGAAAATGGTCGCAGGAATGCTTCCTGGTTGGCGGTACTCCATGCGGCTGGCGACCGATCCTGCCGACGAGGACGGCCAGATGATGCACCTGCCGCGTCCCCTGGTACCGCTCTACGCCGTTCTGCGTCCATTTCGCCTTTTGCGCAAATACGCAACGTCAGGCGGCCGCCCGGCCGGGCACGCCTGATCGTTGCCATCGCCCGAGTGAGCCTTGTTCACCTCGGCTCGAATTCTCGCCAAGATCGCGGATCTGTCGCAAGTGCGTAATCTTTCTCGTTGAACAATACACGGTGCCAGAATCCTGGTCGTGAGCCGGCCAAGGAAACATCGCCCAGTCCGTGCCACGTGCGCTAAAATAGTGATTCGAAGTTCAGGAGAAGACCATGAGCCTCACCGCGAAACCGACCGCCGCCCCCCTGGATGCGTCGCAACCCGAGAATCCACTAAAAGCCCTGATCCGCTTCGGCCAGTCTGTATGGTTCGACTACATCCGCCGCGATCTGATCACCAGCGGAAAGCTCGCGCGCTTGATTCAGGATGACGGACTGCGCGGCATGACTTCCAACCCCACGATTTTCGAGAAGGCTTTCGCGGAAAGCCCGGATTACACGAAGCCGCTCGCCGAGCTTGCCAAGCGCGGTGACCTCGATGCCAAGGGAATTTACGAACATCTTGCCATCCGCGATATTCAGGACGCGGCCGATGCGCTGCGGGGCGTGTATGACCATACCAAGCGCCGTGACGGTTACGTGAGTCTTGAAGTGTCACCCTACCTTGCGCACAAGACACAGGAAACGATTGATGAGGCTCGCCGTCTGTGGAAGGCCGTCGGGCGCGACAACGTCATGATCAAGGTTCCTGGCACGCCTGAGGGGATTCCGGCCATTCGCGAGCTGATCGGCCGCGGCATCAACGTTAACGTGACGCTGCTGTTCGCGCAGGACGTTTATGAAAACGTGGCCGAGGCCTATATTGCGGGCCTGGAGGATTTAGCAGGGCGGGGAGGAGAACTCGGCCAGATCGGCAGCGTGGCGAGCTTTTTCGTCAGCCGCATTGACGTGCTGATTGACGGAAAGATCTCTGCAGCGCTCAAGAATCCGGCTGCAGCGTCCGATCAAACGTTACTTCGCAGCCTGCAAGGCAAAGTCGCGATTGCGAATGCCAAGCTCACCTATCAGCTCTATAAGAAAATTTTCAGCGGACCGCGCTGGCAGGCTCTCGCTGGGCACGGGGCTCAAACCCAGCGTGTCCTGTGGGCCAGCACGGGCACGAAGAATCCGGCATATAGCGACGTGCTCTACGTTGAAGAACTGATCGGCCCTGACACGGTCAATACGGTGCCGCCTGCGACCTTCGACGCATTTCGCGATCATGGCAAGCCGCGCGCGAGCCTCGAACAGGACGTAGACACCGCCCACAAGACGATGCTCGATCTGGCCCGGGCTGGAATCTCCATGAAGGACGTGACCGACCAGCTGACCGAAGACGGCGTGAAGCTTTTCAGTGATGCCTTCGACAAACTCCTTGCGGCGGTCCAGAAACAGGCCAAGCCTGCTACAGGCACTTCTGCAAAGTAATGATCGAGAAACACCCCAACCGCCGGCCGCGAGCGTGAAGGCCACGCTCGACGACCGGAAGTTGGACAACATGGTCCGGCGCGCCTCGGTTCGCGACGCCTCGCTGTGGACCAATAGCCGGAACCCAGCAACACTGCTGCAGCTCGATCGTTGCCAGATCGCGGGGAGGCATCCTTGGTAGATTCAGGTGGTTCTGCAAACGCACCCCAGGAAGTGGTAGGCGCTCCTGCTGGACCCTGCACGATGGTGATTTTCGGCGCCGGCGGTGATCTGACCAAGCGTCTGTTGATTCCGGCGATTTTCAATCTCGCAGCGAGCAAGCTGCTGCCCGAGCAGTTTGCGATCGTGGGCGTATCAATCGAACCCTTCTCGAAGGAGCAATTTCGCGAGCAGGCGACCAAGGACATTCATCAGTTCGCGACGTGCGAAGTACAAGACGCGTCCTGGGACTGGTTTACCAAACGCATCTACTACGTTGCCGGAGATTTCCACGACGCGAACCTCTACTCGAAACTGAAAGATACCCTCGAGGAAACAGAAAAAGAGCAGGGGACTCAGGGCAACTGCCTGTTTTACCTCGCCACCAGCCCGGAGTTTTTTCCCGTCGTCGTGCAGCAGCTCGGTTCGGCCGGGCTGACCAAGCAGGAAGGCGAACAGTGGAAGCGCGTCGTAATCGAAAAACCATTTGGACATGACCTTCCTTCGGCGATCGCCCTGAATAAGACTATTGGGGAGACTCTGGAGGAAAAACAGGTTTTCCGGATCGACCATTACCTGGGAAAAGAAACCGTTCAAAACATTATGGCGTTTCGCTTCGCCAACGGGATTTTCGAGCCGGTCTGGAACCGCCGCTACGTCGATCACGTGCAGGTCACGGTTTCCGAGACGCTTGGTGTGGAACAGCGAGGCGGGTATTACGAAACCGCCGGCGCGCTGCGCGACATGGTTCCCAATCATATTTTCCAGCTGATTACGCTGTGCGCGATGGAGCCACCGATTTCCTTTGATGCCCGGGCGGTCCACGACGAACAAACCAAGATCCTTCATGCGATTCAGCCCTTCAGTCCGGAGACGGTTCTGGACCAGGCCGTGCGAGGCCAGTACGGCGCGGGCGAAGTCGGCGGAAAGCAGGTTGTCGGGTATCGAGCGGAACCGCACGTCTCGCCCGAGTCTCAGACCGAGACGTTCGTCGCCCTGGCCCTGCACATCGATAACTGGCGCTGGGCCGGAGTGCCATTCTATCTTCGCACCGGCAAGCGCATGCAAAAGGTCGCAACGCAGGTCGTCATTCGATTTCGGCGCCCTCCGTTCATTTTGTTTCGCAACACCTCGGTTGAGAAACTCGCTCCCAACGAAATCGTGATTAACATCCAGCCGGACGAAGGGATCGCGCTGAACTTTGAAGCCAAGGTTCCGGGACCGGTCGTGCGGCTCGGAGCCGTCAACATGACGTTTGAGTATTCCGAGTATTTCGGGAGCACCCCGCAGACCGGCTACGAGACGCTGATCTACGACTGCATGATGGGCGATCCGACTCTGTTCCAGCGAGCCGATATGGTCGAGGCTTCCTGGACCGTCGTGCAGCCGATTCTGGATGCCTGGAAGGGCACCCCGGCGATCGACTTTCCCAATTACTCTGCCGGATCCTGGGGACCCGACAAGGCCGCTGAACTTCTCCGGAGGGACGGGCGCGAATGGCGCGACCCGTCCAGCGCTGACGGACGCCATCGTGCCGCCGGGCCTCCCGCAGAGCAGAAACCCGCCTGACTTTCAGCCTTTAAATCTGACCTCGCCCCGCTTTTTGCTATAATCCGCTCCGTTGAACCATGGACTTCGACCACCTCATTACATTTCTTGAGATCGCCAAACAGGGCAGTTTTTCGCGCGCGGGCCAAAAGCTATACCGCTCGCAGCCTGCCGTGAGCGCGCAGATCCGCCAGCTCGAACAGGAATACGGACAAAAGCTGTTCGATAGGGTCGGGAAGTCCGTGCGATTGACAGTCGCAGGCGAAGCACTTCTGGAATACGCCGCAAAGCTTCTGACGCTCCGCAACGAGTCGCTGCGGGCCGTGGCGGACCAGTCCAGCTCGCCGCATGGCACGCTCGCCATCGGCGCCAATGAAGCCACGTGTCTGTACGTCTTGCCCGACATTTTTGCCGAATACCACCGTCGTTTTCCGGGCGTGCAGATCAGCATCTATCGCAATTTCAGCCACAAGGTTCTGGAGAAGGTGGAGGATGGAACCGTAGACGTGGGTATCGTGACCATGCCGGTGAAATCGCCGAGCCTAAAGGTGCATTCGATCTATCGCGATCGCCTGATGTTGATGGTCAGCCCGGCAAACCCGCTCGCCTCCTACAAAACCGTACGTACCAGCGACATCGCCGGGCAGCCGCTGATCTTTCCCAAGACAGGCTTCACACGCCAGGTTCTGGACAAGCAGTTTCGTCCCTTCCGGTCCCGGCTGCGCATCACGATGGAACTCGCCAGCGTCGGCATGATCAAGCGGTTCGTGGCTGCCGGGCTCGGGGTTTCATTGATCAGTGAGGGATTTGCGCAGGACGAGGTACGGGCGGGCCAGGTAAGGCTGATCCCGGTTTCCGATATGGAAGTCTGGCGGGAATTGGGTCTGGTATACCGCCGCGACCGTACACTGCCACGTTCGGCTTCCGCCTTCGTGGCGATGGCCCGCCACGGTGTGAGTGACGCTGGCAACGAAGGCGAGAGTAAGACCCCGCACAAGCGCTGACGAGACGGCATCCTCGGCGCGAACTTCTGAGTTCGAATCTATTTCACCCGCTTTGCGACCAGATCCTCTTTGGCTACCCCGCCGACGTCGCGCGTGAATTTGATCTCGTCGCCAGAGATTTTTCCGGTGTAGGTAATCACGAGTTTCTGACCCTGGTAGTCCAGATTCTCAACGAAGGAGACGTCATCTCCTTTCACGGATCCATTCTGTATATCCGTCATTCCGTTGTCGGACTTTGCAGTTCCGGTCAGTTTTTCACCGTCCACCTTAAACGTGTAGGTGTAGTGTTGCTCTCCGACCTGAGTGTTAAATGTCGCTGTCCATTGTCCGCTGATGTCCGCTGCCCTGGCGGACACGGCCAGGCCCAGCACCAGTAAAGCCACCATGGCTGCCAATCGAGGTTTCATAGTCTCGTGCTCCTGGGGAGATGTGTTCGGCTGAAACCAGACGTTTGTAGGTCGCAAACCCCGGAAAGTCAATCAAGAAGGCTTGTGCAGCTGCCTGTAGAGGTCGTTCGCGGATGTGAACTCCTGCTGGATCTCTTTGCTGGCCAGATTTGTGCGCAGATAATCTACAGCCTGAGCCAGGCGGTCCAGAGCCCGAGAAATATTATCGGTGTTCGTCAGAAGAATGTCTCGCCAGATGTCGTACGGGCTTCCTGCGAGCCGCAGCATGTCCCGCAAGCCCGATCCTGAAAGCGACAGCGGCAGGCCAGTTTCGTCTGTTTCATCCTGCACCACGCGCGCGAGCGCCAGTGAGACCAGTTGCGGCAGGTGCGAAACGATTCCGACAGCCCAATCGTGCGTTTCCGGATCAGACCAGATCGGCCGCGCCCCGATCGAGCGCACGATTTCGACGAACGCCTGAACGCGCGCGTCGGCCTCGGTCTCGGTTCCCATCAGGGCATAGGGAGCCCTGCGGAACAGTTTCGCGTCGGCGTGCTCGACGCCGGATTGTTCCTTGCCCGCCATGGGATGCGCTCCGAAGAAGCGCGCCCTGCCTTGAAAATGATCCTTCGCGGCACGGCAAATCACGGTCTTGGTGCTGCACGCATCGGTAACCAGCGCGTGCGGCTCGGCTGATTTCGCAATCGCGCCCAGCGATTCGATCGATGCGCCAATGGGAAGAGCGATGTAAACCAGGTCTGCGCCGCTTACCGCGGCCGCCAGGTCCGGTGTGGCCTCATCAACTACACCCGCGTCGCGGGCCCGTTCGCACGAGCCCGAGCGGCTAAAGCCAACCAGCGAAATCTTCGGAAAAATCTGGCGGAGTGCCAGCGCAAACGAGCCACCGATCAGGCCTGTGCCGATGATGGCTACCCGGCGGAACAGAACTGTGCTCGCCATGATACCGTTGCCGTCCTTCACGCAGGCCGAATCCAGGCCATTGCGAGCAAGCCAACGATCACTTCTTGCCGCCTGCGGCTATTGTTTCCGGCTTGATCCACGACATCTGTGCGCGCAGTTCCTTGCCCACGGCTTCGATCGGATGGTTCTTGTCACGCTCCAGGAGCTTGGTATAGACCGGGCGCCCGGCTTGATTTTCAGCTACCCATTCCTTTGCAAACGCGCCGCTCTGGATCTCCCCCAGAATCTTCTTCATGCTCTCGCGGACGTGGTCGTCTATCACGCGGTTTCCGCGGGTCAGGTCGCCGTACTTCGCAGTTTCGCTGATGAACTTGTGCATCTCGGTGATTCCGCCCTCATAAATCAGGTCCACGATCAGTTTGAGTTCGTGGAGACATTCGAAGTAGGCCGATTCGGGTTGGTACCCTGCTTCGACCAGCGTTTCCCAGCCGGCTTGAATCAGCGCGCGCGCGCCGCCGCAAAGCACCGCTTGCTCACCGAACAGATCGGTCTCGGTTTCCTCGGCAAACGTTGTCTGGATGACGCCGGGCCGGGTCCCGCCGATCGCGTGCGCATACGCGAGCGTGCGGTCAAAGGCATGTCCGGAAGCGTCTTGATGGATAGCCAGCAGGCAGGGAACGCCTCGGCCAGCCTCAAACTGCCTGCGCACGAGATTCCCGGGCCCCTTGGGAGCGACCATGGTGACGTCTACATCCTTGGGCGGTGTGATCTGGCCGTAGTGAATGTTGAATCCGTGGGAAAACAGGAGCATGGCTCCGCTCTTCAGGTTCGGCGCGATCTCGTTTGCGTAAATCGGGGGCTGCGAGGTATCCGGTGCGAGCATCATCACCAGGTCCGCGCCTTTGGAGGCGTCAAGCGGCGCCGAGAGCTTCCAGCCATCCTGTTCGGCCTGCCGCCAGGACGCGCCGCCACGGCGCAGGCCGACGACCACATCCAGCTTGCTGTCACGCAGATTGAGCGCATGGGCACGCCCTTGACTGCCGTATCCGATCACCGCAATGCGCTTGCCCTCGAGCGCCCTCGGGTTTGCATCCTTTTCCCAGAACATCTTGGCCATCAGTCTTCTCCTTGGAATCGCAAAAATTCGATATATCAGGCGTTCGTGATTGCGCCTTCCGACGCCGAAGATACAAGTTTCGCGTATTTCGCCATGACCCCGGACTTGTAACGCGGCACGGGCGGCTCCCATTGCGCACGGCGTTCATCGAGATTGGCCTCAACGTCAAGGCGCCTGGCGCGAACGTCGAGTGTGATCTTGTCTCCGTCGCGTACCAGTGCAATCGGGCCGCCCTGTGCTGCTTCCGGTGCCACATGTCCAACCATCAGGCCGTGTGTCGCGCCGCTGAAGCGGCCGTCAGTAAGAAGTGCGATCGATTCGCCAAGACCCTGGCCGACCAGGGCGCCGGTAACCGCGAGCATTTCGCGCATCCCCGGCCCGCCTTTCGGTCCTTCGTATCGTATGACGACCACGTCGCCAGCCTTGATCTGCTGCTTCTGCACAGCCTCAAACGCGGCTTCTTCGGAATCAAACACGCGGGCCGGGCCGGTATGGAAAATCCTCTCATGACCGGCGAGTTTCACCACGCAACCCTCGGGAGCAAGCGAGCCGCGCAAAATTGCCAGGCCGCCGTCCTTCTTAATGGGATTTCCGAGCGGGCGAATCACTTCCTGGCCGGGCGTTTCGTGAGCGGTTTGAATTTCTTCGAAAAGACTTCGCCCCGAGGCGGTCGGCCCGTCATGCAGCAAACCCGCTTCCTGGAGGCGTTTTCCCAGCAGTCGCGTTCCTCCGGCGTGAAACATGTCCGGCGCAGTAAACCGCCCGCCAGGTTTCAGGTCCGCGAGCAGCGGAGTCTTCGCCGAGATCTTGTCGAACTCATCCAGCTGTAGAGGCACGCCTGCGTCGCGGGCAATTCCCAGCAGATGCAGCACGGCATTGGTTGAGCCTCCCGAGGCCGCAACTGAAGCAATCGCGTTCTCAAGCGAAGCATGCGTGATGAGCTGTCTCGGACGAATGTCTCGACCTAGGAGCTCCATCACTGTTTTGCCGCAATCAAACGCAACTTCCAGCTTGCGCGGATCGACTGCGGGTACTTCGTTTGCTCCCATCGGAGAAATCCCGAGAAACGAAATCGCAGTGGCCATCGTGTTGGCCGTGAACTGACCGCCGCACGCGCCCGCTCCCGGACAAGCTCCATCCTCCAGTTCTGTCACCTGCTGCGCGGTCATCTTGCCTGCCGCAAACGCCCCGGGCGCTTCGAAGACGTCTTGAATGGTGACGTCGTGCCCCTGAAATCTGCCGGCCATGATCGAGCCGCCATAGAGCACGAGCCCCGGAATGTCGAGCCTTGCAAGAGCCATCACTGTTGCAGGGATCGTCTTGTCGCAGCCGCAGATCGCTACCACCGCGTCAAACGCATGCGCGCGCACGAATAACTCTATGGAATCGGCGATCACTTCGCGCGAGACCAGCGATGCCTTCATGCCTTCGGTGCCCATGGTGATTCCGTCGGACACGACGATGGTGTTGCATTCAATCGGCGTGCCGCCTGCCGCGCGGATGCCTTGCTTGACCTTCTCTGCAAGAGTGCGCAGGTGGAAGTTGCAGGGTGTGACATCGCTCCACGTATTGGCTACGGCCACCAGCGGTCGTGCGAGGTCCGCGTCGGTCAGCCCGGTTGCTTTCAGCATGGCGCGGGCCGGAGCCCGTGCGATCCCTTTTTTTATTGCATCGCTTTGCATCGCAAGTTGGCCTTTCACAAAATCTGCGGCGGAAGGGCGGGTTTTCAACCCCGTCTCGGTGCACCCCATCGACAAGGGGCCCAGGCGCCTGAAGCCGTTCCTGTTTCCTCTGTCTCCAACAAAAAAGCCCCGCGACCTGTCTCCAGGTGCGGGGCGCATTCGCCTAAGCGTGGCTTAGACCGGCGGCCCCCACCCTACGATTACATATACGGAATAGCTGATTGGTCGCGTCATAGAGTAGCGTCTCATCCCACAATGGACAATCGGTTTCCTAGGATTTCAAACTCCGCTCGCAGACGACACGCATCGCATCTCGCAACCTAGTAAGCCCAACTCTCGACGATAAGTCAAATTTCCAATTATTGCTTCCGGTATAAGGATCATTTATGCCCCTGCTCGCACCACAGACCGGTTGCTGCCAGGCGGGTTGACTCGATCGAGTGCGCGGCGTACAACATGTTCTTGCCCGCGCAGTTGTTTCTTGTCCGGCGCATGTAGCCAGCCGCCGATCCATGATGACCCTGCAAACCCTTCTCGAAATCGAACTTCCGATTATCCAGGCGCCCATGGCCGGCGTGCAGGGAAGTGCGCTTGCGATCTCGGTCTCAAATGCGGGTGGACTGGGATCGCTGCCGTGCGCCACGCTGAGCCATGAGGCGATGCGTGGGGAGCTCGCCCAGATCAGACAGCACACGTCACGGCCGTACAACGTAAACTTTTTTTGCCATAAACCTCCCACGCCGAGCCCAGAGCGGGAGGCTCGGTGGCGAGCGGCGCTTTCTCCCTATTACCAGGAGTTTGGCCTGGATGCGAACGCAGTCGGCCCTGGCCGGCCGCGTGCGCCATTCGACGCTGAAGCGGCCGACCTTCTGGGCGAGTTTGAGCCCGCCGTCGTGAGCTTTCACTTTGGCCTGCCCGCAGCGGATCTGCTCGAACGAGTAAAAAGATGGGGCACCCGGGTGCTTTCGTCGGCAACGACTGTAGACGAGGCGCGATGGCTTGAAGCGCACGGAGCGGACGCAATCGTTGCCCAGGGTCTTGAAGCCGGTGGGCATCGCGGAATGTTTTTATCCGCCGATTTAACCGAACAAACCGGCACTCTCGCGCTATTGCCGCAGATTGTGCAGGCGGTGAGGATCCCCGTCATCGCTGCTGGCGGTATTGTGGACGCGAAAACCGTCGCGGCCGCGATTTCACTGGGCGCTGCCGGAGTTCAGGTCGGTACGTCCTACCTGCTGTGTCCGGAGGCGACCACCAGCGCCGTGCATCGCGCCGCGCTAAAAAGCGATCAGGCGCGTCACACCGCTGTTACCAATCTATTCAGCGGCGGTCCGGCTCGCGGGATTGTGAATCGCATCATGAAGGAACTGGGTCCGATCAGCCCTCTCGCGCCTCCGTTTCCCTTGGCGGCCGCTGCCATGGCCGCGTTGCGTTCGAAAGCAGAAAGCATGGGCAGCGGAGATTTTTCGCCATTGTGGTCGGGTGAGAATTCAACCGGTTGCAAAGAAATTCCTGCGGCTCGGCTAACCCGAGAATTGGCGGCAGGCTTTGCTCTCCGCTCCGCGTGACTACCAGGTGGAAATGAAATGAAGCGCCATCGGTTCAAACGATGCTTGACGCATCCTGAAGGCGTTTTGTATAGTGGCGGTTCGAGCTGCAAGTCGGAACTTCTTGCAAAGGATAGTCGAGAGCGCGTGATGCAAATGTACTCTAGCTATTTCGCCTTTACGTACCGCTTCCCCTTCGCGGGGGAGCGGGCCGGCGAAACGCGCGCGGACAAGATCAGCAGCTAGAAACCGCTCAAAGTTTCGAATACCGGCCGCGAACCTCGAAATGAGGGCGCGGCTTTTTTATTGTTCCGGCTCAATGCCGGGGAGGCGACGCGAGTCCCATGAAAATCACCGACTGGCGAGGCAAGATCGACGCAATCGATACGGCCCTGCTGCATCTTCTGAATCTCCGCACCGAGCTGGCTCTGGAAGTCGGCAGGTTGAAGGATGACGAAGGCGCTGCGCTCCGTGTCCCCGCAAGAGAACAGGAAATCCTTGCTCGCATGAAAAGCCTGAACCCCGGCCCGCTTGCAATTGATTCGGTCGCGAAAATCTATCAGGTGATCCTGGACGAATCCATCCGCACGCAGCAGCAGCACGGTTTTGGCGGAGTTCCGCATCGGCTGCCCAAGAGGCCGGGCCGAAAATGACCGTCGCGAAAAACGCGCGCGTGGCGTTTCAGGGAGAGCGAGGAGCCTTCAGCGAGGAGGCGGCCGTGAAACTGCTTGGCGAAGAGATCGCGCTGGTGCCGCGGCCGACCTTCGAGGCGGCCTTCAGCGCAATAGACGACCGCCTGGCTGACTATATCCTCGCTCCGATTGAAAACAGCCTGGCGGGTTCGGTTCACAGGTCGTTCGATCTGCTGGTCGACAGCCGGCTAAGTATTCTGGCCGAAGTGATCATACCGATCGCGCACAACCTGATCGCAGCGCCGGGTAGTTCGCTCGCCGATGTCGCGGTGGTCGAATCGCATCCGGTTGCACTTGCGCAATGTGAACAGTTTTTCATCGCAAACCCGGGCTTGAAACGGGTGGTCACAGAGGATACAGCCGGCAGCGTGCGCGCCGTGGTTCGCGCGGGCGACCCGAGGCGCGCGGCGATTGCAGGCCGCCGTGCTGCCGAGATCTACGGCGGGGTGATTCTGCGCGAGCATTTGGAAGATAACTCTGAGAATTACACCCGGTTTCTGCTTCTTTCGACCTCGGAAGACTTCCCGGAGAACGCGGACAAACTTTCGCTCGTCTTTCAGCTTGACCATCGTCCCGGCGCGCTGGTCCATTCGCTGGAACCGTTTGCCCGGCGGAATGTCAACCTGATGAAGATTGAGAGCCGGCCTGTGCACGGGAGTCCTTGGCAATACCGTTTTTATCTGGACCTGCAGGCTTCCAGGCGCGATCCGGAAGTGGCCGCGGCTCTCATTGAGCTTGAAAGCCTGGTGGTGAACCTGCGGATTCTGGGGTGCTACGTTTCCGCGCCGCATTCTGATAGCACGAAATCTCAGCAAGCTGCGAGGACTTGAAAATGATTTTCAACATGCTGGGTGGGGCAAGCGACAGCGATATCAACCATATCGTCGAACGGATCAAGGAGTGCGGCTACGAAGCCCACTTGATCCGCGGAAAGGAGCGGACCGTGATCGGTGTCGTCGGAAATAGCGACCGCCGCCGTGAGGAACTGCTCGCTCTCAGTTCGGCGCCGGGAGTGGAGGAAATCGTGCGAATCTCGCACCCCTATAAGCTGGCCGCGCGAAGCGTGCGACCGGAGGGCACGGTGCTGGATCTTGGAAAGGGCGTAACGATCGGCGGAACGGCAGTTGTCGTTGCTGCCGGGCCTTGCGCGGTAGAAAGTGCGGAACAAATCGCGAGCATCGCCGCAAGCGTGGCCAAGGCTGGCGCGAAGCTGTTGCGCGGCGGTGCGTTCAAGCCGCGGTCGTCACCCTACAGCTTTCAGGGCCTTGGCATCGAGGGGCTGAAGATGATGCGGGACGCGGCCGACAAGAACGGCTTGCTGGTCGTTAGCGAAGTGATGGACCCGTCGCAAATCGAAATCATGCTCCCGTTTGTCGACGTCTTGCAGGTTGGCGCGCGCAACATGCAGAACTATCACTTACTGCGCGGCTTGGGCGAGGTGGACAAGCCCGTGCTCCTGAAGCGCGGGATGTCTGCCACGATTGAAGAGCTGCTGCTTAGCGCGGAGTACGTTATGGCAGGAGGAAACTACAAAGTGATCCTGTGTGAGCGGGGAATACGCACGTTTGAAACAGCATTGCGCAACACCATGGATATCTCCGCAATTCCGGTGCTGAAGAGCCTGTCGCACTTGCCGGTCGTTGCCGACCCTTCGCACGGCACCGGAAAGCGCGACAAGGTGGCAGCGATGGCCCGCGCGGCAGTTGCTGCCGGCGCCGACGGGCTGATCATCGAGGTGCATCCTGACCCCGAGCGCGCTCTGTCGGACGGCGTGCAGTCGCTCTACCCGGATCAGTTCACGCAGTTAATGAAGGAAATTCGCGCGATTGGTTTGGCTGTTGAGCGGCGTATCGCCTAGCAGCGGCGCAGGAAATGCCGGCCGGTTGAACTATGGAGTCGCCGCAGTGAATCCGTACTTCTGAAATATGGCCAGCCCCCGCGGGCTAGCGAGAAAATCCAGCAGTGCCCGCGCGGCGGCCGGGTTCTTGGAAGTCTTGATGACTGCTGCGGGGTAAACGACCGGCGCGTGCGATTTGGCCGGTGCGGTTGCGACGATTTTCACTTTCGTCGACGACAGCGCGTCGGTCGCATACACAACGCCGGCATCCACGTCTCCCGTTTCCACGTAGGTCAGGACCTGGCGCACGTCTTTTCCGAGAACCGCTTTGGAATTCACCGCGTCATAGATTCCAAGCGACGTCAGGACTTCTTTCGCGTACTGCCCGGCAGGCACGGTCACGGGTTCGCCCAGCGCGACGTGCTTCACATCGGTTCGCGTAAGATCCTGGAACGACGATATTCCCGCGGAGGAGTCCTTGGGGACGATGAGAACCACCTCATTCCTCAACAGATCCCGCCTGGTGCCCTCAAGAACCAACCCCTTGGTTTCAAGTGAGTCCATCTGCTTGGGTGCGGCCGAGACAAAGACGTCGACCGGAGCACCCTGTTCGATCTGAATCTCGAGCGTGCCGGAGGCACCGTAGTTTGCCGCAATGGCCACGTTTGGATTCGCCGCGATGTAGGTCTGTTTGGCTTCATCCAGCGCATCTTTCAGGCTGATGGCCGCGGAAACCGTGAGGTCGGCCTTGCCCGCCTGCGCTTGTGAGCTGCCCCCGAAGCTGCCTGCCGTCAAAAGCGACAGTGCCAGCACCACAGCCAAGAGCGCAGTCGGGAACTTGCGGATCATGAGGAACCTCCAGGTTTTCGTAGCGCACGCGAAAGGTAAACCGACAGCGCGTCATACGAATTAACACGATTGTGAGCGTTACGTCAATCGGGTCAATCTTTTGTCAGGACTCCATACGGAAGGAGACGATGCAGCGAAGTGTGAAGGAGAAAAGGCGAGAGCGTTCTATATGCGTACGATCATTACTTCGGTTGACTTGATCAGCGCCGCGGCCTTGTCTCCCACTTTGAGGCGCATTTCGCGCACAGCATCGGACGTGATGATCGAGGTGATTTTCTGGCCGCCGATGGACAGAGCAATTTGCGCGATCAGCCCGTCAATCTTGATTTCAGTAACGCGCCCAGCGAGTTGATTCCGACCGCTGATTTGGCGGAAATTTGGCCGCCGAGACTCGACCGGCAGTCGCTCGGAGTGCAGGTGCAGAAATTCGTCCAGCTCGGACTCGGGAATACGGTGGTGACCCCCTGCGGTCGTCACCGTACGAAGCTTTTTCTTGTAAATCCATTGCTTCAGCGTGGGATAGCTGATGCCCAGGATCTTGGCTGCATCGCGAGGGCTTAACAGGCGGGAAGGTCGAGTTGCGTTGGCCATCACCAATCTTTCTAACGCACTCCGCGCTACGGCGTCAACGGTTGGTTGGGCCTGTCGAGGTTCGCTCGGCCGGCAATCGATCGGGGCCCCGGCATCGGCGCGGAACCCTGGCACTGATAACCCATTGTCGGAGCTCAGGTTGACACTGACATCCGGCGAGACTAGACTGATTTAGTACACTATGAACTCGATGCTCCCGACAACGTGTTGTAGCACGCCACAGGCCTGTACGCCTGCGGGGGCGCAGGAGTTCATGGACTAGGTTCTCACAAAAGCCAGTCTTGAACTCAGCCCGCCCTCGGAGCAAGACCGGGAGGCGGGATTTTTTATGGCTGTGAGCGAGTTCAAGCTGGAACTATTCGGCAAGGACGAAACCGTGGCCGTGGTAAGCCAACTGGATCACCTCAAAACGCTCGAATCCGAGAGCATGTTCATTCTGCGTGAGGCAGCGGCTGAGTTTGCGCATCCGGTGATGCTGTATTCGATCGGCAAGGATTCCTCGGTCATGCTGCGGCTCGCCCAGAAGGCGTTCTATCCCGGCAAAATTCCGTTCCCTCTGCTGCATATCGACACCAGCTACAAATTCCCGGAGATGATCGAGTTTCGGGACTGGTACGCCAAGCACGTGGGCGTCGAGCTGATCGTGCACAAGAACCAGAAAGCGCTTGACGATGGTGCTAACCCCTATGCGCTTGGCACGCAGAAATGCTGCGGCTTCCTGAAGACCCGCTCGCTGCTTGACGGCCTCGCCGAAGGGGGCTTCGACGCGGCATTCGGCGGCGCCCGCCGCGACGAAGAAAAGTCGCGCGCCAAGGAGCGCGTCTACTCGTTCCGCGATTCGCTCGGCCAATGGGATCCCAAGAACCAGCGCCCGGAACTGTGGAACCTGTACAACAGCCGCCATCACAAGGGCGAAAGCATCCGCGTGTTTCCGCTCTCGAACTGGACTGAACTTGACGTATGGCTCTACATTCACGCAGAGAACATTCCGATCGTTCCGCTCTATTTTGCGAAGGAACGCGAAGCGATCGTGCGCGGCGAGCAGATTCTGCTGCTCCAGGCCGGTGTGAGGGCTCTTCCCGGCGAGAAGACCGAGATGGTGAAGTGCCGCATGCGCTCGCTCGGGTGCGCGCCTTGCACTGGAGGAATCCGCTCCGATGCCGACACGGTCCCGAAGATCATCGACGAGATGATTTCATTTCGCCGCTCCGAGCGCGAAAACCGCGCGATTGACCATGACGAAGAGGGATCGATGGAAATCAAGAAGCGCGAGGGCTATTTCTGATGTCTACCACGACTCCAGAGCCCACCGACGCGCCATTAGCCTCCGCTCAGCCCTTTGAAGCCACCGGCGCCGCGGGATCGCTTACTCAATCACTTGGATTGCTGCGATTTTCCACCGCTGGAAGCGTCGACGACGGCAAGTCCACGCTGATCGGGCGCCTCCTGTACGACAGCAAGTCCGTGTTCGAGGACCAGCTCGCCTCCGTGCAAAAGAGCAAGATCAATCGTTCTGGCGGCCCGATCGATTTTTCGCTGCTCACCGACGGTCTACGTGCTGAGCGCGAGCAGGGCATCACCATTGATGTCGCCTACCGTTACTTTTCCACGCCGCGCCGGAAATTCATCATCGCCGATACGCCTGGCCACGAGCAGTACACCCGCAATATGGCCACTGGAGCCTCGACTGCCGAAGCAGCCGTGGTCTTGATGGATGCGACCAAAGGCGTTCTGCGGCAATCCCGCCGCCACGCCTTCATCGCGCATCTGCTGGGCGTCGAGCACATTGTGGCCGCGGTCAATAAAATGGACCTCGTCGGCTTTTCCCAGGAAGTTTTCGATCGCATCTCCGCCGAGTTCCAGGAGTTCGCAGAACATCTGGGGATTCGCAACGTCTATGCCGTGCCCGTCAGCGCGCTTGAAGGCGACAACGTCGTGAGGCGGAGCAAACGGATGCCCTGGTTTGAAGGGCCTCCACTGCTCGAGCACCTGGAGTCGATCCCCGCGGGGCTCGGCTCGGCTTCCGGTCCGTTGCGTTTTCCGGTGCAGTACGTGATCCGGCCGGACGCGAGCTTCCGTGGATTTGCTGGACAGCTTGTTTCTGGCGAACTTCAGCCCGGTGCGAGCGTCGTGGCCATGCCGTCCCGCGTCAAGACCAAGGTAAAATCCATCGTTGCGTTTGAAGCCGAGCCGGAATCGGCTGGTCCGGGGGACTCGATCACTATCACGCTTGAAGATGAGATCGACCTCAGCCGCGGCGACATGCTGGTCGGCGAGGCGAATCCTCCCTCCTCCGGAACGGAGTTTCAGGCGACGGTCGTCTGGATGCATTCCGAGCCGCTCGATCCGCACAAGATTTATGTACTGAAACACACCACGCGCACCGTACGAGCGCGCATCAACCAAATTCGGTACCGCGTCGATATCAATACGCTTGAGCACGCGCCGGCAACCAAGCTCGATCTGAACGAAATCGCGGCTGTTGACGTGAAAACGACCCTGCCATTGTTTTTCGATCCCTACCGTTTGAACCGGATCACGGGCAGCTTCATTGTTATTGACCCGTTGACGAACGCCACGGTCGCCGCAGGAATCATCGATCGCGCAATTGATCCGGCCCATGGTTCACGGGCGGCGGCCGCGCATCGCCGGCACAGCACCAAACAGGAGAGGATCCTTCGATTCGGCCATCCGGCGGCTGCAATTTGGCTGAAAGGCCGCCCTCACGTGGCCGAGCTTGTCGAGCGCAGGCTGTTTGACGAAGGCTGGCAGGTGCAACTGGCCGGGCCGAATGATTTTCTGTCGCACGAGCTGGTGACGGTCGCAAAAGCGTTTCGCCTGTCCGGCTACATCACCGTTTTCTGCCCGCTTGACGACGGCACCGACCAGAAGCAGGTGGTCCGCGCGATCTTTGGCCCCGATTCGTTCTTTGCCGTTCGCATTACCGACGACACCGATGAAGAAGCGGTTGACCGGGTCATGAAAGTAATGCGCAAGTGGCGCGACACGTATTCTGAGCCCGAGAAGGGGAAATCATGACCGGGCCCGCGCTCGCGCAGGAATTCGAGACGCTTTCCGCAGAAGCCGTGATCGATCGCCTGTTCGCAGAAAACAGCGCTGCGGTCAAAAAAGGATCGGTCTGCATCACCTGCAGTTTTCAGGCCGAGGATATGATCGTGCTGGACCTGCTGCGTAAACGCCTGCCGAGGATTCCGGTTCTGTTCCTCGATACCGGCTACCATTTCGCTCAGACCTACGCGTATCGCGACCGCATGGCCCGTGAATGGAATTTGAACGTGCGCAATCTCGCGGCGAAACAATCTGTTCCCGAACAGGAAGCCGCGTTCGGAATTCTCAACCGCACCGATCCCGGACGATGCTGCCATTTGCGCAAGGTCGAACCGTTATTTGAGGCGCTTGAGGAATTCGACGTCTGGTTCACCGGGCTTCGCCGCGAGCAATCACCCACGCGCAAGAATCTCAAAGTCGTCGAGCACCATGAGCTGCCGAGCGGCAAGGTCGTGCTGAAGGCCAGTCCGCTCGCCGCATGGACCTGGGGCCAGGTGTGGGAGCATACTTCTCGCGAAAAAATAGAGTATCTCCCGCTCTACGACGCGGGCTACTTCAGCATCGGCTGCGAGCCATGCACGGCAATCCCGGCAGCTGGCGCCGATCCGCGATCCGGCAGATGGGGCGGAGCAAAACTGGAGTGCGGGATTCACACTGAGTCGAAGCGGTCCGATTAATGCAGTATCTGATCGGCTTCCTCATCGCGCTGGCAGTGGGTCTGACCGGAATTGGCGGCGGCAGCTTCACAGTGCCGGCGCTGGTCCTGATCGTGGGACTGCCTGCAGGCTCCGCTGTGGGAACTGCATTCGTGTTTGCCGGGGTCCTGCGCCTGATTGCCGGCCCGTTCTATCTCGCCGGTCGCCACATTCACTGGCGCTATCTGTGGCTGCTCTCACTCGGCGCGGTTCCGGGTCTTGCGATAGGCACCTACGGTCTGCGGCTGCTCAGCACCGACGCGAGCAGCCCCACCGTGATCATCCTGCTCGGGCTATTGTTGACCGCATCCTCGAGCGTCACCTTCATTCCTCGCGTTCAGTACCAGGGTTTTGCCCGCAAGAATTCCAGCTGGCTTCCGTGGCTTGCACTCCCCATCGGAATTGAAGCCGGGTTTTCATCCGCCGGCGCTGGCGCTCTGGGAACGGTTCTGCTCCTCAATTATTCCGAGTTGACGCCGCCCGAGGTGGTGGGCACAGACATTCTGTTTGGCCTCGTGCTCGCGGTGCTCGGCAGTGCGTTCCACTGGAAATTCGGCTCAATCAGCAGCCTGGTGCTGGGCCGATTGCTCGAAGGGGGAGTTCCCGGAGTGGTGATCGGATGCCTGCTCGCGAAGCGCGTGCCCGCGCGTAAGTTGAAAGTCGTGATCGCGTTGATTGCGATATTCGCGGGGCTGCAGTTGGTTTGGACCGGCGCGCGCACCCTTGTCGGGCGTCACGCCGCGAAAGCCCCAGCCGCGACGAACGAAAAAGCCCGTCCCGGCCTGCTGCCGTCCTGCTAGAGATCAAATCCAAGCTGCAATTTGGCCGCTTCGGACATGCGCGACGGGCCCCACGCCGGTTCGAACACGATCTCGACGTCGACTTCCTTCACGCCCGGCAGCTTTGAAAGCTTGCCTTCGACATCAGCCTTCAGAACCCCGCCCATGCCGCATCCCGGCGCGGTCATGGACATCTTGATCTCAATGCGATTGCCGCCCTGCTCGAGCGGTTTGGTCACGCAGGAGTAGATCAGGCCGAGATCGGCGATGTTGACGGGGATCTCGGGGTCGAACACCGTCTTCAACTGATCCCAGACCATCTTTTCGCTGAAGGCCGCTGGCTCGCCCGAAGGCGCTTCGGTTGCCTGCGGAGGTGTCAGGCCCAGCGCGTCCGCATCCTTCACGTCGATACGGAACATTCCATGAGCGCTGGTGACCGTCCAGCTGCTGCCGAGGAACTGCATGACGCTCACGCCGGTGCCCGCAGGCAGTATCGAAGGATTGCCGCTGGGGATCGCGATCGCCGCGCACTCGCGCTTGAGCTGGATGAATTCACTCATGGGACTATTCCTGATTACTCCGTTGAAACAGCGTCTTGCTTGCCTTCGAGCGCGGCGTTCAGCGTGTGCCAGGCGAGCGTCGCGCACTTCACACGAACGGGGAACTCCGAAACGCCGGAAAATACAGTCAGTTTGCCCAGCCCTGGTTCATTTTCAGTCGCAGGAGAGTGCCCGGTCACCATTTCATGGAAGCGCTCAAAAATCTTCTCCGCCTCGGCGAGTGTCTTTCCCTTCACGCTCTGCGTCATCATCGAGGCCGACGCCTTCGAGATCGCGCAGCCCGAACCTTGAAAGCTGATGTCGCGAACTACGTCGCCGTCGAGTGTGACGTACACGGTGAAGCGATCGCCACAGAGCGGGTTGAACCCCTCGGCCTTGTGGTTGGCCGCAGGCAGCTCGCCATAGTTTCTCGGCGTCTTGCTGTGTTCCAGGATTACGTCCTGGTAGAGATCGCGCAGATCCGACATCAGGCGAATACCTCCCGCACTTTTCCGATTCCGCGAACCAGGGCGTCTACTTCTTGGCGCGTGTTGTACGCGGCAAACGATGCGCGCGCGGTAGCCGGGATGCCGAAGCGCTCCATCAGAGGTTGGGAACAGTGATGTCCAGTCCGAATGGCGATTCCTTCCTGATCGAGAATCGTGCCGATATCGTGCGGATGCACCCCCTCGATCACGAACGAGACCACGCCGGCCTTTTCCTTCGCGGTGCCGATCACGCGTACTCCCGGGATCGATGAGACCGCATCGGTTGCATACACCAGCAGATCGTGCTCGTGCGCGCCGATGTTACCGATGCCAAGGCCGTTTACGTAGGTGAGCGCGGCGCCCAGACCGATCACGCCAGCAATGTCGGGAGTGCCGGCCTCGAATTTGTAGGGCAGCTTGTTGTAGCTGGTTTTTTCAAATGTGACCGAGCTGATCATGTCACCGCCGCCTTGATAGGGCGGCATGGCGTCCAGAAGCGCCGACTTGCCGTGCAGCACGCCGATTCCGGTCGGCCCGTATACCTTATGCCCGGAAAATGTGTAGAAGTCGCAGTCAAGCGCCTGAACATCCACCTGCATGTGGGGCACGGCCTGCGCGCCGTCAACCAGAACCGGCACGCCGTGCGCGTGTGCGAGCTCGATCATCCGCTTCAGCGGGTTGATCGTGCCGAGCGCGTTCGACACGTGCGTGACAGCGGCCAGCTTGGTTCGCGGCCCAAGCAATCGTTCGAATTCCTCTAGCAGCAGCTCGCCTTGGTCATTGATCGGAGCGATGCGGAGTTTCGCGCCTTTTTCGGCGCACAGGATCTGCCAAGGCACGATGTTGGAATGGTGCTCCATGGCGGTGATCAGCACTTCATCGCCGGATTGCACCTGGGCGCGGCCGAAGGTCTGCGCAACGAGATTGATGCCTTCTGTCGTGCCGCGCACGAAAATGACCTCGTGGGCGTGCGGGGCGTTGATGAATCGCTGTGCGGTCTGGCGCGCTCGCTCGTAGTCTGCAGTTGCAGTTTCTGATAGGTAGTGCACGCCGCGGTGGATATTGGCGTTGGTTCCTTCGTAGTAGCGGACGATTGCGTCAATCACGGCACGCGGCTTCTGGGACGTAGCGGCGTTGTCCAGATAAACCAGCGGCTTTCCGTGAACTTTCTGCTGCAGGATCGGGAAATCGGCGCGAACCCGCTCGACGTCAAAACTGCCAGCGGCGGGCGCCCGGCGCTGCTCGGCATGGAGCCTTCTTGCGGCGGTGGTCATGCGACCCGTCCCAGGGACGCAGCCGCGAGACGAAACGCGTGATCGTGGATCAGCTTCTCAACGTGCGTGCGTACCGGACCTTCCTTCATGCGGTCCATGCATTCGCTTGCGAAAGCCACCAGCAGCAGCCTGCGCGCAGACATCTCGTCGATTCCGCGAGAGCGCAGATAAAACAGCGAGTTCTCTTCCATCTGTCCGATGGTTGCGCCGTGCGTGCACTTCACGTCGTCGGCATAGATTTCCAGCTGAGGCTTGGTGTCGATCTGTGCGCTGTCGGAAAGGAGCAGATTTCGGTTGGTCTGCTTCGCATCGGTCTTTTGCGCGTCCTTATGCACGATGATGCGTCCGTGAAACACGCCATGCGCGTGGCCATCGAGAATACCGTTGTAAAACTGCCGGCTGCCGCAATGGGGGCTTGCATGTTCAACCAGCATGTAGTTGTCCAGGTGCTGGCGGCCGTTGCCGATGAAAAGTCCGTTGATGAGGCACTCGCCGCCCTCACCACCTAGAACCGGGTGAACGTTGTTCCGCACCAGCGCACCGCCCAAAAGCACCGAGTGCGAGGAGACGTCCGCCGTCCTTCCTTGCTGGATGCGAAGCGTAGAAACGTTGAAAGCCCCGGTGTGCTCGCGCTCGATCATGTAGTGCGAAATCACGCTGTGGTCCGCAGCGACCAGTTCGGTCACCGTGTTGCAAAGAGCCTGCCCGCCACCGAGCGAGACGTAGTCCTCGACAATCGTCGCCTGGCTGTTCTCTTCTGCCACGATCAGGTTTCGGGGATGATTCACGGCCGGCGAATCCTGCTCGGTTGAAACAAACAGAATCGCGACCGGAGCCTCAAGAACAACCCCCTTGGCGACGTGCACGTACGCGCCGTCCTCCAGAAATGCCGTGTTCAGGGCGCCAAAGGCATCGCGCTGCATGTTCAGGTAATGGCCCAGATGCTTTTCAATTGCTTCCGGATTGCGGGCGATCTCAGCCGCAAGGTTTGAAACTGTCACCCCGGCGGGGAGCTTTCCTACCAGGGACAACCCGGGCGCAAACCGTCCATCAACGAACACGAGCTGGCTGCCGGCGCCCGGCATTCGAAACCGGTCGATATCTTTCTGCGAGGGCAGGGAATGGCCGTTACGGACCAGCCGGAACGGAACCTGGGCAATCGCGCCGGGATTCGTGAAGCGCCAATCCTCGTCACGGGTCGTCGGAAAGCCAACTTCACTGAAGCGAACGAAGCCGTCCTGGCGAAGCTTTCGCAGCCAGGAAAGCTCGTGGCCCGGGGCGGACTTCTGGAATCCGCCAAAGCTTTCCGCGTATTTCGCAATTGCCTGGCTTGCTGCTGCCACTCGGTCGCTCCCCATGTAGTTATAGCGCCGGACTAGGCGCTGGCTCCCGCTCCTGCGTCGTACGCCCCGTAGCCTTTGTCTTCCAGCTCCAGGGCAAGCTCGGGCCCGCCGGAGCGAACGATACGACCCTCGACCAACACGTGAACACGATCCGGCACGATGTAGTTCAGCAGCCGCTGATAGTGAGTCACCACCAGGATCGCACGCTCGGGATTGCGCATGGCGTTCACGCCCTCGGCGACAATCCGCAGCGCATCGATATCGAGGCCGGAATCAGTTTCGTCCAGTATGGCGAGCTTCGGCTCCAGCACGGCCATCTGCAGAATCTCGTTGCGCTTCTTTTCGCCCCCCGAAAAGGCCTCGTTGACCGAGCGGTTCAGCAACTTGTCGTCCATGTCGAGCAGCTTCAGCTTTTGGCGCAACATGGGCAGAAAATCCATCGCGTCCATTTCCTCCAGGCCGCGGTATTTGCGGATGGCGTTGAGCGCTGAGCGCAAAAAATATGCGTTGCTGATCCCGGGGATCTCGACGGGATACTGGAAGGCCAGGAAAAGCCCTTCGCATGCGGCTTCTTCCGGCTTCATCGCGAGCAGATCCTTGCCGTTGAACAGGACTTCGCCGCCCGTCACGTTGTAGGTCTCGCGGCGGGCCAGTACCTGCGCGAGCGTGCTTTTGCCGGAGCCGTTTGGCCCCATGATCGAGTGCACCTCGCCTGCATTCATCTGGAGGTTTACGCCCTGGAGGATTTCGCGATCCTCAACTCTGACCCTCAGATCCTTGATGTCGAGCAAACTCATTCGGTGTTTTCCTTTTCCGGTGCGGCGTCAGTTGCTGAAATGTTCGTTGGGTGCGCGTCTTGCGAGTCGTTAACCGACGCTGCCTTCCAGGCTAACGCTTAGCAGTTTTTGCGCTTCGACGGCGAATTCCATCGGCAGCTCGCGAAACACGCGCTTGCAGAATCCGTTGACGATCATGGAGACGGCGTCCTCGGCTTTCAGCCCGCGCTGGCGGAGATAGAACATCTGATCCTCGCCGATCTTCGACGTGGACGCTTCATGCTCCATCCGCGCTGTCGAGTTCTTCACCTCGATGTACGGAAACGTGTGTGCGCCGCATTTGTCGCCGATTAGCAGCGAGTCGCACTGGGTATAGTTCCTGGCGCCCGCAGCGTCCTTCATGATCTTGACCTGGCCGCGATAGGTGTTCTGTCCGTGGCCTGCGGAAATGCCCTTGGAAACAATCGTGCTGCGCGTGTTCTTGCCGATATGAATCATCTTCGTGCCCGTGTCTGCCTGCTGGTAGTTATTGGTGAGCGCGACCGAATAGAACTCACCGACCGAGTTGTCGCCCTGCAGGATGCAGCTCGGATACTTCCAGGTGATGGCCGAACCTGTTTCCACCTGTGTCCAGGAGATCTTCGAGTTCTTGCCGCGACACGCGCCGCGCTTGGTCACGAAATTGTAGATCCCGCCCTTGCCGTTCTTATCTCCCGGATACCAGTTCTGCACGGTGGAATACTTGATCTGCGCGTCGTCGAGCGCGACCAGTTCGACGACCGCAGCGTGCAGCTGGTTCTCGTCGCGGATCGGAGCCGTGCAGCCTTCCAGATAGCTGACCGAAGCGCCTTCGTCGGCGACAATCAGGGTGCGCTCGAACTGGCCCGTCTCGGCGGCATTGATGCGGAAGTAGGTGGACAGTTCCATGGGGCACTTGACGCCCTTGGGCACGTAGACGAACGAACCGTCGGTGAATACGGCGGCATTCAGAGCGGCGAAGAAATTATCGGTGTGGGGCACGACCGAGCCGAGATACTTCTTCACCAGGTCAGGGTGCTTCTGCACGGCTTCGGAAAACGAACAGAAGATCACTCCCACTTCGCTCAATTTTCCCTTGAACGTTGTGGCGACAGAGACGCTGTCAAATACGGCATCCACGGCGACGCCTGCGAGCATTTTCTGCTCCGCGAGCGGAATGCCGAGCTTCTCGTAGGTGCGCAGAAGCTCGGGATCGAGCTCATCGAGGCTGTTCAGGCTCGGCTTCTGTTTCGGGGCCGAATAGTAGGAGATGGCCTGGTAATCGATGGGCGGGTAGTGAACGTTGGCCCACTTCGGCTCCGCCTGGGCCTTCTCAAGTGTCATCCAGTATCGGAACGCCTTGAGCCTCCACTCCAGCATGAACTCAGGCTCATTCTTCTTTGCCGAGATGAAGCGGATGATTTCTTCGCTCAGACCTTTGGGCGCGCGGTCTTCGCCGATATCGGTAACGAAGCCCCACTTGTACTCCTGCTGGGCCAGTTCCCGGATCGCTTCGGTGTTCGAACTCATTGGATTCCCCCAGACGCAATCGTGGTCACAAGCTTGCCACGCGCATCTTTGATGTTCGTCAGGTGCATCGGATGCATCAGATCGGAGAGCGTGATCTTCTCAAGCACCCCTCGCACCGCCTGATTGATAATTTGCTGGTTGCTCTTAATCGGGCAGCAGGGCTCGAGGTTGCACAGCCCGGTGATCTCGGTGCTGCACTCGGTGAGCGCCATGGGACCTTCGATTGCCGCAATCATCTCCACCACCGAAATCTCGTGCGGTTCCCGCGCCAGGATGTAACCACCCTTGATGCCACGATGGGAAATCAACAGGCCGCTCTGCAATAGCTCCTTCAGCAGCTTGCTGACGGTGGAAAGTGGCAGCTTGGACTCACGGGCCAGATCCCGCGCCGTGCGCAGCGGAGGCCCCTGGTCACGGGCAATACAGGTCATTAGAACGAGCCCGTAGTCCGTTAATTTACCGAGCCTTACCACGATCTGCTCCCCCATGAGGCATATAGCACTAATCCAGTACGGTATCGATCTTAGCAGGCAGGCGAGGGACTTGCAAGGTATGTTGACCATAATGCAGTGGGTGCGGTCGTCGGGGTCCCTGGTTGCCAGCAAGGCCTGAACTTGCATTTCCGGCTGCTGCGCCCTTAAATGTAATTTCATCCTGGCTTCCGCCAAAATGCGCAATCGGAAGCCAGACTGCTGCGATGGTGAGTGAATGAGCGTTCCGCTTGAAAGGCACGTCTGGACGATCAACAGAGGGTCAGCGACCCTGAAATCTGCGCTTTATTCCGCCGGTAATCACGGCGACCTGCTTCTTTCGATCACAGTTGGTCAGGCCGGCGATTCAGGCAGCCGTTTGAAGATTTCAGATCCGAGCGGGACATCCTTGCTCGATTCCCCGATTGAAGGTCGGGACCCGAATGCCGCGATGGAAGTGATACTGGGCTGGCTCGGCGAACACAGCTTTCTTTCCGGACTTGCCGCCGTGGGTCACCGACTGGTGCAAGGGGGGCCCAAATACAAGGACCCGCAGCGGATTACCCCCGAATTCCTGTCGGAAATCGAAAAGTTCGCGCCACTGGACCCTGATCACATGCCAGCTGCGATCCAGGGAATCCGGTTCATCGCCGGGAAACTTCCCAAACTTCCGCAAGTGGCGTGTTTTGACACCGCGTTTCACAGCTCTCTTCCGCAAGTTGCGCGCATGTATGCCCTGCCCCGACACTTCTACGACCAGGGCATTTTTCGGTACGGATTTCACGGCCTATCCTACGAATATGTAATGCGCGAGCTCCGCGCGCTTGACGCGGAACTTGCCGACGGACGCGTAATCATCGCGCATTTGGGCAGCGGCGCGAGCATGGTCGCAGTCAAACAGGGAAAAAGCATCGACACCTCCATGGGGTTCACGCCGCTTGAAGGTCTGGTGATGAGTACGCGATCCGGCGACGTTGATCCCGGCGCGCTGCTCTATCTGCTTGTGCACGACAAACTGTCGGCGAAAGAAGCCAATAAGCTTCTAAATCAGGAATCCGGGCTGCTGGGTGTTTCCGGGACGACCTCGGATATGAAGGCCCTGCTCGGTGCGATGCAGCAGGACGCCCGGGCTGCAGAAGCTGTGGAACTGTTCTGTTACCGGGTAAAGAAATACATTGGCGCCTACACGGCCGTTCTTGGAGGATTAGACGCGCTGGTCTTTGCGGGGGGAATTGGAGAACGGGCGCCTGTTGTTCGCATGCGGGCCTGCGACGGCTTGGGTTTTCTGGGCATCCGTTTGGATACTGCAAGCAATGAAGCGAGCACCGCGGTCATATCATCCCGAGACAGTCGAGTAAAAGTGCGCGTCATCAAGACCGACGAAGATCGAATGATCCTGCGGCATGTCTGCTCCGTACTCGGCTGGTAGTACATTTAATCTGGTGAACCAGTTCCACGGGCAAAAGCTCCCGGCACGCCCTGGTCGGATTTTCAGCGAATTCTAATGCCGGGTTCACCTTCGAGCGAGAGTCGCGCCCTCAAGCTTATATAATTGTACCGGGACGCTTCACTCAAGTCCCGGGCCTGCCAGTTCAGGAGCAAAGATGCTCGAGTTTAATGCTGCGTTATCGACTGCCGTTGAAATCAAAGACAAACCGCAAAACGCAGAGACCGCAACTGCCCGTGTGAAGCCGAATGGGCCGCTGTCGCCCGACTTGTTGGACAAAATGCAACGCTATTGGTGCGCCGCGAATTATCTGTGCGTTGGCCAAATCTATCTGCTCGATAATCCGCTGCTGCGCGAGCCGCTCACCAAAGAGAACATCAAGCCGCGTTTGCTTGGCCACTGGGGAACATCCGCGGGACAGAATTTCATCTACGTGCACCTGAACCGGCTGATCCGTCAAACCGATGCAAATATCATCTACATATCGGGCCCTGGCCACGGCGGTCCGACGCTGAATGCCTGCGCGTACCTTGAAGGAACCTACACCGAGGTGCATCCCGAGATCACCCAGGACATCCACGGCATGCGTCTTCTGTTCCGTTCTTTTTCGACGCCCGGAGGCATCCCGAGTCACTGCGGGCCGCACACGCCCAACTCGATGCATGAAGGCGGGGAACTGGGCTATTCACTGGTCCACGCCTTTGGAGCGGCCTTCGATAATCCGGACCTGATCGTGGCCTGCGTCGTCGGGGATGGTGAGGCCGAAACGTGCCCGCTCGAAGGAAGCTGGAAAGGCGTCAAGTTCCTGAATCCCGCGCGGGACGGTGCCGTACTGCCGATTCTCCACCTGAACGGCTACAAGATCTCCGGTCCCACAGTCACAGCGCGTACCAGCGACGAGGAACTCACCGCGCTTTACAAAGGACACGGCTACACCGCTTGCTTCGTTGAAGGCGACGACCCTGAGATCGTGCACCAACTTCTTGCCGGTGCCCTCGATCAGTGCTACGCGCGCATTCGAGAAATTCAGAAAGACTTCCGGACAACGAAGAACTCGTCGCGGCCTTCGTGGCCGATGATTATCCTGCGCACTCCCAAGGGCTGGACATGTCCGAAGGAAGTAGATGGCGTTCCCATCGAAGGCACTTTCCGGGCGCACCAGGTTCCGCTCTCAACCGTTTGCGAGAATCCCGAGCACCTGAAGCTGCTCGAAGCCTGGATGAGAAAATACCGGCCCGAGGCGTTATTCGACAGCGAAGGCCGTCTGATTGCTGAACTTGCAGACCTGGCCCCATCTGGCCCTCGCCGCATGGGTGCGAGTCCCCATGTAAACGGCGGGCGATTATTGAAGGCGCTGGACCTGCCCGACTTCGCGCAGTACGGATTGTCCATTCCCGGACCCGGCCAGGTGGTGGCAGAGGCTCCGCGCAAGCTCGGTGAGTATCTGCGCGATGTCATCAAGCTCAATCCCGCGAATTTTCGGCTGTTCTGCCCGGACGAAACTAATTCCAATCGCCTCAACGCCGCATTTGAGGCAACCGACCGTTGCACCATGGAGCCGATCGTATCGATCGATGACCATTTAGCCCCTGACGGCCGAGTCATGGAGGTACTGAGCGAACATCTTTGCGAAGGCTGGCTGGAAGGCTATCTGCTGACCGGCCGGCATGGCATGTGGTCTTCCTATGAGGCTTTCGCTCAGGTCGTTGACTCCATGGTGACGCAACATGCGAAGTGGATGGAGGAATGTCTGGAATACCCCTGGCGCAGGCCCATCGCCTCGCTGAATGTGTTGCTCACCAGCCATGCCTGGAGAAATGACCACAATGGCTTCAGCCACCAGGCGCCCGGGTTTGTTGACAACGCGCTCCAACGGCGCAGCGAGGTGATTCGCGTCTATTACCCGCCGGATGCCAACTGCCTGCTCAACGTATTTGACCACTGTGTGCGCAGCCGGAATTACGTCAACGTCATTACGTGCGGAAAGCAGCCGCAGCTGCAATGGCTCACGTGTGACGAAGCGCTCGCCCACTGCTCCCAGGGGGCGTCGATCTGGAAATTCGCGACCAACGACGGGGGAAGCGAGCCCGATATCGTCCTGGCGTGCGCGGGGGATGTCCCCACCATCGAGGCGTGTGCCACTTCCTGGCTGTTGCAGAAGCACGTGCCGGGAATCAAGGTGCGCGTCGTGAATGTCGTCGATCTCAACTCGCTGATGAGTCCTGACGATCATCCTCACGGCATGGACAATATTTCATTCAACGCGATGTTTACACCGAACGTCGATGTGATCTTCGCATTCCACGGCTATCGCTGGCTGATCCACAGCATGGTGCACGGCCGGTCGAATGAGTCCCGCTTCCATGTGCGCGGATTTAATGACGAGGGCACGACCACGACTCCGTTCGATATGGTTGTGCTGAACAAGATGAGCCGGTTCCATCTCGCGATCGACGCGCTCAAGCACGTGCCGCGTTTGCGATCGCAGGCATCCGATGCCATCGATATGTTTAACCGGAAACTCTACGAGCACCATGCGTACATCCGGGAGCATTTCGAGGATATGCCGGAAATTCGGAATTGGAGCTGGACGAAGGACTTCAGTGAGCCTGCCGCTCCTCCGCCTCTGGCGAAAGATCAACCTCGCGGCCAGCTGTTCTCTGATGCCTAGCTCGCCCCTGGCCGGCTGATTTCGGCTATTGGTGAGGAATCGTGGCTACAGCTGCCTGAGGTGCGGCGGGTAGAACGGTGCCTGCCGGGTACACAATGACCTGGATCTCTCCCCAGCCGGAGTCGGCGCTTGCACCAGCCTGCTTTCCCATGCCCAGCGTCTTGAGTTGCGTATCGTCAAAACCGAAGTTGCCCACCAGGTAGTTCCGCACTACCGCTGCGCGGGCCTGTGTCAGCACCAGGTCTTTCTGGGCGTCTCCGGTCATGCCGCTGTAGACCACGATAACGGCGACACCGAATTCATTGCCAGCGAGAAATTTGCCGGCCTCATTCAAGGAGTTCTGGTTTTTCAGCTTCGCTGTGTCGATCTGGTCGAACAGGCCTTTTGGCTCGTAGGTGAATGTCTTCAGGGGTGAAGCTTCCGGCAAGGTCGTGATTTCGTCCTTCGCTAGGTCGGTTGAGTCCTCGTAGCCGCGTTTCTTGAAATATCCGCGGAGAAGGAAATTCTGCTTGAGCGCTTCCATGTTTTCCTGGAAGTCGGCGATCCCGGCTTGCGCGTGGACCACGGTGTCACGCATGCCGACTGTCGTCTGGTCCAGTTCGTTGTACATCTTCTTGTCGTTGATCAGCTCGCCGATCGTTCCCTGGCCGTCGTCGATCTTCCGGGTAATGGATTTCAGGTTGGCAGTTGCCACAGTCGTGTTGTCAATTGCCGCCTTGCTGCTGTCCAGAATGACATCGGTCTTGGCGATCAGGTCGGCGATAACCAGCGGGGGCTGGCTTGAGATCGTGTCGCCGTCTCGTACGTTTAACCCCTGCGCCGATCCAAACGAGATCGAGACATATTCGTTTCCCAGCAGACCCTCGGTCTGGATGGCAGCCACGGAATCCTGTTTGATAATGTCGTGGGTTGAGCGCTCCACATCCATCAGCACCGTTATCTTGTCGGTCGGACTCTTTGGCAGCTCGATCTTGCGCACGCTGCCGCTGTGGACTCCGCCTACGCGTACCTCAGCGCCTTCGTCCAGTCCGACGACGGTGCTGAACTGCGTTTTCAACCGGTACGTGTTGCTGAAAAGGAATTGCCGGTCGCCGATGATGAAGATTCCGGCCACCAGAACCGCCAGCGTCGCAATGATGAAAGCTCCCAGCCTAGCCGCTCTTGACATATGTGCTCCCTATGAATCCCGTTTGAAGAATTCCGCGACAAATTCGTCGTCGCTGCGCTCAAGTTCCTCGAAGGTCCCTTCGATCACCGCGTTTCCCTGATGCAGCAACACGATTCGGTCCGCAATGGTCTTGGCGCTGTGTAAATCGTGCGTGACCACGATCGACGCTACGTCGCGTTCTTCCTGCAATTTGAGGATCAGTTCGTCGATCTCGCGAGAGGTGATTGGATCAAGCCCCGCGGTGGGTTCATCCAGCAACAGGATGCTGGGCTCAAGTGCCAGCGCACGCGCCAGCCCCACTCGTTTCTGCATCCCGCCGGACAGCTCGCTGGGCATTTTTTTTAGGTCGCTTTCCATGCCCACGCCAGTCAGCAATTCCTTGACGCGGTCCGCCCGCTCCGCTGCCGTCAGTTTCGAATGTCGCCGCAAGGGAAACGCGACGTTCTCCTCAACCGTGAGCGAGTCGTACAGAGCCGCATGCTGAAACAGGAACCCCATCGTCTTCCGGATCTCATTGATCGCTTCAAGTCCAACGCTGGTGATCTCCTGCCCGTGAATCTGGATCGATCCCGAGTCCGGCTTCTGCAGCGCGATGATGAGCCTCAGCAGGACGCTCTTGCCGGTTCCGCTACGACCCAGCACCGCAAGAGTCTTGCCGCTGCCAACCGTGAGATCGATCCCGTTCAGGACCACTTGACCCTCAAAAGACTTGTGTATGTCCTTAAGGACCATCGCCGGACCGTCATCCTTTGGCCCGGCATTGCCAGCGGCGGGATTTGGGCCGCGGGCTGCTGTTGGCGCGATCACTTGGTCTGTCGGCGTCATGGGAAGAACACCAGGATCAGTTTCGTCAAAATGACATCGGCCAGCATCACAAACAGCGAAGACAGTACGACCGAGCTTGTGGCCGATCGGCCCACGCCTTCGGTGCCGCCCTGACTGCGCATTCCCTGAAAACAGGCAATTACGCCGATGATCAGGCCGAACACCATGGTTCTGAAAGTCGGCGCGAGAAAATCGCTGAAGCTCGCGCCAGCAAATCCCGCATGGAGGAATTTCTGAAAAGACATGGGCTCAGCCAGGGTGGTCGCAATCCAACCGGTCGCTACGCCGGCGAAGTCGGCTGCGAGCGTTAACAGCGGGAGCATCAGGACGCAAGCGAGGATGCGTGTAAAAGCCAGCAACTTGTAAGGATTTACTCCGGAGGCCTCGATCGCGTCGATCTGTTCGGTTACTTTCATCGATCCCAATTCCGCCCCGATACCGGCTCCCACGCGGCCGCTTACGACCAGGCCGGTCACGACGGGACCGGTTTCGTGAATGATCGAGAATACGATCGCGGCAGGAAGCATGGCCTTGGCGCCGAATCGAATCAAACTGTGACGACTCTCGAGGGCCAGAACTGCACCGATGGCCGCGCCCGCCATGGCCACCATCGGCAGCGACTTGGCCCCTACTTCGTCGAGCTGGCGCATCAGTTCGCGGCCTTCGAAAGGACGTCGAACTGTTGCGCGCATGACCTGCCAAACAAAAACCCCGATTTCCCCAAACCACTCAAGCAACTCGTTGATGGGCCTCCAGAGCGAAGCAAGGGTAGACCCGGCAAGCGGTGCGGCTTGCGGAGCGTCCTGACTGGCCCAGAGGTCGGGCACCTTGGCGTCGTGGCTCATAGATATTGATCAGGGATTCGAACTGGCTACCGACTCTGTTTTTGGAGTGAGTGGAGGACTCACGCGGCCGAATATCGTGTGTGGTCCTCCGTAGATGAACTCGCGTGCGATATTTTCTCCGACAAACCCGAGCAGGTCGTAGTTGCCCATCCGGAATCCGTCCTTGGCGTTAAAGCGGCTTGGATACCATCCATAGACGGCAGTCATCGTCCCGGCGTACGGCGCGACGAGATCGGGCACCGAGAAACGGCGAGTGCCCTCGGGGCCAACCCGTGCCGTCACTGTTGAAATCACCGCATGACCCAGGCGTCGAAATACGCCTCGGCATTCACAGGGGTAATACAGCGTGTCTTCCCCCAAAGCCTCCGCCAGTGCATATCGGGTCGTCGTTGTTACCGTCTCAATGCCAAAGGTGGAACCGACACGCTCTCCGTAGGCCGCCCAGCCTTGTCCCCATTCCGGCGGGGTCTTGTCTGCCTGGTTAATGGCTCCGACCAAGATGGCTCCAGCAATCGGATACGGCCCAAAGGCGTCGAATAGATAGCCCTTAAGCTTCGCTTTCTCGGTCGGGCGTCTGTAGAGGGGCTCGAGTTGTGGCTGGGGCTTGTCTGGCGTGGGTGGGGCGACGTTCGTGGAGGAATATCCCGAGCCGGCGGCGGCTTGCGCATTTCCGGCAGGTGCAAAGGCTCCCAAGCCCGCGGTAGCCGCCAGCAAAATACCGATCCGAACACTCATCATGTGCAATGCTCCTCGCCTGGATTCCCCGTCTCGTGATCGAACTTGGCTGTGGCAACAATCCAGGGAGGGACCAAGACCGTTCCAGTCAAAAGTAACAACTCGAGACTTGAGCCGTCTGTGCTAAACAGAACACAGTTCCACGTCTGCTCATTTCCTCTCGGGGTTGTTTGGCGGAGCCAAAAGGGTGGGATGCTGGATCTTGCTCCGACGGAGGTTGCACCGATCCCGAGAACCGGCAGGGGCGCCATCGCGATTCCGCGATTCGCCATAGCCGCCAGCGTCTCATGCGGATTGCAAAGCGGCCTTTCGTGCGCCTTCCTCACTGGCCTGCTGATTCCATCGTTGAACGTTTACCCCGCCGATGAGTGCGAAGCGCTTAGAACTCCGGGCGATGCTGGCCACCCAGGCCCTATCTCGTATTTCTCTAATAATAGGACACTTACGCCTAAGATCTGGCCACCTTCGACATTCCGCTTGACAAACTGGCTGCCGACAGCTACTATTTGAACGTGTTCAAACAAGAAATCGCACGAGGCAATAGCAAGCAGACGCGTGCCAGCATCCTGAGCCATGCAATCCGCCGGTTCCGCGAAAAGGGTTTCGACCTGGCGACCATGCGGGATGTGGCCGACGCGGCGGACATTGCCCTGGGCGCCGCTTATTATTACTTTCCGAGCAAAGAAGCGATCGTCCAAGCCTATTACCACGAGGTCCAGGCCGAGCACGCCCAGCGCGTGGCAGGAGCCCTGGCTGAGCGCAAGCACACGCTCGAAGAACGTTTGCGGATTGCGTTCAATACCAAGTTCGACATTTTGGCGAATGACCGCAAACTCCTGGGCGCGCTGTTCCGTTATTCCGCTGATCCCGGACACTCGCTTTCAGTTTTCGGTCCCGCCAGTGGTTCGATCCGGGAGGCCAGCATGAAAGTATTTGCCGAGGCGATTGGCGGGGAAAAGCTGCCGGACGATATCCGGGCGGTACTTCCTGTGGCGCTATGGGCCGTGCACATGGGAATCCTGCTGTATTTCATTTATGACGATTCGCCGGATCAAGCTCGCACGCGAAAGCTAATCGACGGCGTCACTGGTTTGATCGTCCGCGTTCTAAGCCTGGCCAAAATACCCATCATGAAGCCGCTGCGCGGAAGCCTTATTTCGCTGTTGCGCGAGACCGGGCTTTTTCCGCCGATGAACGCTCACGTAGGTGCTGTGCCTGAGCGGCGATAAAGCGCAGCCACAAATGGAGCGACCAACCATGACCAACAACCAAGCCAATCAGCCGTTTGAACCATTTCGCGTGCAGTCAAATCTTCTACAAGGTCCGGCTCAGGCAGCCGGGGCCGGAAACCGCGGAACCGACGGTCCCGTAAAGACGGCAGCGGGTGGCACAAACGTGCCATTTGGGAATCTCGACTGGAATGACGCCCGCTGGCTCGCGATGGTGCTCTTCGGCGTGATCTACTGGATCACCGAGAACGACGTGCTGCTCCGACCTATGACGATTCTCGTGCTGCTCGCCTGTCTGTTGTTTCGCTTGGAGCGGCGCGCTCGCGAGATCGCCGGCGTGCCTCTGACGCTCGCAGCCATCAAGCTCGCCTACCAGATGAGTCCCCGCGCAACCATGTTGTCGGGCACCCAAGTTCTCCTGTCGGAACAATTCAAGGCCGCCATGACCGGCCTTCCGTGGGTACCGATGTTTCTTGCAGCCTGCATCTTCTATCTGCCTCAGAAAGGGACGGTCACCGGCACAATCGTGCGCGCCGGAGCTTTTGCTTTGCTGATCTCCGGCCTGCTTCCCGGCAACGGCTACACTGTTATTCTGGCGATGATTCAGTACACGCTGTTCGTCGGAGTTCTAGCCGGTTTGATCGCTGATCAGCCGTGGAACGGCGCTGCGCAAGATGTACGCCGCGCAGTGCCGAGCGCGCAAGCGTGAAGCTGTGCTTGAGGATTCAGGCGCCGTGGCCGCAACGAAATAATCAGGCCAACGGCGACGGCTTCCTTCAGCTGGTATTCCTTTGGAACATCTGAATGCTCGCACGCCTTCTTGGTTGTCGGCCCGCGCTACCATGAATCCAGTTCTGCGTCGCGGATCCATCTGCAACTAATTGCGGGCTCATCGAATGGCTCTCGAAAAGTTCGCTTCGGGGTTTTACAAAGCTGTCGGCGCCCTGCTTGAGCACGGGATTCGCCTGTGGGTGTGCTTAACCGGAAGGCTCGTGGACAAGTCCGACGCAGCGTGGCTGAGCAGTCCGATCGGGACGCGAGGGCGAATCGGGAACGAATTCTATGCGCACCTGGGCGAACGGGAAGGATTGACAATAGGCAAGTCTGCCGACGCGGGCTTGCTGCCAAGCTTCGATCTCCTGAAAGGGCCCCATTTTGATCCCGCACTCGTCCGAGTCGAGATTCGCGATTTCTACGAGCACACTGCGCGGTTTCATCTTGAAGCTTGGAGCGAGACTGGACTGCTAAGTAGCATTTTTCTGTGGGGATTGGTGACCTTCGTCAGTCGCCGCATGGACCAGTTGAATTTTCCACTTTCGCCCTTGGAGCTTTCGGCCGGGATGAGAAGTGAAGTCATCGAACTCGACGACAGCCGAACGGGGGAAAGGGTTTACACGGGTTGGCTCCGGACGATGGTTGCGACCGGGAAAATCATCTACGCAGGCCTTTACTCCACGACGATACCGCAAGAATATGCCGGGCCATGCGTCAAAGTTAGCTTTCCGGTGCCTCAAGGGAGCGCGACGGTCATACTTCGACCTGAGGTGACCGCCGACGGTTCTTTCCGCTTAATCTCGCAAAATACACGCTTCGGCGGGCCCGGTTTTTACCGCATCGTCGCGCTAAGCTCGGGTAAATGGCGCGTCCGCTACATTAAAACATTGCACGAGATTTTCCATGTGTATGTTGACGCGGAGGGCATCTTGCGCACCGACCACACAATTCATTTCCTTGGTCTCACGGTCCTGCGCCTGCATTACAAGATTACACCCGGAAAATCTTGAGAGCAGGTAGGGCGACAATCGTTCCCGATGAGTGCTGCCGCGGATTTCTTAGTGGGCCCGCTAGGATTCGAACCTAGGACCAACGGATTATGAGTCCGCTGCTCTAACCAGCTGAGCTACGGGCCCCACGCGTAGAACACTCTACACAGGGTAGACTTACTCGCACAAGACACAGCGTTGTAAACGCGAGAAATGGCTCGGGGCGACGAATTCAGGAGTGTCTTTTCAGAGCGAAATCAGGCAATGCGTTTCTGACCGGAACTGCTGATTCAGTGCGGAATCGTTGCTCGATCGGGCAGTTCGGTGAAATGAAGAGTAACCGGAAGTCGAGATTGCTCTCCAGAAGGCGGGAAGATTGGCCAGTCCAGAACACTACCTCCCCGCCTCCCGAAGCAAAACGAGCCTAGCTTTGATTAGACGAATTTATAGCAGACACCGTTGACTTCGATACCGTCGTTGCACGTTCCACTGAACTTCGTGACATCACGTAGCAAACCGAGTCCTGTCAGGCTGGGCTTCACGTACTTCTTCATCTGTATCTCCTGTTGCTTCTAGAGTGGATTGTGGCCCCTCAGTCATCCCGCGTAAGGCATGCGAGTTGACCATTCGCCTAGTACTGGCAAGTCCGCTGCCATTCGGGCATCCGCAGGCCCGAACCTCAGGTTCGTAACTTCATTAGTTTCTGTTCATTGCTAAGAATCGGAGCCCGGAGAGAGCGACACAATTTGACTGCGGGAACAGTATTTCCGGTCCGGCGCAACTGCTTGGGTCGATCTCGCCACCTTGCGGCCCGCAGACTAGTGAGTGTGGTCGTGCATGTCGCCCGACCGGATAAAGAATTGCATCTTGTCGATATTCGCCGGCACGGCCACGTCGAAAAACCCCACCATCATTTCATCGTAGGTTTGATCTCCCCAATAGACGGCTGCGGTCGGGTCGGGGTTGTGCGGATTGTTTTTCGAGTTGTCAAACCATGCGACGGCCTCAAGCGTGGTTCCGGCCGGGAGCTGCAGGGGGTCGGTGAGCCGGTAGCTCAACTGCCAGTAGAAATTATAGTTCACGCGCAGCAGTGTTTGCGTACTGCCGTCGGGACGAATCAGGTTGTATTCGAAACGCTTGCCGCGCAGGTGCATGTGCGGAAAAAAGCTGAGGAGCACGGCATCGTTCGGCAGAGAACCGTGCACTTCGACCCGATAATCATCCACTCCTGGCGGAATCACGAAGTCGCTGTTGGTCAATTGCAAGGTAAGCACACGCTCTGCCGGTGGTTCGGGCGCGAAAACAAGGCCGATTTTGGTCTGGTCTGCGGTCGCGTGGCCGTGCGTTGTGTAGTGCATCTGGAAGACGAGATCCGATCCCGCAGGAATGTATTTCGCCATTCCGGCAGGCCAGTGATCGGGAGAACTTCCCGGCGCATACACCAGAAGGATGTCGGCTTTCGTCGTGTGCGTATCGTGGCGGTCCTGTTCGTCAGTCATATCCGATGCAGTAAACGGCACTCCCACCGGCGCGTGCCGCAGCCAGCCTGAGTCCGGTGGACGGATGTAAACGACCGCGTGATGAACATTCTCGCGGCTGCTGGGCCTGATCTCGGACATGCTGACCCATTTGCCCACGCGGAAACCCGTGGGCACGATCTCATAGGTGTACTCGACGTCGCCTTCGGCGGGAATCGGCACCGCCTTTGGCATTTGAACAATTACGTCGGGCGCCGGAATATTCCAGCCGCTCGTCCAATTGTGCGGCGGCGAGGCATCGCGCGGGTCGCCGGCCGGAGCCATCGATTCTGCCCAGGACTCAAGCGTATGTATCTCTTCTTCGGAAAGAGACGGGTCATTCTGAAAATGCCCGATACGTCGATCGGCAAACCACGGAGGCATTCTGCGTTGACCGGCGGAGTCTGCGACCGCGTGTGCCAGCGGCTGAACCTGTTGATACGTCACCAGGGGCATCGGACCTATCTCGCCAGCTCGGTGACAACCCTGACAGTGGCGCTCAAGAATCGGCAGGACGTCGCGGTAGAAAGTGGGTGTTCTTGTCGCGTTTGCCGGGAGGTGCATGCCTGCGATCTGCGAATCGCCGGTTGCGGCTGCGCAGGCGAAAAACGCCAGCACGGAAACCAGCCCGGCAACCCTTGGAGACGTGCTCCTCATTCGCGGTGATTCCCTGATCCCTCAGCCGGATTTTCGCTATCGGCCAGTTTGAGTGCGACAAACCGAGCGCGAGCGTGGTCTAACTGGCCGCTTTCAATAAGAAACATCTTTAAAAAAACGCACTGCCCGGGCCCGGTGCCGCCGTACTATCTTCGCATGGCAAAAGGCTGGGAAAGCAAGTCGGTCGAAAGTCAGGTGCAGGATTCTCAAACGAAAGACAGCGGACAGCGTGGGGCGCCATTGACATCCGCCCAGATGGACACCCGCCGCCGCAGGGAAGTCCTTTTTCTCTCGCGCACCCGCGTCGAGAGAGATTTACAAGCAAGCCAGGACCCGCGTTACCGCGACCTTTTGACCCGAGCGCTATCGGATCTCGAAGCACAGCTGTCGGCTCTAGACGAAAAGAACTGAGGGCAAGGCCGCGCTCGAACGATATTCGTCGTGTAGGTACCGCGGGTCGGGGCTTCACCCTTCGGACATTCGCTGGGGCAGAGAGCCTCGGGAAAGCAAATCGTGGGGATGCCGGCACTTCAGGAACAGGTGTCACTAGTCGCGCGGCGATTCCGATTCTGCGTCTTCGATGAAGAATATGCCCACGCCGTTCTGATTTTCTTCCCGGCCGGGCGCGCAATGCACGACCGTTGCACGTAGCGAGAGAACGCTCGCTCGATTCTGTTCTCCAGCGGCTTCGATCACCACGCGCAGTTCCGATTGTAGTCGCGGCCGGTTGCTCAGGGACAGATAGGCGCCCTGCAGGCTGACATCTCGCAGCGTCGCTTTTTCTTCAAACGGTGCGCCGTCCACCGTCTGGCCCGTCACCGTTGCGGCAAACCGAATTCGTCGGCGCTGGCCCAGACGCGATTCGGGCAGAGCCACATCCACGCCGCGCTCGCTCAGTGTAACTGACATTCCCTCCATCGCCGCCCAGGTGCAGGGGAATTCCTGGCGCGCCGCCGACAGGAAGCCGTCCACCATCCGGCTGGAGGAATCCGGATCGTGATGAAAGAGAATCAGATTTCTGACTTTGCATTCGCGCGCGATCTTGACTCCCTCAAGCCAACACGAGTGGCCCCAGCCTTTGCGTGTGGATGCAAGTTGCTCCGGCGAGTACTGCGCGTCGTAGATCAGCACGTCGGCGCCCTGCGCAAGCTGGCGCAGGTTGTTGTCGAACTCCGGCACACCGGGTTCGTTGTCCGTGGCATAGACGACCGAGCCGACCGGCGTGTCCAGACGGTATCCCAGGCAGCCCTGCGGATGGTTCAGCCAAGCGGTGGAAATATGGGTGCCGTCCACGTCCCATTTCTCACCGCCCTCAATCTCGCGAAAGAAGCGTGACGATGCCATCATGGAGACGTCCACCGGAAAATAGGGGCTCGCAAATTGCGCGTCCAGCACCTGCCGCAGGCTGTTGCGACCCAGATGTTTGGATTGAAAGCTGTAGAGATGAAATCGGTTTTGCGCTTCAAAAAACGGATGGAAGAAAGGAAGGCCCTGGATGTGGTCCCAGTGATAGTGCGTCACCAGGACGTGGGCCTCGATTCCGCCGTCGCCCTGCCAGCGCGTCCAGCGATTGTGCAGCGCGTGCAAGTGGTTGCCGAGCATCCGCAGACCGGTGCCGCAGTCCAGGATGAAGTGCGGTCCGCCCGCCACGGTTAATTCCAGGCACGCAGTGTTCCCACCATAGCGATAGGTGTCGCGCTCAAGCGTCGGTGTCGAGCCGCGCACTCCCCAGAAGGTCAATTTAGCGCTGTTTTGGGGCATGGAGGGGCCGTTCCTGACCCGCGGTTCTGCCGGCCTTCCTGGATTTTAAGGAAGCCAGCCATCGATTTCATGGTAGGGGCGCGCCGCGGGTGAGTCAATTGAGTTTCTGGCGCGCGCAGCGAGAAACGCACGTGCAGTTGCATCCCGGACGATGCTGCCGCGGCGGCACTTTTCCCGGTGGCCGTTCTGCGGGTAGAATTCAGACAATGCACCTTCATTCGCATGGCGGCCCCGGTCACGATCACGGCCATCAGCATGGCCACGGCCTGGGCGACGCCGCAACCGGCATCCTGGGCGCGGCCGTTGTAGCCACGCTCGCCCTGGTCGCAGTCGAACTTGCGGCCGGCTATGCCGGGCATTCCATGGCGCTCGTGGGCGACGCCGTCCACAATCTTACCGACGTTCCCACGCTTGTGATCTCGTGGCTCGCCACGCGATGGGCCAGGCGCCCTCCCACGCACGAAAAAACCTACGGGTACCATCGCGCGGGAATCCTTGCGGCATTTGCAAACGCGATGGTGCTCACGCTTGCCTCGCTCGGGGTGCTCGGCGAGTCCGTTCTCCGCCTGCGTCATCCCGTCGTCGTGGGCACGGGGCTGATGATGTGGGTGTCCGCTGTCGCTCTTGCCATCAACGGAGGGATCACTCTCGCCGTGCACCGCGGTCGCAGCGATTTAAACGTGCGCACAGTCTGGATTCATAACCTCGGTGACGCGCTGTCAAACGTGGCAATTTTCGCTGGAGCGCTCGCCATTCGCTGGACCGGTGCCCAGTGGGTCGACCCCGTGATTGGCATTGGCATAGGCGCGATGGTTCTCTGGTCCGGGCAAGGTATACTGCGTGAGAGCAGCCACATTCTGCTAGAAGGTCTGCCGCGGGAGATTCGCCTGGAAGACGTGGCTGCGGCCCTGCTGCGCGTCGAAGGGGTTCAGGAAGTCCACGACGTGCACATCTGGACTCTAGGCACCGATCTTCAGGCGCTTTCCTGCCACGTTCGCATTCCGGACATGCACATGGAAGAAAGCGAGCGAGTGCTGAAGACGATCCGGGACGTGCTCGCGAACGATTTTCAGGTCGAGCACACCACCATCCAGTTCGAACGCGCCGGTTTGCCGGCCGAGGCGGGATTGTATATGCCCTCGCCGGTGCGCCGCTCGACGCAGTAATCCTCAGCGGCGGGGGCGACTGCGAGTGCGCGGCGCGGGTTGGCAGCCGGGGCAAAAATAGCTGCTGCGTCCGGCAACGATGGCACGCCGAATCACACCATCGCCGCGAAAGCACTTCAGCCCCCTGCGCTGATAGACACGGTGTCGCTGCTGGTAGCTTCCTCGCTCACCGGCCGAGTCGACGTAATCCGAGATTGATGAACCGCGCATTTGAATGGCTTGTTCAAGGACTTCGCGCACCGCGCGATGCAGGCGGCCGAGCTCAGCATCCTTCAGATTTGCGCCCAGGCGCATGGGGTGGATCCGCGCGCGCCACAGGCTTTCGTCGGTATAGATGTTTCCCATTCCGCGAAGGACACGCTGATCGAGCAGGAGCGCTTTGATTCGCGCGCGGCGCCCCCGCAATTGAGCGAAGAACTCCGCTTTGGTTGCTTCCAGAGGGTCCAGGCCGAGCTTGCCGAGAGCCGCCTCGTGCCCCCCGGCGGGAAGTATACGCATCTTGCCGAAGCGGCGAATGTCGGTATAGCGGAATTCGCGGCCGTCGTCCAAAGCAAGGAAGACGTGGGTATGAGGTTGAACGGGCGCCTGGGGAGGGCAGGTCACGATCTGCCCGGTCATTCCCAGATGGATCAGCAGCGAGAAATTCTGCGGGCCGTCCTTCGAGTTTTCCAGTTCAACGACGAGAAACTTTCCGTGCCGTCGCACGCCGTGGATCCGGCTGCCGGGCAGATCACGCTCGAGTGCGGCCGGGTCCTCAATGAAATCTGTTTCGCCCAGGCGCACAGTGAGGATGCGCCGTCCGGGCAGGACCGCGCGCAGACCTCGGACCACTGTCTCGACTTCGGGTAGTTCGGGCATCGACAGGCTCTGAAAATTAGCACAGTCGGCGCGCATCGGGTCGAGAATCGGCGAAAGCGTGGAAGCCGGCTGACTCTTGGTTAGGGTAGAGGGATGCCGGGCGAGGCGACGATACCGGCCATCCGCAGGATTTCGGCGTACTCTTCATCGGTGAGCGGACAGATTGTGAGCCGAGTATTCTTCAGGAATTTGATCTTGCGCAGCAGGCGATCGTCGCGCAATTCAGCGAGCGTGACCACGCGTGGCAGACGCTCAATCGCTCGGAGGTCCATTACCATCTTCTTGGACTCTGAGTCCTCGGGATCGGGGTAGGGATCGCGCGTAACCTCAGCCAGGGCATAGAGCGAGTGCTCCGGTTTGCCGTGGTAACACAAGGTACGGTCGCCCTTGTGCACCTGCTTGAGCTGCCGAGCCGCGTCGGGACGGCTGCCTGCGTGCCGCCACATTTCCTTGCCCTTCACGAACAGGGTGTCCCAGTGGTAGACCCGCGGGTCAACAGCCAGCAGCCAGCGCCTTGGTTTTGGGGGAGCTTGCGTCATTCGTCAAGAAGTGCAGGGCGCACTATACACGCAAGGATAAAATAAATGGAAGCCCTCTCCGCAAGATTTTCGGGTAGATTTTGCCCGGAGTTGCCCTAACACCACCTACAGCTAGTGCTGTGTTTCCGGTCCCACCTAGCCGACGTCGACAAAAACGTCGTCGCCGCGAACTTCTACCGGGTAACAATCCACGCCTAGGGACTCGTTCTGCACGACCTTCCCGGTCGTGACGTCGTACTGCCAGGCGTGCCACGGGCAGGTGACAATGGTTCCCTCAAGTTCACCTTCACCCAGCGGGCCACCCTCGTGGACGCATATACTATTGATGGCATGGAACTTACCTGAGATGTTGGCAATCGCAATGGCCTGCCCGCCGACCTGAAACTCGTATATCTTCCCGGCAGGGATGTCATCTTTCTTCGCTGCACGCACAAAAGCCATCCTTCACCCCTCTCCTGTGTGATCTTGCCCGTCAGTGACCCGGTGTTGCAGCCGCATGATGGTATGTCTTTTCTCCGGCTTCGATTCGCACCGGCAGTCGGTTCTGCGGCGGAGGAAGCGGACAAGTCGTGTATGGATTATAGGCGCAGGGCGGATTATAGGCCTCGTTGAAGTCCAGCACCACGTGGCCGTCCTTGGGCGGATCGGCTTCCAGAAAGCGCGATGCCGCGTAGGTTTCCTTGCCACTGGTCAAGTCGCGAAACACCACCGAAAGTCCCCCGGACCCGTTGAGTTCCGCATCAAGTCGCAGCGCTTGGCCGTGGAGCGAAAAAGCCGCATAGCCGGGGATGGTTTCCTTGAGAGTGTCGCCCATGACATTCTGGATCTCAATCGGTTTTGGCGTGTCGTAGGGGACGTACTGTGCGGTCACCCGATAGGATTCATCCACCGGGAACCAGCGAGTGCCGGTGAAATCTTTCCGCAGACGGCTGTTTTTGTCCCGCAGCCGAATCGTGTAGCGGTCGCCGCTGGAATGAACGTACAGCGTGAGATCGCCAATCGTAAGCTGATCAGCGTCGGAATCGGGATGCATCTCTGCCGTTTCGGCCGGTTTGCCGTTGAGTGAGGCGGTCACACCCTTTGTGAGGTGGACGGTCGTGCGCCCGAGATGGAACTGGAAGCTGCCGGCGCTCGCTGGAGCGGATGCGGGAAGAACGATGTCGTTCAGCGGTCCTGAGCCGAAAGTATTTTCGCCTTCGTGCAGCCAGAAAAGCCCGCTGACCGTGAGCCATCCGGAATCGGATTTCAGCTGCGTCTCATACGCTTGACGCCATTTTTCGACCGCCTGATGATAGGTCGCAGTATCTGGGCGCGCTCCGAGCGTGATTGCAGTCGAGGCGATGCACAATACCACCGCCCCGGTCGTCGTCTTCCATTCCGCCCACGCGGATTTCATCGCCCTGCGACATCCGGTCCGCCAGACGCCGGCCTGTCCCCCACCTTGGCGAGCAGCTGCGCAAACCTTGCCTCCCGGTCTTTTTGGTCAAGCCCCTGATAGACGTCGGCAATCTGCGTGGCATTCATCGAACAGAATTTCGGACCGCACATCGAGCAGAATTTCGCTTCCTTGTAGAAATCGTCCGGCAAGGTCTCGTCGTGCATTGCGCGGGCGGTTTCCGGATCCAGCGACAGCTCGAATTGCTTGTTCCAGTCAAACAGAAAACGTGCATAGCTCAGGGCATCGTCGCGATCGCGCGCGCCCGGGCGGTGGCGGGCGACGTCGGCGGCATGCGCCGCGATTTTGTAGGCGATCACGCCCTGGCGCACGTCGTCCGCGTTGGGCAGTCCCAGGTGCTCCTTCGGAGTGACGTAGCACAGCATGGACGCGCCGTGCCAGCCGATCATGGCTGCGCCGATGGCGCTCGTGATGTGGTCGTAGCCGGGGGCGATGTCGGTGACCAGCGGACCCAGAGTGTAGAAAGGAGCCTCATGGCAAAGCTCGTTCTCCTTTTTCACCTGCAGCTCGATCTGATCAAGCGGGATGTGCCCCGGCCCCTCGATCATCACCTGCACGTCGTATTCCCAGGCCTTGGTGGTCAGCTCGCCCAGCACGCGCAGCTCGGAGAATTGCGCTTCGTCGCTTGCATCGGCCAGGCATCCGGGACGCAGTCCGTCGCCGAGTGAAAAGCTGACGTCGTGCTTCTGAAAGATTTTGCAGATGGCGTCGAAATTCTCATACAGGAAATTCTGCTTCTTGTGAAAGCTCATCCATTGCGCAAGCAACGCCCCCCCGCGGCTCACGATTCCGGTAATCCGGTTGCGCACCAGCGGCAGGAATTCGCGCAGCACGCCTGCGTGAATCGTCATGTAATCCACGCCCTGCTCGGCCTGCTCTTCGATCACTTCCAGCATCAAGTCGATCGTCAAGTCCTCTGCGCGACGCACGCGGGAAAGCGCTTCGTAAATCGGCACGGTGCCGATTGGCACCGGCGATGCATGGATGATTTCCTTGCGAATCCCCGCAATATCGCCTCCGGTTGATAGGTCCATCACCGTGTCCGAGCCGTAGTGCACGGCGCGGTGCAGTTTTTCGAGCTCGTCATTCACGTGCGAAGTTGTTGCGGAATTGCCGATATTTGCGTTGATCTTGCAGTAGAACGCGACGCCGATACCCATCGGTTCCAGGTTGCGGTGGTGAATGTTGGCCGGAATGATGGCGCGGCCGCGCGCCACTTCGTCGCGCACGAGTTCAGGTGAGATCTTCTCGCGCGTCGCTACGTACAGCATCTCCTCGGTGATCGCACCTTTGCGCGCATAGTGCATCTGCGAAAAGTTTCTCGCTCCGCCATACATCGCCGCTGAACGCTTCTCAATCCACTCGTCTCGCAAAGCCATAAGTACCCCCGTCCGCTCCCGCAGCGTCTGCGAGATGCGCCAGAATCCGGCTCATTATCGCACCGCAATTCCCAAGCGGCAAATAAACCATACACCGAATCATTCCGGGTGTCTGGGCCGTCCGGCACCGTCAGAGCCTCGACTTGCGACTGGGCGATTGGGCCGCCTGAGCCCGCGCCACCTACTGCTTGCGCTAGGCCGCTGGTCTGCCTAAGATGATTTGCGCGACTTCTTATCTGAGCGAGGACAATTTTTCCCAGGGGGACATTTGCGAGCTTTGAGATCGATTTTTGCAATTTTACTGCTTCTTGCACAGCTCACCGCTGCAACTCCGGCGAACCTCGCCCGCGCAGCCCAGCCGAAGCCGACATCCGCGCTGCAAGTCAAAAACAGCGTCTATGAGATGACCCAGGACAAGGGGTATCGCTTCGATCGCGGCGGTTGGATTTACGTGCACCTGGAAGGCTCACCGCACGACATCGGCTATCAGCATGGCTACCTTCTTGCGGCGGAGATTTCCGAGGCTTTCGCTGTGGTGCGGCTGGAAGCGACCCATAACTCCGGTCGCGATTGGGACTTTTTCCGCCGCGCCGCTCACGAAATGCTGTGGCCCAAGATCGATCCCGAATATCAGGCCGAACTGCAGGGAATCGTCGACGGGCTGCAGGCAAACAAAACCAAGCTCGATCTGGATGACGTCGTCGCACTCAATGCGTTTCAGGAGCTGCCGGACTACTACGTGCCGTGGCTCGACGCGCAGATCCGAACCGGAAATCCGCCGCCCAAGGAAACTGCCGGGCATTGCAGCGCGTTTGTCGCTACCGGCAGCTGGACCAAGGATCATCAGATCGTGATGGCGCACAGCAACTGGACCAGCTACATGGACGGAGAGCGCTGGAACATCATGTTCGACATCGTTCCCCAGTCCGGTTACCGCATGTTGATGGACGGCTTTCCGGGCGTGATCGCAAGCGACGACGATTTCGGCGTCAACTCCGGCGGCCTGATGATCAGCGAGACAACCATCGGCTACTTTCACGGCTGGGATCCCAACGGGAAGGCTGAGTTTGTTCGAGCGCGCAAGGCTATGCAGTACGCGGCATCGATTGACGACTACGTGAAGATCATGCTGGACGGAAACAACGGCGGTTACGCCA
>Ga0209008_1000071_pt1 | contig 51580 bp, 38 predicted proteins | sample JacPin_JW_Ref_O3_FD_187963 | JGI IMG/M metagenome (GOLD analysis project Ga0209008, IMG submission 187963) | Forest soil microbial communities from Algoma, Ontario, Canada - Jack Pine, Ontario site 1_JW_Ref_O3 (SPAdes) (version 2) | ecosystem: Environmental > Terrestrial > Soil > Boreal... | reverse complement strand
TGGTCACGTAATTACTCGGGCCCAAAGTTTCATGGCGTGCTCTGCGATCCCGGGTATGGCTATCACTTCATGGGGGCCGACTGGGACGACCCCAGGCAGATGACGAAAAGGGAAGTGCATTCCTCCATGCAGCCTGGTCACCGCATGTCCACACTGCAAGAAAACATCGCCTACCAGCAGGCGTGCAAGGAATGGGGCGAGGCCATGCTTCCTCATCTATTTCCCGGCGCACTCGTTTTCATGTTCGGCGGAACCCGCATGTTTGAGTGGTTGAGTAGTGGAATGCAAATGGCAGGTTTTGAGCATTGGGAAACCATCATGTGGATTCACGCTCAGGGATATCCTAAGGCGCAAGACATAGGAAAATTGATTGACAAGAAAAATGGGAACGAGCGAGAAGTAATAGGCAGGAATCCTAACAGCAGGGAGGCCTGCAACCAAAGCAACACACTGTTCGAGTCCGGGACGGTTGGCAAAACAAACTTCATTAGCAGTGGAAAGAGTGGTTGGGACGGCTACAAGACCCCGGCAATGAAGCCTGCGTGGGAACCGATCTTATGTTTCCGCGCGCCCCGCAACGGCCTAACTTACGCGGAACTCGCAACCACTTATGGCACGGGTTGTTTGAACGTCGATGGCGGGAGGATACCTGTCGACGATGGGACAAAACTAACGACGCATTCTAAATCTTCTGAAGCAGCGGCTGGTAAGGGTATCTATTCCCCATATGGCAGTGTGGTGACCCATCAAACTTCCGGTGAAGAACTGGGCCGCTATCCAGCCAATTTAATTCTGGATGAAGAGTCCGCAGCAATGTTGGACCAGCAGAGCGGCAATAGCGTTAGCGGGAAAGAAAGGCAGCCCCGTGGAACCGGCGGCATTTGGAGCGACGTAAGTAACACGCCCTGCGGCGCGCAGTATGGTGACCGTGGAGGCGCGAGCAGATTCTTCTATTGTGCGAAGGCCAGCAAGCGAGAGCGTGATGCAGGCTGCGAGGACTTGGCTGTCATCAACAGTGGTATGAGCAACGGAGCACAGATGCATGGTGAAGGTTATGACCGGGGCCAGGGCATCGGACTTAACCGAGTTATCCCTCGATACAACGACCACCCTTGTGTTAAACCTTTGGCGCTAACTCGCCATCTCGCCGCCTTACTCCTTCCACCCGCATCGGTTGCACCGCGGCGTCTGTTAGCCCCTTTCTTGGGGTCAGGAAGCGAGATGATCGGCGCCTTACAAGCGGGGTGGGACGAAATCGTGGGCATTGAGCAAGATGCCCGCTACCGCGAAATCGCCAAACGAAGAATCGCATATTGGAGGAAGTTTCCGCCGGTGTCGCCGGAACGGAACTGAGGCGGCGCGAGGAGTTTATCCGCGGTAGCGCGGTAACGTTGATTTACGGTCGGGTCGCCGCGCTTGTTTTGGGCGCGTTCTTAGCGCTGGTTCTCGTCCTCGCTCGAATTCCGCGCCTTCACGGTCCTTCCTGGATACTTCCCCCCGCGTCACCCCAGTCGGTGTGCTGAATAAAATCGCGCCTTTGTGCGCAATGCACTAACGATTCCCTCATGTTTCCCAAAACTCCGGGCCGTCAAGTATTAGGCGCATGAGTGCAACCAATGACAACGGACGGCTGAAATGCCGCCCATCAATCAAGTTAGAATTCGAGGTTTTATGCCTACAAAACATAGCACCAAAGCAGAGCAGTGGTTGGAAGTGATTGACCATCCCAAGGGGATACAGGGCACTGGGCAAATGGGAATCAATCGCCGTGCGGTAAAGGGTATGCAGGAATCGGCTGTGAACATCCTGCAGGACGCCAGTCCCCGTTGCTCGGACATTTATGTTTTCGCTGACGGGAGCGGATTGTGGTCGAAACGACGGGACGACTGGTACACCGCCGACCAAGATACCATCGCTGAATTGCAGGCCGAGAGAACGACGAAGTAGTGGAAGCGAACTAACCAAAAGGGGCGAGGTGAAACGGCGAACCTCGTGCACGAGGAAGCGAACGCACGCCCCCATCACACTTATTACTTAATACGGAGATTTATGCACTTTCCAACGCAATACTACAAGTATGAAGTGGGAGTAACCATGACCCCGGACGATCTGGGCACAGACATCAGCACGGAAATCAGTGTCCCGGATTGGGTCATCGAGGAGCATGACTACTTTAGCGATGAGCACAGGGTCTATGCAGAACACGCCGAAGATGGGAATGGAATCGGATGGTGGGACTATGACGATTGCTACAACGAAGATGATGACCCATTCGACATCTGGTTGAATGAGTTTATCGTGGAGCATTTCGGCAAAGACGCCAAGGTCACTGGCTACAGCCTGGTGGGCTAAATCAACATGAGCGGGAGTGGCCAGACCATCGGGGGCTCGCCCACCACGACGGGAACTCTGGCTTATTGTGGCGCGCTGAGTCGATGATCTGACATCCCCGCGCTGCTTTCGCCGCTACCAGGTGGGGAGTATCTGCCCGGATCCGAGTTAAGCCTATCGATTCCAGTCGCAGAAAACGGCGAAAACGCAGGCCGGCGCCGAGCCGGTCCTTTTTCAATTTCTCGGAAACATCGGGCCTCTCGGGTATTAGGGGGTATGGGCATGTCAACGCCCGGGAATTCCAAGACTACGGGATTCCTCAAGTGTAAGGCAGATCGGGGACGGTCTGGAATTTGGGGGACGGGTTACTCAGCCTTTCCCGTCTCCTTCTCTTACATATATCCAACAAGGCTGAGGAAGAAGGCTGATTGTGGACACATTCCGACACCACGCAAAGAAGTCATCCCTACGGCCTGATGAGGTCGTATGTCCCAAAACTCCGAAGCACTCCTAGCAAAACTCAAGCAAATAGCCGAAGACACCCAAGCCATACAGGCATTCTGGCGTTCTCTCTTCCGTGACTTCACACCGCCGGACGGCCGCCAATGCCACCTTTGGCTCACCCGCTATGGCATGGATACCGTGATTTACGGGCTGAATGCAGCAGGCAGCAACTACAACAAGAAGCTGCAGACCTTGGAGGAAATCGAGTCCGATGGGAATGAGCCGACCGCCGAGGAACTTGCCGCCGGCAAGTGGACTAGGCCCGAGATCATGAAGTACGCCTCCGGCTCGATGATCCGACGCCGGGAACGAGGCGACGAATGAGCGACCTACGACCCCTCCCTACTGATCTTCGCGACCACTTACGTGAACTGACAGGCAACGAATACAAAGTCTGGACAGGCTATTACTTGCGCACCGGTGATTTCGATCTCACCGCCCATCCCAGCAACCAGACCATAGAGCAAGACACGGGGCTCAGCAATCGGACCGTGAAAACCTCTAAAGCCGGACTCATAGCCAAAGGATGGATTGGCTATACCGGGGACTACAAGCAGCCCCGTCATGCTGAGGGCACTTATGCCGTCCCTGTGATGGAAGTGCGGTTCCCCTGGAGACCCGATTGGTCGGCCGTAGTCATGGAGTTGAGCATGGCATACGATACTTTTCAGACCGTGGTGCAAAATCTACCCCACGGCACCGTGGTGCAAAATTTGCACCCAGAAGGTTATGGTTCTGGTTCTATTGGTTTAGGTTTAGATTCGTCTTTTTCTTCGCTTCACGTTAGGGGGGCTGCGCCCCCGTGCAGCACGTCAAAAGAGAAAATAGAAGCCAAACCTTCAAACCTGGAACCAACCCCAAAACCAACCCCGGTCATGGCTATGGCTGAGAAGTCTGAGGGGCATGTCAAAAAGGCTAGGTATGCTCCGGACAGTACCCCTTGGCCCAACGCTTTTGATTCATGGACGAACGGTGAACGGCTTGAATGGTTGGCAGCGCATGGTTGGAAGCAAGGCAGGATGGTGGACGCCGCGTCGCAGAGAACCGTTGAAATCGTGGATGGGGACAGGAAACCAACAGCAACAGCAACATCTTTGCTCAATCCCCCCGGTTCCGCGACACCCCCCGATGGGTATTGCCGGCGATGCGGTGAACCCGATGATTTTTGCGACTGCCAGCGGCCGAGCAGTATTAAAACTACAGCACCTTTGGATAATTGGGACGAACTATGACACCAGACGCTCTGACTTTTGACCTCGTGGACAGATTGGCCGCCATCTCCGTGAGCCGAGGACGCGTAAGTTTTCTCCATGGCAACGACCTGTACGACATCACCAACACCAACTTCGGGCGTTTCCTGCTGGAAACGCAAGGTTGGCGTCCGCCGCAACCCATGGAACCGCTCCAATGGCCGGAGACTGGCGGAACAATACAATGAGCTTCCGCCCCATGCTGCACCCGCGCCAGGATCGTCGCCCCTAACTCTTAGGTTGAGGAATCTTCAAAACGCATTCAATGCAAAGCCAGAAGCCTGGGTGCGGTATCAGCCATTCCATTTGCGCCGGACCCCGATGACTCCACGCCGCCGCAGTAAACTCAGGCAAACTTGGGTTCCGCCAACCCGCCCTCCCGTCGCGCCGGAGGGATTCTTGCAAAATGGAGATATGTGGTGGCGATATTGTATGTACGAGCGTTCCACGTGGAAACATTTCGTGGCGGCAGTACTGTACGTATATAAATGTACGAGAATTGGCTGCAAGTGAAAGCAGTGAGGCGGGTTATGGCGCTTTTTGGGTTTTGCGCGACTGCAGGTCTTGGGCACGCGATCGCGTCAGGCGGCCAGCCCCTAGTAACTCCAGGGCGTTTTCTTTCCTTGTGCCTTCGCCTCACGGATGATCTTGGCACGGTCTTTTGGAACATACATATCGACTGCGCGTTGTGCTTCGGTATCGTCGAAATAGACCAAGGACTCTGCAATTACCGCCGCTGCCGCTGCTGGGGCTCGTTTACATGCCTCGATGATGAGCGGAATGGAGTCCTTGTCCTGGATCTCGGCCAGGCCTTTGGCGGCGTCGATCTCAATCATGTGATTAGGTGATAGCAGGGCTCGTTGAAGCAGGGGGATCGCTCTCGGATCGGCGGTCGAACCCAGCATCATCACCTTTCCCGGGAACCAATACATCGAATCTTCTGCCGCTGTACCAGTGGGACCATTGGGGGGCACGTTATGGGCCTTGGCCCACGCGATAAACTCTGGTGAGGGGCCAGCGCCGGTTTTTGCTTGCGAGTCGAAGTTCATAAAGTCAGGGGCGTCGCTCTCTACCGCCGGGGTCACTTGTTTCACCAAGAAGTCCCAATAGATTTCGTCCTTGGCCCCCAGCCTGACTAAGGCACTCGCTATTTTGGCCTTTACGAACGGGTCCTGGCTACGCACAAATTGCTCTTTCAGGATGGGAATCGCTTCCACCGCGCGAGCGTCGGCAATCATCTCAACATGAACGAGTGCGAAGTCTCCAGATTTCACCTTCGCAATTGCATCGGGCACGTTGGCTTTGTCCGCGGCATATGCCAGTTTATTCGATTGGCTCTGCTCCGCCTGGGCGTATGCGAGGACCGTCAGCAGTCCGCATAAAATTAAGGAGAAAAACTTTCTTTTGGTTGACATTCTATCCTCCATACCCCTGCCTCCCTGTCCGCCTTACGGGATTTGGGATGGCTCCAATTGGTACGTTTGATTGTTCGCAATGAAAGCTGCCACTGTGCTTTGCGGATAAGTGATCACGATCTCTCCATTGACGTATACGGAATACGTGGGAAACATTCCAACATCATCATACGTGGGGGTCCCAGACGAGTTAAATTCGATTACGCTCCATATCCATGGAACGGTCCGACCGCCGTTGATTGTCTCGCTTCCTAACTGGCCCACAGTGCCGATCCGCCCCTCCGCGAGCTGATACACTTCGCCACTGGGAGACGTCCCGGAGGCACCCATGTACTGGCTAGGTTGCCCTTTTGAGGCCCAACCTAGGATACCTGTATTGCATGGGTCAGGTGTGATCCCAACGTTGTATGCAGCCTTTCCGTTACCGAAATCATTGAAGAGTCTGTGATTTCCACCGCTGTTCTGCGCAGAGGGCGTAATCGTGCGCGGCGGAGCTGTGTTCGCAGAGTTCTTGATAAGCCACGCGTTAGCGTAAGCTGAATCAGCTGCGGTGATAATGTCCGTCGCGAAACCCGCGACCCAGTCGGTAACCTGAATAGCGCAAACGACCTGCTGAGCAAGTGTGCCGTTTTGCAGATAGCTTTGCAGCGTAGAATTCTCACCGGTTGGCAGGGGATTGAGGTCTGGGGCGTTTCCGTTCACCCATGCGATCACAGTCACCTCGGGCGAGTTAAGCGGTGCGCGGACGGTGGCGTAAACCGGAGCACTCGTCGGAGATACGACCCCGCCGCCGGACTGAAATCCTGAACCTCCATAGCCGTTGTTGGTGACGCTCACGTCGACGTCCTCAGTCGGAGTGCCTGACGCGACCGTAATATTCGCGACAATCTGAGTGTCGTTGTAGCTAACGAGGGAATAACTGATACCAGAACTCGGTGAGAAGGTGAGTGTAGGAGCATTCGTCCCAAAATACTCCCCAGTGAAGTTGACGCTGGGAGTTGTGGCGCCAGAAGGCCAATCACTGGGATCGATACCGGTAAGTATGGGGGTGTTGTTGGTCACCGTGATCGGCTGCCCCGGGCTCCATTGCTCTAGCGGGCAGTTCTTACCGATCAGGTTGCTCTGCAGCGTAACCTCGGCGGAGCCGGTCGTCGTCCCTGCGGCGACGGTGTTAAGGGTCGGCGAAGTCAGCGTCGCCACCGCCGTGTTGCTGCTCTGCCAATCGGACATCGAGTCGGTGATGTCGTCGAGGTCATGGCTGCAGGCATCTTCCGAGTCCACTAATTCGCCGTAGTCGATGTCGGAGGGTAACCCTACGGAATCGGGGTCGAAGGCAGGCTCAAGCCAGCCGCAGCAACCTGCGCAGCCGTAGGACGCATGGCCGTAGGTTTTATCGATCACCAACTTTCCCTCATAGAGCATTCCGACCAGCGGATGATCCAAGTCACGCAACTCATAGGAGCCGGTCATGATTCCCGGAGGAATGGTTCGTCCGTCGGAGTCGGCGACTTGATCGCGGACTAACTGGCCTACATCGAGCCACAGTTGCTGGCCGGGTGACAGCGGTTTCTCTACACGGTACTCACCCGTACCCCCATTATAGTAAAGCGTAGCTTGGGCCCTGGTCTTTTCCGTGCCGCCGTTCCCAGTCGTGATGAGGGTGTTGTGGGCGGCGTCGGCGTGCCACATGCTGCCCATGAACAAACGGTTGGTACCCTCGATGAACGGCGTCTGTAGACCGTAACGGCTGGTTTTGTCATAGCTCATGGCAACGGCGACCAAATCTGCTCTGCGTCCCGTGTAACCGAGGGTTACGGTGCTCCACGTGGCCTCGGCCGGAAGCTTTCCGGATTTCTGGAAGTCGGCCAGATTTATGACATTGATCTGTCCCGGTAACAGTGTGATGGGTGGCAGCGGGGACGTTCCCGCGTCGCTATCGTTGCGCCAATTCACGCCCGGAGAAACAACCATGGACGCTGATCCCGCGTTGCGCAGAAAAATCTTAGGGTCGAGGACCGCCCCGTTTGGAAACCCCAAGCTATGATCGGGCTGGCTGAGGGCCATCATCGGCGCTCGAAGCACGTGGTTCTTGGCCTCGTCTCGAGGTTCGCGGTCGAACAACTTCATGATGGCCGCGAATCCCGTGGTTTCGTCGAAGACGATCTCGGTTGCGGAAAGAGCCCCGTCTTTCGCTACGAACAGGCTAAGCCCGCCGATAGCCCCACCTGCGGAAGAGTGGGACATTTCTCCTATGTTCGTACGCTGGCTTTGTCCTGGCCCCAGAGTCAGAGAGAGTGGATGGGCTGCTCCTGAGGCGTCTGAGAGCGTCAGATTTGCAGTCACAGGTTTGCCTGTGGGGTTGCTGAGAATTAGATAGTCGGTGGAACTCTCGGCGGGAAGGTACCAAATACCCTCGACCGCGGTTGAACCGCTATCGTACGCGTCGAAGTGGAAATCAATGGGATGGCCTTCGCGGCGCACAAGGGAAGCGGCAAATGCGTTTGAGGCTGTGCGTCCGTCAAAACGGAATACCACGGAGCCGAAAGCTCCCGTTTTGCCAAGGAGTTCCGGCTTGGCGGAGGCTACGGCGTCGTGGAGGTTGACCGACACGATCTCATTGGGTTTCAGGTTGACGGGTGTGAGTGGCACCTCAATTCCATCCGTGGTACGGAACTGGAGTGATCCGGAGGTCGCGCTGCGCTAGGTTGTTGCGCATTTCCAGTTCGGTATTCCAGCCCGGTTCGAGCGTCCAGTAAGACACAAACAGCTCTTGGGGGGCAGGATTCCACTTTGGCGAGCTTATGACCCTCGGCTGAACTTGCTTCCTTGGCGGAGTTTGAGCTGTGAGGAAACTGGAAGCGACAAGCAGAAAGGATGTGATCAGAATCTTGCGAGAACTGCGAAGCATGGTGGCCCTCCTGAAGAGGAGTGTTGGTTTCTCGGAGTCGGCCCGATGTGAGGCCGAAGTCTACAACAGACAGGTCCCGCACGCCAGTTTTATTTTCGGCAATTCGGCAATTCTGTCGCGGTTCTGATCTCCAACTAAGCGACTCGGGGCGCGGTTGAGGTTGTTCAACAGGACGAATCCGTGAATCCATTCGCGTTCAAGCCCTGATCCCCAATATCGGTGCGCAAATGGGAATGTCGATTTGGATCCCGCGTGCTGACCGTGCTGCAGTCCTAACCCACATCATTCATGAAGAGTGGAGTGGAGTGTGATTGTTCGCATGAGTGATATGTAATTGCGACAACGCGAGATGACCAACCTGAAATCCCTCAAGCCCGGCGATCCCGTGAGCCGCTGCGAGACACTAGCCGAGCGCCATCGGCAGACACAAACGGGTCACAATCCAGGAAAGTGAAACCCTTCAAGGCTCCGGGGTGATTAACTCCCTTGACAAAGCCGCAGAACGACAAAAGCCATTGTGGCCAGAGCAGCCATAAATTGCCGTTACTGGCCACAATTTCCTGCTTTTTAGAACGAACCCTGCGCGTCTCTTTAGCGAAAGCGAACTGTTTATTTTTCTGTTAGTTACAGAACGGCGCTCTAGCGGCAGAATCCAGGCTCTCAGATTCTCAACCACAGCACCTGCAATGGTCTCGCCAAAATACCCCTTTAGTGTTTGGATATGCAAACGCTCGGGATATCCCTTAGCTGGGTCTTTTGCACTTGGTTCTTTGGTTCGTTCAGCGGGTTCAGGGAGCCTGTCGCGAGCTTCCGAAGCCGCCTTCGAGCATGCTCATGCGCGTCTGGGATCAGAACTTGCAGTTGCGGCACAATCAACGACCGATAGTGCCCGTTTTCTTGAGCCAGAGCATGCTCGTATAGACCTCCTGTAGCTTTCTGTACTACAACGTTCAGCCAGGAGGTCATGCCTGGAAATTTGGACATGTCTTGCCTAAGTTGCCTCGAAAATGCGCGCTCACCGAGCATACGCTCTCTGTTTAGACAAACCTAGCGGGCCTTGGCCAGTGTCAACATTTCCATCAATCCAGCCTGAACAATCGGCTTCACGTTGTCCCGGATTACCTAGCACGCCCGGACAGGCGATCCTATTGTTCACCCATTGATCGCAAGCCAGCCCGAGAATTCGTTACCCTCCAGGTGCGGATTTCCTTTGTCGGTGTAGGTATGTGCGACACGGTACTGGTTTCCCAACGTTGCCTCCATCGGTAGAGCCATCGTCATCGTAATACCTCACGGGCACGAAACTCAGAATGCCTCACAGATTCAAGATACGAAGACAGTATTAGGCCTAGCCCAACAGATTTCATGCCCGCGCTGAATCATGCTCTTGAGAAACTGAATGTCACCTTCGCTCCAATCGATCTTCCGCCAGTCTGGGTGTTGGCACCCATCTGTGTGAATTGGATCGGGGTTGGCGACCAAGAAAAAGGAAGCTGGAAAGCCATATTGGTCGAGGATGGGAACGGCTTGCTCGAACTGACATCGCAATCCATCGTCAAATGTGAGTGAAATCAGTGTTGGTTTATCCAATAGGTTTTACCCCCGACTCTACTGCTGGTTGTCCTTATATTTTTCCCGTTCTCTGTCCAGTTCGTTTTCTATTTCCTTTATCGTTTTATCTAATGCCTCCTTCTCCTCTCGTTCTTTCCTGGCCGCTTCGGAACGGGCATTTCTGAGGCTCACAATCTTCTTGTAGATCGCCTCCCAGACCACGGCAAATGTTTTATCGCTGGTTCTCGGATTCGCTGCTCGGAACAACGCGAAGCTTATGTGGCTATCAAGTGCCTCAAGTATCTGGGTGGTGAAGTTGTCGATGTTTACATTTTCCGCGTGACCGTTATTTCTGAGAACGGAGATGCGAACCTCACCCCCACAACCCTCACCGTGAGCAACTGCTTGCTTTAGCATGTAGGATGTCAGCACAATAGCATCCTCAACAGTCGTCGGTTTCGCCTTGATTCGATCTCGGATGTAGTCTGTAATTTCGTTACCCATCCCTGAAGCCTTGTATCCAATACCAGTTTGCCTTCCGATTTCATTGATGACTGGGCCTTGCGCGTAATACAACCGTGTTTCGCCCCTGCACCAAATTCCGTAGGTTACCTGTGCAGGGGGCATATAGCCTGCATGGAAAACCTTGTTGTATTCGCCGTAAAGTTCCAAAAATCTTCTTTCAATGGCTGTCGCGATCTCCACGATATTAGGGTTTTGAATCGCAGCTTCTAGCCACGCGTCATCTATCAGCTTGTCAACCAGCGAAGAGTCACCAGCACCAGTAAAAATCAGTCTTCGATCCGGTGCTTCGTGGGCCTCGTCAGCGCTCCCGATGGGTGGAAAGACTATTAGCTTGGGAACGGAGCGCTTTAGGGCGCTGCCCTCATAGCTCTCTTGACTGTCTGCTCCGAGCACTACTCCGTCACGGCAGAGGAAGCCAATGGTGACCGTCACATATTTCCTCGAAGGAAGCCGCTTATAGGTTCGGTAGTGATAGCCGAATGCGGGAGCGGCTTTAGGACTACCATCCTACGCCTCCCCCTGTGGAAAATGAAACTGACCTGCTACCGATGGAGGACTGCGCAGTCCGCGAATAATCACAACGCCGGAATGAGGCACTTGCGAACGATCAGTTTATCTAATTATTTGTTTTTGGCAGACTTTCTTCTTGGCTGGCTTGGATTATCAAAACATGCCTTGCTGCTTGGATCAAAAGACGAGGCCATGCAGGTTTGCTTTCTTATCCCGTGCTTGTCAATCACAATGGCATTCGATTGATGGAGTGAGCTTACCCATGCTCCCAGTATCCCACCCACCAATACGATAAGAATCAGTTCCAGCCAGTTTTTTCTCGTCATTGATCTATCTCAACAGTTTGCCGCGCCAGCGTTCACCGGACAACGGCACGAGGGTAGCGAGGACGGGCGCATTCGTGCATGCAGCGCTTGGCTAATCCGTTAGCGATCGGTCGAACCTTGGAAGGTGGCGATGAAATGGAGTACGAACGAAACTGTAAATAACGCCGCACCTAGAAACAACGCTCTCTGTCTTACTCGGCTATCATTGGCTAATTTTCCTACAACCCCTTCCAGGGTGAATCGGGCAAAAAACAGTGAGAGGACAAGCCCAATAATAAGGGCGACCGATAGAGGCGAGAAAAATAAGACCATGGACCAGTCTGACGTAAACAGAGCGATGATAACAAGCGTAGGGATGAAAAGCGCTGTATATCTAAACAAGATGTTGGTTATGCGTTCCACGGCCTTCGGTACGCGCAGAAGCACGGCGGCCAATGTCTGCTCCCATGACTTCAGACGATGCTCACCGATAAACTCGGGCGCGGCAAACCAGAACGAAAAGAACCCCAGTACGAGCCCGATCCGGTTAAGGTTGTCAGCCAGCTTGTGAGTCAGCATGATTTCCCAGGTCTCCGTTACGGTGTGATGGATGGAGCACGGTTGCGAAAATGGGAAGCAGTGAACTGCCTACCGGATCGTCTTGAGCAACTCATAAGGCCGCACCCGCAGGGCTCTTGCGATCTTCACGATATTTGCCAGGCTGATATTTCTTTCGCCGCGTTCCTTTCTCGAACATCGAGAAGGATGTCTTCAGGTTTCGATCTCGAAAGAGTTGTTACGCGCATCGAACATAACTTTGAATCTATCAAAGAAACCTACCTGCCCAAATATCCCCATATACTCTTCGCCTATGTTCCAGTTGTTCATGCTTTCCGCAAAACCGGCATACAACGGATACGGTTCAGTGAACGGCAAGGCCATCGTAACTTCGCAGAAAAATATCGGCGCTGAACCAATTGGGCTAAAAAGGTTGGAACCTAACCCGCATAATTCATATATTTGAAGACAACAAAGGCCTCCTCTGTTACAAACATGTTGTCAAGACAATGTTTGCGGCAACAAAAGAGGCCTCTGAATGTCTGAAGATAACACAACACAGTGTTTGTTGTTCCCAGAGATTTTTCGCAAGCCTGTCGTAGCCCAGTTCGATCAGCGCGGAGGAAGTTCTGACGGCGGAGCTCTGCTGCTGAAAGCCGCCGATCGCCACTATGGATTGGTGGCTGGACTAGCTTCGGGCCTTCGCGACGAGCGCCAAGCCGTCAAGGTGGATCACTCGTTGCGCGAGTTGGTGGCACAACGCGTGTTCTCGATCGCCTGCGGTTATCCGGACGCGAACGATTCGGCCCGTCTGTCCGAGGATCCGATTCACAAACTACTACTGGATCGCGATCCAATCGAGGGTCTCGACTTGGCTTCGCAGCCGACGCTATCGCGTTTCGAGAACGGGGTTGGGATCAAGGAACTCTATCGTGCGGGTGAGTTTCTGGCCGAGAGCGTGATCCGGCGCCATGCCAAGCGGCTGCGTCATCGCACGTATCGCGTCACCATCGATCTGGACCCGACCGACGATCCCACGCACGGCGCACAACAATTGTCGTTCTTCAACCATCACTATGACACTTGGTGCTACCTGCCAGTAATGGGTTTTGTCAGCTTCAACGACGAAGCCGAACAATATCTCTGTGCCGCAGTGTTGCGACCTGGCAACGTAACCGCAGCCAAGGGCGCGGTTGCCATCCTGCAGCGTTTGGTGAAGATGATTCGTCGCCATATTCCAGGAGCGGAGATTCGGGTGCGCCTGGATGGCGGGTTCGCGAGTCCTGCCGTGTTCGAGTTTCTGGACGCCCAGCCCAAACTCGAATATGTCGTCGCGATGGCCAAGAATGCGCTGTTGAAGCGGGTCGCCGAACCCGGAATGCGGCGAGCGCGCCAGCTGTCGCTGCGCCGTGGAAAGACCGAACATATTTACGGAGAATCCCACTACAAGGCCGGCAAGTGGCCACGGCGGCGCCGCGTCATCATCAAAGCTGAAGTTGTCCGGGCTGCCGACAAAGAGCCCAAAGACAATCCCCGTTTCGTCATCACCAACATGAAACAGAGTCCGCAGTGGATTTACGAAAGGGTCTATTGCCAGCGCGGCGACATCGAGAACCGCATAAAGGAATTGCATGACCTCGAGATCGACCGCACCAGTTGCTCCAGTTTCTGGGCCAACCAGTTTCGTGTCCTACTCACCGCCGCTGCCTATGTTCTGATGCAGGAGTTGCGCTTGCGCGCTGCCGGTACCGCTTGCGCTCGGGCTCAAGTTGGAACGTTGCGCGAACGACTGCTGAAGCTAGGCGCTCGGGTTTCGGTCTCGGTTCGACGCGTCGTCGTCCACCTGCCGACTTCCTTCCCGTTCTTACCGACTTTCCGTCGTGTGGCTCTGGCGCTCGGCGCGGCCACCGGCTAATCTTCGCAGTTACGAACTCAACCCATATCAGCACCGGCAGCGGTCGCGGCACTCCCCTCCGTCCTTCTTGCAAATTGGACTGTCTGGATCTCGGAACTCCGCGATTCTTTCGCTCGGCCGCTCCACCAGCCCCAACTATCGCCCTTCATATCCCAACTTGCACCACTCGCTGTCGTTTGTATTGACGTTCATGAATAATGCGGGCTAGATTCTTAGGAGTTCATGATGAAAGCAACACGGTGGGCTGCATTCGGTATGTTGTGGGTCAGTTTTGGACTACAAGCGCGTTCGCAGCAATCACCGACAGTGACCGTGCCGCAACCTACGCCGCCGCCTCCGCTGGTGGGATCGCTTGCGGGTCATCTCGGATGGCCCTCTGCCAAGAACACGAGCGATGTAGACACGGTTGAGCATCTCGTGGCCGCGCTCTATGACGTAATCTCTGGACCTGCGGGCAAACCTCGCGATTGGGACCGCTTCCGCTCTCTCTTTCTGCCGGATGGCAGGCTCGGTGTGATCCGTGCTGACGCTCCTGCCACGGCGAACCAGCCCGCGCGCAAAAGCGACGTTGTCTTCCTTACCCCAGACATGTATGTCGAACGCGACGACCCGTACTTCAAAACGCAAGGCTTTTTCGAACGAAGTATCGCAAATCGTGTCGAAGAGTTCGGCAACCTCGTGCATGTTTGGAGCACTTACGAGAGCCGCCGCGCAGCGGATGACTCGAAACCTTTCACACGGGGTATTAACTCGATCCAGATCATCCATGCGCAGGGGCGCTACTGGGTGGCCAGCATCCTGTGGGACGACGAACGGCCAGGATTGACGCTGCCCGAGAAGTACCTTCATTGAGAATTGGCTGACCGGGTCGATGAGTGAAATCGGAATTTTTCGCCAAATACTCAGGTTTTCGGGCTAACTTGCACCTGCGTCCGCCGTCAGCGTGTTTTTGATTGAGTGACATTGAGACCATTTCGCTCATCGACACGCCATAATCTCACAGCTGCTCCGAGGCTTCGATCTTCGGAATTTCGGCGACGCACTCCGGTTCTCCAGCATCGGCCATGCATTGCAGGCAATTCGTACCGCAATCCACACCTCTCCGGTGGGTCTCGATGTTCAGTCCGCGCTGGAAGATTGGTGAGACCGCGTTCACCTCGCGAGCAGCGACCGAAATGATTCCTTTGCGATACATAAATTTCAGAATGCCGTTGACTGTGTCTTCCAGAGAGGGGTCGGGTTTACCCCAGACGGAGGCATCCCGGGCCATCTGATAGGAAGAGCTGTCATAGCGTTTGAACTCCATGGCGGAGATGTTGTCGACAGAGCCCACCAGAAAATCGAGCAGTGGAAAGAGAAGATCTTCCTTCCGGCATCTCCGGATCAGCTCGGGAACGAAATCGGGAAGGCTGAATATTTCGAATTGCCGTCCCGTGGCTTTGGTAATCAGGCCGGTAATATCCATCATGTTCGAATAATCGTCGCGAGTGACGTGGTAAGTCTTATTCGCTGTACCGGGAGTGGTAGAGATGGCAATGATATTGTTGGCCACAACGTCAGCCGGGACAAAGCTGACCTGGTTGAGAGTGTCGACGCCAATCCCATGATTCACCATAAAGGCGACCAAGCGAACGGCGATATCGAAGTTGTTGCCTCCGCCCGTGACGGAAGGACTCACGAGAGCCGGCCGGAAAATCCGCGCGGAGAGTCCCCGAGTGCGCGCGTCGACAACCACTTGCTCCGCTACCCATTTCGATTGACTGTAGCCAAAATCGAGAAGTTCCATATTCTCGTTCAGGTCGGTCTCATACAAAACCGATTTGACCGCCCAGCCAAACACGAAAGTAGTCGAAACATAATTGAACTCTTTGGGCCTTCCCTCGAACGCCAATCTTAGGATCTCATTGGTTCCGAGCACGTTCGCGTCGCGCATGTGGTCGTAATTTAGCAGGTAGTTCACGGTTGCGCCGTTATGGAACACCGTGTCGATTTCACTTGCGAGAAAGTCCCACACATCCTGCATCAGGCCCAGCTTGGGTTGCCCTAGGTCGCCGGAGACGGGGATCACACGAGCCTCGAACATCTCCATCAGCGCTATCGCGCATGGTCCCATGGACGCCATCGCAGCTCTCAGTCTTTGCTTGCCCTGCTTTTCGTCGGAAGACCTGACGAGAACATAGATCTTGGCGCGTGTCTGTTCCAGCAAGCTTTTTATGAGGAACGGCCCGATGAAGCCGGTCCCGCCTGTGAGCAGCACCTGTTTCAGCGTCGGTATCTCCGGCATGGGCGCAGGCACCGGAGGCTCGAAGATGAGTTTTTTGTCGTTGCTCATCATCTGTTTCTCAGCCGCGCACTGCTTTTCACGGAAAGCCGCAAGGGAATGGCGCAGATGAACCAAGGCCTCTTCGGGAGCGCGCTCGAGTTGTTCGGCTAGTTCAAACAACTCGGCTACACTGACACGCTGGATGACGCCAATATCTACCTGCCTCGCCAGCATCTCGGCGCCTTTATCTTTCAGGAGTTCCTTGAGTTCATGCATGAACACGACAAGATCCAGGGAATCCAGGCCGGCTTCGACTAGGTTGTACGATTCCTGACCGGTCAGGTTGTATCTGGCTTTCAATTCGGCGAACGTGGAATGCAAGTCGGATTCGGACGCACAGTTCCCGGCGTCCTTTTCCCGCGAAAAGTCGGAGAGAACGGTGAACTGACCTTGCAGCCACATCTGTTTGGTCTTATGGCGCATGATCTTACCCGAACTCGTTCTCGGGATCGCACGAGGCGCGATGAGGGAAATCACCGCCACTTCCACGTTGAGATAATTCCGGACCGCGGCGGCAATCTTTCGTGCTTCGGGAAGCGTTTTAGGATTTTTGACTTCGGCGACGATGGCGAGCGCAGGTTCGCTGTCTTCCTGAATCTGGAAGGCGACGACGCAATTGTGCCGGATGAGATTGGATGATTTCTCGACGATGTTCTCGATGTCTTGCGGGTAATAGTTTTGCCCGCGGAGAATAATCATGTCCTTGATGCGGCCGCAGACATAGAGTTCACCGTCGTGAATGAAGCCGATGTCGCCGGTGCGAAGGTAGCCATCGTCATAGGGAGTATCGTCCACAAGCCGCGCTCGAAATTGCTTTAGAGTCAATTCCGGGTTATTCCAGTAGCCTTGGCACTTGCCACTTCCAGCGACCCAAATTTCGCCGGTGCGCTCTGGCTTAAGAGCGAAATGTCCTTCCGGATCCACGATCTTCAGGTCCAGACCAGGCAGTGGGGTTCCACAACTGACAATCTGCGTGGCCCCGCCGATTTCTGAGACCTCAGTCGTCATGCGGGCTTTCCCCAGCGCCAGGGCACGCTTGTTGACGGAAACGATGTTGCGGCCACCCAATGAGACCGCCAGAGTATTTTCGGCTAGTCCGAAGGCAACATAGAAACTCTCGGACTTGAGGCCATAGGGCTGAAATGCTTCTAGAAAGCGGGTGTAGGTATCCGGCTTCACGGGTTCAGCCGCGCACATCAATACGCGAAGCGAACTCAGATCACAAGCCTCCAGGCTTTCCTTAGAAAGCCTCCCGGCGCGCAGGCAATAGTCGTAGGCGAAGTTGGGGGCAGCCGCCGCAGTGGCGCGGTATTTCGTTATCGCATTGAACCATAGGATCGGGCGCTGAATGAAATCCATGGGGGCGAACCCGTACGTCGTGCCACCTTTCAGTGCCGGATATAGGTAGCACCCGATCAGTCCCATGTCGTGATACTGCGGAAGCCAGGAAACCACGACCGGTGCTGCATGGTCGATCACCAGCGGACAGGTTGTCAGGATATTTTCGTGCGTAACAATCACGCCCTTGGGCTCCATCGTCGAACCGGACGTGTACTGGAGAAATAATATCTCCGAAGAATCGACAGGTAGGCGGTCCGAAATCGTATCCACAAAATCTTCCGTCGCGATCCACGGCAGACCGGAAATGTAATCGACGTCGACGCCCGACGCCGAGACTCCACTTCTGGCGAGATTCGTCTTGAGGGATGCGTGGTAGTCTCTGCTCGTTAATATCCCAGCGGCCTGGCAATCCTTGGCGATGTGGACCGTTTTATATAGGGCGCTCTGGAAGCCACGCGAACTGGGAGGATAGACCGGCACGGGGATCAATCCGGCGCGCACGCAAGCAAAAAATGCGCAGATCATTTCAAGCCCCGGCGGATAGGCAAGCAGGAGCCGGTCGGCCGCCGCGAAACGAGCCTCTTTCAGCAAATGTCCGGCGATCGCTTGCGTTCGGTGGAGAAACGACGCGTAAGTGTAGCTTTCGATCGGATCGCCGTTTACGTCAAGGTATGAATACAGGAGTTTGTCCGGGTGCTCATCCGCCAGCCTATCCAGGTGGTCCAGAATTGACGCCGTCATCAATCAGCGATCCTCCAAGGTCGAATAGAACGCAAGTCAGTAAATGAAACGCACCCCGCCAGCGAGCGAGGCGAAACAGGATTGAGTCTCAAAGTGCAGATCGAAGTGCAGACCTGGAATGTGGAACCGTGAGAACGTACGCGTATTTTTTTTCTCACCACAAGCGTCGCTCGACTAGCTGGGGAACGGACGTTCTCCTTTTTGCCGTACATGACGCGAAGCAGACCTGTGGAGCTCCTACAACACATGCAGGAGACCCCGTTCACTAAGGTTCATTGGTTGGTATATATTAGCAAAACGTTTGCACATTACCACGCGTCATCGCTTCCTGGGCTTCCTGGGATCGCTTCCTTCGGATGAGGCACCAGCATCCATTAGCTTTGTCGGCTGTGAATCTTCTTGATTGCCCGTGATGGCTCGCACTAAAATATTGGAGCGAGACTGTCGACGGCGCGGCAACAACTATCGCTGCGGGTCAGGGCTACGCATGCGGCCTATGGAGCGCATCGGGTCCCCATTACCATTATCGCGGAGGCGCCGGTGACCTTCCAACCCGAAGCGACGATTGCCCAAGCGGTGATTGCCGATCAGCCGGACATCGCGGATCTCGTACCATCGGAAACTTCGGCTGCGCCGATTATCGAATCGGCCGGTGCGTCTTCATTCCCCAAAGTCCTGCGTAGCCGCCTGGATAAGTTTTTTGCCGATCAGAGCATTTCTCCCAAAGCGGACCGCACCATGTGGGTCAAGATCGCCATCGGTCTGGCCGTCCTCGTGGGCGCATGGATTGCTCTGTATACGCTCAGGCCCGGCTCCTGGAAGTTTGTCGGCCTCTACCTTTTGGGCGGCCTCGCGCAGACGTTCCTTTTGCTGAACATCGCTCATGATAGCAATCACAACGCCATCTCGTCTCGGTCGCAAGTCAACAAAACCCTGAACTATGTCTTCGATCTGTGCGGCATGAGCTCGTACATGTGGCGTATCCTCCATCATCGCGGTCATCACTCCTGCATCAACCTCCACGGTGAAGATGACGCGCTTTCAGGACGCGGCATCTTTCGCTTTACACCGTACGAACCGCGGGCGCCATGGCACCGGTTCCAGCACCTCTACGCGCTCTTCGTTTACGCCATGTTCTCTCTCGATTATGTGTTCTTCAGGGACTTCCAGTGTTTTTTCTTTCCGACCCATGAATATCTGAGACGCACGCAACATTCTGTGCGCGAATATGCCATTCTCTTTGGCGGCAAGGCCTTCTACCTCACTTACATGCTTGTTCTGCCGGTGATGGTGCTGGGAAAATCGCCTGTGCTGGTCGCCGGCGCATTCCTTCTGGTCCATTTGATCGTCGGTTTAAGCGTAACGCTCGTATTCCAGTCGACGCACACCGTCGACAGCACTTACTTTCCCTGCGATCGTGGCGAGTTTGAAAACGGCGTGTATCACATCTTCGCGACCACGGCCGATTATGCGACGGAAAACCCGCTGGTAGGTTGGCTGGCGGGCGGGCTCAACCATCACGTCGTCCACCACCTGTGCCCTTTCGTGTGTCATACCCACTATGCTCCGCTGACCAGGATCGTGAAGCAGACGGCCAAAGAGTTTGGGGTTCCCTATCGGCAGCACTCCACCATGACCCTGGCAATCCAGCATCATCTGATACTGTTGAAACAACTGGGGGAATGAAGACTGATTTGAGCTCATCAATGCCCGTGCCTGTCCCCGTTGTTTCCCGGCTTCGCTGCTTTGCGGATTCTCGCGCCATGGCCCGCAATCCGGTGCAGGTTTTGTCCCGCTATAACGAAATCTTCGGCGACACTTTCTGGATCCATATAGGTGGCCTCAAGGAGGCGATGGTTACCATTGATCCCGCTGTCATTCAGCACGTGCTCAAGACCAATGCGGAGAACTACCAGAAATCTGAAATTCAAGTGAAGCGAATGGGCCACTTCCTGGGTAAAGGCCTGCTTACGACCCACGGAGAAGCCTGGCGCACGCAGCGCCGTCTCATCCAGACCGGTTTCGATCGAAAGCAACTCGATGCGTTGTCATCGATTATGCAGGACTCCCTCGCCGAGTCGCTGCGCGATTTCGACAGGCAGATCCATGCTGGCCCCGTGGATATTTACCCCCGCCTCATGAAAATCACCTTCGCGATGGTAGCGCGATCGCTATTTGGCGCACGATTGAAGGATGAAGACATCGATCTTGTCAGCCATACCATCTGCACCGTCCAGGAATTCATTGTCCGGCAAACCCTTCAGCCCTATCTGAATCCCTGGTTCGCCGTCTCGGGCGAACTGCGCAGACACGAAGACATGCGAACCCGCGCCGACGCCATTCTGCTCGAATACATACGGAAGCGCCGCAACGAAGCACCCGGCCACGATCTGCTGCAGACTTTGATGGATGCACGTTACAGCGATGGCAAAGGCATGAGCGATGAGCTCATCCTGAGCGAGAGCATGCAACTTCTGGTTGCCGGGCATGAAACATCGTCAAATGCCCTCTCGTGGCTTTTTTATCTTTTGAGTTCGCGTCCGGATTGTCTCGACAGGGTGCGGCGGGAATTTGATTCCGTGCTCGGAGCCGCGCCCATGACATACAGCGACGTTCCCAGGTTCGAATTTGTGACTCAGGTCATTATGGAGGCACTCCGCCTCTACCCGCCATTTTGGATGGTCGACCGCATGGCGGTTGCAGACGACCGTGTAGGCGACGTCGCCATCCCGCGCGGATCGATGGTCATTGTGTATGTGTACGGTGCGCACCATGCTTCGCGCTACTGGCCGAATCCTGAGAACTTCGATACGGATCGTTTCACGAAAGCAAACGAGAAGCTGCGCACACCCTGCACTTATCTTCCCTTCGGAGCCGGACCGCGAGGTTGTATTGGCGGAAATTACGCGATGCTGCAGATCCTTATGATTTTGAGCGACCTGCTCAGAAAATATGATTTTCAGTTGGCTCCGGGCCAAATGATCGAAGCTCGCCCCATGGTCATCCTGCGGCCGAAACACGGGATCCGCATGACATTCACCAATACCGTTGCTCCCGCCCCACGTGTCCCGCAAGATGCGATCTCGCTAACTTCATGATTTTAAAAGATTAGGAGTAGCGGTTTTGGGAGTGCTCATTTGCTTAACCCCGCGCTTCGAAAGATTTGGGCCGCGGTCGCGAAAAAAGACCAAAAAAAACTGAAGTGACCGCGAAATCACCTCCTCTTTCTGGCACACTACATTAATCCCCCCACGCCATTCCGGATAATGCCCGAAGTCGCCACCATTCCCGAGGTCGCTCCCATCACCGAGCTGTGGCCCGATCCGCCGCGCCTGCTCGTCGAATGGTCGTCTCCTTGGGACGAATTCAAATCCGCCCTGCGCCCCGCCCTCGCCCGCGCTCCCAAAGCCCTCGCCGGAGAAGCGCCCATCGGCATTTTCCCCTATCGCGGCATCCTCCTCTCGTGGCTGCTCGAGTGCCTGCTGCTGATCGCGATCATCGTGCTTCCCGAGCGCTTCGTCAGCCTCGAAATCCCGCCGCCTCCAACGCGCCCGCAATGGGACGTCATCTATTATTCCGGGGACGAGCTGCCGCAGACTCAAGATCGCGGCGGGGCGCGGTCCGGCAAATCCGGACGCGCCGGCGGCCAGCAAGCCCACCATCGCACGCAAGCGATCCGCGTAGCCCGCGGCGACAAGCCCAGCGAAAAGATTGTCGACGCTCCGCACGTCGATCTGCCGCATTCCGATTCCGCTGTTGCCAATCTTCTCGCCTTCAAACCCACTCCCGGACCGCCGCCCTCCGAAGGCCTGCGCTCATCTCTCATCGCCCCAGCTCTGCGAACCGTGGCGCCGGTTGCGCCCACGCCTGAACTGAATTCAAACCTGAAATCTAACCACGCCAACACCCTCACGCCCAGCATCATCCCACCAGCGCCGGACGTATCTCACGCCAGCACGCGCACCTCGCCCACCTTGAATGCGGCCACGCTACGACCGACAATCGTTCAGCCCGCGCCCACCGTCGCGCGCGACAAGATGCGGACCGCCGATCCGCTGGCGCAGACTGTGGTCGCGCCCGCTCCACGTGACACTCCGCGCGACCTGGCCAGTTCCCGCGCTCCGATCACGCAAACTGTCGAAGTAGTTCCCCCCCCAGTTTCCGCTCCCCAGCGCGACGTCTCATCCCGAACCAAGCTAACGTTGCCCGCGCAGGTGGTCGTTGCTCCGCCACCGTCGCAAGTGGGCCGTGACCTCAATAGTTGGGGAGCAACCGCCACCGGCGACCTGCGCGCCAAGCCCGTTCCTCCACCACCATCCGCATCCGGCGGAGGCTCATTGGCGAGATCCGCAGCAGCCACACTAATGTCGCAAGTCATCCCGCCTCCAGCCAGCATAGAAGGAAGCCAAAGCACAGCAGCTTCCGGAAAATCGACGGCACGATCCGCAGGATCGCTAGGATCGCTTCTAGGCTCCGCCACCGTCGTACCGCCTCCGCCCACTCTCGGCGGAGGCAAACCCCTTTCCGGCAACGGACGAGGCAACCAAGGCTCCGGCGCAGGAGCTCAGCTCGACCTAGGCTCACCATTAGCTCCGCCCGCAAGCGCCGGCAACGCCGCCGGCAACGGGGTAGTGATCTCCAGCCAGCCCGGAACAAAAGTAGGCCTGCCGAATTCGTCCGAGTCCGGCGCCATAGCCATGTCGCCCACCGGCAACGCAAAGAGTGGCCTAGGCGGCAACGGCGGCGGAACCAGCATCGGCAAAGGCAACGGCCCGGGAAGCGGTCTGCAAGCCGAAGGATCGGGCGCAGGCAGGGATAATGCCGGCGCCGGACGCGGCTCCGATCCGAACGCCCGCTCCGGCATCTCGCCCTACCCCGGCCAAGGCGGCGCAGGAACCGGAACAACCGGTACGCCAGCCATGCCCGGAGTCTCTGTCCAGGGAGGCACCACCACCATCAACTTGCCCAGCTTCGGAACCCCCGGCGGCGACGCATCCCCCGGCCCCGGACGTTCCTCCGCCAGCACTCACCAGGGCTCCGGAATCACCATCGAAGCCACTCCGCGCTCTGGCGGAGTCTTCAACTATTACGGCGTTCTGAAAGGCGATCGCAACTACTCCATCTACATCGAAACGTCGCTGGGTACCGCTGTGATGCAGTACGCCGATCCCGCATCGGCGACTCATCCCTCCGGCCAAGCTCTAAGCGCCCCCGAACCCATGCGAAAAGATCTTCCCCAGGGCCTCCGGTCCACGCACGTCGTAATCGCCTGCACTCTCGATCGCTCCGGAGATCTAAAAGACCTGAAAGTCCTAGAACCCGGCGCCGCCGAAACCACCTCCAAGATCCTGGTAGCGCTGCACAACTGGAAATTTCGCCCCGCCTTCCGAGGCAACGAGCCGGTGGAAGTGAATGCAATCTTGGGTTTCGGAATCGATACGCGGTAAATGGCGGTCTAGTAACCCTTACGCTTGTCGACCACCGCCGCCAATGGTTCGCCCTGCAGGTACCGTCGCAGATTTTTCGAAAAGAGCGCATAGTGCCGCTCCCATAGCTTGTCGGTCAGGGCGGCCGTGTGGGGAGTAATCAGCAGGTTAGGAACATCCCACAGCGGCGACTCGGCGGGGAGCGGCTCTTTTGGAAATACGTCAAGCGCCGCGCCGCCTATTTTCTTTTCACGCAGGGCGGCAGCGAGAGCGGGCTCATCCACCAGCGGACCGCGACCAACGTTGATCAGGCAGGCGTCTGGCTTCATGCGCGCCAAACGTTCGGCATTCGCGACTGCCTTCGTGGTAGCGGTGACCGGAGCGGCCAGCACGATGTAATCCGCCAGCCGGAAAATTTCATCGATCTCAGTCGGCCCATACACACCGTCCGCGCCTTCGCTCCCCTTCTCGGGATGCTCGCGGACCGCGATCACCTTCATCCCCAGAGCCTTGGCGCTCTTCGCGACCGCGCGTCCGATGCTGCCGAGGCCAATCAGGCCGACGGTCGCGCCCGCCACTTCGCGCACCCGCGGGACTTCGTCCCATAATATCTGCTGACCCCAAATATGTTTCTCTTGCAAGACCACCGACCCGGGAATTTTCTTGGCGAGCGCAAAGATCAGAGCGACGACGTGTTCCGCGACCACCGGCCCATGCACTTCGCGCGCGTTGGTAAGCACGATGTCGCTGTTGATAAGTTCTGGAAACATCAACTGATTCACCGCGGCCGCCGGAGAATAAATCCAGCGCAGCTTTTTTGCCGCGGCAATCTGCTCGGGCCGAATCGACCATGCGATGACAATCTCAGCATCGACAATCTCCTCATCCACCCGCTTGTAGTCGGGGAGATTGAGGACGCTGACTTTCGGAAACTCCTGCTCCAACTTCTTGGGGAACCAATCAGGAGCGTTCCATTGGTCGAAGGGATGATGGACGAAAATTAGCAGCTTATGCATCGGGCAATTCGCGACCAGGTCATCGGATGATCGGGTCGTCGTGTGATCAAGAATCTTTCTCGGCGTTCTGCGTCTTGGCGGTTAAGATTTTAGCGACTTCCGCAAATCTGTTCCCGTCATTTCTTTCGGCTCGTTAATGCCGAGCATGCCTAGGATCGTCGGAGAAATATCGCGCAACGAGCCGTTAGGTTTGAGCGAATATTGCTTCGCATCCTCGGCCATCACAATGAATGGGACGGGATTTGTCGTGTGCGCGGTGTGCGGGCCGCCGGTTACGGGGTCGATCATCATTTCCGCGTTTCCGTGATCGGCGGTGATCAGCATGGCTCCGCCTTTGGCGCGGACGGCTTTCTCGATCTCGCCTAAGCAGGCATCGACCGTTTCGACGGCCTTCACAGTCGGCTCAATTTTTCCCGAATGGCCAACCATATCGGCGTTGGCAAAGTTGACGATGATCACATCGAACGTGCCGTCGTTCGTGGCTTTCACTACGGCTTCGGCAATTCCGGCGGCGCTCATCTCGGGCTTCAAATCGTAGGTCGCAACTTTTGGCGATTGAATCATCACGCGATCTTCGCCGGGAAAGGGCTGCTCGACTCCGCCATTGAAGAAGTACGTAACGTGAGCATACTTTTCTGTTTCTGCAACCCGCAGGTTGCGCATGTTCAGGCCGCCCATGACGTTCGCCAGAATGTTCGTCATCGTCTCCGGCGGGATCACGATCGGCAAGCTGAAGTTCTTGTCGTAACGTGTCATGCAGACATAATTCAAATTGCCGGGCACGCGGTCGCGGGGGATGGTCGCATCGAGTTCGGCCGCTCCCGGCAGATCGCTTCCGCCTTTTTCATGGAGGCCGCTGTTGCGGCAGAGAGCACGGGTGATTTCGCGGACACGGTCGGCGCGAAAGTTAAAGCAGATGCAGGAATCATCGTCGCTAATTTTAGCGAGCGCCTCGCCGCGAGCGTCTACGCCAACAAAGGGCACCACGAACTCATCGGTCACATCTTTGTTGTAGGAATTCTTCATGCCCTGCACTGCGTCGGCATAAGTGCCACCCTCGGCTTTGCCGTCGACCATCGCGCTATAGGCTTTGGCAATGCGCTCCCAGCGGCGGTCGCGATCCATGGCGTAGTAGCGACCGCTGACGGTCGCGATCTTGCCGGAGTTGTATTCGCGCATCTTCTGCTGGAGTTGTTCGAGGTAGCCGGCGCCATTGGTGGGCAGAGTGTCGCGGCCATCCATGAAGGCGTGGACGAAGACGCGATCGACGCCTTGCTGCTTCGCCATTTTCAGGAGCGCGTATAGATGCTCCTGCCGCGAGTGCACGCCGCCGTCGGAGACGAGGCCGAACAGATGCAGGTTGCGGCCGCTCGTGCGAGCGCTCTTCATGGCTTCGACTAGCACGGGATGCGTAAAGAATTCGCCGTTCTGGATCATCAGGTCGATGCGCGTGATATCCATGTGTACGATGCGCCCGGCGCCGATATTCAGGTGGCCGACTTCGCTGTTGCCCATCTGTCCCTCGGGCAGTCCGACAAACGGCCCGCTGGTGTGAATGAGCGTACTTGGATACTCGCGCAGCAGGCGATCGTAAACTGGCTTGCGCGCGAGCGCGATCGCGTTGGCTTTGGTTTCGGCGCGATATCCCCAGCCATCGAGAATGATTAAGACGAGAGGTTTGGGACGGGACATAGATCAGCTTTTAGCTCCTGGCTGTTGGATTAGCTGCTGGCTTCCGAGAACAATTCACCACGGAGGCATGGAGAAAATCTGTGAAAGAAGAATCTATAGGACCAGACGCAGCATTTCAAATTAACCGGTTACGGACTGATTCATTCTCCGCGGTTCACCAAGGAGGCTTATACTATCGAAATAAAAATCGCAGAGGATAACTATGGCCATCAATGAACTACTGCTGACGGAGTTCGATGAAGAGATAAAAAAGACGCGCACCATGCTGGAGCGTGTCCCGACCAGTAAGCCAGATTTTGCGCCGCATGCAAAATCGATGCCGCTCAATAAACTTGCGCCGCACGTGGCGCAACTGGCGGGCTTTGGAACGATTGTTCTGACGACTGCTGAGCTTGATTTTGGCAAGACGAAGATGCCGTCGGTGCCGTTTGAGTCCGTGGCGCAACTGGTCAAAACCTTCGATGAGGGCGCAGCGCAAGCTCGCACCGCGCTCAAGAACACGAAGGATGAAGCTTGGGCGCAGCCCTGGAAGCTGAGTTTCGGAGATAAGCCGATTTTCAGCGGAACGCGCTTTCTCGCCTACCGGCAGATGTTTCTCAATCACCTGGTGCATCACCGCGCGCAACTCGGAGTATATCTGCGGTTGAATGAAACGCCCGTGCCCTCGACTTATGGGCCCTCGGCGGATGATCGGATGGGGTTTTAACTGAGAGCTGACGGCTTCAGAGAACCTATTCGCCAGGGAGGAACAGAGACACGGAGAAAGACCAGAGCGCATTACCAGGTCATCTCGACTGGGTAGCGGGCGAACCCGGGCGAACCAAGGATTGGCGGTGATGACGGGCCCGCCTGCTTCGATGCTTTGCGCCATGAGCAGGCGATCGAAGGGATCGCGATGATGCATCGGTAGTGACTCCGCCGGCAAGACGTGGCTCAGGCTTTAAGGGTAGGCGTCGAACTTGGTTGGACTAAGTTCGCCGGTCAAGATGAAGGACCGGCTGGCAGCGGCAATGACAGTTTCCCTATCTGCGCTTTTTGAATCGCCTCCCACAAGCTCACTACGCTCCACCATAGTTCGGACGACAGTTCGGACGACGCAATCAGATTGCGCGCTTTTGAAGACAGGCGCCGCTCGTCCGTCACCGCCCAAATAAAAGTGTAAGTATCAAGCAGGACTCTCCAATCAGCGAGTGTAATGGGGAGGCGCCAGCGAGCGGAACCCTGGCCGACCCGAAGAAGTTACATAGGTTCTTCGCTCCCCCGCGCCAACACGTCACAAGGCGGGCGCGCTGGGAACCTCAAGAATACTAATTAAGAAGATGTTATTGGTGGCCGCTGCTGGCAGACGGCGTCCAGGTGGGAGCTGTGAGTTCCATTTGCCAGACTGGTCCCCCCTCGAAAAGCTGCCCTTCGAATTTAACCACTAGGGGAGGGGTTCCGTCGAGGATCCAAACCGCGCTGTCGGGTGGTTGCTTTCCTACCAGAGGAGCAACCTTTCCGGCAATTCCCCCGATGTCGATTTTCAGGACATAGTGGACTGCATCGTACTTGGCGTTGCCAATCCAGAAGGGATCTTTAGTACCAGTTGGGGTAATGTTCACTCGAACTATTCGCGGTTTCGGAGTCGTCGCGAGCAGAGACACGGTGTTTTTGGAACTGCCAGGTTGCATGTTTTCGAAGAGAGTGAAGAGAATGCCGTTGCCGAGATCGCTGGGTAAATCCATGTGCTGTTTGATTACTTTGTCATGTCTCTGGTCATCCTGCGAGCGAACCTCGACCTGACCGCGCAGGCAGTCGATGAATACCTCCACCGGATTCGGGAACGAAGGGCCGCGTTGAATCAAGTGGTAGTTCTGCAAGCGAAAGCTCTTCGACTGAGAAAAGATAGCCGTCTCTTCGTAGGTCGAACCGTCCTTGAAGTGAAATTGAGTTTTACTGGTGACACGGCCGCCACTCACCACCTGCGAAGCCTCCCCGTCTGCAATCATGGCTCCGTCGGGGGTTCGCAAAGTGAGAAAACCGCGAAGGGAGCCCTGGTGATGCCGAACGAGCACGTCGTCCGAGCGCAGGATTGACGGGGCAAGCAGGCTGACAATAGCCAACACAGCGTATAGTGCGAGGCTTCTGCTTACCTTCGGCGGATGATTTTTTTGGCTCAATCAGTTTCTCCGTTAAACTCTTGCTGGTTGACGCAGTTCGATCGCGCCCGCGCGATTTAGACAGGTTTGGTTAGAGTATTTCTAAGGTGTAACGGTTGTAAGCGGGCGTGGGTGTTTTCGGGGATGAAGGAACCGCGCCTGGTTCCGTTTTCACGGTTGAGATTGTATCCTCACACGGCTGCCTGCCCCATTTCTTGGTCGTTGATGAAATTGGGGGGCGATTTGCACTCAAAACCTCCGTCTTGGTCAATGAGTTCTATAAAAAGGGATGTCAAGAAAAAAGTTCTCCTTCGACCCGAGGCCGTCTTGGAAGCTTGGCAAGCGGACACTCACGATCCGAGTCCTGAGTGCTAACAGCCATTTTGTAAGGTGATCTCTCGGAGGCGACTGTGCGAATTAATTTCTCAGCGGCGTGGTTACGGCTTTCGCTCTAACCTCACGAGCGGTATCTCTCCCGGCCCTCGCCAAGAATATAGAAACAGAGGCGGTGAAGGGATTACACTTGTAAGAAATGGGTCAACGCCATCCGCGCAGACCGTTAGGAGGGTGAGAATATGTCGCCCTTGGTTCCACACTTGATCCTGAAGAAATTCCTCAGCGTCGTTTCCTGCGCGCTCCCGGTTTGTGTCGCCACAACGCTAGCTTTGGCACAGCACGCCGTCGTCCGCACGCCAGGAGGAGTGGCTCGTCCATCTGCCCCACCGATTTCGCGCGTTCCGATTTCTTCAGCGCCGAGTATCCATACGCCGTTTTTCACTCCACGAATCTCGGTAGCGCCGCCCGCGGGCGCACTTGGCATGGCTAGATTTCACCCTCCTCGGCATCCCCTGCGCCCATTTCCACCGCTGTTGTTCCTCTACGAATCTCCCTTTGGCGGACCATTCTTTGGATTGAACTCCTGTGGGGCGACCTGTGACTTCTGGTCTTGGACGCTAGACTACGCGAATGTCTCCTCGGCTGGTCCAGCAAACTATATTTCGCAGGTGTACGAGATTCCGGTGTCTGTGTATGGCGAAGAGAGAGCGGACTTCCCGCAGCTTTTCTTGAAAGATGGCACGATTCTCAACGTGACCGATTACTGGCTCGTCGACGACCAGCTTCATTTCATGATGATTGAGGAGAATGGCACGACAGCAATGGAACACGTGATTCCTTTCGACGCACTGGATTTGCAAACGACCGTTGATGCAAACACCCGGCGAGGATTCCGCTTTATGCTGCGCAACGAACCGGTCGAGCGGTATTTGCGCGACCATCCTGACGGGCCGCCGCCATCGTAAACGCCCTCTGACGATTCTCTAGGACTTCCTCAGAATTGATCCGCATGCACTGCATACTGCTCCGCACCGAGCAGTAACTGACGGGGAGCGTAACCGCTCCCCTTTCTTTCTTGCTTCGACAGCAAATAGGCCCTGGTGACTAAGCCGTGCCGTCGAGCTGATCAGGGCGAGCGGTCTGAGTTATATTGTCTGCCACGGGATTCAAGTCCCTCGACAGCCCGTGAAGGAAGAGGCCGAAATGCACCGAGTTGCCAAGTTGGCGTCTTTGGCGGTTTTATGTCACACGATCTGCGCGGGCGTCATCCCGGCTGCACTGGCGCAAGCCCGACAACAGGATACCGCGGCGATCGCCAAGCGTAACGCAACCGAAAGCGAACTCGAATCTATCGCCATCATCGAACGCAAGGTCATGGTGCCCATGCGCGACGGCAAGCGCATGCAGGCCGATATCTACCGCCCCAAGGACGAGTCAAAGAAATATCCCATCATTTTCGTCCGCACTCCATACAACTTCAACTACTGGGACGTGGAGTTGGGCGCGCCTCGCGACATGTCCTCCCCACTCGAAGCGGTCAAGCGTGGCTATGCGTATATCGAGATGAACGAGCGCGGCCGTTACTTCTCCGAAGGCGACTACGACATTCTCGGCGTGCCGCTCACCGATTCCGACGATGCGCTCGACTGGATGGGCGGGCTGCCCTGGTCTTTGGACAAGGTCGGCCTTATTGGCTGCTCCTCGACGGCAGAGTGGCAGTTGGCCGTGGCCTCGCGCGGCAACAAGGCGCTCACGACGTTCATCCCGGAGAGCTTCGGCGCCGGCGTCGGCCGCGTCGGCCCCTATTATGAGCAGGGCAACTGGTTCCGCGGTGGAGCGGTGCAGATGCTTTTCGGGTCGTGGCTCTATGACTCCGGCCTTCTCACGAACGATGGCCGTCCCACGTTGCCGCCGGGCATTTCGCATGAAGCGCTGGTCACAGCCGCCAAGTCCTACGATCTTTCCGCCCACCCGCCCACGATTGACTGGTCCAAGGCGCTTCCGCATTTGCCGGAAAAAGACATCTACACCGCGATTGGCGCTCCGCACGGCATCTTTGCCGACACCACGCCCACCGGTAGGCCGGGGATGATCACGCGCACGCCCAACGATCCTTCCTGGTACCAGGGCGGGCTGTGGAACGACAGCATGCGCATTGACCTTCCCGGACTTTGGTTCATGACCTGGTATGACGTCAGCATAGGGCCGAACCTGGCCGCCTACAATTACGTCCGCAGCACGGCCAGCCCTGCGGTGGCCGCCGAGCAGTACGCCGTCATCGCGCCCGTCGCCCATTGCAGTTATAAGCGCGCTGCCGAACATACCATCGTCGGCGAGCGCGACATGGGCGACGCCCGCCTTGACTATGACGCCCTCACCTACGGATGGTTCGATCACTTCCTCAAAGGCGAGGACAACGGAATTCTCGCCAAGACTCCAAAAGTCCGCTACTACACGATGGGCAGCAACAAATGGCAGTCGTCTGACACCTGGCCGCCCGAGGGCGCAAAGCCCGTGACGTACTACCTGGCCAGCGGGGGACACGCCAATTCCCTTTATGGAGACGGATCTCTGCTGGCCGCGCCCGAGCCCAAAGATAGCCCCGACAAATTTGTCTTCGACCCCCTGAACCCAGTTCCCACCCACGGTGGAGGCTTCTGCTGCCTGGGCGCGGAGTACAAGCCCGGCGCGATTGATCAGCGCAGTCTCGAAGCGCGCGACGATGTCCTCGTTTACAGCACCGGTCCGCTCAAGGAAGGTCTCGAGGTCAGCGGCCCCATCGACGCTACGCTGTATGTATCGAGCGACGCCAAGGACACGGACTTTACAGCGAAGCTCGTCGAAGTGCTGCCTGACGGCACGGCCTATAACATCGAAGAAAATATTCAGCGTGTCCGCTATCGCGAAGGCTACACCAAGCCCCCCGTGTGGATGGAAAAAGGCAAGATCTACAAAGTCACATTCCAGCCCATGCAAACCAGTCTCTACTTCGCGCCCGGACACCAACTGCGAATCGAAATCAGCAGCAGCAATTTCCCCCAATTCGACCGCAACCTCAACACCGGCGGCGACAACTACAGCGAATCACAAGGCGTCCTCGCCCACAACGAAGTCCACCACTCGGCGCAATATCCCTCGAGCATCACGCTAAGCGCCGTGAAAAGGTGAGCGTCGCGGGAAAATAAATTCGGATTAAAACCCAAAGGCTGACATCCAGGACATCGTCGTTTTGACGATGAATCCGCTTCCTGCGACGAATATTCCCCTACATTTCCGTTGGTTACATTTCCGATTGTCCGTGTTTCGGGGATTCCTCGACGGCTTTTTCTCGCTCGTGGTCGCCAGTTTGGGGGGGGGTTGCCCATCAATAGGAATAAGAGGCAGGCTCGCTGGTCTCCGATTTAAAATACAGCCGACGGTACTGAAACACATCCAATGGGAAAGACGTTTGTGCGCTCGCGTGGACTTTTCGCGGACATCCGTTAAGGTTACGTCGCGATGCGGTGAGAACTTGACTCAACAATCACAATCAGAGAAGTCTCTGTTGGCGCGGCACGAGGCCATTTTTCGTGTATCCCGCGCCATCAACGTTTATCGAGAGCCGAGAGAGTTATTTAAGGTTCTGGCTAACGAATTGCGGCTCGTGGTGGACTTCGACTTCGTGGCTTTATTTTTGTACGACCAGGCGACAAATAAGGTTCAGAATGCCGTTCTCGAAACGCTGCAAGGGCCAGAATTTTTGATCCCTTCTGATTTTCCCGCGGAAGAAACCATCACCTGGTGGGTGTACCACCACCAGGAACCCGTGCTTATATCCTCGAGAGACGAAGAGGTACGGTTTCCCAGGGTGCTGGAACTGCACAAACATTACGGCGTGGAATCCGCTTGCGTTCTGCCGTTAACGACAGCCTATCGACGCTTGGGCAGCTTGAGTTTCGGCGCCCGACATCCCGATGCTTATTCCTCCGATGAAGTTCGTTGCCTCTGTCTGGTGGCAGATCAGGTTGCCCTGGCGGTGGACAATGCGTTGCGTGACGACGAACAGCGCAAGCAAAAGGCTCATTTCGAAAAGCTGTTCGAGCTTGCGCCGGAAGCCATTGTTCTTCGGGATATCAACCATCGTGTATTAAGGGCGAATCAGGAATTCACCAAGTTGTTTGGTTTCACGGTTGCGGAGGCACTCGGGCGCAATCTCAACGACTTGATTCTCCCCCAGGGATCGTTAGAAGAAGCGGAAGCGCTGCGGCAGGCACTGAAATCCGGCGAACGCGTCGATGCCGAACTAATTCGCAGACGAAAAGACGGATCCCACCTAAATGTCTCTTTCGTCGCAGCCCCTGTGTCGGTGGACGGCAGCACGCCGGAAATCTACGGAATCTACCGCGATATAGCGGAGCGGAAGCAGGCTGACGAAGCGCTACGACGAAGTGAAGCTTATCTGTCAGAGGGACAGCGCCTCAGCCACACGGGAAGTTGGGCCCGCAGCGTTTCGACCGGGGACGTTTACATGAGCCAGGAGAGCTTCCGTATTTTCGGCTTGGACCCAGCGACGAGGATGACCCTGGAAACGATATTGAGCAGAGTCCATCCCGACGATCGATTTTCGTTTATAGAAAAGGTCCAGAAGGGCATCCGCGTGGCGTGCGATTACGAAGACCGTTACCGGATTATTCGGGAGGATGGAAGTATCCGGCACATTCATGTGCTAGCGCATCCCGTGAAGAATGCGGCGGGCCATCTCGTAGAATTCGTGGGAACCCACATGGACGTGACCGAGCAGTACCTTTCGCGCAAGGCGCTGGAGGATGCGCTGGGGGAAATCCACTCGCTGAAAGAGCAGTTGTTTCATGAAAATGTCGCGCTGCGGCAGGAGATTGAAGAGACCTCGATGTTTGAGGAGATCGTCGGCAAGAGCAGCGCGCTAGGGAAAGTTTTGAAGGAGCTTGAGACCGTGGGCCCGACGGATTCCACGGTTCTTATTTATGGAGAAACCGGCACCGGCAAGGAATTGATTGCACGCGCGATTCACAATCTGAGTTCGCGGCGAGCCAACGCATTCGTCAAGGTGAATTGTGCCGCGATTCCAACGGGATTGCTGGAGAGTGAGCTCTTCGGTCATGAGAAAGGCGCGTTCACCGGAGCGATCTCACAGCGCATCGGGCGTTTTGAACTGGCGAATCATGGGACGGTATTTCTTGATGAGATCGGCGAGGTTCCCCTCGAATTGCAACCGAAACTGTTGCGCGTGCTTCAAGAGAGAGAATTCGAACGGCTGGGCAGCTCGCGAACGCAGCGCACGGACGCGCGGTTGATCGCGGCGACGAACCGGGATCTTTCGGACATGGTGGAAGAACAGAAGTTTCGTGCTGACCTCTTTTATCGCTTAAACGTTTTTCCTCTTTATGTGCCCGCGTTACGAGAGCGTCCTGAGGATGTCCCTTTGCTGGTGCGTCACTTTGCCGAACTCTTCAGCAGGCGCATAGGCAAAGCGATTCATACGATTCCTCCGGAAACGATGAACGCGCTGATGCGGTACGATTGGCCAGGAAATGTTCGCGAGCTGCAGAACGTCATCGAGCGCGCCGTGATTCTGTCGACGCGAGGCGTATTGCGCGTGTCGCTTGCGGAACTGAATGCCAAGGGAAGTATGGTGCCGAGAAGCAAAGCACCGGTGGCGCAGACCCGCAAGCGGATCCGGGCGAATGTCCCTCCTCTAAACCGAGACCAGGTTTTACAGGCCCTCCACGAATCAAGTGGGCGAGTCGGCGGTGCCGATGGCGCAGCCGCTCGGCTCGGTTTGAAACGAACTACGCTGATCGCGCACTTGAAAAGGCTTGCCATCGATCCGCAGACTGTCATAAAGCAGTCGTAACTCTTGTGACAGTGTCATAGCGGCTGTGACACTGTGGCAGCAATTCGCAGTTCCATCCGCTCCGTTCCCTCCAAACTTCCCTTGATCAATCAGATGCAGTGATTTCCAAGAGCTCCGTCAGTTTGGCATGGCCTTTGCTCTTTCCGTTCACAGAGAACGCGAGGCGTAATTGGGAAAACATGCTGAGGACCATGATCACCGACACGCCGTTTGAACAGAGATGGGTCTTGCAAGGCCGGCTCTGCAAGCAGTGGGCGGTCGACCTGAAAGAAAGATGGGAGAGCACTCGAAGCACACGACCAGGCCGAATGTGCACCGTCGATCTCGAAGATGTGATTTCGGTCGACACTCAGGGCGAGAACGTATTGCTCGAAATGCTTACTGAAGGGGCAGAAATGCTCGCCACCCGGGCTTACATGAAACACATCTTGCAATCGTTGCGCGTGCCGCCGAATTCGGGGCGGAGGGGCGAGTAGTCAATAGCCAGGCCGCATGCAAAGCGGCCTGCCCAGGAGGATTTTCTATGTGGATCGTTCGGGTTGCTCTAGAGCGTCCGTATACGTTCATTGTTTTAGCTCTGCTGATTCTCATTTTGAGTCCGGTCGTGATATTGCGGACACCGACTGACATCTTTCCGAATATCGACATTCCCGTGATCGCTGTCGCCTGGCAGTACACCGGTCTCAACCCGGAAGAGCTGGAAGGCAGGCTCACGAGCGTATACGAGCGCGTCCTGACGACCACCGTCGACAACATCGAGCACATTGAATCGACCACGGTGAACGGTCAAGCGATCGTCAAGATCTTTCTGCAACCGGGCGCGAGTCTCGATACCGCGAATGCTCAGGTGACGGCGATTTCCCAGGCCGTTTTGCGTCAGCTGCCGCCTGGAACCTTGCCGCCGCTCATCATTAATTACAGCGCATCGAGCGTGCCAATTCTGCAGCTCGGACTGAGCGGCCAAGGACTCTCGGAGCAGCAGTTGAACGATGTGGGCCAGAACTTCGTAAGACCGCAATTGGTGACGGTTCCAGGCGCCGTCATTCCGTGGCCGTATGGAGGAAAACAGCGTCAAGTGATGATCGACCTGAACCAGAACCTGCTTCAGTCTAAGGGCCTTTCTCCGCAAGATGTCCTCAGTGCGCTCACGGATCAAAATCTTGTTTTGCCCGGAGGCACGGCGAAGATCGACGAGTTCGAATATGACGTGCGCATGAATTCCAGCCCCAGGACGGTAGCCGAGCTCAACGACCTTCCGATCAAGCAAGTGGGCAATTCAACCGTCTATTTACGCGACGTGGCCAACGTACGCGACGGTTTTGCTCCTCAGACCAACATTGTGCGCCAGGATGGACATCGCGGAGTGTTGCTGAGCATCATGAAAGCAGGGACAGCCTCCACCATCAGCGTGGTGAAAGGTGTTCGGGAGCTTCTGCCGCGCGTCGCACAGACTCTTCCTCCGCAGCTGAAAATTCAACCGCTCGCCGATCAGTCGATCTTTGTCAGCGCGGCAGTCAGCGGAGTCATACGCGAAGCGATCATTGCAGCTTGTTTGACAGCTTTGATGATCCTGCTTTTTCTCGGAAGCTGGCGCAGCACGCTTATCATCGGAATTTCGATTCCGTTGTCGATTCTGACGTCGGTGATTGTACTGAGCCTGCTGGGACAGACGATCAATATTATGACGCTGGGTGGGCTTGCCCTCGCCGTCGGCATCCTCGTGGATGATGCTACGGTTACGATTGAGAACATCGAGCGTTATTTTGAAGAAGGGCATCCGCAGCGGGAAGCGATTCTCGAAGGCGCCGCTCAAATCGCCGTTCCCGCCCTGGTTTCCACACTCTGCATCTGCATCGTCTTTCTACCGATGTTTTTTCTCGCCGGTGTTTCTAAGTTCTTGTTTGTGCCGCTGGCGGAAGCGGTTGTATTTGCAATGCTGGCGTCCTACACCCTTTCCCGGACGCTGGTCCCGACGCTGGCGATGTATCTGCTCAAAGCGAAACAACAAAGTAATGGCAGGCCTGGTTTTTTTACACGCTTCCAGCGCCGATTTGAGAAAGCATTTGAAAGACTCAGGCTGTCTTATCAACTATTTCTAACTACAGTGGTACATCGCAGAGTCGTTTTCATCCCTGCTTTTCTAGCTGTCTGCCTGTCGATGTTCCTGCTGGTGCCGTGGCTCGGTCAAAATTTCTTTCCGGCCAGCGATAACGGTCAATTCATTCTGCACATGCGGGTGAAGAGCGGAACGCGGATTGAAGAAACCACGAAGCTCGCCGATCTGGTCGAGGCATCCATTCGCCGGCAAATTCCGGCGCAAGAGATGGACAACATCCTCGACAACATTGGATTGCCTTACAGCACGATCAACTACATGCACTCCACTTCTGGACTCATTGGAGCCGGCGACGCAGACATCATGGTATCGCTCAAAGAAAAACACCACCCGACCGCAGACTACGTTCGTGCACTGCGGCGCACTTTGCCTCGAGACTTTCCGGGGATCACCTTTTATTTTCTTCCCGCAGACATGGTGACGCAGGTCTTGAACTTCGGATTGCCCGCGCCCATTGACATTCAGATTGACGGAAACGACGTCGAGGGCAATCGGCAAGTCGCCGAGAAAATGCTTGCCGAACTTCAGCGGGTTCCAGGAGTTACGGATTTACGCATCCAGCAGCCGTCTGACTACCCGACCTACGACATTAATGTCGATCGCACAAAAGCAGCTCAGGGCGGCCTCACCGAACGGAATGTCGCTAACAGCATCTTGAACTCGCTGAGCGGAAGTTTTCAGATTACGCCGATGTTCTTTCTCAACTGGAAGAATGGGGTGAATTACAACCTGGTTGCCCAGACGCCGCAATACCGGGTCCAGTCCCTGCAGGATCTGCAGAACACGCCTATCACGGCGCCGTCGACGTCGCGGACCGGAATCCTGGCGGATGTGGCTTCGATCGAGCGCGGTACCGAAATGGAGGCCGTAAGCCACTACAACATTCGTCGCATTGTAGAGATTTACGGTGCGGTGCAGGATCGCGATCTTGGATCCGCCGGACGTGACATCAACCGCATCATTGATGCCAATCGAAAATCATTGCCGCGCGGAAGTTTTGTCACGATTCGGGGACAGATTCAAACCATGCGGAGCTCTTACATCGGACTGTTAGGCGGTCTGGTGTTCTCCGTCGTGCTGGTTTATCTGCTGATCGTGGTGAATTTTCAATCGTGGCTGGATCCCTTCATCATTATTACTGCGCTCCCGGCTGCACTGGCCGGTATTGTCATCTTTCTGTTCGTCACCCATACGACACTCAGCGTGCCGGCATTGATGGGCGCGATCATGTGCATGGGGGTCGCCACAGCGAACAGCATTCTCGTGATCGCCTTCGCCAAGGAACGCCTGCTGCACCACGGCGATCCGATCCAAGCGGCCATTGAGGCGGGATTCACGCGCTTTCGGCCAGTCCTCATGACGGCTCTGGCCATGATTATCGGCATGGTACCTATGGCGCTCGGCCTCGGCGACGGAGGAGAGCAGAACGCACCGCTGGGGCGTGCTGTAATTGGCGGCCTCCTTTGCGCCACGGTTGCCACGCTGGTCTTTGTTCCCGCTGTATTCAGCCTGCTGCATAAAAAGCGTTCGGAAGCAGAACCAACTATGGAGGTCGCAAATGAAGGACAACCAATTCATGCCTAAGCGAGGGGAGACGCCAGTGAAACCCGATGAGAGCAACACGATTGCGAGCGAGGCGACCAAGGTAGCCGAAACAAGTCCAGCGGTGACTGCCGAAACGAAACCCCCGCAAGGGAAGTTTCCGAAAGGTGGTCTCCTTGTTCTTGGCGCGATGGCGCTCGTGGTCGCGCTTGTGGTTGTCTTCGGTATTCATTCTCGAGTGGCGGCGGAGACTCGCCTGCAGCAAACCACTCTCCAAGCAGCAATTCCGACCGTGAACGTCGCGCATCCGCAACCCGGAGATCGCGCTCAGGAACTGGTGTTGCCGGGCAATACGCAGGCCTATATCGATTCTCCTATCTACGCGCGGACGAACGGGTATCTTAAACGGTGGTATGTCGACATCGGCGCCCGCGTCAGTAACGGGCAGTTGCTGGCGGAAATCGAAACTCCGGAACTCGATCAGCAATTGCGACAGGCACGCGCGGAGTTGGCCACAGCCGAGGCGAACGTTAACCTTTCTGAAATCACCGCGGCACGAGACGAGAATCTGCTGAAGACACACTCGGTCTCTACTCAGGAGCGAGACAATGCGGTCAACGGGTACGCCGCCAATCAGGCGACAGTTCAGTCGAACCAGGCCAATGTCGCGCGGCTCGAACAACTTCAGTCCTACGAGAAGGTCTACGCTCCGTTCGATGGAATCATCACGGCCCGTGAGACGGACATCGGGGCATTGATCGACGCCGGAGCCAACGCGCCCAAAGAGCTGTTCCACATCGCCTCCATCAGCAAGCTGCGGGTCTACGTCGCAGTCCCGGAGGTCTACTCGGTCGCCGCACAGTCCGGCGCGCCGGCAGATTTGACCCTCGACGAATATCCTGGAGAGACGTTCCACGGCACTCTGGTACGCAACTCCGATTCGATCGATCTGGCCTCGCGAACCTTGCTGGTCGAAGTGGATGTGGAGAACACTCGCGGCCGTCTCAAGCCGGGCGCATACGTTCAGGTTCATTTGAAAATGCCGGAGGGCACGCGTTCGCTGGTGGTTCCCGCAAATGCACTGCTTTTCCGCAGAGAAGGTTTGCAGGTCGGTGTGGTGCGCGATGGAAAAGCAGAGTTGGTCCGGGTGACGCCCGGCCACGACTATGGCGACAGCATGGAGATACTTTCCGGCGTGCAACCAACCGACGATGTAATTCTCAGTCCTTCGGACTCGCTGACGAGTGGCACGCCCGTCCAGATCGGCGAATTGCGGACGGCAGGAGCACAAAAATGAAACATCTCACGCTAAGTCTTCTCTTATTTGCAACCATGCTGCTCGCGAGCTGCACCGTGGGTCCCAAGTATGCGCGACCCGACGTACCGACCGCGCCGGTAGACGCGTTCAAAGAAACAGACGGTTGGAAGCCGGCGCAACCGAGCGATCAGCTCCTGCGCGGAAACTGGTGGGAAACTTTCGCTGATCCGCAGTTGAACGCACTAGAGAGTGAGCTTACAGTATCGAACCAGGACTTGAAGGTCGCGAACGCTCGATTCGTGGAAGCACGGGCGATGGTCCACTTCAATCGCGCTGCGCAGTTTCCGACTATTTCCACATCGCCGGGCATCGAATCACTTCGTGAGTCAGCCAACACGCCCTACCTCCCGGCTACCAGTAGCACAGGCGATTTTGTGCTGCCTTTCGATCTTTCTTACGAACTTGACGTTTGGGGCCGCGTGCGCCGAACCGTCTCTGCCTCGCGCGAAGAAGCCCAGGCGACCGCGGGGGATCTAGCAACGGTCAACCTGAGTCTGCACGCCGAACTGGCCTACGACTATTTCGAATTGCGAAGCGCTGACGCTCAGAAAAAGCTTCTCGACGACACCGTGAAAACCTATGAAGATGCTTTGCAGCTCACCGTGAATCGCTTTGAGGGAGGCGCCGCTCCGAAGTCCGATGTAGCCCAGGCGCAAACGCAACTCCAAACAACCATGGTCCAGGATACGGATGTTGCCGTGCAGCGGGCGCAGTACGAACATGCCATCGCCATCCTGATTGGCAAGCCGCCGGCGGCATTCGGCCTGCCTGCGTCTCCGCTCAATTTGCCGCCTCCGGATATCTCCGCCGGGTTGCCTTCACAACTTCTCGAGCGCCGGCCGGACATCGCCGCCGCTGAGCGTCGAGTCGCCGAGGCCAACGATCAGATCGGGATTGCTCGTGCCGCCTATTACCCGACGATCACATTGGGCGCATCGGCGGGCCTCGAAGGGGATTCCATTACCAACTGGTTTACCTGGCCGAGCCGGTTTTGGGCCGTCGGGCCGTCGCTGGCGGAAACTCTGTTTGATGGTGGGCGCCGCCGTGCGACTTCAACCGCCGCCCGTGCCAACTATGACGCCACCGTCGCGGGCTATCGTGAGAGCACGCTGACCGCGTTTCAACAGGTCGAGGATAATTTAGCTGCCCTGCGAGTCCTCAGCCAGGAAGCGCAGCAACAAAAGCAAGCGACGGCCTCCGCGCAAGAATCGCTGCAGATCTTCACCGATCGGTACATCGGCGGAGCGGATCCTTATCTCCAGGTGCTTACGGCACAAACCATCGCTCTTCAAAATGAACGAAACGACGTCGACATCCTGAGGCGTCGCATGGATGCCAGCGTATTGCTGATCAAAGCCCTCGGAGGAGGATGGACTGTGTCCGAACTGCCAAAAACAGCGGAATTGCGGTAATCGTCACAGTCATCCGTTGGAGACACAAAGGAGCACGATATGCATAACCTGAGACTTACGGGAGAGATTGCGGTGGTAACGGGATCGACGCCAGCCAAGTGCGGCATGCTTACGAAGTATTCTTCCTGGCACAAAGCTCGCATTTGGACGGGAGGCCTACTGATTGCCGCGGGCATCGCTGCGGTCAGCCTCGCGCTTATTTATCGGCCGGTGAAAATTGAGGGCAATAGTATGACTCCGCTGCTCTCCGATCAGGAAGCGATTGTTATAAACCGGCTGGTCTATCATTTCGAGCCGATTCATCGCGACGATGTTGTGGTCTTCCGTTATCCGCTTGACGCCACGCAGTCTTTCATCAAGCGCATCGTCGGCTTGCCGGGCGAGACCGTTCAGATCCGGCAGGGTTTGGTCTATGTCAATGGGAAGTGGGTTCCTGAGCCTTACGTCCCATCACAATATGAGGATCTGAGCGACTTTGGCCCGGTTCAGGTGCCCAGTGGCAGCTATTTTGTATTAGGCGATCGCCGCCGCAGCTCAAATGATTCGAGAGTTTTCGGCACTGTCGCCGGGCGATTGATTGAAGGCCGAGCAGCTTTCGCGTACTGGCCCATAGACCATTTTGGCTGGCTTTCGACGCTGGGGACAACAGAAGCGAAGGCCAAATGAAACACACGGTGTCAACACAAGGTGCCGTCGAGAAGGCGTGTGAAAGTTTGTGAAGCTAGTGGGTATTTCGTTGCCTTTCGTTCCTACAGCGCCACTCAACGGCGCCGTCCAAAGCGCTCCCCCCAAGGGAAATACAAGAGACGAGATCACGAGACGAGCTTTGCAGCGCTATGCGAAGCTGCTTATTGGGGCGAGCGACAGCTCGCCCCCTGATGGTTTAAGCGGCTGATTCTTTGTCTTTATTTTTGTCTTTTGGTCGCTCGGATTTAACAGACGTGGCGTGGATGGAGGGGGATGTCCCGGTTAGGGCTGCCAGGAGTTTGGCTCCATCGGGACTGCCTAATCCGGTGCACGCGTCCCATCCCACAGCTGCGCTGAAAGCGCCGTTGTTGCCTTGGGTTATGTCGTGGAACCCGGAGGCTTCAGTGGCTTGATTGTAGATTTGCGGATTGAGAAAGCCCATCGGTTTTCCTGCCGCTTGATTGATGCGCGCCACCAATCCTGCCCATAGAGGCGCGACCGCGCTGGTGCCGCCGATTACCGCATTCTCGCCATCGACCAAAATGTTATAGCCGGTGTTGGGATCGGCATCGCCGGAGACGTCAGGCACGCCTCGTCCGCCGGCCTGCACGGTGGCGGCTGGCACGTCGAAGCCAGCCTGATAAGTGGGAAGAGGGAAGGCGTTGCTGACGCCGCCTCCGCTGGCTCCGCCGCCGGGCAGGTCGTCCCAGACGGTTTCGCTGATGATTTGTTCGTTCGACGTTTGCAGCGTGGTGCCGCCGCAGGCTAGCGCGAACGAACTGGAGGCGGGGAAGTCGACGTGATTGTTGCCGTCGTTGACTCCATCGGTTGAGCCGTTGTCGCCGGAGGCGACGCAGACGGTGACGCCCATGGCTGCGGCCGACTGGAACGCGTCGTCAAAGTTGGTGAGAGATTGAATGGTCCACGATGACTCGGGACCTCCCCAGCTTATGGAGATTACGGAAGGCTGGTTGGTGCTGTCGTGCACGGCGGTGGTGATGGCGTCGAGGAATCCCTGATCGGTGTTGGGCGCGAAGTAGACGACGATCTTCGCGGCCGGAGCGATCGCGCCGGCGACTTCGATATCGAGCATGACTTCGCCGTCGGGGCCGTTCGGATCGCCGGGGCTGTTGGTGCCTCCATCGACTAAAACCGAGAGGACTTGCGGCGTGGCGAGATTGAGCGAGCCGAAATAGGTGCTCAGGTCGTCGAGTTGAAAGCCTCCGCCTAGCTCAATGATGCCGATGCACTGGCCGGTTCCGTCTCCGGGGGGATAGCCGTAGATTTGCGCCACTTGATTCGGATCGTACGAAGTAGTGGCGGCGTGCGCTTTAATCCCCGGGGTCTCGGGCAGACGCCGGAAATGCGGTTGTGCCTGGGGGCGGTTGTCGAGACCAAAGACGCCGGTGATGATGTCGGCGTAGTCGGAGGGAACGCTGATGGCGCCGACGCGGCCGCGGAAATTTCCCTTGGGATGACTGTATTCCTTCAGTTCGACGTTGAAGGCTTTTTGAAATTGGGCGACAGTGCCGGAGACAAGGACGGTGCGGCGGGCGAGTTCAGTGCCGGTTTCGTGAACTTTCAGGCCGAATTCCTGGGTGAACTTTTTGATCTGGTTGAGATCGGCGGGATCGGCGCCTTGCGCGCTTTCGTACTCGGCGCGCGACATTGGTTTGAAGTCCGGTTTTTCGAGGGCGGCTTTCAATTCTCTATGTTTGGTCTCTGACTTATGACGAAGGCGTATGGAAACTTCAATGGTTTGGTCCGGATGCGAAGCGTGGATGAGACGGGCACCGCGGACGGGCTGGCGTTCACTACCTGCAAGAACGGTAAATTTTCGAGGGGTTGACACGAGCGCTGCTCCTTAGTCTCGGGGGAACAGAGCGGCTGGGAACTCGCGACTGGGAGTCGCACAGGTAGGGAAGTCCGGGTTTCGTCCCGCCGTTCAGATGGTTCCCGAAACCAGTCGAGCATATCAAAAAAAAATCAGACAGATCAAGATAAAACCAGGGTTTTTCAATCGAAAGGGCAGGTCCATTTTTCCCACTTTGGAACTTGCGATTGGCAACTGGACGCAAGTTGTCGGTCAGATAAATGCCTAGGCGCTAACCCCCGCGGTAACATCGGGAATGATCGCGCCCGAGGGAGCCTCGCCTAGCGTCCAGGTTTCATCGGGGTTAGTCGAAAGCAATGGCCAGCCCTTCGAGAGCACGAAGCGCAACCATGCTCCCGTAATCTGCGAGGTGACCACGGCGGTGATGACCAAGGTAGTGTAGAAGGCCGCATTGATGATACCGGCATCATAGGCCACACTCGCTAACACGATGCCGGGGCCACCCCGCGCGTTGGTAGTGAGGGCAATGTTGATGACATCGAGGCCGCGGAATCCACCCAACCATGCGGCCAGCCCGGCCGAAAACACGGAAATTAGCGAAGAACCCAGCAGAAATACCAGCAGGATCGTAAACGAGAACTGGCGTCCAAAGACCAGCCTATAGCCGATGAGTCCAAAATAAATGGGAACAAAGACTCCGAAGGAGACTTTGGAGATTGCATCGATCGGGCTCGCGAAGCGCTGGCGCTCGCTTCCGTTGAGTCCGCCCACGATGCCATACCCAGATAGCAGCGCGGCAAACTGCAGGTTAACCTCGAAAATGGCGGCGATTGCGCAGTAAGCCATGAGCACGGCCATTACGTAACCGACGGGAGATGCTTTGTAGAGCACGTTACAGTCGGCGTTGCTGAGCCGCTTCAGCAGGCGCGGCGCAACCATTAACCCGATCAACGTGTAGATCAGGGTGCTGGCGACGTGCGCCGAAACCGTGCTGGTAACGTGCGCTTGCGCCAGCGTCGTCGATGAGGCCAGGGCGGTCGCGATCGCCAGCACCACCCATAAGGCGAGGTCTTCCAGCAGTGCATAACCTAGGATCAGACTGACAAAGCGGGTCTTCATGATGCCCAGGTCCCAAAAGATCCGCGAAATCACGGGAATGGAGCAGACCGCGGTCGCAATGGCCACGATGAGCAGAGTCGAAATTGGCTGGCCCGCCGTTCCGGTGAGCAAGTGCAGGGGCAGCAAGCCCGCGAACCCTAGACCCAAAACCAACGCGAAGCTCGCCAAGTCTGACACGGTGAGCAGAAGAAATGTGTTGCGCCGGTTCTCTTGAGCCAGAAGCCGGCGCGTCTCGGCTCCGGAGCAGAACATCAGCAGGATCAGGCCTAACTGGTAAAGAAACCCCATGACCGCGCTGGCGCTAGGCGAGAAGGAGAAAAGTTTTGCGAATGCCGCCGGCGCAAGCAGTTTGAGGACGAAAGGGCCAAGCGCGATGCCGGCAACAATTTCTCCTACGATGCGCGGTTGCTTGAGCCGTTCCGCAACATAGCCCAAGCCATGAACAGCAACCAGGAGTATCGCAACCGTGAGTACGAAGTGGCCAAACTCGATAACTGACATTCCCCATCCTTCGGCAAAAGAAAGATGAGCCGGAAATATCTTTGGTTGCCGAGAAAAGGTTTTCCGCTAAGAGACCTTCCACTGCGCCGCCAGGACGTGCGGATCGCTTGCCAGTTCCCGGAGAAATGGCGGCGCATCCAGATTTTGCGGTATGCCTCGCCACTGCAACCTCAATTCGATCTGGCGCTGCTGGGCCTGATTTACGAAGGCAACGGAAGCAACACTCGTCTTGTATCCCGCATTGTGGGCGATGGTTCGGATTGCCTCCTGCCTGGGCTCATCGCGTTCGGTGGTCAGGGTCAGCGTTCCGTGTTGCTCCTGTTTCACGCGGTAGTCGAACCAACGGAGACCCTCGAGCACGAGTATGCCCAGCGCAAAAGCCGCTATGCCGAGAGTAATCTGGCCACCTCCGAAACAAAGGCCCACCACTGTGACAAACCACAAAGTGGCAGCCGTAGTAACACCGAGGACGAAGCCGTCGCGCCTGAGAATAGCGCCACCACCGATAAATCCCATGCCCGTCAGAATGCCGAGCGGCAGGCGCATCAGGTCAAGGCTCACAAACGAATCGACAGTCTTTCCCGTGGTGACCAACAACAGGTTCGTTTGAATCATGGCGACGGCCGCTGCCAGACAGACGAGCAAAGTCGTTCGGAGCCCCGCCGGGCGGCCATGCTCGCCGCGATCCAGGCCGATCAGGCCCCCAGCCGCGACCGAGAGGGCTAACCTCAAAGCGATGTCGTGCCACGTCAGTATTAAGGGCATGCGTTCCTCCTCAAGTTGAAATCAGCCTCAAGTTGAAATCAGTCGAATTTGGATGCAAGAACGATTATCGAGAACAAAACGATCGCGCCAATGATGGCGGACCACACATGGTACAACGAGGGCCAAAATGCAGGTCGTGCCTTCCGGCTTGGATTTGGTTTTTGTAAGCGCTGGTGGTGGACGCTTCCCGCAGCGGCTAAAAGCCGGCGTTCAAATAAATTCCTTCATTGCAGCGGTGAACCGCTGCGCCACCCAAAGGCACAGCAAAGCGGCAATTTGCTTTGGTTTTTGGCTGAGCCCGCAGCAGGCGTGGTTCCAGGCTGGGCAGCCGGAATGACAAGGCAGCTGGGACACGATACTAGAGAAAGATTCTAAGCACGGTGAAGCCCGAAGTTTCGCGGCGTGCTAAGAGTCGCGCGGCAAGGCGCCGGGGCGCAACACGAAGTAGAGAACCGTCAACGCGATGAGAAACGTCACTCCGGTAATCAGGTTGACGCGCGAATCCCACCAGGTCTTGGCGATGGATACGAAAACTACGGCGAGGCCGATGATGGAACCCCACTTTCCTAGCGGTGAGCGGGCAGGGATTTCGGCGGATTGGCCAGTGGTTAAGCGGCGGCGAAAGTTGATGTGGGCGGCTAGCGAAATGATCCAGGAAAGCATTATTCCAAAGAATGCCCCGCGAATGATGTATTCGAAGGCGCGAGCGGGCGCCCAGCGTTCGAGAGCGATGGCGACGACGATGCCGTAGGAGGAGGTGAGCAGGGCCAGAGTCGGAGTGCCTCTTGCGCTGAGGCGGCCAAGCGCGCGCGGGGCCCATCCGGTGCGCGCCAGCGAGAAGAGCATGCGCGAGGAAATGTAGAGCGCGGCATTGGCGCCGGAAAGCGCGGCCGTGAGCACCACGAAATTCATGAAGTGAGCGGCACCGGGGATGCGGACCGAGCGGAAGACGGTGACGAAGGGACTTTCGCTCACGCCGGCACGGTTCCAGGGCATGATGCCGACGAGGATGGTGATTGCTCCGAGATAGAGGATGGCGAGAGTAAGAAACGTCCAGCGCACGGCGCGGGCAACGGCTTCGGCGGAGGCGGACTCGCCGGAGGTCACGGCAACGAACTCGACGCCGCCAAATGTGTAAATGGCGAAGGTGATGGCGAGGAGCGGGGCTGCCGGACCGAGGGGAAAGAATCCCCCGTGAGTGGTGTATTGCGGAGCGGCGCGTCCGGTGAGCAGGAGAGTAGCGCCGAGCACGATGAACATGGCGATGACGGCGGTCTTGATCATGGCAAACCAGAATTCGAAGCGCCCGTAGTTGTGCACACTTAGAAAATTAACGGCCAGAAGGAACGCGGAGAGCGCGAAAACCCATACGAGCGCGGGAACGTTCGGGAACCAGAGTTGCATATAGGTGGCGGAAGCGACCATCTCCGCGCCAATGGAAACGGCGATGCCGAGCCAATAGCCGGCGCGCGAAATGAATCCGGCCCAATGGTTGAGATAGAGATCGCCATAAACGCCGAACGATCCGGCCGCGGGATGAGTGCTGGCGAGTTCGCCGAGGGCGAGGGCGACGGTCCAACTGATGAAGGCGGCGAGGACGAAGCTGAGGATAACGGCGGGTCCGGCGAGTTCGATGGCGGCAGCAGTGCCGAGAAGCAGGCCGGTGCCAATGGAGCCGCCGACGGCGACCATGGTCATTTGGCCGGCGGTGAGTTGGTGGCGGAGGCCGGATTCGGAGTTGGTCGATGAAGCGACACGTTTCAAAGGGCCAAGTTTCAAGGTTTCAGGGTTTCAAAGTTTCAAGGATCGTACTCATATATCAGAAAAGGCAGGCTTCGAGGTTGCAAAGTTTCGGGGATGGCAACCTTTTGAGGATAAAGATCCGAGAAATTCAAGCGGAACGAAACCTTGAAACCTTGAAACCTTGAAACCTTGATACCTTGGAATCTTGTTCTATGTTGCTTTTGCTGAAGCGCTGGCCGCCGCCGACTCGGTGAAATTTATTTCTGGCAGGGCTGCGGCTGGCCGGGCGACAACGACGCGGTCGCGGCCAGCCCGCCTGGCATGGTAGAGAGCGTCATCGGCAGAATTTCAGCAAAAGATCGACGCGATCGGTGGTCTCATCGAAGGCAGCTACTCCGATCGAACAACTCAGTACGGTATCCGGACGCTCGGGCTGAAGACGATCGGCCTGAAGGCGCTCGGGTTGAAGATGAAAATCCTTGAGGCGGGTGCGGATTTCCTGGGCGCGCACCGTGGCCTCGCTGAGCGGGCACTCCGGGGGCTAGAAGGCTATCCAGCATCCCGATCGACTCCGCAAAGCCGCAGCCCTCCCGCCCGGTGCCGAGCAGGAGGAACCCGATCGCTTGCGCGGCGGTGGGAACCGCCAGAGCAATGCCCACTGTCCAGGCTGGACCGAGGTTCGCAAACTTGCGCATATGGGATGGACCGGACTGCTCGGAATTGACCGTCGTAATCATCAGATATGGAGAGACACGCCAAGCCTCATGGTGGAGATCGGCAGAACCGCGCGAAAGGATGAAGCGGGCGTCGTGACCTTCGTAATCGCTGAGCGGGGGAAGCGCGTTGCTGGGCTAGAGGCCGAATCCTAGAATCAACGAAGGAACTGTCTGTCTGGTCCAAAGACTAAAGACCGCCGATGCCGGAAAATCCTAATCGTACCGAGATCGCCCGCCGCGTGGAAAAGGCGGAGAAGCTCTTGCAAAAGGGCAAGACAGCCGACGCGCTGGCGGAATACCTCCTCATCCTTGAAAGCGATCCGCCGAACGACAATGTGCGGCAGATGGCGGCAGACTTGTGTCTCTCGTTAAACAAGGGACCGCAGGCGGTGCGCCTTATGGGCGAGTTATTCGAGCGCCAGGTAGCCGCCGCCGACGCAACCAGAGCGAGTCTCACCTATAAGAAGCTGGCACGTTATACCAATCCCACGTGGGAACAGAAGGTGCGCTTCGGGCAGTTGCTCGAACAATCGAATAAGAAGCTGGCGATTGGCACCTATGAAAATGCCATGGAGGATTTGAATAAGCAGGGAAAGAAAGAAGAGGCCTTGTTGGTTTTGCGGCGCGTTGTGAGCCTGGAGCCGTCGCAGTCGAATCACCAGCGCGTCGCCGAATTGTCGGCGGCACTGGGCGAGCACGTCATGGCGTCGGAGTCATTTTTGCAATTGGCGGAATTGGCGGAGGCGGCCGGGGGGAATGCCGGCCAGTGGTTTGAGCGCGCGTATGCGGAGAATCCGTCAGATGCAAAGATCGCGCTGGCTTATGGAAAGAGCCTGCTGACGCGAGGTGAGGCGGGGGCGGCGATTTTCATATTCGAGCCGCTGGTGCATGCTGGTGATGCGTCGCTCGATCTTCGCGATCTGTACGCGCAGGCGCTGCTGCTGGCGGATCGCTGCCTGGAATGCGAGCCATTGATCTGGACATTGTTCGAGCAGAATCCGGCGCGCATTCATCAGGTTGTCGGCCTGGTCGGCAAGATGATCGACTCCGAACTGGATGCGGAGGCGGTCGCGCTGGCGCGGAAGCTCGAAGCTTTCCAGCGGCGGCGTGGAGAGCGGCGATCGTTTATCGCGACCATGCAAGAGTTGTTGGCCTCGCACCGTCCATCGGCGGACATGCTGGAATTTCTGGCGGAGCTGTTTAACGCCTCGAACCGCGAAACCGATTACGCGCAGGCCCTGCTCAAACTTTTCGATCTCTATTGTTCGAAGCACGATTATCAGAAGGCGGGCGAGTGTTTGGATCGTGCGGCAGAAGTGGATCCCTACGAACCCGGGCATCAGAAGCGGCTGGAGGCGCTGCGCGGCAAGATCGACGATCAGCGCTTCAACGTCATCGCATCGCGCTTTTCTGCAACCGTGAAGCGGGAAGAGACCACGGTCAAAGCCCCGGAGCCGACGCTGGGGCCGGCAGCACTGCAAGACCTCATGCTGCAAGCCGAAATCCTGGTGCAGTACGGTATGCGCACGAAGGCGATCGAGCGGCTGCAACGCATTCAGGAACTGTTCCCGCGTGAAGAAGAGCGCAACCCGGATCTTCAGAAGCTCTATATGGCGGCTGGCATCGAGCGGCAATATGCAAAGGCGGCGGGAGCTCCGCCACCGCCTACTGCGTCCGCCGCCCCGATTGCGGATGCGCCCGCTGTGGCGGCCGCGGCAACGGCAGCGAGCGAAGCGGCGGATGTCAGCAGCCTGGCGCGAGTGGCCGAGATTACGCGCAAGCTCTATCACCAGGGCAATGCTGAAGGAGTTTTGAAAACAACGGCAAACGAAATTGGCTCGAACTGGCGCACCGCGCGTTGCATCGTCGCGTTGCGCAAGCCCGGGCTGCCGCCCTCGAGCATCCAGGAATATCACATGGAGGGGCTGATTCCGGCCAGTTCGGCCGCGCTCGTCAGCCTGATAGAAACGGTCCAGGATCTGGCGGTGGCGCGCGGCACGGTAATGGTCAGCGACGCGAAAAACTCGCCCGAGTTTATGGGCGTGCGCAATTCCGTCGAAGAGTTGCAGATCGAGTCGCTTCTGGCGCTGCCTCTGACGGAAGGCAACGACAGCAATAAAGAGCAGATAGGAGTGCTGATCCTGACGCAAAATATGGGGCGCGTCTGGCAGGCGGCCGAGGTGCTGGTCATACGCACGCTGAGCGATCAGGTATTGATCGCGCTCAATAATGCCGGACTGCGCCGTCTGGTTAAGAATCTTTCGGTGACCGACGAAAAATCCGGATTGCTGAAGCGTGCTTCCTATCTCGACCTTTTGCAGGCGGAGACGCGGCGTGGCTTGCAACAGGGGACGACGGTCACGGTGCTGCTGATGCAGTTTGGACGGCGCAGCGCGCTGATCAAAGAATATGGCGAGCAATCGGTAACGGCGGTGATGGAGCAGATCGGGCAACTTTTCTCTGCGAACATTCGAACCAACGATCTGGCCTTCCGCTATGAAGCGACCACGGTCGCGCTGGTGCTTGGCGATACGGGCGAGAAAGAAGCGCTGCTGGCGGTCGAAAAATTGCGCCGCTTGCTCACCGAAGTTCGTTTCCCCGGCAAGGATAAGGCAGTCGAATTCAGCGCCGGTCTGGCGCAGGCGGTGATGCGCCAGCATTTCGATCCGGTAGACATTGTCACCGAAGTCGCCAACCGCGCCGATCATGCGCTCGAATTGGCCACGGCCCAGGGCGCAGGAAAGATCGTGACCCAGGCACCGCAGTTTGCCGTGTCGGCGGCGGTGGCGTAATTCTTTTCACGCCGAGGCGCGGAGAGCGCCGAGAAAACCATCCTCCTCGCGAGTTCCGAGTCCCGCAAGTTCGCATCTAAGCTCACCGTCGGCCCCTTAGAATCGATGCCATCAACCGTGGGCTGCGCCGTCCATGCAGAACTGCGACAACCGACAATGGCTCTTCGTCCGGCGCATACGCAATCAGGCAGTCGCGAACCAAAAGAAACCGTAGAGGCCGTTGGGTGAGGTCAGGTCGTTTGTGGCCTTGACTTGGGAAAGACTGCTCCAGAAACGGCGGATAGGATTTCCGCAATCACGCGGTCGGCTGCGTCCAGGTTGTCGGCGCGAATGAATTCCCAAATTTCGTCGAGGTCAGCGCGGGCCTCCGGATGGAAG
>Ga0209008_1000070_pt1 | contig 51842 bp, 52 predicted proteins | sample JacPin_JW_Ref_O3_FD_187963 | JGI IMG/M metagenome (GOLD analysis project Ga0209008, IMG submission 187963) | Forest soil microbial communities from Algoma, Ontario, Canada - Jack Pine, Ontario site 1_JW_Ref_O3 (SPAdes) (version 2) | ecosystem: Environmental > Terrestrial > Soil > Boreal... | reverse complement strand
CCCCCACACTGTTCGTAAACGGCCACCCCCTGATCGGCGGCGACAAACCCACTCTAGAGCAATACATCAAATACGAACTCTCCGCACCGTCCTCCGCATCACCACGAAACCATCCCTAGGCTTAGCATCCAGGCTCGGTCCAACCAGCCCAGCCGCTGAGCCCAGACTCGCGGAGGCCCATGCCAAATCTCGCAACCGCGAAATCGCAGGCATACATACTCGAGAAGCGCCCGGGATACCTAAGTCCCAAGCAAGCGTGTTAATACAGCAGCGCACCGAAACACCCACCACTGCCTCAAGCGCGAACTACGAACGATACGCAACCTCGAAACTCCCACACCTGCAAAACATCAAAACTACATAACAACTCAATGGCATCCTCGCGGGAACGTCCGCGACACCGCAGTCTCACGATCCAGAATTTAGACTGTGCCGCAAAATGTGAAAGGCACCGTGCGGGAATGCGAACCGCGGTCGCGAACGCGGAACAGTTCGAATCCAACTGCGAATCGCTCTGCCAAACGGCAAGCCCAAAAGCTCTCAAGATCTATAGAACGAGCCGAATACACCGCCCCCGAAGACCCAAGCTCCTCCCAATTCGGCCAGCCTGCAGCCAACAGAACACACAACACAAACCCGAAGGGTCCGCAACCCGCTAATTAACCCACGGATATACAACATAATACCCATTCCCGGAAGTCAAGTATTGTTGCGGTGGCGGCGGGCGGAGTCCCGCCTGAGATCGTTCACTGAGCGTGGTGCTCGGGTTCGATGGTCCTTTCGAGTGGCAGGATCGGGATGCGTGACAGCTGGTTTGGACCGCGTCCAGCGACGGGGTGGCGCAAATGCGGAATCGCCGAAGAATCAAAGTGCGAACATTCGTCTCGAGAATCCGATGGTTGGCGTATTTTTTTTCAAGGGGTGCGGTGCGCGTACTCAATTTGCTGGAAGGCAATTCCCTGCGGCAGAGTGATCGAGCACGGGAGCGGGTCCCGGTTGCTTGCTTCCGTACCTGCGAAGAGTTGCCCGCGCGAATCGACACACACGACCCGGCGCTTCGAAGTCGGGACAGGAGCACGCGTAGCCAGCGCACAATTGCGGGCTGCTCGGGAGCGGTGTGCTTGGAGGAACAGGGCCAGGGCAAAATGCGTGGGGGACGACGCTTCGGGTAAGTGGTAGCGGAATCGTTGGCGCGAGTTGGTTAGTAGGCGATGGTGGAAGGAAAAATCGGCGGGAGTTTGTAGCACCTGAGTCGAATGGAGTGGCGTTGCCGGTCAAACGGTGTGGAGGCTGAAGAGTCTGTGTGAGAACTGCAAATCCGGTGCTTGAGCGGCTGAAACCGCAGTGATCGAGTTCTCACTGACACTTTGAAGAGTTGACCGTTACGGCGGGGCTCAGCTGGACAGCGCTGAAGGATTGGCTCCGCTGCTGGGCTCAACGGCCGTGGCATCGCGGGAACTTGGAGGACGGTCGTCACCGCCGCGTTCAGCGGCGGTGGCCTGAGCCACACAGTGCGACTGCTCCGGCTCCGGCGCCTGCGACGAACCACAGCGCGTTGCGGCGCAACCGCTGCCAGAATGTGCCGCCCTTTGCCGTGACGACAGCAGCATCGCGCTCGCGCGTGATGGCGGTCAATTTCGTGGCATTGCCTGTCGCATTTTGCTTTGCGGCGGCGAGTTGGGCCTGACACGAGCGGCAGTCTTGCACGTAATCAAAGAGAGGTTTTAGATCGGCGGCTGGGATCTGCGCGGAGGGAGCATCGGGGAGGTCTTGCTGGTTTGTTGCTGCGGCGAGCGCAGGGGATTCGAGTCCGGGTGATGTCTCTGCTGGCGACGAGGCCGACGACGACGGAGGAACCGGCGAGGGGCAACCTTTCTTTGCGACGCAAGGAGCCGTTTTGGACCGCGCGGTTCCCTGCTGCGTTGCCGGCGATCCGCTTTGCGGCGGATTTAGCGTGATGGGCTGCGGGAGCGAAAGAAATTTTGGCAGATCGCGGAGGACCTGTGCGGGAGTCTGCGTCTGCCGCTTCAGCGCTTCGATTTGTGCGAGCGTGTCTTTCAGCGTGGCCGCGCGATCGTGTTCACGAACGTCGGCGGCATCGAGCGCTTGTTTTTGCGTCGAGATCGTTGCCGGCAGATGGAGGCGATCGTCATGCTCTGAAAGCCACGCGTGGAACGCCATAGCCGCCAGAAGCACCGCGAGAAGAATGCCTGAGATCTCTAGCGTATTTCGCATGGGAATGGTTCGTGATGGGCGATTCGAGATTTGTGATTCGCGGCCTGTAACTTGCAAGCGTTGGTTTGCGAATTGTGAAACGCAAAAGCTGCCTTCAAAGTTGATATTAAGTAGCGATTAGAAAGTGAGCTTGCGTTGATGATGAGGGAATTACGACCGTTTCTAATAATAGGAGTAGCGATTAGAAATACCTGATTGGGAATCCGCGATCAGTTGCCAGGCCCGCCATCGTGAGGAAGCCGGTTTCGAATAAGTCTAGAGCTGCGCCCCGCACCCGACGACATTAAATCGGCCGGCCAAGCGCCAAGGTCGGTTTCGCAAACGTTTCGCCACTGCCCTTTAATTGTACTTGCGTCCAGTTGTTCGCTGGCCGTGCGGACGCGCATCATGTATGCAGGCGATCATCTCGCGTGCGCAGAGCGGCGCGCACGCACCTTGCGACCAGCTCGAAACATCTGGAGAGAACAAATGCGACGCGCTACCCTCGGGCTCATTCTAGCGCTCAGCCTGGTGCACGTGAGTTGCACGGGGACGACAAAATCGAGCGGAGGCTCGACGCCGCCCGCGCAAATCGCGGTCAGGGTCACGCCGACCGCAGCGAACGTACGCGCCGGTGCTGGCCAACCGTTCGCGGCTTCGGTTACCGGGACAATGAATCAGAACGTGACTTGGTCGGTGAACGGAGTGGTTGGCGGAAATGCGAGCGTTGGACTAGTTACAAACGCAGGTCTGTACACCGCGCCAGTCATTCTGACGAATCCAAACACGATCACCATCAGCGCTACGTCTGCCGCGGACTCCAGCGCGAGTGGCGCCAGCGACGTGACGCTCTGGAACGCTACGCCTGTACTCAGTAACGTCAGCCCTGCGACGTTCACTTCCGGCTCGTACACACTCACTGTGACCGGAAGCAAATTTGTTGGCGGCGCACAAGTGCTGTTTGGCGGCGCGGCGGTCACGACGAGCTATGTTTCTGCGACGAAGCTCACAGCGACGGGCTCGGCACCTTCCGCCGGAATATTCGCCATCACGGTGAGCAACCCGAATCCTGGCGGCAGCAATTCCGGCGCAGTGAACGTGACGGTGACTTCGCAATCTGGGGGCAATCCCCCGCCACCACCGCCGCCGAGCGCGTGCAGCGCTATCAGTTTGGGCCAGGGTGGCAGCCTCAACGGTTTCTTGCCCTTCCCGGCGGACAACTTGTGGAACCAAAATATCGCCAGCGCGCCAGTGGATCCGAATTCCGCCGCGATTATCAATTACATTGGCGCGACTGATCCCGTGCACCCGGACTTTGGCTCCGGCGAGTTCGACGGCTCGAGCATCGGAATTCCGTACATCGTGGTGGATTCGCAGCAAGCGCCGATGCCGATCAACTTCACCGCTTACGGAGCCGAGAGCGACCCGGGCCCGATGCCCGTGCCGGCTAGCGCGCCAATCGAGGGCTATCCGAATCCTGGCAGCGGTGATCGCCACGTACTCGTGATCGACAACAGCAATTGCTGGTTGTATGAACTGTACAGTTCGTATCCGCAGACCGACGGCAGCTGGAACGCTGCTTCGGCGGCGGTGTGGGACTTGCAGTCGGATGAGCAGCGGCCGCTTACATGGACCTCCGCCGACGCTGCGGGGCTTTCGATCTTTGCGGGCCTCGCGAGGTATGACGAAGTGGCCAGTGGCGCGATCAAACACGCGCTGCGGTTCACGTTGCAGAATAGCCGCGCCGCTTTCGTGCCGCCGGCATCGCATTGGGCCGCAACTACCACCAACGCGAGCGCGGCGCCCATGGGCATGCGCATGCGTCTGAAGGCCAGCTTCGATATCTCGGGATTTTCCGCGACCAACCAAGTGATTCTGACCGCGCTGCAGCAGTACGGCATGATCATGGCGGATAACGGTTCGAACATGTTCATCAGTGGCGCGCCGGACGACCGCTGGGACAACGACGACTTACACAATCTGGACCAGGTCACGGCCGCGGACTTCGAAGTGGTGCAGATGAGTCCGATTTACACCCAATCCAATCTGCCATCTGGGGCGATACCGGCCATCGCAAGCTTCACGGCTAGCGCGACGACCGTCGCTGCCGGCACGAACGTGACTCTGTCGTGGAGTGTCACCGGCGCTTCCTACTTCGACGTTACGCCGCAAGTTGGCGCGATACGCGGGAACAGCGTCGTCGTCACGCCGTCGCAGACTACGACCTACACGTTGAACGCCACGAACGAGTTTGGACGCAGTACTTCGACTGTCGCTGTCACCGTGCAGTGACGCTCCGCACGGATCGAGCGTGGCGCCGGCGGGCACGGCATTGCGTGCCCCTACGCACACCATTTCGTACTCCACGTTGCACCCACCGCTTGGTGCAGCTTACTTTACCGTGATCACTAAATTGGCCGGCGACACCGGCGTGATTTGCGCGGAGGGAGCGACGGCTGAGAAGACTGCGTTGCCGTTGGCATCGAGGCTCATGGTGCGCGCGTAGAAGACCACGGAGCCGTACGGCGGGCCTTGCGTGAATTGGACGCTAATGCTGGTGGCGTCGCTGGCGGCCGTCGTGGCGGGATTCGCTGCGATGCCGATTTTCACGAGCGTGGTGCCGCCGTCGGGCGTGGTGCCGTATTCGAAGCCTGTTACGCAGTTCTTGGTGACGGTTGTGGTACAAACCGAGTCAACCGTGTAGTTGAAGCTCCAGTTCAAGGTGATCGATGCGGCGTGTGCGACCACAGCCGTCATCAATTGCGCCAGCACCACGAGGCCGATCAGCGCGACGCTTCCGAATCTGCTGATGAGTGTGTGTTTCGTTTTCACGTTGGAATGCTCCTTGATTGGAAGTGCAAAGACTGACCGTGCAATCCGGCGTTGACGCAGACCGCCGAAATTCGTGAGGTCACGAGAGGGACCGAGGCGCACGGCGCGCAGCCAGTGATAGCGCGCCGAAGACGTCCACCAGGCGCGAAAATCCGTGACGTTCCAGATCATTCTTAGCCTATCGGTTCATCCGCGTCGTCTGTAGCGCGTCATCTGTAAGGAGGTACGCGCGCCAGCACCTGCGCCGCGTAATCTGGATTGCCGCCACCGTTCCAGAGAGCCAGGCCGCGCGGCACGTTGCCGCCCGCGGCGGCCAGCTTAGCCGCAAGCACGATGCAACCAAACGCAAGACCTGCTGACGAATCGCATAGCGCGCCACCTGGCCCATCACCTGCATCAGTCCCCAGGAAATAGAGCGGGCAATCTCTTCAGTTGGAGGCAGTTCGAGCGACGCGACTTAGCGAGCGCGAAATGCAGGCTCGTAGCGGATGGCGTCTGCATCCCATGCGGATTCCTGTTCCACGACCGCGCATACCAGTGCCGGATCCAATCCGTGTGCGGAAGCTGTCGTGCGCGCCAGGGCGACGATTTCAGTGGTGGGGGCCATTCAAATTCACCCAGCGGATGGGCGGTTCCGGCGGCGTTTCAATTCCCTTCTCATCGCAAAGCTTTTCCAGCAGCCGGTAGATGTGCGGTAAGTGGCTGGTGGCCATATCCTCGACAAAAGTACGCATCATTTCGTCGTTGCGAATGCGCCGATAGAGCCAGCGCAGGAACAGCACGAACTGCACCAGAGCAGTTAGGGCTACAGTAAACCAGTAGGGATCGATTAGTTCGCGCATGAACGTATTGATGCCCATGGACAAATCGCCATTTTTTGGGCGGCGCCGTTGTGGGCAGCGCTGCTGTAGCCTCAATCGGCAGATTGAATTTTCCGGGTCTGATCCTGAGCGCAATGGAAATGCGCCTTCTTCGGCGCGCGCTTCCGGCGCATTGCATTGCTTACGGCAATTTAGTTCTCGGAAAAGCACTTGGCATATTTCTCCGCGAAATGTTTTGTACTCACAAGCCGCGATTGGAACGCTTACCCGAATAGTGAAGCGACGCTGCTGCCCAACCCGAGCATTCCGCCCAATCCAGCGGTGGATGATCCAGTGGAAGCGCGCTGGCGCACGCCGAGCAATTCCGACGGCACTCCCATCGCTTTGCCCAAAAGATTCGTGTCCACTCCGTAGGTCTGGCCCAGGGCACTCAGTCCGGCGAGCTGCTCTTTCAGCTGTTGGTTCGCAAAGGTGACCTGGTTCTGCCGCGCTTGCGACGCGTCGGTCTGCGCCTGTTCCCTGCTGAGTTGCGCGGTCAGGTTGCCATAGCCCGCGGAATTATTTGTCGCCGCAGTGCGATTCGCGGCCTTCTCTTGTAGCGCGTTGCAGGCAGTGTTCGATGCGCCCAGGCTTTGCTGCGTGATGGCCGATTGTCGCTGCGGCGTGCAGCCCTGGCTATTGAGCAGGCTCTGAATCGTGGGCATCAGCAGCGAGCGATCCTGTGCGTCGGACTGGCCCTCCTGCGAGATCATCTGGTGCTGCTGCGCCAGTTGCTGGTCGGTAAGGTTACGTGTGGTTTGTATGCGCCGCGAGACATACGCTTCCTCCCTCAAATTGTTTTCGTGGTTGGTGAAACGTTTCGGAGTGAAACTGCACTACTGGGCAATGGATTTGTGATGCGTTCCAGTTAGGCCGGGCCCGGCACAATAACTCGCTGTGTGATGATGGGCTTCTGCGGTCGGTAAATTGTTATTTCTGGTTGGCTCGCAGCCGGAAACAATAGGGCGTCCAAGTGTCGTCGCGGATCCAACCCAGTTTTGTAAGCCTGCGGCCGAAGCGCTTGGCGATGGGCGGCGGCAGCCATGCGTGCGCGTCGTCCAGCCCGCGCGCCAGCAGATCCTTCTGTCCGGCTTGATGCAGCGCCAGCAACCGCGCGAAACGTTCCTGCGGATTCCCTGCGACGAACTTTCGCTCGCATCGCGGTCCATCAGTAGATACAACTCGCACGTCAGGCGCGCCAGTGACGCCATCACCACTTGCCCGGCGTCACCTTCCAGCACCAGCTTCGACAGGAAAATCGGGTCGCGCAGATCCGGAAATGGATAGGCGAATCCTTGGCTCGCGTGCGCACGACGAAGCGCGTCAAAATCGGCGTCAGTGTAGGGACGAATGAGCACAGCTATCGAGTGGCTGGGTCAGAACATGCCATGCTTGGCTGATCAGAATTTTCAGTGAGATGTCTTTCCCAACTCGTCGTGCTGCGATGTGCCCTTCCTTCTGCGCTCGCGCACAACTGCCGCGTCGACTTCAGCTTTGGAAGGGTCTGGCGAAATCCACAGCGTCTCATGGAGCCAGTCTTTTTTGTCGGCACAGATTTCCTCGTCATCAAGGTACAGCGCCCATTTACGTCTGCGTTCCGGGGTGGTGAGCACCGCGACCAGCGGATCTTGCAATCCTTCGGTGTCGTCCAGAACCAGCACCTGGCTCGGTTGCGTGGCCGCACCCATCGGCACGCCCACCAGAATCCGCTTGCGCTGGGTATCCACTTGCACCCATAGCCGCTGTCCGAATTCCCAATTGATCGCGTCCCAAGTGAGCTGAATTTCCTGCGATAGTTTCACCGGCTCGCTGCCGTCGAAGTAGTAGAGTCCCGAGCGCCCAGCGATCACCACCCACTCCTCGCCGTATCCTATGCCGTGCGCCGAAGGAGTGCCGACCTTATTCGAGACTTCCGACACCTGCCACAGCGCCGGCTCGTTCACCCCCTCGGTCGCCGTGACGTAGAGCGACCGTTCTTTCGCGAAATACAAGTTATTCCGCAGCGTGAAAGCCGCACGAATTCCCTGCCCATTGTTCTCAGCGATGCTCTGGATGCCGGTCACACCGTCGTAGCTTTCCGGCGCCGCGCTGGAGGAGGCGCGCACCAGCGAGGCGTTCTGCGCCGCGTTGGTGGGAAACACTTCGATACAACCCACGTAGAACGACTCTCCGCTGGGACCCGGAACACCGTCCGCATAAACGCGCAAAGTCAGATCCGCCGGCAATGCGGTCTGCGGAGTAAACAAATCAACGGTGAATTCCGCGTAGGCCGTGGTGACCTGCGTGGCAGTCACTGGGATTCCCGTGGCGATTTGCCCCGCTGTCGGGCTGAACGCGTTCACTCGTGACGTGCCGGCGACGAGGCCGGCGCTGCGCGCGATGCGCACGCGCACGGAATAATCCGTGTTGTTCAGCAGCAGCGGATCGCCATTCACATCCGCAATCGCGTTCTGCGAAATATAACCGCGCTCGGCCGTCACTCCGTCGGCAACGATGCGAAACGCGTCGCCCCACACGGCATTCAGAGGCTCGCGAGCCGCGCCTCCTCCCAACGATGGATCCAGAATCCAGCCCAGTGGCCGGCCATTGCCAGACCCGTCTCACCCGCCGTCGAACGAAAGGTTTCGCCAGTTATCCATCTTGGCGCGTTCGCCCCACCAGAAGAGGCGCTCGACGTACGGCACCACTCCCAATTGGTTAGGGAGCTCGACTTGGCTGAACAAGTAATCCATGCTCAGGCCGCTGAGCAGAATCGTATCCGTGAAATCCACCACCAGCGAAGTCGTTGTGTTGTCGTTGATCGTCATCGTGGCCGGCACTTGATAGAAAGTTGCGCCACCGCTGCCCGTAAACGCCAGCAGCCTCTGCACCACGTTCGATGGACCCGTCGGAATATTCGCCACGTTCACTTGCTTTCCACCCGCGGCCCTCCCCGAAACGGGCGGCGACGGCGCGGTCCAGTAGCCTTGGCGCGTCACGAAAATTACCGAGCACTGGTGCACGCCTGGGGAAATCGTTCCGGTGGCGAGGGTGTCCGCCCATGCCGGCCCCTCAGCCGGACCAATCTGGCTGACGCGGTCGAAGTTCGTATCATCGTATTGTCCTGGCAGATCCTGGCCGATCAGCCCGTCGGAGAACGCCATATATTCACGGCCGAATTGCGTGGCGGAAGTCATCAGCGCGTTCGGAATCACGCCGGAAGCAGCCAGCGTCAGCACGCCGGGCGAGGATTCTTTGTATAGATCGCCGAGCGAATCCAGAGCGAGAAATCGCTGTATCAGGTTGGTCGTCGCGTAGGTTTTCACACCGTTAATTTGCGGAGTGCCGGCGAGCACCGAAAATTGCGATGCCAACCCTGGGCGCGTGCGCACTCCGCCCGGGAAAAACTCCACGTCGCCCAAACTCGGCGACATTCCCGCCGGCACGTCCGAAGGATCAAGAAGAGTTACCCAGGTACCGAAGACGTTCAGGGGCAATGGAGAAAAGGATTCGATGGACATGGGTTTTTGGGCCTGGCGGCGGATTGGCTGGTAACGGTCCGCGGCAAAGAGGCGAGTTCCCCGGCGCGGCGATCCGTGAACAGATGCGCTGTGAAAGTGGATTCTGTGAGCCCGACGACATTAGCTACCGACGAACTAAATTCCAGTTCGCGACGCCTATTGCAATTTCTTGAAAATCCCGTAGAACGTGACCGTGTCGGAGGTAATCGCTGCCGGATACGCTCCTGCGGCCAGTTTCGGAAACGCCCCGGCAGCACTTCCCTGCTGAAAAACTTTCACATTGTTCGCGTTCATCGTCGCTCCAGGAGTAAAAATGTAACCGTAGCCGGCCAGCCCATCCATCCAACCTGTGCCCCGTACCGGCGGCTGGTCCGATGCGATCGGCGGAACCTGCGAGAGATCCAGCGCGTCTCCTCCAGTGGTGTAATTCCCCGTCGCCGCGACCGTGCCGCTTACATGGATCCTCTTTCCGTCGTCCCGTGTATCTACAACTGAAAATGTCAGTGCCATGTTTCCTCCACTTAATTCCTTGCCCCGCCGGCGTATTGGATTTGCGCGATCAGAGCCATTTTCGATGGCTCAAAATGATTGCGGCTGCTTATGGCCCGCTCTGCGGGTCAACGCATGGTCCCCGTAGGCCGGCCGCACGATTGCCTGCAGACAGCCGCTACAAAACCCTGCTGTTCGCTGTTATGATGTTCAATCCGTGACGCAACCCGAACGCCTGCAGTTGAATCCTAAGCGTCGAAGTTCTAGCCATAGTCCAAGAGGGGGAACCTGGTGCGGCTATTGAGAATTGTCTGTGTCGTCGGGGTAATGGGTTTCGCAGCGCTGGCGCTGGGAATGGCGCTGAAGGATCCCGCGTCGCGCTCCCATGCCCAAAACCAGGTAGAGATTCAGGTAAGCCCCGCGGCGTCCGCGGGTTCCAAGTCATCATTAGCCGCAGCGGCCGCCGGCCCGGTGTCATCCACCGGCACGGCAGCGGCTCTTGTGGCATCGAATGTCAGCATCCGCACACTCGCCGTGGCGTCGCAACCCGCTGAAACGACTGCCACGAGCAACGCCGCAGCATCTTCAACGCAACTCTACGTGACCGCCATTGACCGTCCTGATCAGATCTTTTCCTACATCCTTCGGGCCGGATCGAATATCGCGACAACCAGCGCGGCCAAATTTCTGGCCGCCCCCGCCGCCGGTGTGGGCACAGTCGGCTCGATTGGCGACGGCGGCGCAGCCAGCGCCGCGGAACTCGATCTCTCACTTACCAATTTCAGCATGCGCAGCGAGGTCGCCGTCGCTCCCGACGGCACGGTCTTCATTGCCGACACCGGCAACGCCACCATCCGCACGGTCGGCGGAGCGGCGAGCAGCGAGCCATCCATCATCCGCAGTGTCGCGGGACGCTGGGCGCCACGCCAGAATATCGAGCTGGTTGAACCTTACGGCGTGACGCTCGATCGCGCCGGAAACCTATACATCGCCGATCATGGCGCGAATGCCGTCGTTGAACTATTCGGCGCCGCTTCTCCCCAAGCCGGCCAACTGGAAGTGCTCGCGCATATGGTCTCGCCCGCCGCCGTGGCCGTCTCTCCGGACGGCAACACAGTTTTCGCGGCCTCTCCGGACACCGCCGTAATAGTGGCGATTAACACGCAAACGCACGCGCTGCGCAGCGCCGGCGTATCCCCTGCTCCGCTATTTGCCGCCGCGCTCGCGCAATCCAATGCCGCCCGCATCATCCCCCAGGGCCTCGCCGTGGACGGTGGCGGAAATTTATTCATCGCCTACACCGCAACGGGCGGCACCTCCGACCAGATTTTGCGTCTCGATGCATTTTCCTCGAAGCTGACCGTCGCCGCGCGCGGCTTAAGCGCGCCTGGTAATATTTCCTTCGACGCGCAGGGTGACCTATTCGTCGCCAACCAAGGCATGCGCCAGGTTTTGAAATTCAATTCGATGGGAGTTCCAACAGCCGGCGTCAGCCTGACGCCACCGCCGAATTGCACCGGCACCACGACGGTATTTTGCGATCAGGTTCTCGGCGGCACTAGCCCCACGGAGCCTTTCGAACTTAGCAACAACACCAGCAGCGCGATTACCGGCATCACCGCGGGATTTACCTCTGGCAACACCACCGATTTCACGATCTCCAATTCTTCCTGCGCAACTTCGCTGGCTGCGAATAGCAGTTGCGCGTACAACGTGGCCTTCACGCCGGCAGCGAACTCCACCACTGCTTGTACCGGCGGAGCGGCGTCGAATACTCGATGCGCTACCCTGTCGGTCAATTACACCGGCGCCACGGCTCCCCTCACCACAGAAGCAAACGGTGTTGCCGACGATTTTGAGATCACCTGCATGACCACCTCAATCTTCACGTGCCCACCGCCATCGAACGGCGCGCCGTACCAAATCACGATCGATCAGGGATTCCCGGCTACGTTTCAGTTACAAATTGTGCCGGACGACACGTTCAGCGGTTCCGTGACTCTGAACTGCCCGACGGATCTGCCTTCCGGGCCAGCGGGCAGTGCCGGAACTCCGACCACCTGCGGCATTTCCGCTGGCTCCAGTGTCAGCCTACCGCTTGCAAATACGCTCACCTTACCCGTGGCGGCAGGGACCGCCGTGCCGTTCAACGTCACGTTCCAAACGACTACATCCACCGGCAAACAATTCCCTGCGCCTACTACGTCGACCGCCGCCAAACGCATCGCCGCGCTCGCCGGGTTTTTCTCGTCGCGCTCGGGCGGCTCCGCAAACTCTGGAGGCTCGAGCCGCAAGCGAATTCAAGCGGCGGCGGAGTTAGCAGCGGTTATCTTGCTGGCCGCGATGTTCTCGATCCTGGCTATGCTCACGCGTCAAAAACGTCTGCCGCGCATTATTTCGCCTCTCACGCTCACATTTGCCGTCGCAATCTGCGCCGTCGTGTCTGGCTGCCATCACTACAACTCAGCCGCAAACGTTATTCCCTTCACGCCAACCGGCACGTTCCCGCTCACGGTACATGGCTTCGTGCAAAACGCGTCTCGCGGCTTTACCATGACGCTTGTCGTGAATGAGTAAGGTTCCGTAACGTGCGCTGCGGTGGCACATCCCGCAAACCACACTGTGAAAAAACTGGTCGAAGAGCTCTCGATCGCCGCGATATCCCGGAATACGATGTTCCCGGGCCCGCTCCCCACGGTGTTCACGCGCTGAATGTATTGAAAACCCGCTCCCGTTCCCTGCAAGCCGCGAAAATACGCCAGGCCCACCAGCGGCGCTTCCCCGTCGAGGGACGCTTCTCCGGTAAGCAGCGCAACAGGCAATGTCCCGCTTCCCGCCTGCAAACATCCGTCATCCATAAAAAACCAGAACGTATTTGTGATTTTCAACGGCGTGTTGTCGGGATTGCCGGTGACCGTCGTGGATTAGCAAACATTATGCAGCACGTTTTCATTCGACGTGTATATCCTATCGCTTGATTTAGCCCGTTGATCGTAAGATTTTCGAATGTCGTCAGCGACACCGGAATCGTCATCGAAAAAACTGCCGCGCCACTTGGAATCGCACCGGCGTTGTTTACCACCAGTCTTACTTGCGGCGCGCGGTTGAATTGAGCACCTCCCGTCGAGGTGAGTGTGCCGTTCCCTCCCACAAAATGCAGCCCTGGGTATGGCAACGGAAAAATTGCTGCCGTTGACGGCAGCTGCGGTTGCGCAAAGACGTAAACGCCGGGCGGGAAAAAGATGCTGCCGCCCCCGTTCGCGTGCCGGTAGCTATTGCACACGGCGGTGATCGCCGCCTGAATCGCGGCGGTGTCGTCGGTCACCCCGTCGCCCTTGGCTCCAAAAGCTGTCACATCCACGCGTGGCCGTGGGCCCGTTACGCTTTCGTATCCCAACACGCTCAAGGTGGACGGCGTAAACGCCCCTGGATTAAAGTTAGTCGTCGTCAGCGTCCCACTGACTGTTGCATTTCCCGCTACCGTCAGATTTCCACACCGTGTTAATCCGAACGCCGAAATGTTGTTCCCTGCGCCCGAAGAAGAAACGTCGGCTGGAAGAATCACGTCCGGATAATTCAGCGTGCCGGTAATCTGCGGCCCGGTGATTTGTATCAAGTAACGGCCGGCGCGTAGAAATGGTAGTTCCCGATTCCATCGGCTTGAAATGGGTTTGGCGAAGCGGTCGTCAAGGTCGCATTGGTGTAGAGCGTTGCCAGTGGCGCGCAAGGCGAACCTGTTGCCGTCGCCTGGCAAACCGTGATCGTTGCTCCTGCGATAGGATGGCCGGAGGGACCGAACACGATGTCGTCCCGACGTGAGCCTTGCGCGCTGACTTGCGGCGACGCCAGGCCGCCCATGATCAGCGCCAGCGCAAAGATTGTGAAGAATCGCACGGCTGCACTCCTGTCGTTCTTGTGCTTGCGCTGCAATTTCGCTGTCCTTCGGCTCAGTTGCCCGCCAGCGCCGCCTCTTGTCGCGCCACCCTCTTCGGTCTTCGTCTTTCAGGCACTCGCCCGCATCGCCATCGTGTTCTTTCCTTTCACTCGATAGTGTCGTAGCGTAGGGTGTTGTGTCTTTCGATCCCTTGGCGGGATTCAGATTCCAACGTGCGATGCTCTGCCACGAGCCCGGCGTTGGTCTACAGAAATCTACACTTACTGAAAAACATTTCCCGTGCCGCCCCGATCGCGCGATTCAGCCAGGACCATCCGGCCTCAACTGTGAGATAAGCGCCACTACCTAGACGCAGCTTAACATCCACACAATCAATACGATGGAGAGCACGGTGGGCCCGGCGAGCGCTTGCCCTCGGCACGCGCCCCATGCTACTCGAATGGCATTAGTTTTGCTTAATCACTACGGGACGGATACTACTGTTCCGTCGCTTGCGCCCTTTAGTTGGGGGAAAAAGAGCCAAAATGAGTAAGTTTAATGTAACGCATCTACACAAACCAACCGCACTGCTGGTCAGGGTTTTCGCGCTGGCCTTGCTCGTCTCTGCCTTTGCCATGTTACCAAATGTGGCACATGCAGATTCTAACAACGCCTATCAAATCAGCGGAAGCTTGGCATCCGGCGGCACCTTCTCCGGTACCGTGGATTTCAGCTATAGCTCAAAAACCGGCCAGACGACACTGATCAATTCCAATTTCACGATGGATGGCACTTCCTTCTCCTGCAACGGCCTGACGGGCGGAAATCAGTGCCTCGTGTTCGATCCCTTTGGCACCGACTATTTTCAGGTGCTTTCCGGCAGCGCCTTGGTCGTACTCGATTGGAGCGCGTTCAATTTGGCCGGAACGTTCCCGTCAACGATCAATTTCAGCGGCGGCTATGTCGCGATCCTCGGCGTCAAACAGCTGGACACGATCACCGAGGGCACGGGCTCTTACGTCGCGACTCCCGAACCTTCTGCGTTGTTTCTGCTCGGTGCGGGCCTCTTGGGCCTCATCGCGCTGTCTCGGCGCAGACCACATTTCAACTCGATCGCTTAACTCAGTCGAAAAACTGTCATCAAGGGCAGGCCATCCAGCCTTTTTTTTTCGCCCTCACCCGGCCCCGATCCCGCAATAGGTTTGTGCAATGCTTCGCCGCCAGTAGACGTTACGCTCGCCCCTTTCTGTCTGCGCCGTACGTCGCGAAAGATGCGTGGGTCAATCCCAGAATCTCGTCGTCGCTGGAATTGCGATTCAAAATCGGCACTGGAGTCATCGTGTTTGAACTCATGCTCTAATCGCCTCTCTCACTCATTAAGAGTGTGCCAATGTGCACCTGGCCTAGCCGCGATCGCACCGCTTCAACATGCTGCATCTACAGCACTTAGCTGTTTTTCCGCCGGTTCGCTCGATAGTTTCCCACAATGAAACCACAGTACTATTCTCGCTGCGGCCCCACTGCTGTACATCTACAACCAGCGGGGAAGCTGTACGTTGGTCCAGGGGGACGCGACAGACCCTGCATAAAACTGAGGTAACGTCCAATGAGCACGCCGCCAATCACCTCTACCCAGGCTGCCCCGAAATCCGATTCGTCCAATTCGCCAGTGGGTATTGAACGTCGCCGCCGCAAACGCGCGAAAATCACCGCGCAAGTTCATATGCGCGGAGTAAATACTCCCGAACCTTTTGAAGAGATCTGTAAAAGCGTGGACGTTTCGCGCGACGGACTGCTCGTCACGTCTGCACGCGCCGGCTACTGGAAAGGCCAGAGGCTTGAAGTTGTTTTTCCCTATTCCACAGCCGCCGCCGCACTGAATTCCTCGCAACCCGCCGAAATCGTGCGCGTCGTCGAACAGGATGGCCGCTATGCCGTCGCACTCCAATTCATCAACACTAAGTCCGACGCAGCCGCGAAGGTGGATCCATCCGTCGCGGACGTGCGCGTCTCTGGCAATGCTATGCATGCCAAACAACAATCGGTCGTGCTCGCAGTCGAATCCGATCCCAAGACAGCCGAAATCATGCGCAACATTCTTTCCAACGACGGTTACACCGTCATCATCGTCCCCACCGCTCAGCAAGCGCTCGACATTTTGCGCAACACCGTTCCGGTCGTCTTCCTCGCGGAAGTCGAAGCGAAAGACATGAGCGGCCACGACCTCTGCCTCATCATCAAGCGCAACGATCGCCTGCAGCGTGTGCCGGTAATTCTGCTCACGAAATCTGCGCAACCGGCCGATTACTCCGCCAGCCACCAACTCGGCGCCGTCGTCTGCATGGCCAAACCCTTCAAACCAGAACGCCTCCTGCACGTCGTGCGCCTGGTAGCTCCGCCGCCGACAGCCCGCAGCGCCTACGGCGCCTCGCGCTACGCCAACGGCACAGTCGAACGCGCCATCTAGCTTCTGCGGCGCCGCATTACCTAGCTCTGCCAGTATTTACTTGCGGTGGTGTTGACGTAGCTACAGCTGCCGTCTGCTGCTTCCGCAGGAAATCGCAATGGAACAGCGCATGCGCTCGCACATTCGTAGACCCCAGCGGTGCCTCAATCTTCGCCACCTGCCCCGCATCAGACGAAAACCACCGCATGCATATCTCCAGCTCCACCGCGTGATTATCTGCAAACTCGTCCGGCATAATGCTCGGTAAAATCACCTCGGCCTCAAACCCACCAGGTGAAGCCGCGGCAGCCGCTGGCCCCGCCGCGGCCGTCACGTCCTGCCGGTGCACCACAGGCATCTCCGCCACCAGCTGCGCGATCTCGCGATACTGTTTCGTGCGCGACTCCTCTTCCGGAATTACAAACTCCTCCAGACCAATCAATCTCTTGATCAACGCCGTATTCTCCGGATGCGCCAGAATCGCCTGCATCTGCGGGTCCGGATTCGCCAGCAATTGCAGCAGCACGGCACGTTGCTGCGACCACAAAGTCGGATACTGCTCATCGGTCTCCGGGTAGCTAAACAAATTTCCCTTCAAATCCCTTAGCCGAATCCATTTCGATTCGAACGCGGCTCCCGCTCCCAGCAAAGTCACTTCCACGTCGTTCGGTCTGTTCTGCCGGAAGCAGTTCACTGCCAACAGCATGATGTCCGCATGAAAAAAATTCATTCGCCGCCAGACCAAACCAATGCGTCCCATCGCCTGGTCGCGCGCCATCGCCTATCCAGACGCGGTATCGTTGTTCGACATCGCTCCGCCAAACAGCGCAGGAAACGCTCCAGTCAGAAACTGCGCCACCGGACCCATCAATCCAGCCGCATGCTCAGCCAGGTCCGGAGGAACTTCCGCCGCATCAGGCTGAAAGAAACCCGCCGCCAAAGATTGCCCAGCTTTCGCCCGTGCCGGATAGTGCGCCCCCGGCTCCGCCCTCTGCCCCTGCAGCGCATCGAAATCCAGCACTTCACTGTCCACATAAATCGGCGGAATCCCGTACTCGTAAGTCTCCATCTGCAAATTCGAAAGCGTGTTAAAACGCTCTTGCACGCTGATCAGCGCATCTCCCAGCGCCGGCCTCCCGCTCGAGCCGTCTCCCGGCAGCGCATGCAGCACACGCCGGTGATCATCCATGTTCTCGCTGCGCGATTCGCAGTAAGTCTCGCCGGCAAACGCAACATACGCTCCATCGGGAAACATCTCCAGCAGTTCATCGCGCAGTGCCTTATCATCCAGCGCGAAAAAAGCCCACGGCCGCAGCCAAGTTCGCTGAAACGTGATCAAGTTAATATTGGTGTCGCCACCCTCCGTCAACGGACCGCCCTGCGATTGCGCCAATCGCGCCAGCCTTTCATATTCTTGCGAGCCGCTCGCCACCGGCGATCCGATCTTGTCCGCCGCGTGAGGATAAGCGGCGCGCAGCCGCGCCTGGTGAACTTCCATGTTCCACTGAATGTACGGATGCTCGTGCATCTCGCTGGCCCAGGGCGGAGTCTTCAATTCCAGGCCGCCAACAATCGTTACCACCTCTTGCCCACTAGGCACCCGCTGTCGGGTTTCCGCCGTAGGCACAGATACCATCTTGGCTGCGACAAAATCTTCCTCGGTCAGCAGTGCACCGCAGGTATCACAACTCCTGCCGATATTCGTATCTGTGCCTTCATCCGCGCTCGGCCTTGCGTTGTCGGCACCACTCTTCGCCGTATTCTCCGCCCCGCATTCTGGGCGCACATACACATCGCTGCCAGCTTCGATTCGTTCAAACCGCGCTCACGCAGCGCCTCAACGATCGTCTGGCGCTTCTCGCGGTCTTTCGCGTCTTCGCAAATCATCACCACAGGTTCCGCCACCGACTTCTCGACGCCCGCCATCGCGCCCTCACCGCCGCTCGCTGGTTTTTCCTGTGGCGCGGAACTCCGGGGCGGCCGTCGAATGCGCGAAACCGCTGCATCCTGCCGCACGCGCCCCTTGCTCGACGTTTCCGCTAATCTCGCGCACACCAACGCCCTCGACACCGCTCGGGCGTCGTTGTTGCCGCCGCAGCGTTGCGCGCGTTCCACACAGGTGAACGTCTTCTTACGACGCCTTTTTTCGGCCTGAGTAGTTTTCGAACTAAATCCGACTGCCGAATCACTTCAATCTCCAGCATCCCTAACACTGCGCCCTCGAAACCCTCGCGATGCTGTCGGCACAATCGTCCGCGTCGCGCAGCAGGACGCGCACACCGCGTCCAGGCACTCGTCGAGAACTGCGAGCGCACGAATCCGATGCATACTGCCATCGACATGCTGGTTTGGAAAAACTTCGCGTGGAACAACTGCTGACGCGTGACAACCGCGCGAGCGTCAGTCTTAGTGAGACTCCGGCGGGTTCGGTGGATTATCCGCCTTGATCTCGATGATCACCTTGCAGTCGCGCGGCGGCGATTTCTCACCCCCCGGCATCTCTGCTGATACTCCGATGCGATGACTGCCGACTGCGAACCACATACGCGGGCTCGTAGCCGTAATTCCCTTCATCACACCTTGCGCATTCGGCGGCGCAGGAATCGAAAAAAGAAGATACGGTTTCGCGCTCGAAATATCGTACACGTTGAATTTCTGCACGCACGCCTTTGTCACTTTTGCGGTGCACACCGGCGTTTTCGTGAAATCGTAATCAAACTGCACAGTGATGCTGTGCTGCGCCGATCCGGCAACGGGCGGATTTGTTCCCTTTTGCGCGTCGCCCTGTTGCGTGCCCGAAGATTGCGCCGCGGCACTCGATTGGCTCGCCGTCGCCGGCTGTTGCCCGCTACCACCGCGCGTCGCTGCATAATTGGTCGCGCCGGTGCCCGCAACCGCCTCGTCAATGAAAGTTCCCCGCCCCGGCGACAGTAAGGCGAGGGCGAGAATGGCGGCGTATCCGCGGCAATCCGTCAACGATGCTTCTCCTCGCAACGGCCGATTCGACGTTATCGCCCGCCGCGCCCTGCTTCCACACGTTACCACTACGGGCACGCTCGCTGAAAGCGTCGCGCGGAAAGTGATTGCCCAGCGTTAACGGTGCGGTTCGCCGTCGCGACCCTAGCCGAGAATCCGTACCGTCACGCCCGTGCCACCCGAAATCGTAATCACCTTCGCTCGCACGAAGTTCGCGCGCACCCCGGTAGCCACTAGATTGTCGCCCGACGGCAGTGCGGAACTCATGTTAGCTGAGCCCGTGGGCACCGCATACTGTGCGTCCACATGGTTGATGGCGGTTTGCAGTTGGATATTCACGAACGTCGGAGCTGTCGCGAAACTGATCTGCCAGCGAATCGTGCGGCCGTTCTCCGGGAATCCTGCGTAACTCGGCAGCGCAAACTGTTGGCTAGCCTGCCCTGCCGCCAGTGCTTCAGCGTTGAAAGCCAGAGCAACATCGCCGGGGAAAATTGAGTAAGGAGGGACCTGCGTATTATAGTTTGGCATCGTCCGGCGTCTCCAGAAGGATCTGCGTCTCTCGCTGTTGGTGCAGCGACTGCAACCTGAATGTAATTACAGCTCGTGCAAACACCAAATGCGTTTCGCAGTGGAACTTGTAGCGGCGGTCCCGCAAGGCGGGACCGTCAGCCATTGACTTTGTGTTGCGCCGTTGCTGTTGTCCTGCGCAAATCGCATAGTCGCGTCCACAAACACACGAACGCGCCTCACCAGGCACACCGCGACCAGCACGTAAACTAAGTGGAAGAAGGAAGGTTACCGCAAACTCGCCGTCAGAAGCGGCGTTCGAATTGCTTGCTGCGCTCTACACTTTTCGATGTTTACCAATAAGTTTATATGCACATTTCATAATTCTGTCAAGTCGACGTGTGTACATGAAAATAATCCAAGGCGAGTACGCGTCGGAGAACTGAATTCGCACAAGAAAGAAAAACGTTCGAGGCCGGCATGAAACAACCTGCGCGCGGGAAAACCCGACCAACGCCCAGTCGCGCTGCGCAACCCACGCGAAATTGGTTCGTTCCGCGCCCGCAACCGCCTACTGTCGCGGTTTCTGCGGCTCGAAATTCTGCGCTGGTGCAGAGGCGGGCGCTGCCGCATCGCCCGTTCCCGCTGGCTGTGGCTTCAAGGTGAAATCCACTCCGCGCGCGGCGTTTTCATCCACCGTGCGTTGCAGGTCCACCCGGCTCTCGTCTATCGCATTGTCACCCCCGTACGAAGTGACATAATGAAGTTTCCCATCCGCCAGCCAATAATCGCTTACCGCAAAACTCGATCCGTCCTTCAGATACAATAAAACGTACGTTTGCTGCGGTACCGAATCCGTTCGCAGCACCTGTGTTCCACTCGAAGAATCCGCCGCAGCTTCTCCGCCGCCAGTTCCAGGTGCCGCCAGCAAGTACGAATCAGTGTTATCCGGCGACGTCACGTTCGCCGAGCTTTCCGCGCCCGCATCGGTCCAACCCGACCCGTAATCCCCCGAAGTAGCGCCGAAATATCCCAGCCCTCCGCCGAAGCCGTATCCAAATCCATACCCGAACCCATTCCCGAAGCATCCAAACAACGGATTGCACGGCCCAAAGCCACCAAACCCGAATCCCAACCCACCGAAAAACGGGTTGAAACCAAAAAACGGATCAAACGGGAAGAAAGGACGTCCCGGCCGAATGGGCTGGAATGGACGCTGCGCTGCAGCAACCGTCGCCGCACTGTGCGCCGATGTCACGGGTGTACGCGTCGTGGTCGCGATCGGCACGAACGGCCGCGATCCGTTCACGTTCGCCGGGCCGTAGTAGTTCACGCGTCCCGCAGCGGACATTCCCGCGGGAGGCGGCTCCTGCCAGGTATTATTCCCGGCCGCAAAATGGTCAGAATTCGCGCTCGATTCAGATTTGATATTTCCCGCCGGCACAGCGCTCATTCCCTTCGCGGACGCCGCTGAACTGGAACCGCCGCCATGGAACGGATTCCACCAATGTCCGCCGGCATTATTGCTGCTGCCGCTGCTGCTACCTGCAGCGTTTCCGCCACTCGCGTGTGAGCCGCCGCTATTAGACGACGCGCCTCCACCACCGCTGCCAAAGCCGCCGCCCGCGCCGCCATGTGACCCGCCCCCTCCACCTCCGCCATGCGCACCACCCCCGCCGCCACCGCCGCCACCATGCTGAGCGAATGTCGGAGCAGGCGCCAGCGCCAACGCGCACGCAAACACCAAAGCCGCGGCGAATTTTATAGGCGTCTGACCTTGGAAGGAAATACGCGGCGCGTTCTTTTCTCGCGCCACACGAAACTGCTGAGAGGTCTGGGTCATTTTGTATCCCTCCACCCGACGGGGCGACTGAAGGGTCAATCCACGTCTACCGCTGATCCGTCGGCATCATACACCATTCGACGCGTCCTCGCTCCTAACCGTTGCTTCAAGGTACCATCATTTTACAAATCGCCGGCCGCCCTACCCTCCTACCCGCGCCACTCATTGACGTTATACTGTTTCCGATGATCCCTTTCCTGCATCTCGGCGGCTTCACGATTCCCACCTTCGGTTTGATGGTCGCCTGCGCAATGCTCGCCGCATATTTCGTCCTGCGCGCTGACCTGGCCCGCCGCGGAATCGCAGACAAACATTCCGGCGAAGCCGAAGCCCTGATTTCATTTCCCTGCCTGGCCGGATTCGTCGGCGCCAAGTTGTACCACTTACTGGAATCACCGGCGGAATTTTTCGCGGATCCCGTGCACCTGTTGTTCAGCCCCTACGGATTCGCGTGGTTCGGCGGCCTGCTCGCCGGGTTAGCCACCTTCGCATTCGTCGCCTGGCGCATCACCAGACATAATGCCGTGGCCGGTCATCCTGTCTCGCTCCTGACAGTCTTCGATGCCGGCTCTCCCGCCGCCGCGCTCGGCTATGGGATCGGCCGCATCGGCTGCCTGCTCTCCGGCGATGGTGACTACGGAATTCCCACCTCCCTCCCCTGGGGCATGAGCTTCCCAAACGGCCTGGTTCCCACCGTCGAACGTGTGCACCCCACTCCCATCTACGAATTCATCGTCGCCTGCGCCATCGCCTGGTGGCTATGGCGACTGGGCGCGCCGGATCACAGCACGCAAACCCATCCAGCATCCGTGTCTCGGTCCGATGCCCGTGCCATCAGTGCTTCCGCTAGACGGCCAGGTGAAGTTTTCGCCGCCTACCTGGTGCTCACTGGCGCCGCCCGTTACCTCGTCGAATTCATCCGTATCAATCCGCGCTCTTTCCTCGGTATGTCCAATGCGCAAGCTGCCGCCGCAGCATCCATGTTCGTGGGAATTATTTTGTGGCGCTGGCTTAGCAGACGGAACGCAGTGACCTGAGAACAGGTTTTAATTCAGAGAAGACGAATCGCCGAGGGCAAGTTTCACGCAACGCGCGGAACCGGCGTTTCCAATCCTGCTTTACCCATGCGAATTGCCAGCAATCCATTCGACAGCACCGCAACACTCCTCTCCGGATCTACCTTCGCCCGCAAAGCCACCACGCAGAATGGCCGCGGTGCGCGCAAAATCGGCGACCACCGCTCCGCATCACGCTCTTCGCTCACGGACTGTGCTCTTTCATTCCGGCCGTCGTTGTCGCGCGCGTCGCAGGATTCGCGTGGGCGGATCAGCACGCGCCCGTTTGCGCTTTCGCTCCCGCCAGCGTCCCAGCCGAAATCTTCCATCGCGTAGTCTTCAAAATCCTCTGCAGCGTCTTCTCGTAGGGTAGCGCCCACATAACCGGCAATCAACAGCCAGCCCTCATCCACGGCCACGGTAATCTCAGCCCCCGCGCATCCTGGCAGGCTCGCCAATGCGTACAGGTTTCCGCCAGACTCTTCGAAGTCCACGGGAATTCTCGCGAACAAATCATCTTCCGCCGCCTTCCAGTCTTCCCGATCGCTTCCCTCGTGTGCGCCGCGCACAATACAACGCTGAAACGCGCGTCGCGATACTTCGTCATACACCGCCAGCAGGCAATCCGACATATCACGCAGCGGAATCTGCTCGTGCAACATCTCACCGCTTTTTTGCTGCACCGCTCGCACCACCTCTTGCCGGAATTTCGCTGCACGCGTCATCGCTGTTGTCCCTATAAACCCCGCCATCGCTTTTTCGATGCTCCTGAGTCCCACGCGACGGCCTCGCTCACCAGGCGCACCCCGTTCTCCCGGGTTTTCTCCAAAACTGCCAGCGAGTGTCGCGGCGGAGCAACGGGTTCCCTCGCGATCGTGTTCTCGCCATGCTCGAATCTTCCGTGCGCTTGCCAAGTGAAACGTTCGGAGCGGTTGACCGCCGCGGCCGCTCTTTCCGGCCGAATCTCCCCGCGAACAACTTCGCCGGACGAATTCATGTGTCCTCCGCGACCGCTCTCTAGAGCCGCAGCTGCCTTGTCGCACGTCCGCAAAATACTTTCCGCCTCTGTCTTCAGCATCAGCGGATTCAACGCTCGCTCGCCCAGCGACCTCACGCCATTCTCGACGGCGGGCAGCCACAGGCAAGTCTCCGACAGCGGCACCGCGACAAACAGATTCCCCGCTTGTCGCGCGACCAACGATGCCAGCTCGTATCCAATGCCGTCAGGAAGTTTTTCAGTCGCTAGTGTCAATTGGAACCGGACCGTGCGCAGAACCGTGTCAGCTTCGCGCACGGTCTTCACTGAATGTGACTCCCACCCGGAACGCGCCAGTCCCTTCAATGTGGATTCAGTGCTTGCGGTGGAGGTGCCGACAACTAGGATGCGTACAGCAGCGGCGGACATGTTGGCCCCTTTGGGGAAGGGGAACGTGCGGTTCAGACCCGAATTCGACCCACTCGGACTTGCCGTTTCCGCGCTATCTTGCGCTCGCCCGCTCGCCTGCCACGCACGCCACGTGGCGACGACCGGTCCATCTCCGTATCTCGTTGCAGTATCTCGCCAGCCAAGTTACAGATTCCATCCTTTTACGTAACCGTTCCCTCCCCGCCGGAGTCGCGCACGGAGCTTTTCAGGGCGTGCGGTGTGACAGCTGCCGCGTGCGACCCTTGCGAGGCGGGTAATCCAGTTCCGCGAAATCCCATTTACTTCATCGGGAGATGCGCCGCAGAACGTTCAATACTACTACCCCTTCCAGCTAGGCCCGGAAATGTACTCCACCCCTGCAATTGTGACAATTCGCAACATTACTGCTTTTGTACTACGGCTCTTACTGATCGCCAAAAACCTCCTCGCCCCAACATACCGCTTTTATTCTTGACACGCTAATACCGTAGGAGTAATTTTCATCTTCTGCCCGAGTTTGACGCGTCCCCGTCCTGGGCGTGGGCAGTTTGCACGGCAACAGATCGGCGCTTTTCAGCCACCAACTCCGCTTCTTCGGAGTGTTTAGCCGTCAGCCAAATGGACCATCATCGTTCAAAAACTTCGAAGCAGCACCCGCGACCTCCTACAACGTCGGAAGTCCGCAACAGCGATCCCCTGTCCGAATCCCGCTCCGATGAGAGGGTGTCCAATTCGGATCTCGCAGTCCCAGAACGGGCACCTCGCAGCTCTCGCGGCGACCCTCTTCACCCTTTCGTCGCTCTCGTTAAGACCTTTAACGAATTCCTTTTCGAGTTAGACGCGGACGGTAAGTTCCTAAGCATCTGGACTTCCAATGAAGCCCTACTCCGTGAACGCCGCGCACAATTTCTAGGCCGCCGCGCCCTCGAAGTCTTGGGCGAAGAAATTTTCCGTCCTTTTTCCAGGCTCTTTCGCAGAGTTATAAAACAAGGCGTCGGCGAAGATATCGAATTCCCGGTGGACTTCCCCGCCGGCCGGCGCTGGTTTCAAGCCCGCGTTTCCGCCATGGGTCGTGGTGCGGAAAAATCCCAGTCCGTCTGCCTGCTCGCGCGCGACATCACCCAGCGCCGCCTCGCCGAAGAAGCTCTGCGGCAACAAGAGGCCCTTTTAATGCACGCCGAACAGGTTACCGGCACCGGTTGCTGGGAGTATGACGTCAAGACTCAGCAGCGCATCTGGTCCAGTCAACTCTTCCGCCTCTACGGATTCGATCCCAAAAACGGCGTCCCCAGCGAAGAAACAATGTGGGACATTATTCATGCCGACGATCGCGCCCGCATTCGCGCCATCTTTCAATCCGCACTTCAGAGCGGTTCTCCCTTCGAATCCGAGGGTCGCTACAATCTCCCGGATGGACGCCAGCGCATTATATTTATCCGCGGTATTGCCCTGCCTGATGAAACCGGAAAAACCTCCCGCATCCTCGCCGTCGTCCAGGATGTCACCGAAATCCGCCGCGCCGAAGCTCAGGCCCGCGAGCACGAATCACTCCTCGCCCAAGCCGAGCAACTCGCCAGCTTGGGCAGCTGGGAGTTTGACGTCGCGCAGCAAAGCTTTACCTGGTCCGAGCAAATGTACCGCATGCTCGGACTCCCGCCGGATGAACAGTCAGTGCCGCTCGCTCAGGCCTGTGCATTGTTTCACCCCGACGATCGCGAGCGTGTCGCCCAGGAAGTCGAAGCCCTCATCAAATATGCTCGTCCCCTCGAGAACGAAGTTCGCTTCGTGCTGCCAGACGCGCAAATCCGCGTCTTCCACTCCCGCGCCGTTCCCATCATCAATGATTCCGGAACCGTATTTCGTATCGCCGGCATGTCCCAGGACATCACAGTACAGAAGTCCGCCCAAGACCGCGTGCGCAAAAGCGAATCGCTTCTCGCGCAAGCCGAAGAAATCGCCAAGCTGGGCAGCTGGGAAATGGATACCGTCCATTCCACGATTACTTGCTCCGCCGAATTCTTCCGCATGCTCGGCCTCGATCCCTTATCCGGCCCGGTTCCGGTCGAAGACGTCTTTTCCTTGGTGCGCCTCGAAGATAGCAATCCCGCCAAACAAGCCCTGCAGCACGCGATCGCCACCCACACTCCCCTCGAACACTTCTCGCGTTACATCATGCCCGATGGCCGCGCCCGCGACTTGCACACTCGCGCCATCCCCCTCGCCGACGCTTCTGGCCAAATCACTCGTTTTGTCGGTTTCAATCACGACATTACTGAACAGAAGCGCGTTGAGGACGACCTGCGCCGCCTTTCTCGCCAGCTCTTGACCCTGCGTACGGAAGAACAGCGCCGTCTGGCTCGTGAACTTCACGAAACCGCTTCGCAGACCTTGACCGCCTTGAAAATGACCCTCAAGCAGATCGAGGATTCACTTCCCCAGGACGATCAGCGCGCCCGCGAACTTGCAAAATCTTGCCGCACGCTCACCAGCGACGCCATCCGCGAGGTCCGCACCATTTCCTCGCTCTTGCATCCGCCATTGATGGACGAGGCCGGGCTCACCGTCGGCCTCAGTTCCTACGTTCGCCTCTTCTCGGAGCGCAGCGGCGTCGCGGTTGATTTCACCATCCCCGAAAACTTCCGGCGCCTTCCCAAGGAAATCGAGCTCACTCTGTTCTGCGTCGCGCAAGAATCACTCGCCAACGTGCACCGCCACTCCAAGGCTCGCGCTGTCGAGATTTCCATCAGTCGCACACCGGCGCAGGTAAGCCTCACCGTCCGCGACCACGGCATCGGCATGGCGCTGCCCTCTCACAGCGATCGCAGAAATTCTCTTCTCGGCATCGGAATCGCCGGCATGCGCGAGCGCGTCACCCAACTCCAGGGCGAGTTCCACATCCACAGCGCTCCCGGAAAAGGCACCACCATTCAAGTCACGCTGCCACTGGGCCCGCTGGTCCCACTGGTCATCGAGGAGAAATCCGAATGACCGGCGCTGCCGCATCTCGCTCGCGCCCTGCCACACGCTTCACGCGCGCGTTATTCGCAATTCGCACAAAGTTCTCTAATGAATGCACCTATCTCTCAAGGAGAATTTCATGACGAAAGAATCGCCCGTTTCCCGACCGTACCGCATCCTAGTCGCCGATGATCATGCCGTTGTCCGCCGCGGCGTCCGCGCCTTGCTGGAATCGCAACCGGGCCTGGAAGTCTGTTGCGAAGCCGCCACCGGGCTCGAGGCGCTCGAGCACGTCAAGAAAATCAAACCAAATCTGGTCCTGCTCGATCTCACCATGCCCGAAATGAACGGCCTCGAGGCCGCCCGCGCCATTCGCGAAGAATCGCCCGATACAGACGTCCTGATCCTCACTATGCATTTCTCCGAGGACGTCGCCCGCGAGGTCCTGCGCAGCGGCGCCCGCGGCTACGTGCTCAAATCAGACGCCGATTCTGAACTGGTCGCCGCCGTGCGCCACGTGCAGCAGCACAAACCATTCTTCACCGGACGCCTGGCCATGACCATGGTCGAAAGTTTCGTCAACGAGCAGCGTGAGGGCGAGCCCAGCACCGATCATCCACTACCCGGCTGCCCGCTCACCGCCCGCGAACTCGAAATCGTGCAACTCCTCGCCACTGGTAAGATCAGCAAGGAAGTCGCGGCCACCGTCGGCATCTCCACGCGCACCGTCGAAAGCCACCGCAATCACATCATGAAAAAAATGAATTTCGCCAGCTTCAGCGAACTAATGCGCTTCGCCATCCGCAATCACCTGGTCGAACCCTAAACGCCTGCGTGCTAGCCGGCGTCTTGCGTCAGGGCACGGCTTCAGCCGTGTCGCAGCGTTCGTGAACAGGGAGCGGCTTTAGCCGCTGGGAGGATGCGTTCGGGATCTCACACCGGCGTTTAAGCTAGTAGGTGACCCGCCCTTGGGCGTGTAAAGGGTAGGTTTTTTAATTCGATTGATGGCGCTCCGCAGCCCCGATGTGCGTCGCCGCTGCTTCTATCTCGCCGGATCGACGTCGGGAGTCGCAGGAAATCCGTCCGCGCGCCGCAACGCCGGAAACCACCACGCCCACAACGCCGTCACCGCCAGCGTTCCGATCCCTCCCAAAATTACCGCCGGCGCGGTCCCGAACCAACCCGCCGTCATCCCTGATTCAAATTGCCCCAGTTCATTCGACGCGCCGATAAAAATCATGTCCACCGCATTCACGCGTCCGCGCATCTGATCCGGTGTGGCCACCTGCACCAACGTCACTCGAATCACTACGCTCACCATATCTGCCGCGCCCGTCAGCGCCAATGCCACTAACGACAAGATAAGGCTGCGGGAAATCCCGAACACGATCGTGAAAACTCCGAAAGCTGCCACGCACCACAACATCGTCGACCCCACGCGGCGCCTCAACGGCCGGTACGCCAGCAGAATCGCCATCGCGCCGGCTCCCACGGCTGGCGCGCTCCGCAACAACCCTAGCCCCCACGGCCCCGTATGCAAAATATCCTGCGCGTACGCCGGCAGCAGCGCCACCGCGCCGCCGAGCAGCACCGCAAATAAATCCAGCGAGATCGAACCCAACACCACTTTCTGTTTCCAGATATAAGCTAACCCCGCCAGCACGGTCTTCAGACTGATCGGCTCGCGGTCCCGCGCCTTTGCTTGAAAACGGATTCCCACGGTGCACGCTACTGCTACGACGTAGCACCCCAGAGCCGTCGCGTATACTGCCGCCGGCCCGCCGAACAGTGCGTAGATCAGCCCGCCCACTGACGGCCCCAATATCGTCCCTGCTTGAAATATCGTCGAGTGCCACGCAACCGCATTCTGAAAATGTTCTTCGGCCACTAATTGCGGCAGTAGCGCGCGGCTCACCGGACCATTCAGCGACCGCACCACCCCCAGCAGCACCAGCACGGCATAGATCGGCCTGATGGTGTGTGTTGGACGCAACGCCACCAGCAGAAAAAGTGCGGCACACACCCCAAACGCCGCGTAACAGATCATCAGAAGTTTTTTTCGGTTGAAACGATCCGCGACGTGACCGGAAACCAAAAATAGCAGAATGCCCGGCAGGAACTGCGCCAGTCCTACGTAGCCCAAATCGAACTTGCTGTGCGTGATTGCGTATATCTGCCAACCCACCGCCACCGAAATCATTTCCATCGAAACGACAGTGAAAACTCGCGCCACTTCATACAGCACAAACGCCGGATAAGTGAACGCCACGCGCCCGGCTAGTCTAGCTTCCCCCGAATCAGCCTTCGGCAAGCCGCTCAACCTCCCCTAATCGCGCTGCGCCACACTCCAGCGCACAGGAATTGTAACCGAATCCTGGGAACGCCAATCTCCCGATTGGCGCCTTAACAGCTCAGATCCCGCTTCGACTCGTCAACGTGTAAATCAGCAGCGCTAGCACTAGCAGAGTAAACACCACGTACATCCAATCCCGCTCCAGCGCAAATCCCAGCACTGAAAACAAAACTCTCGCCACCGGAGTCGCGATTAGCAACAACAATCCAAACTGAATCAGCCCAAGCGGCCGCAGCGCAATCGCCTGATCCAAAATCTGCGGCACCGCCCGCAACTCCACCGGCTCTCCGCGAAACGTTCTGTAGTTCTGCGGCACGCCGTGCGATTCAGCCACAAACCACACGCCGCCAAGAAATACCACCAGCGCCGCCAGCAACACTCCCCAGCGCAAAAGTTTGCCTAGAAACAGTTCCACGTTCTTGTCGTCGACTTTTTCGCCCATACCACCGCCACCACCCGCGGCCATTATCACAATTTCCCCCGCACGCCCTGAAATATCATCTCAATCGCCAGCGCCGCGATTACCACTCCAAACACAATCCGCAAAGTCCGCACTTTCGCCCCCGGCAGAATCCTCGCGCCCACCAACGCTCCAGCCAGCACGCCCAACATCACCGGCATCGCCAGCCCCGGATCAATGTATCCTCGCCGCAAATAAATCCCGGCGCTAGCCGCCGCGGTCACCCCAATCATAAAATTGCTCGTGGTCGTCGAAACCTTGAATGGAATCTTCATCGCCTGATCCATTGCCAGCACTTTCACCGCCCCCGAACCAATACCCAGCAATCCCGAAAGCACCCCTGCCACGTACATCAATCCGAACCCCCAAGGCACATTTCTTACATGGTAGGACTTCGGCCCATCATCGGTGGGATAAGAACCGTCCAGTCGCAGCGCCGTCGCGATTCGATCCGGCGGCATTCCCGCGACGACATTGGCCTCTTCCCGTGTGGTCGTGTAAGCCGAATACAGCAGCACCACCCCAAACACAATCGCGATAATCGAAGTACGTAAATAGCCACCAAGAAAAGCGCCGCTCACCGCACCCACAGTCGTCGCAATTTCCAAAAACATCCCCACACGCATGTTCGAATAGCCCTCTTGAAGATACGCGGCAGCCGCCCCCGACGACGTCGCAATCACCGACACCAACGAAGCGCCAATCGCATAGCGAATATCCACGCCAAACACCAGCGTCAGCAGCGGCACAATCACCACGCCGCCGCCCAGTCCCGTCAACGATCCCAGCATCCCTGCCAGGAACGACCCCAAGGCGACCACCAGCGTAAATTCCAGCGTATTCAAATTGCCAGCTTGTTCAATTATTTGCGTTCTCGATTCAGCAGGTCACTACCGTACGGAAGCGAAATCTTAACACCTCAAGGTTTCTTTTCGGCGGGTTTGCTGTCTGCAACCAGGTCATACACGAAGCGAATCTCCACTGGCCCGTTCGAACGCGTCCTTTCCAGGCGCACAATCTCAACCAGTTGTTTTCCGCCCGGCGCCGGCTCAAACGAACGCGTAATCTGCGGCCCATGACTTCCGCCCATTTCCGCCACCAGCCGGTAGTCTTCCCAATGCGCGTCGAATTCCTGATATTTGTCGTCCTTGGCCTTTTGCACTTTGTGCCCGTCGGTATAGAACGCGCGCTGCCGCCCCGAATCATCCGTCAGCAGCACTTCGCCATTCTTGGCGTCGGGCGTATCTTTGATCCCCAGCGTGATCGATCCCGCCGGGTTCATTAATTCCTGAAGCTGCTGGCGATCGTAATCGCTGTCGCTGTTCTTGCTTCCGCCGTTTCTCGGGTAGCCGTTGCCATTCCCACCGCCATTACCGCCGCTCCCGCCTCCAGGATACGGCGAGCCCATCCCACCCATATGAATTCCCGTGCCATTCCCGCCACCGCCGCGCGGATTTGCAGGATTGTCCACGCCGGTCCCGCGCGCTTCCTTCATCTTTTCCTGCGCGTCGTCGCTCTCATCCACGTTATATTTCCAGGAAGCGAAAAGTTGCTTCTTATCCGGAACCACCATCTCCGGTTGCACTGTCGGCCTGGACGACGCCGTTCCCGAATCTCCGGAATCAGCCGCCGGACGAATCGGCCCCGCAGGCGCCTGCGCCGCCGCACCTCGCGGAAATGCCACGCAAGCGGCGCACAGCATCGCCCCAACCGCAGCAGCTCGCCTCAATCTCCAAGTTCGACTCATCGCCGCGTCCAATGTTCTCATCGCCTTGCTCATCCTTGCGCTGTCGACTATCGGCGCGCTGAAGAAGCTCATCTCAACCGCGCACGCTGCCACAAACTCACCCTTCTGCGAATTCGGATGCATAAAATTCGCGTCGGGATGCAACGCCACCCACTCTCACCCGGACGCCGCTACTGAGCGTGTGTGAAAACTCGGGAATCTTTGTGGGCCGTGGCTTTAATTCATCCTGAGAGCCTGCCTGCGGCAGGATCGAAGGACCACGACATAAACCGCGCCGAATCCGAGCGGCTTCAGTTTATCCTGACGTCCCGATTGAATCGGGGCCGAAGGGCCGCTGCAGTTCCGATTCGCGATCCCCATACAAGCGCTACTCCCCGGATCCCGAACTCACGCTCGCACCTCGCGCCTGCACCTTTTGCAGCAACGCCATGAACTCCCCGCGCTTATTTCCGCCCAGCCCGACTCCCGCATAAGCCATATGAATCAGCTGCTGATTCGGCCGCCCCCCGTCGTAAACCCACGGAAACGGACTCACAGCCCCAATCGCCCAATAAAACTCCGCCTGCGCCCCCTGCAAACTCGTCGGCAAATTAAAATGGGCCGACGCGCCCGGCGTAACTGCATTTATGCGTTGCGCCGAAAAAACAAACCAAGTCATCCCCGGAGAAGTGACGCGTTCCATCGGTGCCAGATAAAACTGCGCCGTCATCCCATACGCGCGCGGCCCTTCATTGGTCTGCACGAACGTAATCCCCGAACTCACCTGCGCTCCAAAAAATCCCTGCAAGTTCACGTCATGCCGGCAAGCGTATGTCACCTGCAGCACCGGAGGCGCGTCGCTCGAACTGTTATCCGGAGATGGCGCGAAGCTGGCTCGCGCATTATTCGCCATCGCTTCGTTGATGCAAGCCGCCGACGGCGGAAAAAAGTAATAAAACAAAAAGTCCACCAGACTCATTCCCGATCCGCTCGGCTGGTGAAGTTGTCCGTCCAGCCAATTAGCATCGTGGCCCAGCAACGGATTATCCGATGTCGCGAATTGCACGATCGCAGTCGCCGGTAAATTCTGCAGCGCCAGAATTCCACCCAAATGGAATGGCGGCGAATACGGACCAAGTGCCGCTGGCGCGTCCCCAGGACTGAATTCACTCCAAGCCACAGGAAGTTCCACAGAAACGTCGTTCGTCACCGCATGCACAATAGTCCGCGCCGCGCTCTGGCCGGCCGCCGCACTAGCCCCCGCCTGCGCCCCCGCGGTCCGCGGACTCATCCCGAAAGCCAGCAGCATTCCCGCCGTTCCCACCAACGCCGCCCACCCATTGAGTCTCGCACTCATTTGGCCGCCACTGCGCACGCGTCGCCTCTCTTCAAAGTGTGCCAGCATCAGCCCCCAAAAAGAAGCCCTTCCACATCAGCACGGGCACCGACCTCGTGAATTCGTCACTTCGGCCGCTGAAGTTCCGCTCTCGCAGCCGAATTTGCCGTTGTCTTTGTATTTGTAGCGGCGGCCTTCAGGCGGGCGCCTTGGAATTTGACGTTGGATTTGCCTCGGATTTTCCCTCCGTGGGGGCGGGTCTCGGACCCGCCCTGCGTCTACAGGTAGGCGGCCTTTGGTCGTCCTGCAACACGCACAAAAACACCACCGCCCCCGGACCATATGGCCCGGAAGCGATGTTCAAACTTTTCCAGATTGTCCTATGCTTTCTTGGCGGACTTGCGGCGGCCACGGCGCTTCGTCGGCGGCGTGGCGGGTGGCTCACCCACCAGCTCTGCGGACCAAATTGCAGTAACAAACTTCTTCACACCATGATCATCGAAATCAATCGTGGTGCGCTCGGTATTTGACTCGGTCACCACTCCCATTCCGTACTGCTCGTGCCGTATTGACTGCCCTTCGACCAGTGTCTGCACAGCTCCCTCCCTAAATGATTATGACTTCCGCAACCGTTACCCGAGGTGTCGCGACGCGCTTGCGCCCGTTGCAACGTCTGATTAGAAGTAAGACCGCGCCATTTCCGCGAAGGGACCAGGGCTGGGCCCGCCCCTTCCAGGATCGTTCCAAATCCCCTGGCCCTCCGCCAACAACAATTATGCGCGTTGGGTCAGCAAAAGAGACACACCCAGCGACCGCGCGGGACCCGCGGTTCGTTGGCCTGCCATCAGCCGGCAACTTCCGCGCTCCATCACCGGCTCAGCGCGCCAATAATTGCCTGCGCCCGTGCCGTCTTAAATCCAAATTTCGCTCTGAAGATTTCGGCAGACTTACAGACCGACGACGTTCTCGGCCTGCAGACCTTTCGGTCCCTGCTTCACTTCAAATTCCACAGCTTGACCCTCGTTGAGGGACTTGTAACCCTCAGACTGGATCGCGGAGAAGTGCACGAACACATCCTCGCCCGACTGGCGCTGGATGAACCCATAACCCTTGGCCGCATTGAACCACTTCACTGTACCTTGCTCTCTGCTCACGGAAACTACTCCTAAATTATTCAGCAAGTGGCACTTAGCCACCTGGAAAGCTGCCTGTCGCCCGGCTCGTATCGTCCCGCACAAAAAAAAAGCCGTCGGGTACTAGCCCGGCAGCCATTCATCGTACGCGTGAAAAACGAACCATAAAGCAACAAACGCACTCCCACAATACCACGTTTCGCGCCTCCCCGCAATCCCCTGCGTACCCCCAAAAAGCCGCGATTCTGCAGAACCTTCCCACAGGACTACGCTTTTAACAATACGGCTGGGTTCTTTTTCGCGATATCCAGCAAACGCAGCGCCGCGCTTCGCGGACTGCGCACTCCTTGCTCCCACGCCTGCACCGCTTTCGTGCTCACGCACAGAAAACTCGCAAACATCGCTTGGCTCGCATTGAGACTCTCTCGGACCTGTCGAATCTCTTCCGGCTTCATCCTTGTCGGCCGCGCCGGCAACTCGGTCACGCGCAGGTCCACTGCCTGCGCACGCTCAAATGCCAACGCGTCACGCAACGATTCCCGCATCTCATCGCAGATTTTGACTTTGATTTTCTTCGCCACCAAATCCTCCTACAGTTTCCGCGGCTCGGTCACCATCGACCTCAGCGCTTTTCGCTCCTTCTCGCTCAAGTCTTCTTGCTCGTCCTTGTCGAATAGAAACAGCAGGTGAATGTGGTCCCGGTGCTCCAGGTACAGATGCATGTAACGGTACCCGCCGCGCGTCCCTTTCCCGCGGCCCGGGTTCGCCAACCGCGCCTTCCGGATTCCACCCAAACCTTTCACCACATCCCCTCTCGCCGAATCTCGCAGCAAACCATTTTGCAGCTCTCGCAAGACCTCCCCTGCGCCATCCCCCGTCAGCTGCTCCAGCCGCCGCGTGAACGAGCGAGATGCAATGAATACCACAATGTAGGATATACCACTCTGTAGGAGTCGCTGTCGAGGCCCACGTTCGAGCGTCGCGCTGGGCGATTGCCCGGGCCTTACTGGGCCAATTGCCCGGTCTTCCCCGTCCGCTTGACATCCGCAAACCTCAAGTGCAGTATGCCCCCGAATCTCGAGGAGTGACTCCGATGTTACTTGGTCTCCCAGTTGTTACCTGGATCTTCGCTAGCATTATCCTGATCGCCGCTTACCTCTTGCTGTCGTTCCATCGCGTCGGACCCTCGGAAGTCGGCCTGGTCCTCAAACGTTTCTCCGCGCGCAAATTATCGGGCGACAACATCATCGCGTTTCAGGGCGAAGCGGGTTACCAGGCCGACCTCCTCCTTCCGGGCATGCGCTGGATGCCGTGGCTGCTCTACGAAGTCCAAAAATTTCCCTGGGTCCAGATTCCCGCCGGCGAAATTGGAGTCGTCATCGCCCAAGTCGGCTCTTCGTTGCCCATCGGCGCCAAATCGGCCGTCTACAAAAAATCTTTCGGAAATTTTGCGGATCTGCGCTCCTTCATCACTGGCGGCGGACAGAAAGGCGTACAGCGCCCCGTATTCTCGCCCGGAACGCTCGCACCAATTCATCCCGTCGGTTTTCTCGTGGTAACCAAAAGCCAGGCGTACGGCCTCCCGATTTCTCCCGAACTCCGCTCCCGCGCAGGAAAAGTCGGCCGACTAGGTCCCGAAGCATTCGGCCTCCAACCCAACCAACTCGAGCTCTTGCGTATCGAACCACGCCCCTGCGGTAAGGACGGCGCTCTTACTGACATGGTCGGCATCGTTACCACCTCCGAAGGCGACCCACTTCCCTCCGGCGATATTGCCAGCCGCCTCGGCGGCTTTGCCGATATAGACAAGATGGAAAAGGACAAAGCCACTGACGGCGACGTAATCGAAGTCCTGCTGGGAAACAAAAACAATCTGCACAACAATTATCAGGATTTTCAAGCGTTCGTAGATAATGGCGGCAAAATCGGTTTGCAGCATGATCCGCTGCTCTACGGCGCCTATGCGCTCAATCCTTTCCTCGTCGGCGTCGAGATGGTTGGAATGTTGGTTGTACAGCAGGGGCAGGTCGCCGTCATCAAGGCCTACGTGGGCCTCCCCACGCAGGATACCTCCGGCACGGATTTCAAATTTGGCTCCTTGGTGCGCCCCGGGCATCGCGGCATCTGGGAGGAACCGCTGCGCACCGGAAAATACCCGCTCAATCCACGCTGCTATCAAGCCGAGATCGTTCCGACATCCATCCTCACTCTGAATTGGGCCGACGCCGTGTCACAGGCACACAACCTCGACGCGCAGCTCTCGCAAATCGTCGCGAAAAGCAGCGAAGGATTTGTTTTCAGGATTGACCTGCAAGTGCAAATTCACGTCCCGGATACCAATGCACCGCGCGTAATTTCCATGGTCGGCACGACGATAAATCTGGTCAACGAAGTCCTGCAGGCAGCTGTCGGTAACCATTTCCGCGATAAACTGCAAAGCATGCCCCCGTTCGCTTCATCGAAACTCGGCAACAAGTCCAGGAAGAGGCCTTCAAACACATTAAAGAACAGCTCGACCAGTACCGCGTCGAAACGCGCGGTGTTTATATCCAAGACGTCATTCTTCCGGAAGACCTCGTCAAGGTCCTCACCCAGCGCGAGATCGCCAACCAGGAAATTGACACCTACCGCAAGCAGCGCTCCGCGCAAGATGAACGCATCGCCATGGAAAACGCCAAGGGCACCGCGGAAATGCAGGCCGATCTCGCCAAGTCCAAGGTCGGGGTGGACATCAAGACCAATAACGCCAATGCGCGCACCGAGGAAGCCCGCGGTGAAGCTGAATTCATTCGTCAGACCGGTACCGCCCGCGGCGCCGAGGTCGAGGCTGTTGGACTCGCGCGCGCCCGCGGCTACGAAGCGCAGGTACGCGCGCTCGGTTCCAACGCCACAGCGCTCGTCAACGTCATTTCCGCGCTCTCGGAGGGCACTTCGAAGTTCGTCCCGGACATCCTGGTCACCAGCGGTTCGAACGGTGGAGGCGCACTGGATGGCCTGGCGGCTACTGCGATGCGTTATCTCGCGGGGAACGGCGGAAACGGAGCTGCAGCGGCCGCCAAACCTTCCGATCTAAAAGGCGGCTCGCTGCCCAACGCGCCAACCGGAAAGTCAGGCAAGGATTAAACCGTGCGGAGTGGTGCGCAGCGAAACCGGCGCAACAGCGCGCTCCAGCGTCGTGCAACGTCCCGCTAAAATTGCGAATTGATGGTCCCGATCAGCACGTGCGTCGTATCCGTATCCAGCAGCAGCGCGGTACTGCTGTTGATCACGTAGTACGCCACATTGTATGTGGCATTCGGATTCATCCCCTGAATCGTCGCCGTGCCCCGCCCGCTCGTCGCATCCAGCATCACCAGCGTCGTCCCCGTCGTGAAAATCGGGTCCGTCAGAAACACCGCATTGAAGTTATTGATGTCAATGTTTCCCGATGCGGCCACTGATCCGGTCCAGGTCACTTGCCCCGACAGATTCTGCTGATAGAGCGCCGTCTCATTATGGAAAACTCCCTGCCCTGCCATTCCAAGCGAATCGCTTCCGGTCACGGCAACTGGAGACGCTCCCTGGACGAACGCCGCACCCGTGCTGACCGCCGTCGCGTCCAGCTCCAGCATAACCGCCGAAGCCTGCGCTGTCTGGTACATCGCGAATTCTAGCGTCGTCGAGCTCGGACCTGCGGCGCACGTTCCGCTCGCGGCATTCAGCAGCAAATCGATTCGCCCACTCGTCGGATCCACCGTGTAAGTGCACGTGCCGAGCGTCGTGTCGGTCGTCACCGTCCCCGCGTTGTTGCTGTCAAGCAACCCGCTCGTCCCGCCGCTGCCGCTCGAGATAAATACTCCGCCAGCTGCGTACGCTCCAGTAGGGGATGTGCCGCCCACCGTGAACGGATAATTGCCGCTTGCAAGGCTCGCAGCGTTGAATGAGCTCCCGGTCGGAGCCGCATATACGTCGCCGGCCAAATAATTATTGGTATCGATTTCCACCAGGTGCAATTGCGTACTCTGTTCCGACGCCGTGGTGTTCACGATGTAAAAAGCGTATTGAATCGGCCCGGTCGACGTGCTCGTCAGTGTCAACGTACCGCGTCCGCTCCCCGGAAACGTCGTGTCCAGCGTGTACGTTCCCGCCAGGCTCCGATCCTCCTTGCTCACGCTGCCCGCAGGATTTCGGCTGTCGTTCACGTCCAAAATCGGGGTCCCGCCGGTTACGCTCCCCGCGCCATTCGCGGAAAACTTTCCCGCCATCCCCTGCGGAAAAAACTCCGCGTCCGCCCCCGCCACCTTAAATACGTAAGGACCACTCAGCGTCGTCAGCGCGGTGGTCAATCCGTTCAAGTTCTGCTGATCCACCGTGCCACTACCCGTGTTTCCGGCGTCGAAGCGCGTCAATACGCCGTGCTGGAAATTCGCCATCGCTAACTGCCAAGTCTGCTGCGTTCCCTGTCCGGCCCCGGAGCCAGATCCCACGTTCACTTTCACCGTACTGCGCCCGTCCGGACCCACCACGTATGTTCCGGTGATCGGCACCTGCTTGGCCACACCCGTCGAAAAGCTGTTGCTGTCCTCGACACCGCTCACGATGTGCCCCAGCCCATCCGCCAGAAAACTTCCCGCTACCGCCGTGAAACCGGAACCGTCATTCCCCGTGTAGGAAAACGCGAACGGGCCTGCCAAAGTTGCGTTAGAAAACAAGATCGTCGCGACAGCCGTCGCGGTTGTTGTTCCGTCGGCCGCAGTGATCGTGACCGCGGCGCCCGGCGGCGGTGACGGCGGCGCCGTATAAAGTCCTGTGGGACTGATCGTTCCGATATTTCCGCCCGCGGTCGAGGACACCGACCAGGTTATGCCCTGAGTGGTGGCCACGTTATTCAGAATCGCGGAAAATTGCAAACTACCGCCCGCTGGAACCGTCCCCGTCAGCGGACTCACGGACAGCCCCGTCCCAATGCCAATCGTCGCAATCGCCGTATTCGACGTGATCAAGTTGACGTTCGTGGTCGAACCAGGAACCTGCGGAGTCGTCGCCGTAATGTTCACCTGCCCGCTGTTAATGTTCGGCACTATCGCCGGCGCGGTATAAACCCCCACCAGCGCATCTACCGTCGAAGTCCCGATCGTTCCGGTCGTCTCACTCCCGCCCGCCACGCCGTTCACATACCACGTCACGATCGTCGTCGTAGTAGAGGTCGAAGAACTTGTTACCGCCACCTGCGCAGTGAACTCTGCCTGCTCGTTAATTTGCACCGTCGCCGCGGCCGGCGAAATCGTTACCGCTGTCACAGTACCCACGGCGGGGCCGCCGCAAGAGGAAATCCCCAGCAACCCGGCCAGTGCCACGGGCAGCAACCACATTCCGCAAATCCCGTTGCGCATCCACCACCCTTTTCGTCCCGCCCGGGCTGCTTCCAGGCCTACTGCTTCCTTCATCGTCCAAGAATTCCTGGTCTGCTGTCTGGTCATTTGCCTCGGCCCGCTCATTCTGGTACGGCGCTCACGGACACACACGTGGTTTCCTAGGTTCCCGTCCAGAAAGAAAAAGTTCCAATTCTTAGAGGTAAGCACGCAAGATTCGGTTGCACGTCAATTACTTTTTCCGCGAGCCCCGCACCCCGTGAGAACAGCGCAACATCTTACATCAATCGAATCCGTCATCCCACCCGCAATTGCAGCGCCGCAGCGCTGCCCCCCGCTCGCGCTTGACCCGCGTCCCGCTGCTCTTTTGCTCCAGCTCGCTACTGCGGCAGCGCCGAATTCCCGTAAAGTGCTTTCAGCAGCATCACTCCTCCCACGGTCGCTGCCGAAATACTCAAAAGCGTGCCAATCAAAAAATACTCCGCGAATTGTTCGCGTTTGAACTCCGGGTATCGCGCAATCGACTTCGCCGCCAGAATTAGCCCCGCCGTCGCCGGCGAATGCAGAATCAATGCGGTCATCACCAAAAATCTCTCCAGCCACCCAATGTACATTCCTGCGTTGCTCAATTGCGCTTGCGACTCCCCTGCCTGCAAACCCTTCAGCAGTGGCCTGGTCATGAACCGGATCAGGTAGCCACCGCCAAAAATCACCGCTACGTACACCACCAGCAAAAGCAGCACTCGATCGCTCGGCGTCTGCAGCCGGTTCAATCCGTGCAGCAGCACTCCAGCCGGCTCGACGCGCGCGATCCAGCATGCCGCCACCACAATCGTCAGGAAATGCAGCCCCTGATCCGCCACGAACGCGGCCGCACCTTCCCCCACCGGTGTTCGCCGCCCCAGGCGTATCTTCATTCCATCAATCGCCAGATGCGCCACCGTCAAGCCCAGCACTACCGCTAGGAAACGCCACGAAAAAACAACTCCCGGAACGAAAAATCCCGTCAACGCCACTGCGCACACCAAGTAAACCGCTCCATGCTTCGCGTAGCCGATCGCTCGTCCGCTCTTTTTCTGCTGCACCAGCGCGGCCGTCTGAAACACAAAATCCGTCAGCAAATGTCCCAGCAACAGCGTCAGAACTGTTCTCGTAAGTATTTCCATCTCATCCCGCCGTTTGCACGCTCTGATACAACTTCTCGAACTTGCACGTTTTTGTACAAACTACTTCCATCGATCCTCAATCAGTATCCGCATCCCTTCCATCGTCTGCTCTACTTGCCAGAAATATCCTCGCTTCAAATTCCGCGACACCGTCGAAGCATCCAATCGCAACTCTCTCGCTGCCGCCTGCAGGCGGCGCTTCTTCCGGAACACTGCAATCGTCTCCCACTGTTTCTCGGTGATCTTCTGCAACAATGTATCCTGCAAAGCATAAATCAAATTCGCCGTGGAATCGAACACCGCGTCCCTCGATGCGAACCTCGTCAACACCTTAAATTTATTTCCCGCGCCGCCTTTCACTCCCCCTAGCGCGGTCCGTGCCAGTTCAAACGCTTCTCCTCCCAGCCGATTCACCGGCCGCTGCAGCTTTCCCGATACGTTTCCGATTCCGATTCCCATCCGCAGCCGCAGCGGCCACATCGTCGCCCGTAGATCGAAAATCAGTTCCGCCAATCTCCCGCAAGACCACGCGATCGCCTGAAATTCATCCCCTGCCGTAATCGCATAGGGCAGCCGGATCAATCTCCCTCTCGACTGCGCTCGCGACGCCTTCTCCAGTCTCTCTCCCAGCACCGCGCGCAAATTCCGCCGCGTCCTCGACCCCACCACATCCGCAATCAGCACCGCATACTGTCTCCTCACCATTTCGTCCACCTTGTACGATTCTGTACAATTCTACCAACTTGTACGTTTTCGTACAATACACAAAAACCCGCTTCCCTTCGAATCGCCACCGCACTTCTCGGCGTCACCCGACCTCAGGCATTCTCCCCGCCCCTATCTGCTCTGTCAGTCACTCGGCGCCTCACCTCTTGCCAGTCCCGCACCCGCTCCTGCTGTGGCTCCTCTCAGGCCTCGGCCCTTCGATCATCACCGCATTCTCGGTCGGCACGGCGCCGCCGTTACCAACGAAGATTGCCCCGGACGGCGGGACCCGTCGTATTCCGTTCACCACTCGATGCCAACCTCCGCAAACGCCAAGATCGGGAGCTCGCCAGCGACCGCCGCGTCAGCCGCTGAATTTCCGGTTCCCCATGTGCCAGAAGAGCTCTGACGCCGCTGCATCACTCCCCGCCACATACCCGCCCCATTATCAATGGGTTACAGGAGATCCATCTTAGTACTACAACCCCCTCCCACCCGAAGTACTATTAGAATGTGACCTTCACCCTAGTGTGCCATTCTGCCCCACCGCTTATTCTAGATCGGTCGGAAAAGCTTTCCGACGCGAGGCTCGCAGCGCATGAGTAAGGCGTCCAGAATGTTTCGCTCTAGATCGACCCGGGGGGCCAACCTGGCCGTCCGGCCGGTCGCTGAACTCGACGTCCCAAAATTCGCCGAAGCCGACCTCAGCGCCTGCCTCGCCGCCCTCTACAACTCACCGGTCGACGCATTTCCCCATGACTTCAGCGCGGGCAACATTCCCGACGCGCCTTCCCCTCGCCAGCCCGAATCTGCGCCCGACGTCCACACGCTTCTCACCTTCACTTCAAAATCTACTGCGCAACCCTCGGAACCCGACGAAGTCCTCGCCGTGCTCCTGCAAACGATCGATTCCGCCGCGCATGCTGAAGACTGCAACAGCGCCGAGGTTCTCGCCGCGGCGTTCTCCGATGACTCTACCATCATCAACGCGTCATCCCCCGATCCGCGCCGCACCGAACTCTTCATTGTCGAAAAGCCGCTTGCTCCCATCCGACCCCTCGCGCCATTTCTCACCGAAGTCATGGACCTGGAGGAAATCGCCGCTTCCGCGCGCGACTCCGCTGGCGCCGCCACTGCGGATTTCTCCGCGTTCGCTCAGAGCGAATTCCCCGACGCGTCCGAAGTCGTCAAGAAACAAGCCGTCGCGGAAATGAACGCTGTCGCCGAAGAGTTTGTCGCCGAACAACGCCATCACGCGCCCGCATCGGCTGCGGCTTCCGCGCACGAGCGCCCGCAGGATCGTCGTCAGAAGCGCCGTGCGCTGATTTCCGCGCCCATTCGCGTGCGCACCGTCGAGGCGCAAACCAGCGGCTCCCAGGAAATCGCCACCACCTTCGACGTCTCGCGCTCCGGCATTCTGTTCCACACCCAGCTGGATTGCTATTCCCGCGGCATGCAGGTCGCCGTCGTATTTCCTTACAGCAAATCCCCCAAAGCCATTCACAACGAGCAAAAAGGCCGCGTCGTTCGCGTCACCGATCTTGGCGACGGCCTCCGCGGCGTGGCCATCACCTTCACCGCGGCGGCCGTTGAAGATCACTCCGCCGCGCGTGAGGCGGCCCTAGAGGCGGCACAGAACGACATCTACGCGCCACCGGCCCCAGCCGAAACCGCGGAAGCCAAATCAAAAAAACCCATGGTCCTCGCGGTGGATTCCGACGACCAGCTCCGCGAAGCCTTGAAGCTGTACCTCGAGAATGAAGGCTACGACGTCATCGCCGTCAGCAACGCCACCGACGCTCGCGAAGTTCTAAACCTCTTCACGCCTTCCCTTCTCGTCGCTGAAATCGAAGGCGAAGGCAATCCAGGCTACGACCTCTGCGGCCACGTCAAAGCCACTCCCCGCCTCCGCCGCATCCCGGTCGTCCTCACCAGTTGCTCCGCTTACCCCAGCGATTATTCCCGCGCGCACGCTCTCGGCGCCATCGTCTGCATGGCCAAGCCTTACAAACAGGAGCGGCTCGGCCACATCGTCCGCCTTCTCGCGCCTCTCCCCGAACACATCGAAAAAACGGCCGCTCCGCACTCCGCCGACCCCACCCGCGTCCCCGGCCGCGACTTCGCCGCCCACAACGGCCGCGACCGCAAAAACGGCAACCCCAAATCCCTCTTCGGCAAACTCTTCAACAAATTCCCTGCCTTCCGCTAAAGCTGCGCCAAGCATCGCCGCCAGCCTGCTTGCCCTGAGCGGTTTCTCCGAAGGGCCTGCCCCGAGTGGTTTTGCGAAGGGAGCGCGGCGAAGCCTGCCTGCCGCAGGCAGGGATCTCGCTTGCCTTTCTCTGCGTCCTCGGCGTCTCTGCGGTAAAACATCCAGCGCGCCGCGCGGTCTCCCTTTTAACGATCAACTTTCAGCGGGTGACTCCGCCTTTCCCCGGGCGTCTGCACAAATGGCACATTGTTACCTGTTCCTAGATAACTCATCAATTAACCAACATCCTTCGCTTTCATCTTTGCCCTGTACCAATACTGTACCCCGGTTGTGTTGACGCCCGCCGCTCCCCCGCACTATCCTCTCGCCTATCATTACCGTCCGCGTATTCTCGATGCACTGACGCGGACCGCTGTCGCGGTCGTTCCACAAGTTATTTCCCAGCCTTTAACTTCGGATTAACACTAGCTGGGAGTGTGTCCGCTCTCTCCCACGGCCCAGGCCAAGGAGCTTCTCCATGAAAGCCTTTACCCGAAGTGTGTCCGTTCCCGTTCTCGCGCTGCTCATCCTCGCCGCCACCATGCGCGTGGACGCGCAGAATAATTTTGGTCCGCGCGACGGTGGCGGCCAAGAAGCCTCAAGCGGCCCCACCAATTCCTCCGGCGGCGCCCAGGATCCCGGCCCGCGCGCTGGCGCTGTCAACGCCGGCGCTCCGCTTTCCACCCTCACGCCTGCACAGCTTCAGTTCTTTCAGGACGGCCTCTCGCGCTTCCTGCAAACCGATTCCGTCAGCGGCAAAATGGCCGGCGAACCGGGTGTCGGCCTCGGCCCCGGCTTCAATTCCAATAGCTGCGGCAGTTGTCACGCTCAGCCTGCCGTTGGCGGCTCCAGCCCCAACGCCCAGCATTTCCCCTTCGTTGGCCCCAATCCGCAGATTGCCGCAGCCACCGATTTCGGCGGCGCGAACTCGATTCCCTACTTCATCTCGCTCGAAGGCCCCGTGCGCGAAGCCCGCTTCCCGTACGTGGTCTCTTCCAGCGGCGGTCTCACTAGCACTCCCGACGGCGGCGTGCATGATCTCTTCAGCATCGCCGGCCGCCAGGACGCCGAGGGCTGCGTCATGCCCCAGCCAAACTTCGAGCAGATGAACAAACTCGGCAACATCATCTTCCGCATTCCCACTCCTACTTTTGGCTCGGGTCTGATCGAAAACATTCCCGACGCCACGATCCTTGCCAATATGGCTGCCAATGCCTCTCTCAAACAGCAGCTCGGCATCAGCGGCCATCCGAACTACAGCGGCAACGACGGCTCGATCACTCGCTTCGGCTGGAAGGCTCAGAACAAGTCTCTGGTGATATTTTCCGGCGAGGCATACAACGTCGAAATGGGCGTCACCAATGAGGCCTTCCCCAACGAGCGCGCCAATCCACCGTCGTCCTGCATCTACAATCCCACTCCCGAAGACGAAACCAACTTCACCAGCTCGGGCGCTGCAATTCCCAGCGACGTCGTCGAGTTCTCCAACTTCATGCGCTTCCTCTCCCCTCCCGCTCCTTCGACTCAGGGAATTCCTGGCAATCCTTCGCCGCAGTCCATTGCCGCGGGCCAAGCGATCTTCAAGCAGATCGGCTGTACCGCGTGCCACACTCCCTCGCTGCAGACCGGTCCTTCAAACCTCACTCCGGGTCTAAGCAACCAGCAGGTCGCGCTCTATTCCGACTTGCTCGTTCACAACATGGGCTCGGGCCTTGCCGACAACGTGTCCCAAGGTTCGGCCGGTCCCGATGAATTCCGCACCGCTCCTCTCTGGGGCGTTGGCCAGCGCATCTTCTTTCTCCATGACGGCCGCTCGGGGCCGACAAATGGCGGCCTGGTCAACGCAATCCAAGCCCATGCCAGCTCCGGCTCCGAAGCCAATCACGTGATCAACCAGTTCAACAACTTAAGCCCCAACCAGAAGCAGGAGCTCCTGAATTTCCTGCGCTCGCTCTAAACGGAAACCGGCGCGACACACGCAAAGTCACAATGACTATGCGAGTGTCGCGCCGCCGCTCCTGCTTTGCCGCTGCACAAATCTCAGTTGCTGCAGTTCGGCCTCGAAAGCGCCTCGCGACCGCATAAAACGCCGAAAAAACTAGCGATTAACATGGTTCGCCACTGTTTATTTTCAATGATTTGCGGCGATTTTTAATCTTTGCGCCACTAGCGATTAGCTTTGGCCAACCCGCGCACCGAGAAATTTACGACAGCGCGCGTCCCGTGTCGCGCGACCGAGCGCCGATCGAGAACCCAGGCTTCCGTGTGACGACTACAAAATCCGTACTTCAGTGGCTGAAGCCGCACTGATTTCGCTGTGTTTGTGTCTTAGCCAAAGCTACGACCTACAAAGATTCTCGAGTCCCGACGCACGCTCTGAAGCCCCGCGCTTCTGGTTTCGCCGTTTCTGGCATCGCGAAGCGATTCTCTGTACGGTTTCATAATTTAGTCTCAGTTCCAATGTGGCGCGACGGCGCGGCGAAAACAGCTGCTCGACCGGACAGAATTGGTGCAGGCTGGCCGAAATCATATTAAAACCTGCACCAGTTGTGACAAACAGGTTGGGTACAGTTCTTGTGGCACTCGGCGTTAAAATCTTTCTCCGTTGCGGTCGCGCGTGCCTCATCACCACGCCTGCCTTATACTCACGCAATGGCGATCCACCACGCACGCCCTCAACGCCACGCGAAACTCCTACTCATCGCGTCCGTACTCATCGGCGCGACCGCGGTAGCCGTCACCGACCATCCCAAACCGAAACCGCCGCTCGAAAATTTCTACGTGGTGACCCAAGCCATCTTTCACACCGATCCGAAGTGGGTAGACCACATCCTGGAGGTGCGCCCAGAAGAGGACGGCGTAAGAGTTCGCGAGATCCGCATCGCCCCGCTAAATCCCAAGTGCCCTCGCCACGTCACCGTCCGCGCCGTCGAACGCGTCGTGCCCAACACGACCGTAAAAAAAGTCGCGCTGCACTTCGACCTCTGCGCCTTCAGCGAAGATGACGTCGAAGGCATGATCAGCGCCGCCAAACGCAAGACCGGCGCGCCGGCCTCCGACGACGACTCCGCTTCCCAAACTATCGTCGCCCGCTGCGGCACGAAACAAAGAGTCTTCGAACTCCCCGACGAAGATTCCCTGCGTTTCGATGCGCTCAAACTGGCCGACGCCCGCCTCGCCGCCTTCTGGGATCTCGCGGCGGTGGTCGAAGGCCGCAGCTTCGGCGACGATTTCTCCCTGGCCAGACTCACCCCCGAACAAGACCGCGACGCGCAAGCCCTCGGCGCGAAACTTGTCCCTGAAATTAAGTCTGGGAAATACGATCAAGCGTTCGCGGACAATAACTGCCCCTACGGTGAATGTTCAGACCACAGCTCCGCCAGCGCACTGCAAGGCTACGCCGGCCCGATTTTCGCCTGCGCCGAAAAATAAGCTTCTAACACGTTCGGCGGTTTCAGTGCCGCGCACAACACAGCCACTTGGTTTGGATCATTACACACGCTTTGCACCTATTTGGGCAGCACCGGCAGGAACTTGGGCAACAGTCAGAATTGACCAAACCCAGATGTGGGTTATCTCTCCGAGTAGAAGAGAGCTCGGTGTGCGGTAGGTGTTCCTTGGCCTTGTCCGCCGTTTCCAGCTTCGTGCCCGTTTAGCTCGACCATGGCAGCACCAACGCTCTCTCCCCTCACAGATCCCACCGTGCCGATTTCCACGGAGCGGGTTCCTCAGGCGCTACTCCCCGCCCAGTTCCAAGAATGGACGATCCGAGGAAGCAACAACGGATGGCGACGGAGGATGGCCTCATACTTCTCCCACGTCATTCTATTCCCGCGAGTTCGGCGACTGAGCCACTTCCGCCAGATGCGGCAGCCCCCCGATAGAACTTCCAGATGCTCCTGGAGTTCGTCGGTAGTCCGTAGTATTGGTAGTGGCCCCGGAGCTTAGCGTTGAGGGTTTGCTGCTGTTCTTCCACCGGTTCGTGGCGGTTCTCCTGGCACCATTGGTTCGCCGTCGATTCCTGTTCATCCGTGTTCGCCCGGCTCGCTCAACCCGCGTCAGTTCATCAATCCGGTATTGCCCACCAAGCACCTCTTCGATCCCTGTGGACCATGATGAGTAATTCGAACTCCCACCCCTTCAGGGAGGCGGGTTTGGTCAGCGGCTGCCCAAGTGTGGCACGCAGCAGGTGAACGGGGAGCTGGCCGCGGGATTAAGCACGGAGTTGCGTGAGGTTCTGGAGCCGCTGCTCCAAGAAATCGAATCACTGAACGAGCGCATCCCGGAGTACGACGAACGCATGGAGAAAATCGCGCAGGAAGTGTACCCGGAAGTGTCCTTGCTCAAGCAGGTGAAGGGTGTGGGAACCCAGATCGCGCTGACCTATGTCCTGACGATCGAGGACCCTTATCGCTTCGAGAAGAGTCGCGAGGTGGGCTGTTTTCTGGGGTTAAAACCTGGATGCAGGAACTCTGGGAAGAGCGAGCCACAGAAGAAAATCAGCAAAGGAGGAGACCGCTATCTGCGCACCATGATGGTGCAGGGGGCGCACTACATACTGGGGCCGTTTGGAGAAGACAGTGATCTGCGGAGACGGGGATTAAAGCTTGCCGAGCGAGGAGGAAAAAATGCCAAGAAGCGAGCGGTAGTGGCCGCGGCGCGAAAGTTGGCGGTACTGCGGCATCGGTTGTGGGTGGGCGAAGACCCTCAGTCGGGACCGTGACATTCGCGTGCGCTGGAATACTCCGAGGTTGTCTTCTCGAACCGATTGGCTACAAGGGTCAGACAGCGAAGGCGCAAGTCTTGTGCCGTCACACTTGCAGTCCTGTTTAACGCCCGCACCGGAGAAGTGCAATCGGACCGATCCTCAATGTCCGGTCATGCGACAAATCGGGATTTATCAGGCGACCTGGAATCTCTGATACTGGATTGACATCAAAGAGCCAGGAGGAGCCTATGCACATTGAGGGCAGCATTGCTCTTGTCACTGGGGCTAACCGTGGACTTGGAAAGGCCTACGTCGATGCCTTGCTTGCAGCAGGGGCCAAGAAAATATACGCAGGAGCTCGACAACCGCCGGGTGCGGCCGACTCTCGTGTGATACCTCTGAAACTCGATGTCACGTTGTCCGCGGATATCGAAGCAGCGAGGCACAGGTGTGGCGACGTCAACATCCTCATCAATAATGCCGGCATCATGTTGAAAACAACGATGCTCTCCGAACAATCGGCCGAATCCATGCGCCGTGAAATGAACGTCAACGTATTCGGAACGCTTGCGATGATCCAGGCGTTTGCCCCCATCCTTGCAAAAAACGGAGGAGGCGCGATTGCAAATATGCTCTCAGTCGTAAGTTGGTTCACGTACCCATTCAACGCAACTTACTGTGCCTCTAAACACGCCGCGCTGGCGGTTACCGATGCTGCCCGCATTCAACTCAAGGCGCAGGGCACACAAGTTCTGGGCGTATATGCGGGCTTCCTCGATACGGATATGGCCTCCGAACTGGCAGGTGCGAAGACGCCTCCCCGCCAGGTTGCTGAGCGAACGCTACAGGGAATCAGAGAGGGCGTCCACCACGTGCGCGCGGACACGCGATCCGAAGAAGCCTGGGATTCTGTTCGCAAGGATCCTGAGGGCTTCGAGAAATCAATGCAACAAGCTTGGGATAATCGTCAGCAGTAAATTTCTAGGTTCTGGTAAACGCTCGTATCGTACCTGGTACCCCAGCTGTCCGGTAACGCGACCAACGAAGACTTAGAGCATACAGGCGTCGTTGTCTTGCGTGTTCATCATCAATCGGTTGCTGCCACGAGCCTGCCGAATGGATACCGCGGGTATAACTGGGCTGGGATGTCCGTCCGCGATTTCTGCCACCGTCCCCCGTGCGAATCAGAACAATTTCTCCGCCAGGAGTTCGCGCAATCGCTAATCCCGAACCCTTCATAGGCGGTGAAAGCTGCTCGTGCTCTCCATCCGAATCCAGTCGAAAGCTCGCGTGATACGCCGCGCCAAATGAGATCGCTCGACGCAATACAAAAGGGCGCCCCTGTTGGAGTAGGTTTGGAGTGTCGACTCGAACCCACTGCAGAATGGAGCGCCCTCTAGATGGATAGCAAAAAGTATATCGGGATGGATGTGCACAAGGAAAGTATTTCGCTTGCGGTCAGGAATGATGCCGGAAAGACAGTGATGGAATGCGTGATCGAGAACCCGAGCGAAGGCGATTCTGGACTTTATCCATGGGCTTTGCGGAGAGTTGCAGATCACGTTTGAAGAAGGAACCTGGGCCACCTGGTTGTACGATCTGCTAAAGCCACACGTCTCGAAATTAGCGGTCTGCGATCCGCGGAAGAATAGCCGACAGGGGAACAAGAATGACCGGATCGATGCCCGCGAGCTGTCCGACGGGTCGTACATGAATAAGCTCAGTTCGGTCTATCACGGGGGAGCTGGCGTACGCACACTTCGGGAACTGGCACGCAGCTATCTGACCATCAGCAAAGATCTGGCGCCAGTCATGTCCCGGGTAAAGGCCATCTATCGCAGCTGGGGTATTCCCTGTGCCGGCAAGCAAGTCTATGCACCACGGCATCGTGCCGAGTGGCTTGCCAAGATCAGCGAGGCGGGAGTGCGTCGCCGGGCCGAGTTTTACGATCAACAACTCGATGCTTTGAGACCGTTGCGCGACGAAGTACGGCGCGAGCTGCTCAGCGAAAGTAAGCAGCACCCAGCGACGAAGGTGCTCCGCCAGATCCCTTGGATCGGACCGATCCGGGCGGCGCTGTTGATTGCGCTGATCCAGACACCGCAGCGCTTCCGCAGCAAGCGACCGCTCTGGAAATACAGCGGCTTCGGCATCGAAATGCAAGCAGTGCCGATTACCGTAAAGTCCAAGGACGGCTGCAAAGATCCAGGAAGCAGGTATCGGTTCGCGGACTCAATCGAGACTGCAATCACGATCTGAAGAACCTGTTTAAGAGTGCCGCGACCATCGCTTGGGTCAAACCGGGTCCGTTCCAGGAATTTTACGCAGCTTTGCTGGCCCAAGGGATGAGACCGGAGATGGCGCGCCTGACCCTGGCGCGAAAGACGGCCACGATTGTGTGGACCGTATGGAAGAGAGGAGTGAGCTTCGACGCCAAATATCTGAAACCACAAACAGCTTGAGTGTCTCTGAGCGAGTCCGCTCCATCCCTGGGTATTTTCTATGGCGGTGGCTGTCAGGTTCTCGGGACACTCTGGTTCGAGAGCGAGTCTCAGCCGATTAGTTAGGCTCTGCATGCTTCGGGCACCGAGTCTCACACGCGAACCGAGGCCCGCTCGGACAACCAGAAAAAGCTATGGTCCACGAGTCCCGGATAGAACCATGGTCGCCTCATTTGACCGCGTGCTGCTTTGCTGGTTTCGGAACTGACAGGCTTGGTTGCGAAGAAGCAATGAAAACCGCTGCTAGAGAAAACCCAAACCGCTGCGCCAACGCGCCCAGCAACCGAGCACATGGTGCGGAAGGTCAGAACAGCTCCCGCTCGATCCTATGGGCTGCGAAGCGAGAAAAATTCCGGTTGATGGAGATGTGTTTTTTCTTGACTTCGCCTTTTATAGAACTAATCCGGACTTATCGATTCTTCGGCTTGTGCCGCTGACGACAGATTCAGCCGCTGATCCGGACAAGATACCGTTCGGCCCGATGTGCCGTGCTAGAATACGCATCATTTCGCAATTCCCCTGGAGGCCTCAGTGACCGAGCCGAACGGGCCCACCAAAGATCTAACGTACAGTGCGATCGAAACCCGGACCGATTCTGTTCCGTTAAGTGGTACAGACGGTCACGCGACCGTAGCACCCGCGGGGGCGCCAGGTCCCACTCCCGTCCAACTCGATCGTGCCAGTCATAAATCAATCGGCCGCTATCAGTTGTTGGAAAAGCTCGGCGAAGGCGGCATGGGCCAGGTCTGGTTGGCAGAACAAACCGCTCCAGTGCGGCGGCAAGTGGCGCTCAAACTCATCAAACCCGGGATGTATGACGATTCGGTGCTCCAGAGGTTCCAGGCGGAAAGGCAGTCTCTAGCCGTTATGGATCATCCGTCTATCGCAAAAGTCTTCGACGCGGGCACAACCCCCGAAGGCCAGCCGTACTTCGTGATGGAGTACGTTCCTGGACTGCCCATTACCGATTATTGCGATCAGCAGAATTTGAAGATCTGCGACCGACTCGAACTCTTCATCAAGGTGTGCGAAGCGGTGCAGCACGCGCATCAGAAAGCCATTATCCACCGCGATCTGAAACCGGCGAATATTTTAGTGGTGGAAGTCGATGGGAAGCCGACGCCCCGCATTATCGACTTTGGGCTGGCAAAGGCCGTCGCGGCACCGGCCGCTGGAGAAGATCTCGTTACAAAGTT
>Ga0209008_1000069_pt1 | contig 52127 bp, 52 predicted proteins | sample JacPin_JW_Ref_O3_FD_187963 | JGI IMG/M metagenome (GOLD analysis project Ga0209008, IMG submission 187963) | Forest soil microbial communities from Algoma, Ontario, Canada - Jack Pine, Ontario site 1_JW_Ref_O3 (SPAdes) (version 2) | ecosystem: Environmental > Terrestrial > Soil > Boreal... | reverse complement strand
TAACAGTCGGGGCGTAGCGCAGCCTGGTAGCGCACCTGCCTTGGGCGCAGGGGGTCCGCGGTTCAAATCCGCGCGCCCCGACCAATCAATGAGTTGCACGGATTCCTTCAAATTCTGGTGCCTGAAAGACACCACGCCTTGGGGGAAACTGTGCTTCCACTTTTCGAGCAGTTCATCAAAGAAAAACGATTCCTGCAAAACGTCAGCGATGCGACCATCTCTTGGTACTCGTGTTCGCTGAAATGGCTTCCCAACGAACAGCCCACCGACGATGACCTGAAAAATATGGTTGTCAGGATGCGAGAGGCTGGTTTGAAGGCGACCGGATGCAACGCCGTCATCCGCGCCGTCAACTCCTACATTCACTGGGTCAGCGGGTCGACTGGGAAATGTGGCAGCGGTTGCCGACACCCGCACCAGCAAAGGATGAAGGAACCCGAGTTCATCCCTGCGATATTCACTCAGGAACAAATCAAGAGGTTCATTGACTTCCACGCCAGAAAGTTCTTCGAGCGGCGGCTTCATCTCATGATTCTTATCCTGCTCGATACGGGGGCGCGAATTTCGGAGGTCACTGGGCTGAAGGTCGCCGATGTCGACATGGACAACATGCTGCTGACGCTCTCCGGTAAGGGCCGAAAACAGAGACGAGTTCCCTTCTCTCTCGAATTGCGGAAGGCGTTGTACAAGTACATCCGAGATTTTGAGCCGAAGATTTTACTGCTGGCGACTCGTTCCGGCGAGCGCCTCGACCGCCATATCATGCTGAAGGATGTCAAATGTTTCTGTCGGGAGTTGGGCTTCGAACCGCCCGCCAGAACTCTCCACGCCTTCCGCCACACGTTTGCGACGAACTTCGTACGACGCGGTGGGAACGTCTTCCTGCTTCAGAAGAGCCTCGGGCATACATCGCTCGATATGTCCCGCCGATATGCGCAACTGACGACCGAGGACCTCAGCGCGGTGCACGGTAGAATCTCACTGCTATCTGCTTAGAAAGCGAATCTCCACTAGCCCACCATCGTGCAATGGTGGGCTTTTTCTTTTCGGAGATAAAATCCTGATATGAAAATCACACTCTACGCGCCAGATGGAACCTTGGATTTCTTAACGGATAGCCAAATCGGCTTAACCGAAGGAATTCTCACGTTCGTCACAACCACGGGAGGAACGAAGAAACAATTTAGGACGACCTTACCGTTCCTGATTGAGACGGAAGCGAAGTAGAGGCGTCGAAGACTGCTTGTCACTTCGGGCACTTCATCTGGGTGAAGGTCACGCGCTGAGTCTCGTTCGGCGGTATCCAGTATCCACATTTGGTGCAGGGCGTGTTCGGTTCGCTACTCAGGTTTCGACATTTCGGCGAAAATGTCTCGTGCTTCTTGGCCTGTAACATAACCGACATCGGCATTGCCCCTTCGAATCGCATCAATCCGGTCGGTCAAGTCCCTGACAGTGCACCCGTACAGCAAAGTTTGCAGCCTGTGCCATGCCAAATCGTGGGAATGGATGAGCACACCGCACCGTTCTAGGTATGCGGGCAGGTCCGCAGGATTGAATCTCGCACGGGCTAGGTCGGCCTTATCCAATCGTGCTGATAAGGCAAAGTAGTCTCCATACTGGAGTTTCTCTGCCGCCATGCCTGCCGTGGCGCTCATCCATCGGTCTTCGATTGGGCACGGCCTGTGACCCCATTTGCACCCGCCTCCGACCGTTCCACCACTGACATTGTAGATTGCAATCCACTCCAACACGTCTCCGGCTCCAAGAGCCAGACCGACAATCGCGTGACCCGCCTCATGCGGGATGGTGCGAGTCATCAGTTCAGCCGTCTGCTCATAGGCTCTGTCGACTTCCGCTTGAGAGTTGAATACCGACCCCATGACTTGCAGTTGATGCTTTCTGAGGAGTTGGTGAATGACAGCGAACCGCTCTGCGTCTTCTCCAATGAATTGCATATCCACGTCGACATTTTCAGTTTTTCGTGCGGGCGGGGCCAGTGGCTCACGACCCCAGAGCCGCACAAACGGCTGCACTCGCAGCGTCGTCATCAACCTTCAAATAGCAACCCGTACTGGCGATGCTAACGTGCCCTAGGAACGTGCGAACGTTCTCGATGCCCGCCTGATGAATTGAGTGCATCGCTATCGAGTGCTTGGCTATGTGTGGATGGCACAGGTGGGTTGGAACGCCTGCTTGCTTGCCGTATTTCTGCACGAGTCTCCAGAAGTGCTGGCGACATATCGGAAAGAGCCGCTCGCCCGTGCCTGCCTTCTCCGCAGCTAACTGCATGAGTGGCTGGGCTTCGTTGGCGAACAGCCTATGAGTCGTTTTCAAGCTCCCTTTGAGCCGTTGGACCGTGAGAAATCCGTCACGAACGTTGATGCTGCGTAGGTTGATTGTCTCCGATGCTCGCAGCCCATGGTTATATGTGACCAGCACCATGAGCCGGTGGAGTCTGTTAGCTGATGCGGCATTGAGAAGGCTGGCGAGTTGTTCTCTGCTGAGCGACTTCATGGATAAGGCTCCTAATCGGTACGATTACGCCTGCTCGACTGCTTGTTTGAGAATCGTCTCTATCAGGTTCGAGCGGCTTCGGTTCTCCTTCGCTGCACGAGCGTCGATATATTCCAGCAGTTCCTTCGACAGTCGCACGCTGACACTGGCTCCTACGCTTGCGCCAGCTTCCTGCGCTGATTCTGCCTTAGTTCTCTTGCCTTCGCTGCCCTTCGCCATAAGCGCTCCCATGCATAGTAGAGCATACTAATGCATTTATATCAACTACACATAAGTAACATTACACATGATTACCATATCATTGTATGCATCACAGTGATGCATACCACTGCAATCTAATGACGAAGTGGCTTTGAGTTGCTGAAAGGTGATGATGAAGGGAGACGCAGGGCACCGGAGTAAGACCGTGAATCCTCCCGGTCTAAGATGAAAGAGACCGGGCGAATTGTTAGCGATTAAGTATTTACCACTAGTAGGGGAAGTTTTTTCCGTTCCCCGAAAGGTGGTGAGTTGCCTTGGCGAGAAACAAATGGTGCTGGCGTTGTCTCTTGGACTACGCTCGAATCGATGGTCTCTGCTATTACTGTGCGGCTAGATGGCACAAAATCGTCAACGAGTAAACCTTCCACATAAACAATGGGAAAGCCTGCCCTCGGGTGGGCTTCCCGCATTCCCCCATGTCGTGCGAAGGTCTTTACTACGGTGTCAACCGAGGATGAGTTCGTAAAATGGGCCTACGGTCTTCTGGAGCGCGATGCTTTGTTGCATCATTCGGATAAATTCTTGGGTACTATTGGGAGCCATATTTATTCCGTGTCCATGCGGTAGAGTGGGTGAAGCGAGAATTGATGTCCCGGTAAAAGCGTATTGATAGCCACCGCCGTTCTTGCCAACCTTCCCCGGCCATTGAGCGAGCGGAACTGCGCCAGTTAAATTCCTGCGTCTCACGTCAACATAGGTCGGGTCGTAAACGACTTGATATCCCATAAGGATTGCCAGCGTAACCGTCGATTTCAACTCTTCGTAGGCAGGCTCCCGCTCACGTTGATATCTGAAGCCTTCATCGGCCCATCCCTGCATCGCTTCGTCTGCCTTCTGCTCCATCTCGTAAAGTGTCCCTGTCCCGATTTCGCTTGGAACACCGGAGATGAGTTCGGTCAACATCGTGACGCTCGTACCTTCGACCGGGTGAATCAACAAGTGACGCACTTCATGCGGGGAGCCGCTTTGGGCATCCTTAACCATGGTGTGCAGAGTGGGATAGTCGTTCATGCGCCCCATTCTGAGCGAACCAAAGATTGAAGTCAAATTTCCTTTGCGTGCTGGAATTAGACATCCGGCACTTCCTCGCGGAGTGCCTTCTGTCGTTTCGAGAATAAGTCTATGATTGCCATTTTCACTCGACCGCTCTACGACTATTCTACTGCTGCTTGCGAATCGCAAAACATAATCTCGCACTCGTGCCCTTCCGCAAACCCAAGTGCGTCTCGCCGGGGTGAAAACACTCCATCCGGGTCGTAACCGAATCGATGGAATGCCTCGTAACGTAGGAGCCAAGCGAAGAACGGATACTCATCGCAGAGTGCATCTGCTACAGGATGGGTTGCAACGACACCCGCACTTTGGGTGAAGTGTTTGCGGAGCTTGACTGCATGGGTGGTGTCATCGTGTCCGATGTATGGAAACTTGCCGGAGTAAACATGGTGCGTCGTCCATGCGTTGGTACTACCGAACCGTTCGGGTCTCGTCCCTCCCGCAAAGGCGAACGCCGCACTCGCTGGGCCGTTCGGTCGAGAATCGAGCACGATTTTCTGGGCCTTCGCGAGTCCTAAGATTGACTCGGGATAACGATGATACTTCTGCTTCTTACCCGCTGGTGGTAGACGGTCGCAACCATCCCACAGCAGAACCGCACGAAGCGGCCACCGAACAAAGTCAGCGAGATGGCCTGCAACATGCTGGAGGACTTGCCTGACCGGTTCCGATTCGGCTTGAACGGTCTCACGAACATACCAACGCTCGATGTTGGCCGGGTCGAGTGGCTCTAATAGCGTGTTCGGGGATTGGAGATTGTAAGGCATACGAGCATTGTCAAGCTACGAGTAGAATCCGCGAAAGTTGGCCTTGGTTTTTCCGTCATTGCTGTAAGAGATGCTCGGCTGCATGCGCTCCGGCTAGGCAGTTCTCAACGTCTCTATTAAGAGGAATGCCATCGTGTAGCGGTGTGTTAGTCCGAGCGCTCGCAGTGCAAGCCTTGTATACCGCACCAAACATTTCGGCGGGTGTAACCTCTTTGTGGTTTTGGAAACTATACCCATGGCCCTGAAGCAAACAGAGAGCCAAGAAAAATAGCGGTGTTTTCATGACACATCCCTCAATGCATTAACTCGCCCCGAATCTCAGCCATACGCTAGAATTGCGGATTCGACCCCGCGCGGCAGACCATCTGCGCTTCGGCGTCTCGACCGTTACTGCTTTTTGTACGGATACAGACCGACCGTGTCCGGTCTCCGCGCCCAATAGCGCCAGAATCTTTTGCAGTTTGTTTATCTCAGCCTGTACTGCCTGACGAATCGTATCAATGCTCATTAGGTCTCCAATGTCGCGAGATGCGACCGCCGGAAAGAATACCACGCCAGTACCGAAGAAAGGGTCGAGGAATCGGTCATTGTTTCAGCCGCTGCCATAAGGCTACAACGCCTAGTGCTGACACGGCGGTCGTGCTGACAATGACGACTATGATTCCTACGACCATCATGACCAGCAAACCAACTTGGTGCGTCACCTTACCAGCGAAGGCGCACCATTCATCGAACCTCATCTCTCGTTGTCTCCAGTCGCTCATCTTTTCCTCGCCCCACCGCTTCTTTAAACACACTACGGCTGCTTGCACAGTAACGAAAGGTTAGTTTGTTCATGTTCAGATAATGACCGACTGTCGATTCTCGATACGAAGTATGGTCATCATCAAATTGCCTTCAACTGATTAGGTGCATGTTTTGCCCAAAAAGTACCAATGACCAATGTCATATATTCTTGGTCTTATAAAAGTTAGACGGCACGAGAAAACCGGCTATCCTCACCACCACGACTTCACGGTACGTCCAAATGGCAAATTACCAAAGGGTACTTAGGCTTCTGTACTTTAGTAATCGGCTCTTAGAAACTCTAGGGCATATCTCCGACCAATGGAGAGTTACGGTAGTAATCTACTTTAAGGATGCACATGTTTATCAATCAGTAACCAATTTTAACGCGGGGCGGCGCACGCGGGGCGGCGATAGAAGTTGAGGTGAACTGACGTGCCCCCGACCCGTGGACACGTTCGGAAGTTATTGATAAGAAAGAACGAGTAATACGAATATAGGACTTTTTGTATGCGACGGCTCCGAGGCGTGTGCCGTTTTCATCGCAAAAAAGAACTCGGATTTGCTCTTTTGAAAGCTGCCTTCAACTCATCAACTTCTGTCAATCCAGAATTTACCCTTGACTCCATATCATTTGCGACTTCGTACATACGCTGATAAAAATTAGCGAACAGCCCTTCCTCTGGAGGCGTGGGGGAACTCATCACCTCTGTATAGGTGTTTATACTGCCCATCAAAAGGCTCCATGCAAAAAGCATTCCTCTATTCTCAGCCAACTTTGTCTCAAGAGGAATAAGTTCTATCGCCCGTGATTCCGAGGTCTTCAGTTCTTCAAACATCCTGTTCAGTTCATCAACTCGTTCTTCCAATTTCTGTGTGTCTTCGGTCATCCTGTCTGCGTGTTCTCGCATCGTTTTATATGCGGTCGCGATGGCAGGCGCACGGTCGCCCTTCAAATTGGCAATCTCTGCCTCGTGAAGTTTGACGGCCGCATTCAGGGTTTCAATCGTTGTGTCTTTCGACCTCAGCTGCTGGTCGACGACATATTTGAGCCATATGCCCCCAACCAAGACCAGCCCCGAGGTGATGGCGCTGAATAGTAGTGTCCACGCCTGAATTGTCATCGTTGAAACCTTTTTGTTTAAAATTTGACGAAGAGACTGTCTTTAGGGCGAATCTCACAATTCTCGCATCGGCTAGTAACGTCAACTTCGAATCTGCGGGAAATTGCCGGGGCCGCCACCTTCAGAGGAATCGACAGACTGATACCAGCATCCAGCCCTTCTAGATTCATCTCTCTGTCATAATCGTCTGCACCCGCTATCTTGTGAAACCGTTCTGGTTCTGCCAAAAACGTACATGCTTTACAAAGCCTCAAGTAAATCGAACCTTTACCTGCCCTAGTGCTTGAAATATTCGATACCACGAGAGTGAACTCGATGGAACCATCAGGCTTTTGCACACCAGTCGTCTCTTTTTGCTTCTTCTCCAAATCATCTGCTGTCACCGCGAACATCGCTTCGAGCGCGGCCTTGGGTGCAGGCTTGCCGACTTGGTCTCTCGTGGCCTGAACTAGACTCTTCGTATCCTTCAGGTCTTTCTGCAATTGTTCATTTTGCTTCAATAGGGGAGTGGTATCGACCTGAGTTTTTAGGGTATCTATACGGTCGAGCAGTGTTTTCAATGTCGCTTGAAATTGACGGGCCTCTCCCTTGTGACCAGCCTCTAAACGTCCGGCATCGCGAGCACCGTTGATGACCAGCACAACGGAAAGACCGGTCAGCGCAATCGTAGCGAGCAGGACTAAGAACGGCAGATACCGGCCCTTCTTTCTTATCTCGCCCCAGTCCTTCCAGAGCAAGACCAAGGCGATAGCGCCAGTCAGCACCTGAGCAATAATCGCTATCCACATATCAGTCTCAATGAAAAATGTTCTTCACCAGCGTGTATAGGCCCAAGAAATACATCAGCGTCTCGAAAAGGCAAGATGCCAACCGTTTGGAAGTCGTTGACCACCCCTCAACCTTTTGCTCAATCATTTCGAGTTTGCTGCGCTGTCTCATCCTGTCCTGACTTATAGCAAATACAAAGGCAATAAAACCAGTAGTAACCGTAGGCTCATGTGTAAAAACTGTGGAGGCGGAAGGAAGACTGTGGAGGTGGGAGGAAGAACGGTGGGAGATGGTGAATTTTGCGACAAGAAAATAGTCCTTCGCTCCGATGAAGGCAGTGAGGGCAGGGGTCATAAAACCGAGGCTTTGTGAGGGATGAAATGTGACGGTTTGTCCGCTTGTGAGTTGGGAGGCTGCGTACCCGTGCATATCACGGTGACCGTGCAAACTGCGGACGGACGACCGGTCGGTGTGCGGTCGTCCGAAATGGGTGGATGCAGGGCACCGGCGGAGGAGTGCCGGGGAGGATTGCGGGAAAGGGCCGCACGCCCTGCACACACGCTCTTACTAAGTGCCTAAACGGTTCTGCCACTGCGGTGTTTCGTTGACGGCTGTAAGAAATGGCCGGAGCCCGGTTCCAAGAACGGTAACGTTACATGTTGCGGGCGCACCGACTGGTGCCCCAGCGGCATTCAGCTCGGTACACTGAATCCGAACCTGTCCGCCATTTGTGTAATACGGGCCGCTGTATGTTCCCGACGTGGCAGTCACCAGACCTTCCTGCGTGACGGTTGCGATATCTCGGCAGGCGCTTTCCCATTTCGCGGGCGCACTGCTAGATAGTTGCAGGATTGCTCCCAATGCAATCTCTGCGGATGTTGGCGAAATTGTAATTCCCATGCGGTCTGCTTTCCTATTTCTGCTTTGGCGGTATGTTCAATTGTTCCGCCTGAGTTTTAGTGATTCGTGACCCGCCGATTACTCTGGGCGGGGCTAGTCGATTATCGGCAAAGAGCGTGCCGAAAAAGTCAGGTTCTTTCGATGCCGGTGTGGCGTTTGTGTCCATAATGTCCTTTCACTTTCTTACAGTAACTACACTGGTTGGCGGCGGTGCGGGCCCCAGAGTACATCTCGCTGGCAGTGTGCTGGGTAAACGGGCGGGCAGAATGGAATTACATACCTTCAGTTTCGCGAATCACACCACTCCAGAAGTTTTCTTCTTCCTCTAATTCCGCGGCGGACATTTTTGGTCTTGAAAGCGGTTCAGCGACCGAAAGCGATTCGACCTTGCCGCCCTCGATGCACTCTTCGCAGACAGCGCTTCCAGTGTCGGCATGCATCCATCCCTGTACGCCGTGCTCCATCACCGTCACAATTTCCTGCCCGCAATGTTTGCAAAACTCACAGAGTTCAGTCATAGGTTTCGATTGCTCAAAATGACTGCGATTGCCGACGCCCTGTCATTCACCAGAACCGACGGTGCCAATCGCTTCGCCTGATGATAAAGCTCGACATCATCGACATGGCGGAATGCGGGATGCTTCATCAGTGCCAGCCTGTGTTCTTCCTTTACCTTCAGCGGAACCAAGACGGGCTTGAGCAGGCGTTCAAGTTTAGATATCTCCATCTTCTGAGGATACACCATATACATCCACTAACAATTGCACGATGGTAACACATTGGTAACGAATGCGACCACCACTCGATGCCATTGAATACATACAACATGGTACAGTTAGGTATGGCAGACAAAGGCAAAATGAAGCAAGTCAGCATCGTTTTCGAGCCCGAGCAGTTGGCAAAGCTCAAACTGCTCTCGGAGAAAACCATGGCACCATTGAACGCCTTGGTCCGGGCGGCCGTGGATGATTATCTGGAGAAGCGGAAGGCGGAAATCAGGAAGTAGGCCACTGACTGGTCGCCTTTTGTTTCGCCCAAACCCCATCTTTCTTCGTCAACGCGAGCAGACCGTCGATTTTCTCTATGCTCCGCAGCATTGCTTGCAAGAATACGGTCTGGTTCTCATCCTTCATCTCTTCGAGAACTGCTTCGATATCGAAACGCGGGCCCGAGACGAAAAATGTTGGATTGGAAATGTCCCACGCCTCAATTCTGTTGCACTCGATGCCGTTGTAGTCGAGAGCGATAGCGGCAGCCTTTGAGACTTTTTGGCTCATCAGTACCGTCCTGCGAACCGGCGCTTGGCCTCTTCGCTTTGGATAATCTGGATTGCCAGCACCCGAATCGGGTCTGAATCATCTTTGAAAATTGCAGTGTCCGGCAGCAAATGAAGAGACTGCGCGAACCGTAGTAAGAATTTTTCGCGCTCTCCTACCGGGTGTTGGGTCTGCGACCGGGGGGTCGATGGCATCGACGGCGGTGTCTTCGACCGTGTTCCTGCCGCACTCCTTATGCGTCTGGGGAGTGGCCATGTCTGGCTCGGCCGATTCTTCATCCGGGGCGGGCTGGGGTTGCCACTCGGGTATCCAGCGAAGAACCTTGAACGTCGCCGACCGGCAAACCTTTTTTACAAACTCCCAGCGTTTATCCTCGGGCAATCCGATAAACTCTTCCGCCCGCTCGCACAGAAGTAGGCAGGCAGCATGAAAGCACTCACGTGCCGACTGGGTTGCGTTCGAAAGGTAGATACGATTACAGATTTGCCGAATGACCGTTTGCATCTGTTGCTGCGCCGGGTAGACCAAAATCGTGCGGGCTACTGTCGTTCCATCGCCTTCGTAAATGTACAAAATTGTTTCGCCATCTGTAAGAAACTTTCTGACCGCAGCAAGGGCGGTTTCGAACCAAGCGGTATCATGCTTCACGTGACCCGCTCTCTGCCTGCGTTGCAGGCGGATTTTCACATACCTTCGCTAGACGTTGCCCCGCTGCTTTCTGCGGGTCATTCGTTTTTGAATCCATGACCTTCGACGCAAACCGCTCACGGTGATTCTGAGACATAGCCCCGCCCATCTTCTGATTTTTTATCCCCGTCTTCAGGATGGCTCGGTGCATCGTTTCGAGCGAGTGCATTTCTGCCCAAATCTCGAATTGCTCGTTTGCTGGTGGGTTGCCTAACACCCGCTGCCAAAGTGAAATCGAATCTGTGATTGTCATATTTCGACCCCCGGTATAGACGTGTTGGTGCAATCACCGTCTGTGCATATCTTGGGTTTGAGATAACAATGCCGATAACATCGTCCCGTCTTAACTTCGGCATCATCATGGGGGTTGACGAACTCTGTACACCCTGTCCATGGACAAGGCCGCCTATACTCTCTAATGACCGCAGGGTCTTTGATGACGTGCGTTACATTTGCAAACTTACCGTCTTTGTTGTGCAGGATATTTACGTGCATCGTTTCGCCTACGAGCCATTGAATATCAAAATCTCTACCATTCCGCGGCCAACCCATGTCGTCTAGCAGTTTGCCTAGGTGCGAACCGCTGGTTACCTTCAATGCGTAAGTCATGGTGACCTTAGCGAAATCCCCGTTGGCGTCAGGTTGGTCAAGCATTTCAAATGTAATCCTGACCTTCTCTTCCGACCGGAACTGTCCCTTTACCACTCCCAACTCTTTTACAGCGACGATGCGAGCAGCGTGCCCGCCTTCGGTTGCCAACTCGTCTAACCCAAATTTCAAATTCATTCCGTTCCTTTCAGGTCTTGCCGTTCCTAAAATGTCCACCTAAGGCGTTGAAGTAGTAGCTGTAATAGGCTATATATCCAACATAGATACTATGTGTGTTGTGTATACAGATATATAGCTACTGCTACTACTACGCCTTAGGTGGACATTTCTGTTACATTCTTGTTTTTCCGTCCACTTCCGTGAGTCGAACCCGATATTGATTCGGCATACAGGGTGTCTCGGGCCCGATATTCCCCTGTCCACCGTGCCCACGAACCCATGACAGAATCCCCAGCGTCATAAACTTTTCGTTCGCACGTCGGACGGTCTTCTCATTTATCCCGGTGGCTCGGGCAATCGTCTTCAGCGACTGGCAAAACTTTTCTTCTTTCAGCGACTGGTAGTAATCCAAAATCGCAGTCTCACTCTTCGTTAGCTTCAGGGGTTCCTTCGTTCGTACTTGCTCACTCATAGTTCCCTCCATACAAAAAGACGGGCACCCTCCAACTCTTGCGAATGGAAAGTGCCCGTAGGTAGTCCGCACGCCTGACAGCAAAATGCGGACTGGTCTAAATAGATTGTGTGGTCGCTGTCAGGCAGACCCTTTCCTACGGTGCTTTTATTTCTGGATTCACGAGTCGGACGACCCGTCTAGAATTTCCTTATTCGGCCTGCCTAGCAGCACGCCCTACAGGGTTGCTCGCCTGTAGCTTACTCACTGAATAGAGTGTATCAAACTGAGACTATGCTGTCAAGCACAAAATGCATCTCCGTGTCAAGAGAAAAAAATACAATGCCTGTACACTCGCCTTTCGCCTATCGTTCGCCCTATGTATTCCCACCTATTATCCATATGGGAAGGGACTCCTAAAAAATCCATACCCCCTACCCCCACCCCGTCCAGCAGGGACTCCTACCCCCTTTTGTTCGCCCCTGTAAACCGAAAAGGGGACCCGTAAAAGGGGACCCGTACAGCGCTCGTACATAGATTCGAACCCATATGGGACCCGTTCTGCTGGGCCCCGCTGGCGTAGCGAATCGAGGGGTGGGGAGACTTCCCCGGCCCCGGCCTGCTTAGGGTGGTTTTAAAAGAGACTCCTTATAGGTACTTAGAATCAGCAACTTACGCCTGCCTGCATTTGCATTGTCGCTCTGTATTATTCCCGGTGTCTGATTTTACACGCAAGTACCTGATTCCATTGGTCCCGACCCGTACCGGTACTCGTGCGAATGAAAGGTGCGACGGACTTCTCAGAATTCGCGGTAAGTCGTTTAGAATCAGTGGGAGACAATACCACATAATGTCTCCTTCTCGTGATTTGTCGGCTCCAGAAGGCGGAATATGGCTGGGCCTAGCACCAGAAATCTGGACATGGGCGCACTGTCCGTCCTGACCAGTGGCTAGTAATGCATATCGCTCTGCAACGAACGCATCAGGTCACGTATCAGTCCCAGCGTTTCGGTAGACACGTATGACTTCAAGCACAAGCTCTCGGCTAGTCTTACATGCTCTTGGGCCTGTCCAATCCTCGCATTGCACTCTGCCATCGCTTCAGGTGTCATGTCATTCTCCTGCCCGATGTTGGTTCTGTTTGCCCGATTTTTCGTGCTGGCCCGCCTGCGTTCTTTGTATCTGGTACAGATTAAATCTTCAAATCGTCCTGTGCTGCTTTCACCAGTGCAGCGTGAAGGTCATTCCATCCCCTCAAAAACCTACTCCCGTCTCTCTCGGCTGTAATCAGTTGTCAACGTTCTAGGATTCTCTCTTCCTGAACCCGTGTAGCAATGAAGATTCGGTCTTGTATCGTCTTCCGGGCGTTAGAGTCGGCTTCGTAACTCGCCCGCTCTTGGTCGCCCGTCTTGACGCTGATGGCGTCCGTATATCCAAGTTGAGGGGTGTTTGCTATGGCAGATGCGCCCTAGCCCCACTGCCTTCATCGGAGTGGGGTTATTTTTATTGTATTCATTTTGTGACATCTAACTGTAGAATTTCCCGCATGACTCACCCGCTCAATCTGGTGACGCAAGCATCAGAGTCACAGGTTCCCGACTATGTTAAATATATCGCCGGTCTTGTAACCGGTGGTCTAGGTGGCGCTGCCCTTGCTGAATGGTTTCGACGCAGGCGCGATAAGACGAAGGCAATACAACTCATAGAACGAGTAAACCGACCTCTCACGCCCGGATTTAGGGATATTACGTTTGCAAGAATTGTTGGCACGTCCGAACATCAGCTACTAGAAGAGGTGAAGAACCTACGGGAATATCAGTTCACCTTGCGAAACACTAGCCGTGTTCATCTCAAAGACGCTGTAATTCAGTTCGAATTCCCCGCAGATGATGTTCAAGCATGGGCTGAACGACCGACTCTCAGCAAAACAACCCTGATTGAGCAAGACGCTAAAGCTACAGCACCGTGGAGAAAGGCTTTTAGATGGAACATTCCGCACCTTCCCGCCGGGGATTCGGTCGAATTTACATTTCGGTCGGTTGACCCTTCTTCGGGAGAATACGAAACGGCCTTGTACAACACTGAAGGTATAATTCTTGGACGAGCCATCGGAGAGCCCCTTACTGAGGTAGCAATATCGGCGAAAATGTTCTTCACAATAGCGGTTATAAGCGTAATAACGGCGGCGATTACGCTTGGAAATGCGGTGTCCGACTGGAGTCAAAAGAGAGAGGCAGAAAAACAATCTGACTTTATGGGTGACCAAGTGACGACCTTCGACTTGGTCGGTTGCAAGATTAAGGTGGCTTCTTTTGGAGAGAAGGGAGATAACGGCCTCTGGAAGGTGGGATATAGAATCGATAACGTCGGAGATATACCTTGTGTCGTACTGGTGAAGAAAATAGTACCGGAGGAGATAAAGTTAGACCAAGGACGGGGCTGGTACACAAACAAATTGTTGACGATGCCGAGTCCTTCGGCTATCGAAATATCAATATCTTCCTCGAAGAATTCTTCCGCTACTACAACGGTTACAGCTTACGTCGACCCTTTTCCGGTTTTCAGTTCCGGTGGCGACCACCCACCTCAATAGTTTTAAGAACGGCCACCGGTTTTACGAACCCAGTCCTCATTTGACTATCATCGGATGGGAGCTTATTTTTTGTCATCTTTGTGTGCCGCATAGTGCCCAGCGGGGTCTCTCAAAGCCCAATCGTAGTCTGCTTCTTTCTCTGTCGGAAAGTGCTCCCTCATTCGCTTACTAATCGCACTGGTATTGTTCCAAATCATGAACAGCATCGCGGCGATAATGGCCAAGAGGAAGGTCACAGTTTCCATCTATTTACCTTTCTTCGTCAGGTAGTACGTGACTGCGGAACCCACCAGACCAGCGAGCACAGGGAAACTGGCATTGAAAAGGTGCTCAAAACTCGGAACTGCATCCTCCCGATGATAGATGGTCAGGATTATCAATGCCACATACTGGGAAACGATACTGACGACAAGAACGATGACGAGGGCAATGGCGATGAACCTACCCGTTCTGGCCTCGTGGTCTTCAAGGTTAATATTGGATGGGGGACGAATACCAAAGTGCTCGTTTTCTACTATCGGCGGGGTCAGCGGTAAATAAGATTGTCCAGTCTCTGGGACGGGGTCTGGGTCAGGCATTTTGCTCACCCCGGATGACGTACAACCCTTTACCCCGCAGGTTCGTCTCGTCTACGAACCACTCAATGTTGTCCGCTCGCTGTGCAACGAATTTCTTGTAATTTTCTGCCTCATCTTTTTTGAAAAACGTCGCGTCAATCTCATGGTTGACGAGAGTTAGAATTTCCCTTTTGTCTCCGGTCTTGAGGTCAAAGATTATGTTGGCAGCAATCCAGAACCTGTTCTTCATGGCGACATTTTAACCTGTAAAACGGCACTCGCTTTGGCTATAATGGCCTCGAAGGAATCGTAGTATCTCATTGATTCGCTTCGGGCGGCCCTCTCTGTACACTGTCTTGCCTTGGGCGCAGGGGGTCCGCGGTTCAAATCCGCGCGCCCCGACCAATACTAAAATCAAGCGGTTATGCGGTTCTCTCTCCGGCCGGGAATACTAAGGCAGGGGAGCAATTCGCGCAAGGTTTTTTTCTAGCGTGAACACACGCGGGCGAGCTGGCAGGATTATAATTACCGCGTTGTATCCCACTGGCGAAAGGTCAAACCAGTTATCACGAGCGCCGAAGCGACTGAGGTATTGCTACGCGAGTTTCACAGGTTCAACAGCCGCGGTCTGCCCAGCGGTCTACGGCCGTCTGCATATGATGGCTGCGACTGGAGATGGCTGCGACTGACTTCGTCTACGCAAATCGAAGCGCGGCGCGGCCCGTATCCTGCCTACTTCGAGTTTGTTTGTCACGGCGCATGTCACTGGCTTGTGCACCTCAATCTGTTTGTGGCGCGCGCAGTGGAGCCCGACCGCGCATGGCGGATAGTGAGCAGTCGCCATCACAGCACCGTGTGGGACGGCAGGGAGTTGCTTTTTGATATGACCTTCATGGCGTTAGGCACCTCGCCCAGGGTTTGATGGCACGCGGACATCTGACCACAGACCAGCGTCGTTTGCGCCGTATCTGTAGCGACATGGGTAAGCCAGCACGCATGTTATCTTTGTACCAACGTACCTTGGTACCAAGGTAGCGCCGCGGAAGTGAGGAAGGATGGCTTTAACTTTAGCCCTCATGGGTGGGGGGATATGGGGGTCAAATTCCCAAACGAAGACGAAGCGACGGGCCGTAGGCCGGGTCGTTTTACGCGCGGGAAGTGAAAATGCGAAAGTGTTAACCGATGAGTTAACAGTGTTTCCGGCCGATTGAGCTGAGATTAAGAGCAATTTGGGGGCATCTATGACGAACGAAGAGCAATTGCGGCTAGCCAAACTCGAAGCGGAAAAGCTGCGCGAAGCCTTGGAAGCCTTGCGGAAGGCAAAGGGCAAGGCGCGACGGGCGAAGGGCGATTCCAGCTCTACCCACCGCGGCTATTAACCCGGTTTCACGTAGCCGGGCCTACACCGGATGCACCATGCTGGGGGCCCGGCGTGAGCAGTCCGCGGGGCTGCCCCTGACCGCAGACGAACAATCATGGTTGAATGGGTTGACGAAGTGAATCAGGCCGCGCCCACCACCGACTGGATGAGGGCCAATTAAGGGCACGCGATGCAGGATACAGCGAGTCCTATAGCCTCTTTGGACTTCACCGTTATGTAGATGTCATTCTGAAAATCGGGTGGAAATTTAGGAATTTTGAGTGTCAGGGTATTGCCTTCTTGACTAAGCAAACTCCACGAAACCGGGAGCGCTCTGCCCGAACTCAACACTCGAATCGTTGGTTCCCCCGATATCTCTCCGGTAAATGCAAGACGGAGTTTTAGCGGTGCCTGAACCGCTCTTGACGGCGAAGCAGAGAATTGTATAAACCGAAAACCGCCTTTTTCTTGGGTGTAATTGCCGAGGAATGTTTGCCACTCAACCACTTCTTCTTCTCCCTTGGTTAATGAAATGGTGAGGACATACGCTGGCGCAACGGGCTGGTGGTAGTCGGCCGTCAGGTAGCCCGTCTTGGTAAAAGCCAGTGTCACCAAGTCCCCGGCTTTTACATCGGGGGCGAGTTGGATGACGAACTCTCCGCGCGCATCCGTCACGGCATCATCGCCAGCTCCCAGGCCCCGCACGCTCACGGTTACCTGTGGTATCCCAACATGCGATTTGTCATCCGTCACAACGCCGGACAATCTCAGCCCGTCCGTCGGATGTGCCACACCTTGGCCCCCAGCGTCAATATTCTTGCTGGGCCACGCATACCTTCCTAAGGCGGCGGTTCCTAGCAGCAGGCATACGGCTGTAACGATTCTGAATGTCGTGCTTTTTATAAACTGCAACACGGGATAGACGGACAAACTCACCATCCCCACTAACAACACGACAACAGTGATAGGCGTCTTCTCCACAAGGAAAAGAATTATCGCCATGATGCCCGCCAAACACGCGAGTGCAATGCCTAGTTTGTCGTTAAATGCGAGGTGAATCTCTTCTGCCATTGAAGCTATTGTAATCCGTGTCGCCTAGCGCACCGACAACAGCGAAACCCGCTCATGGACTGCCTGTAGGTCCTCCGTAACGAGGTTGGCATACCGCCGCGTCATCTCAAGGGTGCTGTGGCCGAGCACCTTTTGCAGATGGAACACCGAGCCGCCTTTGCGCAAATAGTTAATCGCAAATGTGTGCCGGAATGCGTGCAACGTGCGCGTGGGCGGAGCAAAGCCGAGCCGCTTGCACAGACGTTTCACATCTCGCAGCATCACACGCCTGCCCAACAGCGTTTCGTTCCGGCTCGCCATCAGAAGCAAATCGGGTTTGCGGTTGTAATCGGAGATGTAGCGGAAAATAGATTTTCGCAGCTCAAACGAAAACGGAACAATGCGCTGCTTGCGGCCCTTGCCGTCCAGCGTGATTAGTAAATTGGCAACATCAATTTCACTCACTCGCAACGTGAGCGCCTCGGAGATGCGGCATCCCGTGTCAAGCAGGATGAGCGTGAGCAGATGGAGCCGCCGTTGACAGGGTTGTCGCGGCTTCCAGGCGATAAGCGAGCGGATTTGTGGCGGCGTGAATGTGGGCAGCACAAGTTGAGGTTCTTTCACCTTGGGCACTCGCAGATGAGGACAACCGGGTCCGCATTTTCTCTCTATGCCCGCGCTCCAGTGAAGATAAGCATTAATCGCGCGGAGGACACAATTGCAGCCGGTCGCTTTCAAACCTTTTTCCCGCATCCGCATCACCGTGTCTTTCAAGTTTTCTTGCGATGGCGATTCGGACGGGAGCCATTTCAGACTGTTCTTATACCACTCAACAGTTGACGGTGTGACGTTCGATAGGAGTTGACGTTCGCGGATGAACTGCTCAAATCGGGGCAACATTGTTTCCTCCAGGCATGGGGTCAATTAGGAGGAAAAACGCATAAACATTGGGTTTTAGTGTCGGTTTGTAGCGCACCTGCCTTGGGCGCAGCGGGTCCGCGGTTCAAATCCGCGCGCCCCGACCAAATCCCTTGCGACTGCCGCTATTTTCCAGCGGCCACTGGTTTCAGCACCGCGGTATTGCGCTCGTCAGAGGCTATCATGCGGTAGAACTTTTTCAGTTCCTCCATTTTGCTGACCGGAACGCTTAGCTCTGTGATCTCCATGCTGCGCGTGTAGTGGATGACGTTGCCGCTGGCCTCAGTCTTGCTGTGATAGCTGCCAAAGCTGTACTCGACATCCATTGGCGGGGGCAGTTCATCGACTTCATAGCCGGGCGGCAGCGCTATATCGAACGTGTCGGTATCGCGCGATGGGCCGTCGAATTCAAGCGGAAATTTCCGCGGCTCCTTGGTCTCGAGTATTCCGGAGGACTTGTTGCCCAACACGCGCGGGCGGACCAGCAAAAGATTCCCTGCACTTCTGGCGTAGTTGCTGGATTGGAAGCTATAGTTGAAACCGAAAGGTTGATCGGTCCGGTCGAGATTGATGAGGCTGGCGCGCGCAATTTGAAAGTTCGAGAGCGAACCGCCGAGTAGGCCTTCGATCGGCTTGATGCGATCTTCGTTCTTGGTCACGGTGCGCAAGCGATAGCGTTCCGATGCGGCGCGATCTCCCAGCCGTACTTCCTTGACATCGCCTTTCAATATTCCGCTTGCGTCGAGCGTCAGAGTACCTACACGCTGGATGCTATTCATCGCCGATGGCTGTTGCGGCAACTCAACTAGTTCGCCACCTTCGGGCAGTACCAGCAATCCGTAATTGGCCTGCAAGTGTCCTCTAATTTGACCGAAGGGTGTGACGTCATTGGTGGGGTCGAAAAACAAGATTGTGCCGAGCTTGGGATGCTGTATTACAGCAATCAACGAAGGATCCTTCGCCGCTTCATCAGGCAGCTTGATGGCTAGAATTGCGTGGTTGAAGGCGCTGTGCGCCGGCGAGTCGTGCGTAATCGAGCCCCGCTCCGTGTTGATTACTACCTGGTAGGATTCCACGCCGATTTCTCTCAGCATGGTGCGCAACAGAGTCGCTTTGTCTTTGCAATCTCCATAGCGGTGGGAGAAAACATCGGAGGCGGCGTGGGGTTGCCATCCGCCGATGCCGAGCTCGATGGCGACATAGCGAATGTCGTGCTGCACGAACGCAGCGATGGCTTGCATTTTTTGGAGCTGGCCGGTCTTCCCAGCTACCAGAGCGTTTACCTTTTGTTTGATCGGATCCGAAGCATCCATGCGTCCCTGGTACAAGCCTTCTTGCCAATGCCCCATGCCTTCCCAGCTGACGAACTCGTTGCTCTTCGCGGTTCCTCCTGAAGGAAAGAATGACACGATCATCTCGGCCGCCACGCCCTCTAAGGGCGGCATTTCGGGCTCACGCCGAATCCCTTTGAGGTCGCTGACAGCCCATTGCAGAACGTTGCCGCTCGCCTCGTCGGGCTTCACCTCGGGGTGCGAAAGCCATGAAGCCTTAAAAACCCAGCCGGGAGGAAGTTGCAGCGAAAAATGGCTTTCGCGCACCGGGTCGACTCCCTGGAAGTGCCAAATATCCTGCAGCCAGAATGGCTGCTCCTCCACTTCATACTCGTAGCCCACAATGTTTCCGACGTCGGGCGCTGGAATGCGGAGCAACCTGAATTTTAAGTCGTCGACTAATTCGCCACCTTCAGCCGGAGACGCCACGTCGATTGCGTCCCTATCTTTAACCTCGTAGTCCTTGCCCTGCGCCGGAATGCACCAGCCATGCAGACTTCTGATTTTCTTGCTTGGGCCGAAATCGACAGCCACTGTTCCCCGCTTGCGCCCTTCGGGCCGCAGAATCTTGTAGGCCTCGCGCACGTGCTTCTTGATCTTATCCGCGGACAGCACGGTCACGTTGGTCTCGGAATAAAGCAACACTGCGTCCGTCTTGTCGTCGTAGGCAGGCAAAGTCACACCGACGAGCGCGTGCATCCATTGCGGAGCGTCGCCGCTGGCGGCGGCGCGTGGCACAAGGACGATCGTCGATAGCGCCATCAAAAAGAGACTTACCCACAGCCGGCGGCCACTTACTCGCGCCCACTCATTAGTTACTCGCATGGATTTCCCCTGGCTGGAGGACAATCTGCTCCCCATCGCCGGTTCTTACTACCTGGAAGAAGTTGCGCAGCGCGGTGTAGTACTTTGCTTCCAACATCATAAAGTCGACGCTAAATTTCCTCGTCAAGCGCACTGTGCCCGGGCTCTGGTCAACTTTCAGGCTGTAGACAATGACATGCCCATCCTGGTTTTGCGGCGGCGGCACGCTGCTCACTTGCCAACCCGCTGGAAGCTCAATGGTTAGGTCATCCGCCTTCAGATGGGGATACTCGAAATAGATAGCGTACGCCCGCTGGGCGTGCTCGAAGACACCTTTCTCTCCAGCGTTAAAAACGGCGGCGGGAATCATCACACGTCTGCCGGCATTGGAGGCCCAACCGGGAATCTTCAGGTCAAACTCCGCGACCAGCGGTGTTTCTGAACTGGCCCAGTCAGGCTTGTTCGTAAGATCCACTTCTGTACCCGCTTCGATTTGCGACTTTAGGCCGTCCTCCAAATATTTCTTCCGGGCCGCGTCGTCCGCGTGCCGTTCTTCCAGTCGCTGGTACATGGCTTCCAGGCCGATGTAGGTAATCGTCATCTTGCCTTCGAGATCGCCCGTGTCTGAGAGCTTCAATTTGCCGACACGTTCGATGCGCGATTCGGAAGCCTGCGGGAGTGTGGTTTGAATCCAGGTGCCCCCTTCCTTATCGAGCCGCAAACCGGCGGTGCCCGTTTCTGACCAAGTCAACATGCCAAACGGAGTAAAGGCCGCTCCGGGATCGAAATAAACTTCTTTGCCGTTGAGCTTGATGAGCACGACGTTGGTATTCAATTTCGAGCTTTGCATGGTGATCGGAGTGAAAAAATAGTCACTGCGCGCGGAAACCCAGCACCCGTACGCTTCGAAACCAGCGGCCCGCACCAATCCGAGAAACAGCCAAGTTAGCTGAGTTCCATTGCCGAAGCCGCGTTTCCAGATATCTTCAACGTTCACATTTTCGACGTTTTTTTCTTTGGCGCGCTTTTGCTCCTGCTCGGTCTTTTCGACTTCGTAGGACGTGTTGCGGAGCTGCTGCACTCGGTCATATATCTTGCGCAGCTTTACTTCGGGCGAATCGCCGGGTGAGACGATCTGCCCCACTGCCTCTTCCATCGCTTTCCGCTTGCCCACGAAGCTTTCCAATTGCCCATTGCGCTGCTTTCCGAAGCGTTTCCAGTAACTGGCCTGGTCTTTTTCGGGGAAACCTTCTTCATAAATAAAATCCACGTGAGACTTCAACTCGTTCTCCGGCGGCATGAAGTCTTCGCTTTGGAACGCCGGTATGTTGTTCGCCTCCATACGAACGATGTGATCGCCACCCTGCTTAGGAGAAACGGTGCCCTCGGGTAGACTGTTCCAGCTCCAACGCATTGAGTAATTTCCGTAGTAGTTGTCGTTAAACGGTTTCAGCGTAAATACGGCTTTTTTTGTGAAGAGCTCATCACTCACAACCCAATGCGAATCGAAGAGCATGTACTCGCCGTAATCGACCGTGTAGGAATACTCGAGGATGCTGCCCACCTGGACGTCGGGAAGGGTAAAAGTTTTCGCCTGATACCTGACTTGCCTGCCCCCGAATCTTCCCTTAATCAGAGATTTCTCGAAAATCTTGCCGTCAAAGTTGGCGACCGAGCCATCGGGCCGGATGGTTCGCGCCTTGAGAGCCACTATGTTCTGATTTTCCTTAAGGAATGGGATCTCGATATCGGCATGCTTCCGGCCCTCTTCGGTCAATATCTTGATGCGAAAGTAATTGTCTTCGTGGGGGGTGTGAATGTTGTCGTCGCGATCAACTTGCCGGAATAGAATGATGGCGGGTGCGCCCGGCGCCTGCGGCTCGCTGGTCATCTTGAGTTCATCTTGCGAAACCGGCTGGAAGCCAAGCCCCGCCCTGGCCTGCCGAGATGCGACGCAGAAAAAGACGCAAGATAAGAACAGCAACGTTCGCCTTGTAAGTCGCTTAGTTACTGGCATGAATCTCTCCTGGCACCGCGACAATCTGCAACCCATCACTCGTTCTGACGTTTTCATAGAGGTTCCGCAATGCAGCGTAGTTTTTCTGATCCAGCAACAATACATCGACCGTTAATTTCCTCGTTAGCCGCAGCGTTCCAGGGCTCTCTTGAACCTTCAAGCTGTAAGTGATGACCTTTCCGTTGTGATCCTGTACCGGAGGCAGACTGTTTACTTCCCAGCCAGGCGGAAGCTCGATGGTTATGTCATCCGCCTTCTCGTGCGGGTACTCAAAATAAATTGGATGAATGCGGTTGGCATGTTCGAATACCGTCTTCTCTCCGACGGTAAAGATGGCGGCGGAAATTAATACCTTCCTGCCGGCATTCGCGGTCCAACCCGAAATTTTCAGGTTGAATTCCGCGACCAGAGGTGTTTCTGAATTAGTCCAGTCCGGTTGGTTCGTCAGCTCGGCCTCGGCTGGCACCCCGATCTGTGACGTGACGCGTTGTTCCAGGAACTTCTTGCGCGCCACGTCGTCCGCGTGTCGCTCTTCCAATCGGTGGTACATCGCCTCCAAGCCGGTGTAAGTGAGGGTTAACTTCCCCTCCAAGTCACCGCTGTCGGAGAGCTTGAGTCTCGCAACATGCTCAATCTGTGATTCTGAGGCTTCAGGGAGTGTGGTCTTAATCCACGTCCCTCCGTCACTATCCAGTCGGAGTCCTGGCACGCCGGTTTCCGACCATTCCAGCAAGCCAAACGGGGTGAAGGGCCCTCCGGGATCCAAATAGAGATCTTTGCCGTTCAGCTTGACAAGCACAACGTTGGCGTTCAATTTCGCGCTTTCCATCGTATTGGGAGTAAAGAAATATTCCCGGCGACTCGAAACCCAGCACCCGTAGGCTTCAAACCCCGCCGCTCGCGCAAGGCCGAGGAACAACCACGTCAGCTGGACACCGCTGCCGTAGCCTCGCTTCCAAATCTCCTCCACGTTTTCTATGGGTTTTTCTCTATCCCGTTTTAATTCCTGTTCGGTTTTCCGTAACTCGTACGATTTGTTTCGAATCTGCTGCACCCGGTCATAGATCTTTCGCAGTTTCACATCTTGAGGGTCATTCGGCGAGGTGATTTCGGCGACGGCCTGCTCCATGGCTTTCCGTTTTCCGATGAAACTTTCCAATTCGTCGTTCCGCTTCTTCCCGACCTGTTTCCAGAAATCGACCTGGTTTTTGGGGGAAAGGCCCTCCTCATAAATAAAACTCACCCGCGACTTCAGCTCGTTCGCAGGGGGCATGTGGTCTTCGGTCTGAAAGGCCGGTATATCGCTCGCCTCCATCTTTATGATGTGGTCCGGCCCCTCTTTCGGTACCGCGCCTGGAGGCAGGTCGTGCCAACTCCAGCGCAAGGTGTACTTCACGTATCTACCCTCGTAGGGCTTCAGGGAAAATTGCGCTTTCTTGGTGAATAACTCGTTGCTTAGTATCCAGTTGGACCTGAACAGCCTGTGCTCAGCGAAATCAATCGTAAACGAGTATTCGATGACAGACCCAACCTCCACATCCGGAAGCGTGAACACTTTTGCCAATACTTTCGCTGCCCTCTCCTTTATCAGCTCCTTTTCGAAAATTTTGCCGTCAAACTCAGCGATTGATCCATCCGGCCTGATGGTCCGCGCCCTTATATTCACAACGTTATCGAAATCTTTTAAAAAAGGAATCTCTATGTTGGCGTATTTCCGCCCCTCTTCGGTGAGGATCTTAATGCGAAAGTAGTTTTCTTCATGGGGAGTGTTAATGTCGTCGTCGCGGTCGACCTGACGAAACAAGATGATGGCGGGCGCGCCCGGGGCCTGCGGCTCGCTGGTCATCTTGAGCTCATCCTGCGAAATGGGCTGGAAGCCAAGACCGGCCTTGGCTGGTTGCGCTGCTAACGTCGCTGTTGCAAAGGCTGCGATTAGAGCCCACTTGCCTGACCGGAACATGGTTACTTCTCCCGATAATTAGTGCAGGTTGCAATGTGCTGTCGAGAAAACGAGATGCAAATGCAGGCGGGGTCCGCGTGCTCCAGGGGGAGTGGTAGCGAGATACGCGGCGACACCAATTCCGCCTTCTCCGAATTCCGCGCCCCCTCAAGCGAGAATTCAGAAAACCGCAGCAAACGCCTGAGTATAGCCGGAAGCGGGTATTCGTCAAGCATGAAATTGACTGACCCAGTTAGCTCTTGCGTAACTTATTAAACCATAGGTCGTCGATCTAAAAAGCGAACCGAAAGAAACTCCCGGGGCGTCGTTACTCGATAGTGGTGTAGAGGCTATCAACTCCGCATGGATTTCACTTCGTGAAGTTCACGCTCCGCTCAAAGTGACAATTTTGGAGGATAACTAAGAACTAAGAACAGATAACTGAAAGCTGATAACTGACGACTGACAGCGCTTCTTATAACTCGTACTTTTTCATCAGGTGGCGGAAGGAGCGGTAGGAGATACCGAGCACGTCAGCGGCGCGGATTTGGACACCGCGGGTTTGCGAGAGGGCGGATTGCAGGAGGGTGCGCTCGATCTGGGCTACATAGTTTTCCATGTTGACGCCTTCGGGCAACACGGCGCCGGCGCCGACGGTGATGGCGGCGACGGAATCGGCTCCGGCGGCGGCGGCTCTGGCCTTGGGACGCTCGGCGGGCAACTCTACCCGAAGTTCGGCACTGGTTTCGAGGGCTACGGCGCGTTCGATGGTGTTTTCAAGCTGCCGGACATTGCCCGGCCAGTCATAGGTCATTAGCGAATCGAGCGACGACGCTTCCACGCTGTGGATGCTTTTCCCCGCTCCGGGAGCATATTTTTTCAGGAAATGATTGGCGAGCAGGGGAACATCTTCGCGGCGCTCGCGCAGACCGGGAACACGAATGGGAATTACGTTGAGACGATAGTAGAGGTCTTCGCGGAAGGTTCCCTCGGTGACCTGGCGATCGAGATCGCGGTTGGTAGCGGCGATGACGCGGACGTCGACGGGAATTTCGGCGGTGCCTCCAACGGGGCGGACGGTGCGCTCCTGCAGCACGCGCAGCAGCTTGACCTGCATGGGCATGGTCATCTCGCCAATTTCATCGAGAAAGATGGTGCCCTGGTCGGCGACTTCGAAGAGGCCCCGGCGATTCTGATTGGCTCCGGTGAAAGCGCCTTTGACGTAGCCGAAGAGTTCGCTCTCGAGGAGAGTTTCGGGAAAGGCTCCGCAGTTGACGGAGACAAAGGCTTCGCCGGCCCGCGGTGAGCAGGTGTGAACGGCGCGAGCGACCAGCTCTTTGCCGGTTCCGCTTTCGCCGAAGACGAGAATGGTGCTGCTGGTGGTGGCTACGGTGCGGATGGTCTGTTTCAATTTGTCGATAGCCGAGCTCACGCCGACGATGTTATCGAGCGAGTTGCGAGTGGCGGCGTCGCGGCGCAGGGCAAAGTTCTGGCGGCTTAGCGATACCTTGGTGAGCGAGCGGGCGATGGCGAGTTTGACTTCGTCGACGAGGCCAGGACTTTTGCGGATGTAATCGGTCGCGCCTCCGGCTTTGACGGCTTCGACAGCCGCTTCATAGTCGTCGACCGCTGTCATCAGGATAACGGCGGATTCGGGCGAGATCTGGTGCGCGTGGCGCAGGACTTCGACGCCATCGACCTGCGGCATTTTGATGTCAGTGACGATCACGTCGAAAAGCGCGCTATCGATTTTGCGTTTTGCAGCCTCGCCGCCGGTGACCGTTTCGACTTTGTGACCGTCGCGACGCAGGGCGATGTCGAGCAGTTCGCAGATGGAACGTTCGTCATCGCAGACGAGGATATTACCCACGCTGGCCTCCACTGGCGGCGAGCGCAGATGGGGACGCTTCGGCGGCGGCTGCGGGCGCGCTTGATGACACGCGGGCGGTGGACTCGTCACACGCATAATCCATGCGGCGCAGCCGAACTACGAAGCTCGTGCCCTTGCCTACCTCGGAGCGCGCCCAGACTTTGCCTTCGTGGGCCTGAACGATCTGATAGACGATGGCGAGGCCGAGGCCGGTTCCACCTTCGAAGTTCGACTGGAAGGGCTCAAATATCTTTTCTGTCTGCTGCGGGTTAATGCCCGGGCCGGTGTCGGAAAAACTCATCTCCCAATCGGCGCCGCGCTCGGCGAGAACGACGTTCAGGGTGCCACCTTTATTTTTCGTTTGCGGGTTCGCCTGCGTCTGCGACTTCATGGCGCGCACCGCGTTCTCGCAGAAATTCCAGAACACTTGCTTGAGCTTGTCGCCATCGGCGAGCACCCACGCTTCCGACTTGGAAAAATTGCGCTGGAGCCGGATGCCGGCATTTTCAGCGGTGAGGCGGTGTTCGAGCAGGGTGAGGGTGTCTTCGAGCAGCGGAATCAGATTGACGCGGGCGAAGGTATATTGCTTGCCGCGAGAGTATGCCAAAAAGTCGGTGATGATGTTATTGAGGCGATCGGATTCACGAATCACGATCTGTAACAGGTGACGTTCCTCGGGACTGAGGCTGGGCGCGTCGGACAACATGCTGACCGAACCGGCGATGGAAGTAAGAGGATTGCGGATCTCGTGCGCGATGGCGGCGGCGAGGCGGCCGACAGCGGCCAGGCGATCCTGCATGCGCACCTCGCGCTCAAGCCGGCGAATCTCGGTGAGATCGTCGAAAGAATAGACAAAGCCGAGATCGCCGCGGGCGCTGACGTTGAGTGCGGAGACGAGAACCCGAAAAGTTTTACGGAAGCCGTTGACAGCGACGTAGCGTACCTCGGCATCGGCGCGGCCTCCGCCAAAATGGGGCAAGGGATCCTGAAAAAGATCGGCAACCGAACGCCCGCGCAATTCCGCCTCGGAGATTTCGAGCAGTTGCTGGGCGGCGCGATTGACGAGGGTGATGCGCCCGTCGAGGCCGGTGGTGATAACCCCGCCGCTCATCGACTGCACGATATTTTCGTGGAGTGCCTGAAGATTTCGCAGCGCGCCGCTGGCGTCTTTAAGTTGTACATCGACCTGGCGGAGCTTGCTCATCAGCAGCCCGGCGAGGTAAGCAATGGCAAAGTAGGCGAACAGGTTAACGAAGATAACAACCTGAAGCGCCTTGAGCTTGGGATGCGAAGTGGAGTAGGACGGAACGACGAGATAATAATCGAGCTCGAGAATGGTTCCAAAGAGAATGAAAGCCAAAGCAGCGCTCAGGTATCCCCAGACGCGGGGCAGGAGCATGCAGGCGACGACGATAACCAGCGGGTAGAGAAAATTAAGCGAGCTGTCGATGCCTCCGGTGACATGGACAACGAGCGTGACCATGGCCAGATCGGCGAGTACTTGAAGAATGGCCTGGAGGCGATGCTCTCTCCACACCGAAACGAGGAAAAGGAAGAAGAGCGAGAGCGCGAACCAGAGCACCATTCCGGTGAGGAATGGCAGGATGGGCAGAGGGCTGGGTGTGAGGCGAATGACTGCGAGCTCGATGGCAAGCAGAACCATCAGGATCAGGATTCGAACCTTCACCAACCAGGTCAGCCAGTTTCGCTCATCGGAGATGGAATGCATGAATTTCGTCGTTCGCTATTCGCCGTTTGCGATGCGAGCCGCGACCAGCGGACCGCGAACGACGCTCTTTCTTATCCCGCCAGTTTTCCGATCATGGCAAATAACGGCATGTACAGCGAAATAACAATGCCACCGATGCTGACGCCGAGGACGCCGATAATGACCGGCTCGAGCATGGCCAGCATATCTTTAGTGGCGGAGTCGACTTCGTCCTCGTAGAAGTCAGCGATCTTTTGCAGCATCGCGTCCATCGCGCCGGTAGCTTCGCCGACGCCGATCATCTGCGTCACCATGTTGGGGAAGACGCCGCATTCCCGGAGCGGATCGACAATGGTGCGACCTTCTTCGATGGCCTTGCGCACCTTCATCAGCGCCTCTTCGAGAACGGCATTGCCGGAGGTGCGGGCGGTAATGGCCAAGCCTTCAAGAATCGGAACGCCCGAGGTGATCAGCGTGCCCAGGGTTCGAGTGAAACGAGCGACCGCGATCTTGCGCAGCAGCACGCCAACGATGGGCAGCTTGAGCAGCATGGCGTCGAAATAATAGCGCCCCCGCGGATGCTTGCGAATCTGCTTCACGCCGTAAAATGTTCCTATGCCGCCGACGATAAAGAACCACCAGAAGTGACCTACGAAGTTACTGAGGCCGATGACAATGCGGGTGGGGAGCGGGAGGGCAACGCCCAATCCGACAAAGAGGTTGGCGAAAATAGGGACGACAAACTTGAGCAATGCGCCGACGATCACCACGGCGAGCGAGACCACCGCTACGGGATAGATCAACGCCGACTTCACGGCGGCGCGCAGCTTGACGGCCTTTTCGACGTAGATGGCGAGGCGTTGAAGAATGATGTCGAGAATACCGCCGGTTTCGCCGGCCTCGATCATGTTGGTAGTGAGGTCGTCGAAGATCACGGGATACTGGCGCATGGCATTGGCCAGCGTGGCTCCGCCTTCTACCGTGGTCCGGACGCCGAGCAGCGTTTTCTGAAAGGCGGGGTTCTCCTGATTGGCGCCGAGAATTTCCAGACACTGTACCAGTGGCAGGCCGGCATCGATCATGACGGAGAACTGGCGGAAGAAGACGGCCACTTCCTTGACCTTGATCTTGCCGCTGCCGAATGTGGGCATGGAGAATTCCTTGCCCTTCTGGCGAATGGAGCCTGGCGTGATACGTTCCTTGCGGAGCTGCTGCGCCAATCCGTCTTTGTTGGCGGCGATGCGCTCGCCCTGAACTTTTTCGCCCGAAGCGGTCTTCCCTGAAAATGTAAACACCGGCATGGTCACTTCTCCTTAAACTCGTACTCCGTGTCCGGCCCCTGAAGGGGCATTGCAATTCACAGAATTCTCGGCATCGCTAAAGCGATGTTTGCTACGAACTCGACATCAGCGTTTGGTCGGGACCGCAGCCTTGGCTAGTGGAGCTGTGCCACCCCGATTCACAGTGATGGCGCCGCGCGCAATCATTTCCTGTAGCTCGTCCTGATTGCTGGAACGGGTCAGCGCTGTCTCGAGCGTGATCTGTTTCTGGAAATAGGCATTGGCAAGCGACTGGTTGAAGGTCTGCATGCCGTATTTCTCCTGACCAGACTGCATAGAGGAATAGATCTGGTGAATCTTGTCTTCGCGAATCAGGTTGCGGACCGCGGCATTGGGCACAAGAATTTCCATGCACATGGCGCGTCCCTTGCCGTCGATCTTGGGCAACAGGCTTTGACACATGATGCCTTCGAGCACGAGCGAAAGCTGGGCACGAATCTGCGATTGCTGGTGCGCTGGGAACACGTCGATGACGCGATTGATGGTGGACGACGCCGAGTTGGTATGCAATGTGCCGAAGGTGAGGTGGCCTGTTTCCGCAATGCGTAGGGCAGATTCGATAGTTTCGAGGTCGCGCATTTCGCCGATCAGAACAACGTCCGGGTCCTCACGAAGGGCGGCGCGCAGCGCGTCGGTAAAACTCTTGGTGTCGGAATGCAATTCGCGCTGGTTGACCACGCAGTTCTTGTTCATGTGCACGAACTCGATCGGGTCCTCGATAGTGAGGATGTGATCGTGGCGCTCGGTGTTGATTTTGTCGATCATGGAAGCGAGCGTCGTCGACTTGCCCGAACCGGTCGGGCCAGTCACCAGCACCAGTCCGCGCGGCTTATCGCACATCTTGCTGACCACCGCGGGCAGACCGAGCTGATTGAAAGATTTGATCTCGAATGGAATGAGACGGAAGACGCAAGCGGTGGCGCCGCGCTGATTGAAAACATTGGCGCGGAATCGAGCCAAGCCTTTCAGGCCGAACGAGAAATCGAGTTCGAGGCTTTCTTCGAAACGGTGCTTCTGCGAATCGGTCATCACGCTGTAGGCCAGTTGCTTGGTCTCAGCGGGGGTCAATTGCGGCAGGTCAAGCGGCACCAGATGGCCGTGCACCCGGATTTGTGGCGGAGAGTTGGTGGTGATGTGAAGGTCGCTGCCGTTCATCTCCAGCATGCGGCGAAGCAGATCGCTTAATGAGAGAGCCATAAGTTTTTCTTTCTTCCTTCTGTTTGCCAGTTCCCGTTGCAAACCACGTTTCTCAGTGGATCGTTTCGCGAGCCACTTCTTCGAGCGTGGTCCAACCTTGCGCGACTTTGGTCAACCCGCTGCGGCGCAGTGTAATCATGCCGCGTTCAATCGCTTTTTTCTTGAGTTCGAGCGCCGAAGCGCCCACCAAAACCAGTTCGCGGATCTCGTCGTCCACTTCCATTACCTCGTACAGACCGGTGCGGCCTTTGTAGCCGGTCTTATTGCAGGTGGTGCAGCCTTTACCCTTCATAATTTGAACGGTCTTGGCCTCTTCCGGGCTAAATCCTTCATCGATCAGGGCCTGGACCGGCATTTCGACGGGTTCGGCGCAGTCCTTGCAAATCCGCCGAATCAGGCGCTGGGCGCAGATTAAGTGCACCGACGTCGCCACGAGAAACGGTTCGATGCCCATGTTCATGAGCCGGGTGATAGTTTCGGGCGCGCCGTTGGTGTGGAGCGTCGATAAGACAAGGTGGCCGGTGAGCGCGGCCTTGATGGCAATTTCCGCGGTTTCAAAGTCGCGGATTTCGCCGACCAGAATGATGTTGGGATCTTGCCGCAAGAAGGCGCGCAGAGCGGTCGCAAAATTGAGGCCGATCTGTTCCTTCATCTGCACCTGATTGACGCCTCCCAGTTGGAACTCCACCGGGTCTTCGGCGGTCATGATGTTGGTGTCGACCTGATTGAGCTGCGAAATCGAGGAATAAAGAGTATTGGTCTTGCCCGATCCGGTCGGGCCGGTGACGAGCACCATGCCATAGGGCTTCAGAATGGCCTTCTGGAACTTGTCTAGCGACTCCTGCTCGAAGCCGAGCTTGGTCATGTCGAGGCGCAAGTTTTCTTTGTCGAGCAAGCGGAGCACGATCTTCTCGCCCCAGAGTGTGGGCAGAGTAGAGACGCGGAAATCGAGCTGCTTTTTCTTGCCGCCGATCTGCATCTTGAGCATGATGCGGCCGTCCTGCGGCAAGCGCTTTTCGCTGATGTCGAGCTTGGCCATGATCTTAAGGCGCGAAGTAATGGCGTCTTTTAGCTTGAGCGGCGGGTTCATGATCAGCTGCAGAACACCGTCAATACGGAAGCGGACGCGAAATTCCTTTTCGTACGGCTCCATGTGAATATCGCTGGCGCCGCGCTTCACGGCATCGGTGAGCACCAGGTTCACGAGCTTGACGATGGGAGCTTCGTCCGCGGCTTTCTCCAGCTCCTTGAGTTCAACCTCCTGTTGTTCCGCCTGCACTTCGACGTCGGCGGCTTCGCCCATGTCGTTCATCGACTGCATCACCTGCTCGAGCTCTTCTTCTTTCGAAGTGCCGTAGGCCTTGTCGATGCCGACGATGATGGAGCTTTCGGAGGCGACGACCGGTTCAATATTGAAGCCGGTCATAAACTTGATATCGTCCATGGCGAAGACGTTGGTGGGATCGACCATGGCGATAGTGAGCGAAGCGCCGACGCGGCTAAGCGGCAAAATCTGATAGCGTTTGGCGGTTTCGTAGGGAATCAGCTTGACGACGGCGGGATCGATTTCGAAGTAGGAAAGATTGATGGCGGGTACGCCATATTGGCGTGAGAGAAAGTTGGTAACATCCTCGTCCGAAAGGAAACCCAACTTCACCAGGGCGGAGGCGAGGCGAGTGTGCGACTCCTTTTGGAGTTTGGTAGCTTGCTCCAACTGCTCCGGGGTTATGACCTTTTCTTTGACGAGCAGGTCACCCAGCCGCTGAGACATATCTCTCCTGGTAATCTCGCGAAGTCGGCGTCGATGCCAATGCGAAACCGCTGATTTTCGGGGGGATCAGACGAGGGCGCATTCGCACTGACACAAATTGTCAACCCAACGGGTATTCCGAAAAAGTAACTTAAGTACCTGTACTTCGCGGGGCGTCCGGTTTGCGCCTGTCCGGCTTGGTATTTGTGGGCAGAAAAGCGGGCGTGTGGGGGGATCACGTCGCGGCAGTCCATGTTCTTCGGTGCGCGGGGCCGGTGTCTTGGGGTGCCCGCGGCTAGCGCGGCGGTCGCTACTCGTAGTCTTTGGGCCGCGATGGCCCGCTCCCGTGATTTGCGCGCGCCGCCCCAGCCACTAACGGCCGACGACGCCCTACAATTGGGAGGCAAGCATTCCGACGTCGCCCCCATGAACGAAAAGAAACACGAGACGATACGCGCTTATTACCGCAGGTTATTCTCGGCCTGGAGGCACCAACATTGGTGGCCGGCGCAGTCGCGTTTTGAAGTGATAGTCGGCGCCTATCTAACGCAGAACACATCCTGGACCAACGTAGAGAAGGCGCTTCGCAATCTTCGCAAGGCTGGCGTACTGACGATTCGTGGAATCCGGCAGACGCCCCAGCCACAGCTCGAGCGAGTGATTCGTCCATCCGGATACTTCCGGCAAAAAGCGCAGCGGCTGAAAACCTTTGTGAGATTTCTCGATGAGCGCTATGGCGGATCGCTCGCGCAGATGTTCGCGCGACCGACGGGCGAATTGCGCGGCGAACTCCTGGCGCTGAGTGGAGTCGGGCCGGAGACTGCCGATTCGATTCTGCTGTACGCGGGGAATCATCCGGTCTTCGTGGTGGATGCCTACACGCGCCGCATTCTCGAACGCCACCGAATTGTGGAGAGCGGGGCCGACTATGACGAAATTCGGCGGCTGTTTGAGCATGCGCTGAGTGGAATGGCCCCGCCTGAGCAGAGCCCGGACTTCACGCCCGCTCTCACCGGGCCACCGGGATCGAGCCACCGCCCTTCGCGTGTGAGTCGAGCTACGCGCACCGCTCTGGTGCAAGTTTTCAATGAAATGCACGGGTTGATGGTTGGCGTCGGCAAGCACTACTGCCTGAAGTCACAAGCGCGGTGTGACCAATGTCCTTTGCAGAAGTTCCTTCCTCCGGCAGAGTGAGCCTGGAAGCGAAGTATTCATTAGGATTCAAAGAGAAGGAACTCCGATGAAATGGCCCGTTTATGTTCCGGCGATCGCTGGCTCTTGTCTGGGATTCGCCGGGGTTGCGCAAGATCAATCGCTGCGTGAGGCGGCAAGTTCTTCCGGAATTCTGATCGGCGCCACGGTAAGGCCAGCTCAGCTCGCCGAAGCGATACACGCGGCGACGCGGCGGCGCGAATCCAATAGGGCAGAACCGGAGGACGCGCTCAAGTGGGAGGTGGTGCATCCAGCGCCCGACTCTTTCGATTTTTCTCAAGGCGATCAGATAGTCGATTTCGCGATGCGAAACGGCATGAAGGTGCGCGGCCACACGCTGGCGTGCCATCGTCAGAATCCCAAATGGCTAACGGAAGGGAAATAGACCTCGGCCGAGCTTTCCTCGATTCTTGAGCCACATATTAAAGCGGTGGGCATTACAAGGGAAAGATTTTCGCCTGGGATGTCGTCAGCGAGGCCTTCGACGGACTGCGGCCGGGAGAACTGCGCAGCGCGATCGGGCGCGATCAGCCGGGAACTGGCCTAGCGGAAAACGGCTCCTCCCAATATCGAACGCTGCTTCCGCTCGGCTCATGAGTCCGATCCGCAGGCATTGCTCTTTTATAACCACGCGGAAACCGAGACCGCGAATCCCAAATCGGACGCGATCTATGCCATGGTTCGCGATTTCCGGCAGCGCGGCGTTCCGATTAATGGCGTGGGGTTGCAGATGCACGTCGCGCATATGCGGGCCGATGTCGCGTCGATTTCCGGAAAATATCAAACGGCTCACGGCTCTGGGCCTGCAGGTTCCTATTACGGAGATGGACGTGGCAGTGCCCGTCGATGCGATGGGCGAGGCCCGACCGGAGGACCTGCGCCAACCGGCGGACATCCATCGCGGGATCGTAACGGCCTGTCTGGCATATCCGGGATGCACTGCGATACAAGCCTGGGGATTCACCCTCAAATATTCGTGGATTGGATCGCACTCGAAGAAGACGGAGGGAGCGGCGCTGCTCTTTGACCGCGACGATAGGGCGAAAACCTGCGTATGAGGGGGTGCGAAATGCGCTGGTACGGGCGAGAATTCGTTAGCCGTTGCTGGTTGCTTGCGGCCATTTGGCTGGCAACGGCCACGAACCGAACGCTCAACGACTAACGGCCAATGACACCCTATAATGTGATCAATCCTTGGCTTCGTCTGATCCAATTCGCGAGGAAAACAGGACTTCCGGCCGCCGAAAGCTGGTCGTTGGGCTGGCGATTGGGGCGTTTCTGCTGCTGGCCATCCTGGTGGGCCAGGCCTCATTCAATCTGAAATTCCTCAGCCCCGACAGCAATCAGGAGCTTCTGTTTTTTGTTGGACTAAGTGGACTGATCTTTTTCGCCTTCGTGGCGCTGAGCTTGGTTCTCGGACGCAACCTGCTGAAACTTTACGCCGAGCGGCGGCAAGGTGTAGCTGGCTCAAAGTTTCGCACGCGCCTGGTTGTCGTCAGTCTGCTGTTGTCGTTCTTGCCCGTGATTGCGATGTTTTGGTTTTCCTATGGGCTGATGAACCGCTCGATCGATAAATGGTTTTCGCAGCCAGTGGAAGAAGTGCGGGCGGATACGGCGGCCATGTCGGCCCTGCTCTACGACTACGCCGGCCAGAATGCGACTGCGGAAGCGCAATCGATCGCGCAGACGGATGAATTTCAGAATGCATTTGCCAGCGGAGATTTTTCCGCCGCCCGCGAAGAGTTGCGCGAATACGTCCCACTGCTGCAAGGCGGTTTCGCCGTCGCACTGAAGAAGGGCGAAGTTGCCGCCAGTCTGAACATGCCGTTCGCCTGGGATGAAATGAAAAAAACATTTCCCGTGCAGCCGGCCTTGCGCGGAGAACACCCCCATTTCCAATGGGGTGCAACCGACTATATTGCCGCCGCTACTCCGCTCCGCCAGGGAGCGGTGATCGTCGCAATTCCGCTTCCCCCAAGATTCGCTGAAACAGCGCAGCAAATTCAGGAGAGCCAACAGCGCTACGTTGAGTTGGCCGCAAAAAGAAAACTGTTTCGGCGAACGTATATTGGCTATTTGCTGCTGTTGACGGTGGTAGTGCTGTTCGCATCGACGTGGCTGGCACTTCTGCTTTCGAAGCTGGTCAATCGCCCGGTCGCCGCGCTGGCCGCAGGTACGGCGGCGATCTCCAAGGGGCAACTGAGTTATCGCGTCGACATCCGCGCCACCGACGAACTGGCCGAACTGGTGCAGTCATTCAACAGCATGGCGGAGCAACTCGAATCCAGCCGGCGCCAGATCGAGGCCTCCAGTCGCGATGTGGGCGCGGCCAACGAAGCGCTTGAAAGCCGCCGCCGCTATATCGAAACGGTTCTTGAAAGCCTTCCGACCGGTGTGATTTCGATCGACGGATCGCGGCGCGTCACACTGGCGAACGCCGCCTTCTCGCGCATGTTTTATCTGGAGCGCAGCGAGTTTGTAAGCCCGTCGGACCTGGTGAACCTTCCCCTCCACGAGGTGCTGCCGGCGGATGTGCTCGCGGATCTGGAACCGCTCCTGCGTCGCGCGGATCGAATGGGTATCACGGCAGCCAACATGGAACTGGTACTGCCCCGAACAAAATTGAATGTCGCGGTCACCGTCTCCGCACTGAGCCATGCCGCCGACGGTCTGGGCTATGTTCTCGTGTTCGAAGATCTCTCGGACCTGCTGCGGGCGCAAAAACAGGCGGCGTGGCGCGAGGTGGCGCGTCGCGTCGCGCATGAGATCAAGAACCCGCTGACTCCGATCGCGCTTTCCGCCGAGCGCATTCATCGCCATTTGACGCGTGGCTCCGCGCCTGACGCAGCCTCGATCGAGGTCATCCGCACCTGCGCGGAAACCATTGGCAACGCGGTTGAAACGGTGCGCACGCTGGTGGATGAATTTTCGGCGCTGGCGCGGTTCCCGGCCTCACGGCCGCAGCCCGCCAGTCTTAACACACTGGTGGAAAGCGCACTCATAATGTTCGATGGACGGTTGGAGGGTATTCGGGTGCGGACGGAACTGGCGCATGATCTTCCCGCGGTGCTGGCCGATCCCGAAGCGATCAAGCGTGCAGTCGCAAACCTGGTGGACAACGCAGCGGAGGCGATGCAGAACGCGGTGCTGAAAGAGATCACCGTGTCAACCGCGCTCGTGGCCAGCCGCGACGCAATCGAACTGGTCGTTTCCGATACTGGACAGGGAGTTTCGCGCGACGTGAAAGAACGGCTCTTTCTTCCCTACTTTTCGACCAAGCGCCGCGGCACCGGGCTGGGGCTGGCGATTGTGAGCCGCATTGTCGAAGACCATCACGGTTCGATCCGCGTGGAAGAAAACAAGCCGTTCGGCAGCCGCTTTGTGATCGAATTGCCGGTCGCGATGGAGACGGTCAGCGCACCGGCTGCGAGTTAGAAATCCCACGAATCATGCCAAACATCCTCATCGTCGATGACGAATCCAGTATCCGCGAATCTCTGCGGGGCATTCTCGAGGACGAAGGCTACAAGACCAGCGTCAGCCCGAGCGGCGAAGACTGCCTCGAAGTCCTGCGCAAGACGAGCTTCGATCTGATTCTCCTCGATGTGTGGTTGACTGGGATCGACGGACTGGAGGTGCTGGCGAGAATTCGCGAGATGGACGATCCGCCGGAGGTCATCATGATCTCCGGCCACGGGACGATCGAGACGGCGGTGCGCGCGACCAAGCTGGGCGCTTACGACTTCGCGGAGAAGCCGCTGTCGCTCGAGAAAATGTTGATCCTGGTAAAAAACGCGATCGATGCCCGGCGCTTGCGCCACGAGAATCTCGACCTGCGCAAACAGCTGCAGACGAAGAGCGTGATCGTCGGCGACAGCGTGCCCATGAAAGCGCTGCGGCAGCAGATTGCGCTGATGGCGCCGACCAATGGACGGGTGCTGATCTATGGCGAATCCGGCACCGGCAAAGAACTGGTCGCACATGCCATCCACATGCAGAGCGCGCGCAAAGCCGAAATGTTTGTGGAGATGAATTGTGCGGCCATTCCGGAGGACTTAATCGACAGCGAACTGTTCGGGCATCGCAAGTCGTCTTTTCCGGGAGCCACAGCCGACAAGGAAGGCAAGTTTCAGAAGGCGGATCGCGGAACTTTGTTTCTCGACGAAGTCGGGGACATGAGCCTGAAGACGCAGTCGAAAGTGTTGCGGACGCTGGAGCAGCAGCGCTTCAATCCAGTCGGAAGCGACGACGCGGTCACCGTGGACGTGCGTGTGATTGCCTCGACGAACAAAGACTTGGAAGAGGAAATTGCCAAGGGAAATTTTCGCGAGGATCTCTTTTACCGTCTGAATGTGATTCCGTTCGTTGTGCCACCACTACGCGAGCGGAAGGAAGATATACCGCTGTTCGCGCGACACTTTCTGAAAGAATTTGCTTCGGCGTATGGCCGGCGTCCGCGGGAGATCACAGACGAAGCCATCGATGCCTTGATGCGTTACGCGTGGCCGGGGAACATCCGCGAACTGCGCAATGTCATCGAGCGCATCGTGATTATGAATCCGACGACGTCGCGCTTCGAGCGCAAGCACCTGCCGCCCCTGGTGCACCGTGATGGCAGCCGACGCGTGGCGGGCACAGAAGGCTCGACGCTGCATCAGGCGCGTGCCGCATATGAGCGCGACTACATTCTAAAAAAATTGGACGAAAATCACGGCAACGTCAGTCGCACCGCGGAAGTATTGGGCCTGGAGCGCAGCCATCTGTATAGGAAGATGAAGAGCCTGGGTATCGCGGCAAAAGAGTAGGGACGCCGTTCGTGATTCGTGCTGCGCATGGCGAAAGACGAACAGCCATCAGCGTTTCAGCATGTGAATCTCAGTTCCATTCTTATGAAACTGGACTTCATCCATTAGCTGATTGATCAGGTAAATGCCGCGGCCATGATTGGCGTAGATGTTCTCACCGTGGCAGGGGTCGGGAATCTTGGTGGGATCGAAACCGGGACCCGGGTCGCGCACTATGATTAGAAGGCCGTGTTGGTTGTCACAGGCCACGTCGCATTCCACAATTTTCGACGCGTCGCTTTTCGCGCCATGCACCACGGCATTTGCCAGCGCTTCGGTTAACGCCAGTTCGATGTCGTCTTCGCGTCCCGGAGCGCACTTCATCTCCCGCACCACTTCCATCACGCTGCGGACCACCGGGTCGACGGCATCGCGGTCCGCGGCCAGTGTCACACTTAGCTTGAGATCGAGTTTATCGGCGTCGAAGGCGCACGATTCCTGCGCCTGCGGTTGCTGCTCGGACGATGGGGGCGTGTCTTCCATAATCGGCTGTGGGCCGTGCTTTCAGCCTATCCCCCTAGTGAGATGCAGGAAGGCGCTGTCAAATTCTAGGGATTTAGGCGCTCACTTGCAAATCTATTCGGCTCGCTAGCCACCGCTAGGTGTTACTTCGGCGGATTACCGTTAGGAGTTGACTCGCCTCGAATTACCTGAAAGCTGCGGTGCAAATCCGCTGGAACCCCCTTCGCGGCGCCGCAGACTCCAAAGAGCTACGACTCCGGCTCCGGCGGACCGCCTATCTGCTGCAACTGGCGCCGCCAATCCAATTCTTCGACGAAGCTTCGAGAATCGCGCCAGCCCGCTTTGATCTTGACAAAGAGTTCGAGAAACACTTTTGTGCCCACCATCTTCTCGATGTCAAGGCGGGCAGCAGTCCCAATCTGTTTAAGCATCTGCCCCCCTTTCCCGAGCAGGATGGCCTTCTGGCCTTCGCGCTCGCAATAAATCACGGCCGCAATCCGCGTCAGTCTTGGACTCTCTTCAAACTGCTCGATCAGCACCGAGACCGCGTGCGGCACCTCTTCGTGGGTGTGCATCAGCACGTGCTCGCGGATGAGCTCGGCCGCCATGAAGCGCACCGGCTGATCGGTAATCTGATCTTCGGGAAAATAACGCGGGCCATTGGGCAGCGCCTTCAGCACGCACGACAACAATTCGTCGAGCCCTTTCTTCTTCAGGGCTGAGATGGGAACGATCTCCTTGAAATCATGCAGCGTCTGGAACTGCGCAATCAGCGGGAGCAATTTGCTTTTGTCGGCCAGCAGATCGATTTTGTTCAGTAGTAAGAAGACTGGCGTCCCCGCTTTTTTCGCCAAGTCGAGGACTGCCGCATCGTCAGCGTCCCACTTTCTCTTGGCGTCGACAATCATCAAAATAAGTTCGCAGCCTTCGAGCGCCTCGCGCACTTCCGCCATCATCTTGCGTCCCAGCGACGATCCGGAGCGGTGAACTCCAGGAGTGTCGATCAGCACAATCTGCCCAGCCTCGCGGCCCTTCTGTTTTGGGATGTTGATAATGCCCAAAATGCGGTTGCGCGTGGTCTGAGGCTTCGGCGAAATAATCGCCAGCTTCTCGCCAACCAGCGCATTCAGCAGCGTGCTTTTTCCAGCGTTGGGGCGGCCGAGAATGCAGACGAATCCAGAATGAAAAGACATATAAGGATAGGGTACAGGTGACACGCGACAAGTGTCAGGTCTCAGAGAGCGCGCGCCTCGCTTTAGCATAGTCTCCGGTCTGGCTGCGCCAGTTACTGGACAGCGTTCCGATTGCCCATGCCACCGCAAAAATAAGGAATGGCATGCTGCCCGGAACGGACGCGTGCCACGCATAGAGCGCCCCCAGGGTCGGAACGATCACGGAAGAAGTAACCCCTGCCGACCACATGATTGCTTTGGCAGTCGGACTTGCTCTCTGCATGGAAAACTTCTCGGTTTGAACTCCAAAGAACGGGAGACGCCCGAATAACCACCGGAGTATCGCGGGATAGCCTTGGGGATTGCCGGTCCCTCCCACGGTGTAGAAAGCGAAGCGAATGCCAAGAAGTCTTCCCACCGTCCAGTGCGCCATGCCATGACAGAAGAAGTAAAGCAAGAGCCAGGCAAAGATCACGGTGGCGATGGCGGTCGACTTAGAGTGGACGGATCGGGCAAGTACTAGAGCGATGACGGCGGCCGCGAGTCCGGCGGCTTGGATGGTGTTTCCAGCGAAGATCGAAAGTCGCGCGAAGATCTGGCGGTGCGAAAACGAATGCGGATTATTCCCCGTGTGCATCCGAGCGTCGGGCGGAATTCTAAGGCGCGCCGCACTCATTTACTTACTTCTGATATCAACCTTCTCATATCAACTTCATTTGCCTCGGCTCGGCCGTAGTGATGCGTACGCGCTCCACGCGGCGGTCGGTCGAATCGATTACTTCGAATCTCAGGCCTTCGTCTTCGATCACTTCGCCTTTCTTTGGGATGCGTCCGGCGAGTTCGCTTACCAGTCCAGCGATCGTGGACGATTCGTGCCCCTCGGGGCGCATGCCGAAGAGTTCATCCAGGCGGTCTACATCCATGTTGCCGGGTACGACGTAGGAGTGGTCGCTCTCCTGCACCACCTGGGCTTTCTCGTGCTCATTGCCAATCTCCCCTACTATTTCTTCGACTAAGTCCTCAATAGTTACAAGGCCGGCTACACCGCCGTACTCATCGACTACGATCGCCATGCGGATGTTACTTCGCTGCATCTCACGTAGTAAGTCACTTACTAACTTGCTTTCCGGAACAAAGTAGACGTCTTTGCGCATCAGCGTCGCAACAGTTCGCGCGTGCGCCTCGGAGTCAGGAACTTGCAGCACATCCTGCGTGTGGAGAACCCCTTTTATATGATGAATGGACCCTTCATATACCGGGATACGCGAGAGCGGTCTGGCTTTGAGTAACTCGACAACCTTCTCGACCGTGTAATCGGATGGGATCGCGACCATCTCCGGCCGGGGCTTCATCGCTTCGCGAACCGTCTTGCCGCTGAACTCGACCACCGATTGAATCAGTTCGCGGTCGCCTTCCTGGATAATGCCTTCCTCCTGTCCCGCTTCAATCAGCGCGTCCACCGCTTCGGAGGAAGTTTCCGGTTGCGCGTCGGCGTGCTCGCGAGTGAGAGCAGCGACAGACTGGCAGAATCCCAGGACAAGCGTGACCGGCAGAACGACGTAAATCAACAAGCGCAAAAGCGGCGTCCAGTGGCCGAGCCAGCGTCCGCGCGATCGCGAGAAAAACACAAAGGGCAGCAGGCGGTTAAAAACAATGATGATGAGGATGAGGCTGAGCGTGGCTTCGAGGACCTCGTGGACGCTCCATGCGCGATCGCGAAAAACGGTGAAGCCGACGATCATGGCGATGGCTGCGGTGACGAGTTGCGTCAGAATGGCCATGGATACTGAGGCGCGGGTGCGCGTCACTCCGAGACGCGGCTCGACGATCTGCTCGAAAGCGTCAATGTTGTCCTGAAAATCGCGGGAGAGGAATTTCCCGATCTCCTGGTAAAGACGGTCGACATAGGAAACCAGCGTCAGTAGGCCGAAGAGAAGCGCGAGAGTGAGGCTGACGCCGATCATGGTTATGGCCGGCGCTTTCTCGCGGTGCCCGCGGGCGTCTTGCCATCGGTCGGCGTTCGTTCAATCAGGCCGAGCGGAAGGTGGAGTTGTGTGCGCAACTGTTTTTCGCGCCTCGCCATCTGTCCATTGTCGCACTCGTGATCGTAGCCGCGCAGGTGGAGCAGGCCGTGCAGCACGAGGATTTTAACTTCTTCGGCGGGCGAGTGGCCCAGGGTGCGGGCATTGTTGGATGCGATTTCGGCTGAGATAGCAATCTCGCCAGCGCCTTTGCTGGCAGCCATAGGTTCGACGGGAAACGACAACACGTCGGTCGGTTTGTCTTTTCCGCGAAAACGGCGATTTAAGAATTTCATCTCGGCGCTGGTTGTCAGCAGAACACTGACCGCGCCTTTAAGTCTGACGCAGCGCCGGGCGCGAGTCAGGAAGCGGTCGAGTGCGAGCTCGGTGAGGTCGGGAACGCGCTTTCTAAAAATGACCACGCTCGCACCATGGCATCATGCCGGGAGAAGCGCGAGAACGATGCATTGCAGCGGGGTCGCATGCATAGGTCCTGCGCTTCGCTCAGGATGACAATCTAGATTCATATGGGTTAATGATTCATACTGGCTAGTTGCGCAGATGCGGCTCTTCGGACGCCGGAAGCGGCGCTGGCTGCGGAGCAATCACCTTCGGCTCGAGCAGCGATAGCTGCTGCTCCGCGATGCGAGCTTTGTGCTCGTCATAGGCGCGAATGATGCGCTGCACCAGATGATGGCGGACTACGTCGCTCTCGTCGAAGTGCACAAACGCCAAGCCGTTTACGCCGTGCAGAATGTCGACGGCTTCAATCAGCCCGCTGCGGCGTGCGCTCGGCAAGTCGATCTGGGTGACGTCGCCGGTGATCACCGCCTTGGAATTAAATCCCAGCCGCGTGACAAACATCTTCATCTGCTCTGAGGTTGTATTCTGCGCTTCGTCGAGAATGACGAAAGAATCGTTCAGCGTGCGCCCGCGCATGAACGCGATCGGCGCAATCTCAATGATATTTTTCTCCAGATAGCGCTCGACGCGTTCGGGATCGAGCATGTCAAAGAGAGCGTCATACAGGGGGCGCAGATAGGGATCGATTTTTTCCTGCAAAGTGCCGGGCAGAAAACCCAGTCGCTCGCCCGCTTCGACCGCTGGACGCGCCAGAATGATACGGTTGACCTGTTTGTTAAGCAGCGCAGAAATCGCCATCGCCACGGCCAGATAAGTCTTGCCGGTGCCAGCCGGGCCGACGCCAAAAACCATGTCGTGAGTCTCGATGGCTTCCAGATAACGGCGCTGATTGGGGCTCTTCGGTTGCACCGTGCGCCGGCCAAATGAGCGCTGGCGTCCCGCTTCGGCCAATCCGCGGAGGGTCGCGTTCGGATCGCCTACGACCACCCGCAACATGCTGTTGAGGTCGCCGTCCACGAACTGGTGGCCAGCCTTTTGGAGGTGCTCGTAGTCGGCGAATAGTTGTTCGGCTCGCGCTACGTCGCGGGGCGCACCCTCAAGCTCAATGCGATTAGAGCGCAGGTCGATGTTGATGTTGAGGCCATCTTCGAGCACGTGGAGATTCTCGTCCCGCGTGCCAAACAGAGTTTCGATGTTCGGGCTCAGTTCAATGCTTTTTTTCATTCAGGATTGGGACGCCGCCTCCAGCAGCCGGACTGGGCTCACTCTTGGTTGCAGGGATGAGATGTGGATAAGGGGGAAGTGGTTGATTTTGCTTCGGGGAAAAACCGCGGCGTTTTTGGCGCGCCAATAACTGAATGGCGAACCGGAGCAAACCGGATTGCGCACCCCAATGACAGGGCCGTAACCAACCATTTGAAACCAGCCTAGCGCGGTCAGACCAGCGAGTCAATGGGAGGGCAGTGGATTTCAGTGGATTTCAGGCTAACCGACCCTCCAGGCTGAATCTTGCCCGCAGCCCAGGGCCGGCATTCAAGGTTAGGTATAATGGCCCACCGATGGCTCTGACCTCTGGCACCAAGCTTGGTCCTTATGAAATCGTTGCTCCGCTGGGCGCTGGCGGCATGGGAGAGGTCTACCGCGCGCGCGATATGCGTCTTGGACGCGACGTCGCTCTAAAGATTCTTCCCGAATCGTTTGCGCGTGACGCCGATCGGCTGCGGCGCTTCGAGCAGGAGGCGCGAGCGGTGGCCGCGCTCAATCATCCCAACATTCTTGCCGTGTTTGACATCGGCGAGCAGAATGGCTCGCCATTCATCGTCTCCGAATTGCTCGAGGGCGAGAGTCTGCGCGCGGCGCTCGATCGCGGCGTGATGCCGCAGCGCAAGACGATCGAATACGGAGTCCAGATCGCGCACGGACTGGCGACAGCACACGAGAAAGGGATCGTCCACCGCGATCTGAAACCCGAGAACATCTTCGTCACCAAAGACGGCCGTATCAAGATCCTCGATTTTGGCCTAGCGAAGCTGGCGCTGACGCTGGGCGCGGATTCGAACGAAGTTACGCTTACCACTCCGCACACCGCAATCGGCGTAGTGATGGGCACGGCGAGCTACATGGCGCCCGAGCAAGTGCGGGGCGAGACGGCCGATGCGCGCACAGATATTTTTGCGTTCGGCGCCGTGCTCTACGAGATGCTTTCTGGCGTGCGCGCATTTCGCCGCGATACGGCGGCCGAAACCATGACCGCTGTTATGAAGGACGACCCGGCGGAGTTGTCCGATCCGGGGCGCATGATTTCGCCGGCGCTGGAACGCATCGTGCGACGCTGCCTCGAAAAAAATCCCGAGCAGCGCTTCCAGTCGGCCCGCGATTTGTCTTTTGCGCTGAGCGCGCTTTCCGGAACCGAAGCGAGTGGCATGGCGCGAGCCCCAGCCGCTGCCGCAGCGCCTCGTCGACTGCCTGTGCTTCTATGGCTGTCGCTAGCGCTGGCGCTGATTGCCGTCGCCGGCTTGGCGTGGATGGTGGCCCGGCGGCCGACGCCGACCACGCGCATGCAATTCGCAATGGCCGTTCCGGACGAAATGAGCATCAGCCACATGGCGCTATCGCGCGACGGCACGATGCTGGTATTCGTGTCGCCGGAAGAGAGTTCAGCACTGCCCATGCTCTATTTGCAGCGCATCGGATCGTCCAGCGTAAGGCTGTTACCCGGCACGCAGGGCGCGAGTTATCCCTTCTGGTCACCTGACGGCGCCTACGTCGTGTTTTTTGCCAACGGCAAGTTGCAGAAGATGGCGATCTCCGGTGGAACCCCGCAAGTGCTGGCGACAGCTCTGGCCGGGCGCGGTGGCACTTGGGGAAGCAAGGGCGTGATCATCTTTGCGGCGGACGCCTCCAGTCCGCTCTATCGCATTAATGCCGATGGGACGGGGATGGCTCCGGTCACGCAGGGCATCAGGACCAAGGAAGATCAGTCGCATCGCTGGCCTATGTTTCTCGCGGACGGCGATCATTTTTTATTTTGGGCGGGCAACTTTACGAACGCGAAGAACGACCGCTTGAGCGGCATCTATGAAACCTCTCTAGACGGCAAGGAAAGAAAGCTTGTGGTCCTGTGCCATTCGAGTTTTGGCTTCGATGCGCACAATCTGTACTTTGCGGATGAGCAAAGGCAGTTAGTGAGCATGGTATTTGATGCTGCTGCCGGAGCGGTTTCGGGTAGCACGTCAGTGATTGCGAATGCGGTCGGGTTCCAACCCTCGACGTATTGGGCGGCTTTCGCGATCGCCCAGAATGGGACAGTGATCTACAACACAGAGGTGGGAGCGGCGCAGTCCGCACTTACCTGGATCGACCGCTCCGGCAAAGTACTGGGCCGGATCAGCGAGCCAGCCGTCATGTATAACCCGACCCTTTCGCCCGATGGCACTCGTGTCGCGCTCGATATCAGCGACGAGAAGGCGAATAACGTGGACATCTGGATTGAGAGCACAACCGGGGCCGGCAACTCGCGCTTCACCTTCGATCCATCGGAAGAAGTGGTGGGGGTATGGTCGAGGGACGGGAAGTCGTTGGCTTATCGCAATGCCGCGGCTGCTGGCCCGGGTGTGATGTTAAAGGCGGCGACCGGCCTGGAGCCTGAAAAGCGGAGATACACTCTGCCCGCCACTTCCATGGATGACATTATTCCCACTTCGTGGTCTTCGGACGACCAGCAGATTCTCTTAACCCGGCAAGTTACGTCGGGCGAGCATCTGGAACTACTGCCGGTCGCGGGAGGGGAGCCAACCCGCTTCTTAACCAGCAAGGGCAGTGAGGCGAACGGACAGATTTCTCCCGATGGAAAATGGGTGGCCTATGCTTCGGATGAGTCTGGCGTGTGGGAAATTTACGTTACGTCATTTCCGGGGGCGACGGGAAAGTGGCAGGTGTCGCGCGGCGGAGGAACCGAGCCGCGCTGGCGCGGGGACGGCAACGAGATCTACTACATTGGATCGAGCGGCATGTTGACGGCGGTGCCGGTGAATGCCCAGAGTGCTTTTGCCACGGGTACGCCCGTTCCGCTGTTTCAGATTCAGGGGCGCGCTCCGATCTCGAGCACCGATGTTTTTACCTATGACGTGGCGAAGGACGGCAAGCGCTTCCTGGTCAACCGCTATGTGAAGCCGGAACACGTTGAGCCGTTGAGCATTTTGCTGAATGTGGCGGCAAATTAACCGGGGTGGTACGAGGCCCCCGGCTCAAAATCGAGCCGCATCAGTACCCGAACGGTCATTACCTGACGGTCGGGGCGAAGAGCGTCGGATACGGCATTCGGTTCGAAACGGAGGGTGGAAAGATTGAAACCTTTTACGCGGGCGTTTTTAAAGGGATTCAGTAGGTGGAAGGCTGCCCGTAGAAGCCCCGGGAATCGCCCCCGCTGATTTTTGGCGCTTACGCCTTCCGACGCCCCATAACAAGACAATCTTCGGGGCTCAGCCTCCTGACGTTTTTGCGCCCTTCCCTTCCGGAACGCTGGCCCAAACCGCCCGATCTTTGGCCCAAGCTCGCAACGCAGCAATCTCCTCCGACCGCGTAATCGACAGCGGCACCGTTGATGACAGCGCAGTGAGTAGTTCGTCGTTACTCAACTCCTGCTTGCGAGCAAACGCCGCATAGAGCGCGGTCTGCACAGCCGATTCAATTTCCGCTCCCGAAAAACCCTTGGCCGCTTCCGCTATCAGATCCAGATCGTAGTCGGCGGGCTGGCGTTTCCTCTTCGTCAGTTGGATCGCGAAAATTTGCTTTCGCTCAAGCACGCTAGGCAAGTCAACAAAGAAGAGTTCGTCGAAGCGTCCTTTGCGAATCAACTCTGGCGGCAGCACGGTTACGTTGTTGCAGGTGGCGGCTACGAAGACGGCGGGCTTGCGCTCCTGCATCCAGGAAAGAAAGGACGCCAGCAAGCGCGACGAAACCCCTGCGTCAGCGGAGGCGGAGTCGGGGCCGCTTCCAGCAAATACTTTTTCCAGTTCGTCGATCCACAACACACACGGGGCCAGGCCCTCGGCTACGCGAAACACTTTCTGGATGCGTTTTTCCGTCTCGCCTATAAATTTGTCATAGACGGCGGCAGTGTCGAACTTCAGCAGCGGCAACTTCCATTCTCCGGCCACAGCCCGGGCGCAGAGGCTTTTGCCGCACCCCTGCGTGCCCAAAATAATCACGCCCTTCGGCGGATCAAGGCCGAATTCCTGGGCGCCTTCGTGCCACGCGCCCCGCCGTTGCTCCAGCCAGCGCTTCAGATTGTCGAGCCCGCCGACGCTCGACATGGTGTCGGTTGCGTCGACAAATTCCAACATCTCGGAGCGCTTCAGCAGGGCTTTCTTGGCTTCGAGCACATCGGTGATGCAATCGGACGAAAGCGCGAGCCGGCCGACTACCGCTTGTGAGATAGCTCGCTCCGCGGCTTCTTCAGTCAAGCCGCGGAGATTCGCGGCCATGGCATCAACGCCGCTCGCATCGAGCTGAAGTTTCAAAGTGTGAGTGCCAGCCATGCGGGTATAGGTTTCGCGGATGATCTCGCGCAACCGCTCGCCATCAGGCAGCGGCAGATCGAGAAACTCGACCAGGCTGGCCAACTCGGCCGGCATTTCGATGGCGGGCGCAGTCAGGATCAGAGTCCGACGGTTAGCGGAAAACTTCTGCCCCACGTCGCGCAACCGTCGCACCACAACCGGACTATCCATGTGGCGATGGAAATCCTTGAGCACATAGACAGCCTCGAGCGTCATACTCTCGAGGTTCGCGAGCGCCTGCACCGGGTCAAGCGTGTTGTACATTGAAGTGCGCGAACCAGATGCGTTTCCTGGGACGGCCTGCGAGACGGCCACAGCACCGTCGGAGCGGACAAGGCCGTCGGCGATGGTCCACTCAAAGAGCGCTAAATTCAGGTCCGAGCACGCCCCGCGCACCAACGCGAGAGCGCGCATCTCCTCGACCGTCTCCATAACGACGATGGGAGTGGAGGAGTTGATGAGGATTTTCAGCCGGTCCATCGAATTCCGAACCGGATTTCGGGCCGGATCCGGAGCCGGAGTCTTGGCCGAGCTTTGCGCGCTGCCGACTGAATTCATATTCATTTGACCGGGTGCGACTGGCTCCCGTAGAATACAGCTTCGGTTCCCACCGGAATATCCTCCTGGTGCAATCCAGGACAACGAAGGTAATCAAGCCCCATGGCGAATCATTTTTCGGCGCTGAAGCGCGCCCGTCAGACCACGAAGCGAACTGCCCGCAATCGGGCCAATTCATCGCAACTGCGCACGGCTCTGCGAAGCTTGCGCGAGAGCCTGGAGAAGGGCGACAAGGCCGCTGCGGGCGAGACCTACCGCGCCACCGTCTCGGCGCTTGATAAGGCCATTCAAAAGGGTGTGTTGCACGAGAATACGGCCTCGCGCTATAAGTCCCGGCTGTCCGCGCGACTGAATGCGCTGAAATAGGCGGGGCAGCCCGTGGCGCCAGGGCACGTACCGGGATGGTAATCCGATACGGGAAATTCCGCTAGAAATTGTGCTTGACCTTCCCTTGCGGTTTGTTATACTTAGGCGTTCTCAGGACATTAGTGCCGTTTCCGCTGGTCCCGACGGACCTCCGCCCGCGTTGAGGCAACTCCTTAAGAATTGAGCAACTTTCGGACGGGTCGGGGCATCTATTTGGGTAATTCTGGCAAATCCCATTGAGTTTGATTCCTTTGAATCTAGCCCGAATTGCAGCTTCGCTCATCGTACAAGACCATCAGCCTGGGGCGGACGATGGGGTTACAGCCTAAATTATTCCTTTTGAAGGAGAAAGACCGAACATGCGTTCTGATCGCGTATTTGACGCACTCCATACTTTGCGGAACCGGTATATGCTCTGCCAGCTTGCCTCGAAGGCAACCCGGAAATTTCATAAGCCGAACACCCGTATACAGGAAACCATGAATGATGTTTTTGACAAGATCGCCGATGCGGAACGTCATGACATTCTGAGCGAACCAGAGAACTTTGCCGAAGCACAACGGCGAGCTGCTTAAGCGGCTCCGCCGTGTGCCCGCACGGCGGCAAAGCAATCCATCCCCCGAAGAGGAACGACAATCCCTCCCGAAGAAAATCCACGCAGGTAACTTATGACCATTGCCGAACTGAAAGAAAAGAACATAACCGAGCTGACCAAGATCGCCCGATCCTTGGAGCTGCCCGGCGCCAGCGGACTCCGCAAACAAGATCTCATCTTCAAGATCCTGCAGGCGCAAAGTGAAAAAGAAGGACACATTTTCGCCGAAGGTGTGTTGGAGATCCTCCCTGACGGCTACGGCTTTTTGCGCTCGCCCGATTACAACTATCTGCCCGGCCCGGACGACATCTACGTGTCGCCATCGCAAATCCGCAAGTTTGATTTAAAGACCGGCGACACTATCAGCGGCCAGGTGCGCCCGCCCCATGAGGGCGAGAAATATTTTGCGCTGGTCAAGATCGAGGCGGTGAACTTCGAGTCGCCCGACGAAGCCCGCAACAAGATTCTCTTCGACAACCTGACACCGCTCTATCCGCAGGAGCGTCTGAAGCTCGAAACCGTGAAAGAAAATATCAGCGCCCGCGTCATGGACCTGCTGACCCCGCTAGGCAAAGGCCAGCGCGGCCTGATCGTTTCTCCCCCGCGCGCCGGCAAGACCATGCTGCTGCAAAACGTAGCGAACTCGATCACCGCGAATCATCCCGAAGTCGTGCTCATGGTGCTCCTGATCGATGAGCGCCCGGAAGAAGTCACCGACATGCAGCGCTCGGTCAAGGGCGAAGTCATCTCCTCGACCTTCGACGAGCCCGCCGCCCGCCACGTTCAAGTCGCGGAGATGGTGATCGAAAAAGCGAAGAGACTAGTCGAGCACAAACGCGACGTAGTCATCCTGCTGGATTCCATCACGCGCTTGGCGCGCGCCTACAACACCATCGTTCCACCCTCGGGCAAAGTGCTCTCCGGAGGCGTCGATTCAAATGCCTTACAGCGCCCAAAGCGTTTCTTTGGATCAGCCCGCAACATCGAAGAAGGCGGCTCGCTGACCATCATAGCGACGGCACTCATCGACACCGGCTCGCGCATGGACGACGTGATCTTTGAAGAATTCAAAGGCACCGGCAACTCGGAAATTATTCTCGACCGCAAACTGGTCGACAAGAGAACGTTTCCGGCTATCGATATCCAGCGTTCGGGCACGCGCAAAGAAGAGCTGCTGATTCCAAAAGAAGACTTGCAGCGGATTTGGGTGCTCCGCAAGGTGCTGAACCCGCTGTCGCCGGTTGAGGCCATGGAGTTGCTCATTGAGCGGCTGGCCAAGGCGGGGACTAACAGCGAGTTCCTGGCCAAGATGAGCCAGTTGTAGTGTGTAGGGCGGGCGCCCTCGCCCGCCCCAAACCCACCCGTCGTTCCGAACTCTGCCGCTAGGGCTGGTAGATCTGCACGTAATTGAAGATATTCCCCTGAAACGGATTACCATTGTTCGATCCGCCAAAACAGTAGAGGCGCCCCTTAACTTCGGCAGATCCCAGATTTGTGGCTGCATCCGGCATCGAGGCTAGGTCAGTCGTCCAGGCGTTTGTCTTCAGGCTGTACGCCTGCAGGGTGCTCAGAGGATCGCCGTTCCCCCCGGTCCCGAGGCCACCGGCGACATAGAGTAGGCCGGTAAACCCGCCGAAGCAAGGGCCTTGGCTAGCCGTCGTCATCGGAGCCAGCTCCTTCCACTTGTTTGTTTTGGCGCTATAGCCTTCGTTATCGCTAGTTACTCCCTCGTTCGACAGGCCGCCAGCAGCGACGATCGTCGACTCCAGCAGAGCCACGGCTGACAGCCTCTTAGCCTCGATGAGAGAAGCTTCCTGCACCCACGAATCAGTCGCCGGGTTGTAAGCCCACACGGCACCCAGACTTTCGCCGTTGCTATACCCGCCAATGACGTAAATGATGTCCTTTTCCACGGCCGCATAGATATTGCCGCCCAAACGATGGCATCATTTGCTTCTCGGACCACTGATTGGTCTTGGGGTTGTACGCTTCTACGACGTTCGTTCCCCCGTTGGCGACTCCACCTCCCATGGCAGACAGAATGCCCTTGACCACAGCGGAGGCGCCGAGCCAGCGAGGCGTAGGCATTGGCGCCCCGTCTGGAAGCCATTTGTTGGTGGTGGTGTCGTATATCTCGTTGACGGAAAGTACATTGCTATTGTTCTCTCCGCCGACTACATATATCTTGCTGCCGATCGCACCGGTGAAAGCTCCCATGCGGGGAGTTGGCATGGGAGCCCCTAGACTCCAAGTATTATGCTGGACCAGAGCCGAGCCATCGTCGATGGAGTTTTGGGCTGGCATGGGGGTGATTGCAGATGCGAGGGCCAGCGCCGCGGAGCCAACCAACATGGTTATCTTGGCAGGTCTTTTGATTAACTGTATCGAAAATCGCATACACTTCTCCTTGCTGTCGGCACCCGCCCCTCGCACAAAACGCAAGAGGCGGGACACCGTTTTCTGGTCCACCTACTGCCCGTACACGGCAAAAGCGACGTTGAGATTGGTGGTGTAGCTCTGCCAAGCAGGGTTCCCGAATTGATTTGTGTAACCGGCGTTCAAGAAAGAGTCCACCTGGTCGTTGTCCGCCTGGTTCCAAGCCGTCCAGACATCGGAGTCGGCGTCCGTGCTCGCCACAATCCAATATTGCTGCCCCGCTGTGAGCGCGATTCCGGAGACCTTCTTGCTCTGCACGCTGCAGCAAGTTCCGGCCTGGCCGAGGTCATAGAGGTTCCACTGTTCCAGCACGGCGCCTGGTATGCCTCCGTTGTCCGCGTTGAGGCTGAGAATTATGCTTCCACGTCCGCCGAGATAGCCGATCGAGACCGTAACCTTGGCGGCAGTCGCATTGCTGCTGGGAGTGAATGCGGCCGCATGCCACCATTCGACAAAGAAAGGGGAATTGGGACCCGATACGGTGGAACCTTGACAGCACCAGTAGAGACCGTTGGGGTAGTCGGTGGCGAGATTGCTGAAGATGACCGTCAATCCGGCATTATCGTCAACGTAAGCTGTGCGGGCGCCTGACGCGGTTGGGATCATCGTCGTCTTCTTGTCTTTGCTGGTGACTGCGCCGGTCACTCCCTTCTGCTTTTGGGCCGAAAGGGCAGTTGCGGCGATGGTCAATATGGACTCGCTCGGCCTGTCACCAACCAAGGTGTGGGAGAGTCATTCGGACAA
>Ga0209008_1000068_pt1 | contig 52314 bp, 37 predicted proteins | sample JacPin_JW_Ref_O3_FD_187963 | JGI IMG/M metagenome (GOLD analysis project Ga0209008, IMG submission 187963) | Forest soil microbial communities from Algoma, Ontario, Canada - Jack Pine, Ontario site 1_JW_Ref_O3 (SPAdes) (version 2) | ecosystem: Environmental > Terrestrial > Soil > Boreal... | reverse complement strand
CCACATAGGAAACCAGAGCCGCCATGTCGGCAGCGCTCACGCTCAGCGGGGCCATACCGGCGGCTTTCATCTGTGCGGTGGGCGTTTTCAGAACGGCCGTCAATTGAGCCGGGGGATACTGGCTGGATGTATGAGTCAGTGCCGGCCCAGAAGCGCCGACACCGGCCTCTCCGTGGCATCCGCTACATCCATGAGAATCAAAAACGCCTTTCCCCTTGGCGGCGGTCGCTGCGCCGGCCGAATTTTCCGCGGCTGCGTTCGATGTACTGGATGTCGCAGGCGAGGACGAGGAGGCAGCCGGAGGCGTCCCCGCAGATGCGGACGTCGGCGGTCCGGCTTCCGCACCTGGCCGCGCTTTAGCTCGCGCGGGCGAGGCCGACCCAGCTGCCGGAACTGCCGCTGCAGTGGCGCCCGACGAGCCCCCGAGACTGCTCACATAGGAAACCAGAGCCCCCATGTCGGCAGCGTTCAGGCTGAGCGGGACCATGCCGGCGGCTTTCATCTGCGCGGTGGGCGTTTTCAGAACGGCTGTCAATTGAGCCGGTGGATACTGGCTGGAAGTATGAGTCAGCGCCGGGCCAGAAGCGCCGCCTCCGGCTTCTCCGTGGCATCCACCACAACCTTGAGAATCATAGATACCCTTCCCGTTGGCGGCGGTCGCTCCGCTGGCCGAATTTCGAGAGGAGGGCTTCGATGGTCCGGATGTCGCAGCCGGTCCCGCTTCGGCCGGGGCCGCTGCGGCGGCGACCGGTGTTGGCGCCATACCCTCGGTCCACATTTGCAGGTGGGCTACTTGGGCCGCGTTGTGGATTGTCGAGTGGCAGCCGCTCGAAATGCACGATATCTGGTTCGTTTCAAGGGCCTCCAGAGGCCCCATACGGTTGAGGTTTGCTTCAAAGTCGCGGGTGCCCGCATGGCAATGCAGGCACTGCAAATTGCTGTAGGTGCCGTCTAAATGGATCGTCTCGGGTGGCGTACTCACGTACTCCATGTAAACGTACCTTAGGCCCTTGAGCTTGTCCTTCAAGGGACCATACATGGTGTAGTCAGTGTGGCAGGTATAGCAGGCCTCATTCGGCGGAACGAGGTGGTTCTGAAAATGTTGCGCCGGAATGTAATTCTGATTCAGCACATACAGACTCTGTCCGTGACTTTCCATGCTGTGGCACGAAATGCAGTATGCCGTCTGCTGGGAACGCCGCATGTGAAAGGACATGCCCGCGCCGATGCAAAGTGCCGGAAGAACACACAGGCCGATAAAGGCGAGGATCTTGCCCGTGGCTCCCGCAGTGATCGAGGGCCGCACGAGAAATACCCCTGCAAGCACGATCGTCAGTACAACCAATGTGATGAGGACCCCGGTCAGTCCAAGCACAGTTTCTCCTTGGCAGGCCCTCGTCGAATCAGCATTTTGATCTCGTCCTTCGTTGCGATCTCGGTCAGCTCCTCATCCGGTTGTACTCGCACTTCGTGCGACGCGAAATCGGTCGCCCCGAATTTTGCGACCACGGACCCGCAATCATGAAAGAAGTTCACAATTAATTCCTGACCAACTTAACTCGCGACCGGTCCAACACAAGATTTGAAGCTAGCTGTCCGTCCTGGCGTTTAATCTGCCGTTCTCCGCGGACGGGGAAACAGCGAAGACCAGCGAGATTAGATAAACCACGATTCCTAGTCCGATCAGGACTACGCCGACGAAAACAAAAAGCAAGAACGAGAGCGGATGAAACCAGAGGAGGCTCACGATTTCCGCGAGCAGGCCCAAAATAATCAAGCCGCTGGAAACTTGCAAAAAGCGTCGAATTCCGATGGCACGGAGTTTCATTAACGTGGCCGCCGCATTTTCAGACACTTACTTCGGATGCGCTGCGAATCGTGTCGTCGCAACCGTTCGATATGCGCGACGGCTGATTCCTAACACGCAGTTATTTTTGCGAGGAACGGGGTCAAATACTGTTCCAAAATGCACACTCTTGCCGGACGGGGGGTTACAGGTGGTTTGTTACCGCTAGGAAGGCGGGGATACAGCACCTCCCTAATAACCTTCAAACATTAGAGTTTCAAGAGCCATCCGTCGCACCTGCCACATCTCGCGTTCCTTGTCATTCACGTGCAGCCTGCACTCGCCCGCTTCATTAAATGTCACGGTGACCTCAAACATCGGATCGCCTTTGTCATCCCGCACCACAATCGTGTGCTCGGCGAGGTGGAATAAGACGGACCTTTGCGCCTCCTTGGCCTTTAGAAGAACCATGAAGTCGGCGCCTTTTTCCTCGACCGAGAACTCATAGGGGGAATTATTGGGGCGAAGGGCGTTGCGAGCCTTGACGTCCTCTTCCACTTGCACTCTGAGTTCCTTGAAGATTTTCGGCAGAGAGCACGCGGAACGCTGCGTTACCCAGTCGAACTTAGGCGCTTCCTTGACCACTTTCTCATCCACAGCTACACCTCCCGAATGTCGCCGGTTCTCAAAAAACGCTGAATGGCATACCGTCAATCCCCAGGACTGGGGGCAAGTCCGGTGCGGTGGTCAACGGCGTTGCTTCTGTTTCCCTGCATCCGCAGCCGCAAGCGGTCGAACGCCAGGTATACGACCGGCGTTGTATAGAGCGTAAGCAACTGACTCATGATCAGGCCACCCACGATCGCAATCCCCAGAGGCCGGCGCAGCTCGTATCCCGTGCCCGTTCCCAGTGCTAACGGCAAAGCGCCCAGTATGGCAGCCATCGTCGTCATCAGAATCGGGCGAAAACGTAACATGCAGGCCTCGTAAATGGCCTCGGAGGGGCGCTTTCCCTCTCGGCGCTGCACTTCGAGCGCGAAATCGATCATCATGATGGCGTTCTTCTTTACGATTCCAATCAGCAGCACAATTCCAATGATGGAGATAATGTTCAGATCCTGTTTGAACAGCATCAATGCGAGCATGGCTCCGACGCTCGCGGACGGCAGCGTCGAGATAATCGTAAGCGGATGGACCAGACTTTCGTACAAGATGCCGAGAACGATGTAGACCGCCAGCAGCGCCGTCACAATCAGCAGCGGCTCGGTGCTTAGAGACTGCTGATAGGCCAGAAGCGTGCCGGCAAAAAACCCTTGGATGGTGGACGGTACGCCGAGCCGCTTCTGCATTTGGGTAATGCTCAGTGTGGCCGCGCTCAAGGATACATTCGATGCGAGGTTAAAGGACACGGTGACCGACGGGAACAGACCCGTGTGGTTGATCGCGAGTGGCGTGGTGTTGGCTTGGCTCGTGGCTACCGCAAGCAGCGGAATCTGGCCCCCGCTGGGTGTTGGAAGGTAGATATTTTTCAGCCCATCCGGGCTCTGCCAATACTGAGGAGCAAGCTCGAGCACGACGTAGTACTGATTGAGCGGCGTGTAAATGATGGACGCTTCCGATTGGCCGAATGCGCTATATAACTCCGAGTCGAGCGATTGTACCGTGAGGCCCAGCTTTGCGGCGGTGACGCGATCGTAGGTCATGACCTCATCGAGGCCGCCATTCTGCTGGTCCGAGCTCAAGTCCTGCAGGCCCGGCAGGCGCTTCATCTGGCTCAGTAAAACCGGTCCCCACTTTGTAAGATCCTGCATATTGTCGGACTGGATCGTGTACTGGTACATGGCATTACTGGAGCGGCCGCCGATACGCAGATCCTGGACGGACTGCAGAAAGGCAGAAGCCACCGGGAGACGGGTCAATTGGGGACGCAGGCGGTCAATGATCTGAGTGGCGTTTGCCTTGCGCGCCGTCTGTGGCTTGAGCGCGACGTACAGGCTGCCGGTATTGGTCGCCCCGTTGCCGCCGGTGAACGCAATTACGTTGTCGACGGCAGGGTCCTTCTTGATCACACTGCCGATCTGCTGAATAGAGTTGTTCATCGCCGGAAAGGATGAATCCTGCGGTCCCTGGACTGAGCCGCTGAGCGCCCCGGTATCCTCGGTCGGGAAAAAGCCCTTGGGTATCTTGTCGATGAGCAGCACATTGAGAGCGATCGTAAGTAAAAGTACGATCAGAGTCGGAGTCGGATTGCTGAGCACCCAGTGCAGGGTGCGTCCATACAACGACAGCACCCAGTCAAAGAACCGTTCGCTCGTCATATACATCCGGCCATGTTCCTCGGCACGCTCGTCCTTCAGCAGGTAGGCACACATCATCGGCGTGGTGGTCAGCGAGATGATCATGGACACGACAATGGCCGTTGATAGCGTGACGGCAAATTCGCGGAACAGGCGTCCAACGATTCCGCCCATCAACAAGAGAGGGATGAATACGGCGATGAGTGAAACGCTGATGGTAAATACCGTGAAGCCGATTTCCTGGGCACCTTTGAGCGCTGCGGCAAACGGTGTCATGCCGGCTTCTAGATGGCGCGAGATGTTCTCCATCACCACGATCGCGTCATCGACCACAAATCCCGTTGAAATCGTAATCGCCATCAGCGAAAGGTTATCGAGGCTGTATCCGAACAGATACATCACGGCGAACGTACCGATGAGCGAGACCGGGACGGCGACGGCGGGAACCAAGGTGGCCCGGTCGTTGCGCAGGAAAACGAACACCACGATGATCACGAGGACGATCGAGATCAGAAGCGTCCTCTCGACGTCTTTGACGGAGGCGCGGATGGTTATAGTGCGATCGAGCACCACTGTCGTATCGATGCCCAACGGAATCGTGGCCTCGATGAACGGAAGTTGGCGTCGCACGGCATCGACGGTCGAAATGATGTTGGCGCCGGGTTGACGGAAAATAATGACCATCACCGCGCGTTTGCCGTTCAGATAGCCGGCGGCACGCACGTTCTGCACCGAGTCAGTTACGTTGGCGACATCGGACAAATGAATGGCGGCGCCGTGGCTATAGCCGACAACAAGAGGTTTGTAGTCGACCGCGTGCGAGATCTGGTCGTTGGCGATGATGTCTGCGGTCACAACGCCATCAGAGATTTGCCCTTTGGCAAGGTCCGCATTCTGCAGGCCGAGCACGGATTGTAATTTCCCGAGCGTAAGACCGTAGCTGGCTAGCTGTGTGGGATTGGCATCGACGCGCACGGCGAGTGCAGCACCCCCGCCGACCGTGACCTGCCCGACACCCTGTATCTGCGACAGCTTCTGCTCGACGACCGTGGAGGCCTGGTCGTAGAGCGTCTCGGGGCCGTATTTGTCGGATGTAAGCCCAAGGATCATGATCGGCGCATCGGCGGGGTTGACCTTCCGATAGGTCGGATTGGCCGGCAAGTTGGTCGGTAGGTAGGACCTGGCCGCATTGATTGCCGCCTCCACGTCCCGCGCAGCGCCATCGATGTCCCGGCTAAGATCAAATTGAATGGTGACGGAGGTCGTGCCAAGCGTGCTTGACGAGGTCATCTCCGTCACGCCCGCGATATGGCCGAGCTGCCGCTCAAGCGGGGTCGCGACGGAGGAAGCCATGATCTGGGCGCTGCCCCCCGGCAAGCTCGCGCTGACCGAAATCGTGGGGAAGTCGACTTCCGGAAGGGGCGATACCGGTAAGACCTCAAAGGCAACCGCTCCGGCAAGAAATATTCCCACCGTGATGAGAGTCGTAGCCACCGGCCGGCGAATGAACGGCGCAGAGATGATCATGCCGTCGCTTCCGGTTCCGGGTCGTTTCCGGTTTCAGGCCTCTTCGATTTGTGCCCAAACCGATGTCCCAGATTGTCAAAGAAGACATAGATGACGGGCGTGGTGTACAGCGTGAGCGCCTGGCTCAGCAGGAGCCCGCCAACCATGGCGATTCCCAGGGGCCTGCGTAACTCGGAACCGAATCCGGTTCCAAGAGCCAGCGGGAGCCCGGCCAGCAGGGCGGCCATGGTGGTCATCATGATGGGGCGGAACCTGAGCAGACAGGACTCGTAAATCGCGTCGGTTGCGTTCTTGCCGTGATTCCGTTCGGCGTCGAGCGCAAAGTCGACCATCATAATGCCGTTCTTTTTCACGATGCCGATCAGCAGGACCAGGCCGATGATCGCTACCACGCTTAAATCCTGGCGAAACAGAATCAATGCAAGGAACGCCCCAACGCCCGCCGACGGCAGGGTGGACAGAATCGTAATCGGGTGGACAAAACTCTCGTACAGAACACCGAGCACGATGTACACCGTGACGAGCGCGGCAAGAATCAGCAGAGGTTCATTGGCGAGCGAGGCCGTGAACGATGCCGCGGTGCCCTGAAAACCGGCCTGAAGACTCGGGGGCATGTGCATGTCCTTCTCGACCTTGTTGACGGCCTTGATGGCCGCGCCCAGCGCAGCATTGGGCGCGAGATCAAATGAAACGGTGATTGCCGGGAATTGACCCTCGTGCGTGATCACCAGAGGCTCGGTCGTGTTCGCGAAGCGCGCAAAAGCACTCAGCGGTACGGCGCTGCTCATGGTGGAACTGGTGGCGCCTGCGGAACTTACCCCGGTACTGGACGCCGAAGTCGCGGAAAGCGCGTTCGCGGGAGGTGCAAGCGTCGCAGCCGATGGGGTGTACAGCGCAGAGGTTGTCAAAGCGTTCGACCCCGCGGAAGACGATCCGGAGGACGCGAATGACGAGGTAGCGCCAGGAGCGGTCGTGCTGGCCGATGCATTGGACTGGATGTAGAGATGATTCAGCTTGGCAGGATCTTTCTGAAACTCAGGCTCGCTCTCCAGCACGACGTGGTACTGGTTCACCTGCGTGTACATCGTGTTGATCTGCCGTTGGCCGAAGGCGTCATACAGAGTGTCATCGATTGTCGACGGCTCGATTCCGAGTCGGGAAGCGGTCGCCCGGTCAATCGAAAGCGATACGGCAAGTCCGCCCGGCTGCTGATCCGTTGCGACTCCTTGCAGCTCCGGCAACTGCCTCAGCCGGTTGACGAAGCGGTTGGTCCAGTCCGTCAGTTCGCTCGCATTGGGGTCTTCGAGCGCGTACTGGTATTGCGTACGGCTTACCACATCGTCCACGGTGATGTCCTGCACCGGCTCCATAAAGAGCTGAATTCCCTCGACCTTCGTTAATCGGGAACTGAGCCTGGCGATCAGATTCGAGGCGCTGATCTTGCGGTCACCCAGGGGCTTCAGGTTGATCGACATTCGACCACTGTTCAGTGTTGTGTTCGTCCCGTCTGCACCGATAATCGACGAAAGACTCTCAACAGCCGGATCCTGCAGAATCGCTTTTGCTAGCTCCTGCTGCTTTGCGGCCATAGCTTGTGAGCCAATCGTCGGCGGGGCCTGGGAGATGGCCTGGATAACCCCGGTGTCCTGCACGGGGAAGAAGCCCTTGGGTATGACGATGTAAAGAAAAGCTGTAAGCAGCAGCGTAGCCACCGCGACGAGCAACGTAGTCGTCTGATATCCGAGGACGAACTTCAGCGTCCGCCCATAAAACGCAATCATGCTTTCGAAAACGCGTTCCGACGCTTGGTAGACCCGCCCCTGCTTCTCCTTATCCCTCTGGCGCAGGATTCGCGCACACATCATGGGTGTCAGCGTAAGCGAGATTACGGCTGAAAGGATGATCGTGACCGCGAGCGTCACAGCAAACTCGCGGAACAGGCGCCCCACCACGTCGCCCATGAATAACAGCGGAATCAGCACGGCGATCAGCGACACGGTCAGTGAAAGAATCGTGAAGCCGATTTGCTCTGCGCCCTTCAGCGCCGCTTCCATCGGCGGATCTCCCGCTTCGATGTAACGGGAGATGTTCTCAATCATTACGATGGCGTCGTCGACGACGAAGCCGGTCGAAACGGTCAGCGCCATCAGCGACAGGTTATCGAGGCTGTAACCGAGGGCGTACATCACTCCGAAAGTGCCGACCAGCGACAGCGGCACAGCCACGCTCGGAATAATGGTGGCGTACAGACTCCGCAGGAACAGAAAGATGACCAGTACCACAAGGCCGATGGTCAACATCAATTCAAATTCAACGTCGGAGACCGATGCCTTAATCGATGTTGTGAGGTCGGTCAGCGTACTCACCTGAATGCCGCCCGGTAAATTGGCGATAAGCTGTGGCATGAGTTGCTTGATGCTCTTGACGACGCTGATTGTGTTGGCCCCGGGCTGGCGTTGAACGTTCAGGATGATCGCCGGCGTCTGGTTCATCCACGCCGCCTGACTGTTGTTCTCGACACCATTCACGATGCGCGCAACGTCAGTTAGCATTACCGGCGCGCCGTTACGGTAGGCAACTACGACACTCTTGTAGTCGGTGTTCGTTACCAGCTGATCGTTTGCGTCGATCTGATAGTCCTGGCTGGGTCCGTCGAAGTTCCCTTTGGCGGCGTTCACACTGGCATCGGTCAGAGCCGTGCGCAGGTCTTCCAGATTTATTCCATACGATGACAGGGAAGTGGGGTTGGCTTGAATGCGGACGGCGGGCTTCTGTCCTCCGCTGATGGTTACCAGACCTACCCCGTTGAGCTGTGAAATCTTTGGCGCAAGGCGCGTGTCCACGAGGTCTTCGACCTGCGACAGCGCCATGGAACTTGATGTCAAAGCCAGGGTGAGCACCGGGGCATCGGCTGGATTTGTTTTGCTGTAGATCGGCGGCGCCGGCAGAATCGAAGGCAGCAAGCTCTGGGATGCATTGATGGCAGACTGGACTTCTTCCTCGGCGATATCGATCGAAAGGCTGAGGTTAAACTGCAGCACGATAACCGAGGTGCCCCCTGAGCTCGTGGAGGTCATCTGGCTCAAACCCTGCAGTTCGCCGAACTGGCGCTCAAGCGGTGCCGTTACGGTTGTCGCCATCACCGTCGGGTTTGCGCCCGGATAGAACGTGAGCACCTGAATTGTCGGATAGTCGACTTCAGGTAACGCCGAGACGGGCAACTGCGAATACCCGACAAGACCGGAAAGAAGGATCGCAGCCATCAGCAAACACGTGGCTACCGGCCGCATTATGAACGGACGAGACGGACTCACGGAGCGCTGCTCCCGGACGCGGCCGCTGGGGGAGGGTTCGAAATGACGACCTTGGAGTTGTCCTGTAGCTTGTCAAAGCTGCTGTTTGCGACAACGTCTCCGGGATTGATGCCTGTCACTTGCGTTACGTTGGCGTTTGTCACTCCCAGATTCACACTGCGCATATGAGCGACATTGTTTTGAATCACATACACGTACGACGCCTGGCCATTCTGTTGAATGGTTGACGACGGAATCAGCGTCACTCCCTGCAGGGTGTTTACGAGCAGGCGGGTGTTTACAAACTGATTGGGGAACAGGGCATGATTGCTGTTGGGGAGCAGGGCCCGGCCTTTTACCGTCCCCGTGGTTGTGTCGATCTGGTTGTCGAGCGTCAACAGCGTCCCGCTTGCAATTTTCGTCTGTGCTGTGCGATCAAAGGCGTCGACGGCGAGCTTGGCTTTCTCGGCCAGGCGAGCTTGCACCTGGTCGACGTTGTCTTCCGGTATCGTGAAGACGATCGTGATGGGCTGCAACTGCGTGATGACTACCAGGGTTACGGTTCCGCTAGCCTGCACGACATTCCCCGGGTCGACCAGCCGTAAACCCACCTGACCGGAGATCGGAGCCGTGATGTGACAGAAATCCACCTGAACTTCATCGTATTGCACCGTTCCCTGGTCGTTTTTCACCACGCCCTCGTCCTGGAGGACGAGCTTGTCCTGGTCATCCAGAATTTGCTTGGCAATGGCGTTGTCTTTCCACGCGGCCTGATAACGTGCCAAGTCCATTCGTGCCTGGCCGAGCACATTTTCGTCGCGCTCGAGCGCCCCTTGCGCTTGCAAGAGCTGCGCGCGGTACGGACGCGAATCGATGTCAATCAGTGGATCGCCCTTCGCTACGATTTGTCCCTCGGTGAAGTGCACCGCAACAACCAGGCCGGTTACTTGGGCGGTGATCGAATCGGTATAAACAGGGGTAACTGTGCCGATGGAATCTAGATACACACCGATGCTGCCTTTTTGAGCCGTCGCACTCGTGATGGTGATCCCGGGAACATTCGCACGCGCCAAAGCTGCCGCTTTCTTTGCCTTCTCGTGGTGATACAGGATCAGCAAGAACACGAGCACGAGAATCAGGACCAGGGAAATGCCGATCGCGATCCACAAGAGCCTATGCCTGCCGAACGTCGAGACATGCGCCGGGAGTTGATGGTCAGGGGGGATAGCTGCGTGATGGTCTTTGTCAGCGGTCAATCGGATCCTCCGCGCCAGATCTCGTCGGTGGGGTTGTCAAAGTTGTTCTGTTCGCGAGGCGGCGGCAGCGAGGGAAGGGAATGAGCGGTAGTGTTGGACGCGAGCTGAAGCATGCCAGCATCGGACTGGGGCGTATTGCGGGGGACCGGATCAACTGGACGCGGCTCGCACGGTGCTGGCCAGATGGCATTGGAGTCTGAACAGTTTCTGTCGGGCATTCAACGCCTGAGCGGCGTGGAATTACAGTCCGACTGAAAGCCTCCCCCGGTGTTGCAATACTCACCCCGAGTCGCTAACCACGATCAAAACCGTCTAGAACTTCGGGTTGTGTACTCGCAACTTCGATTTCCCAGCTTTGAATACGACTGGGTCACCCAGGCAATATCCTAGCCAGCCCGAAAACCCGAAACTGTGCAAAATTGTACACTTTTCTGAATGTCCGGACACGCCTGGAGCGTCAGAAACGAGGTAGGCGACAGACAGGGAATTGGTGCGTCCGGGCGCTATGCCGCCCGGACACACGGAGAAGACAGACGAGTATCCGACCGCACTCGCGACGGTTAATCGCGTCGTTGCGTTCTGTTCTTAGTGCTTCGCGCCGGCCACGTGGCCGCGGCCATCTCGCACTTCATTACCTTTGAAGTTGGCAACCTTATCGACCGGCTTTGAGGCCTCGGGCTTGTCGCCAGGATGTGGCGCGGGTCCCTTGTAACCGTGTTCGGGATGATATCGGTTATTTACATGCCCTTGGAAGGTGTCAGGTCCATGAAACCATGGGCCAGCACCGATGAAAACACCGCCCGTGAACCATTCCGGGCCGTAATAGCCGTAAGGAGCACAGCCATAAGGAGCAGCGTCATAATAGCCGTATGGGCAGTCCGGGGCGACCCCAACATTAACGTCCACACTGACCTGGGCCTGCATCTTGGGAGCGGCGACCGTAAGGCAGATTCCGGCTACAGCAGTCAGTACAAGATATTTAAATCCGTTCATGGATTATCCTCCGTAGTTTGCTTGTATCCCCACCAAACGCCATCATTGTGGTCGCAGCGAAATTCGCAGTCTGTTCAAAAAAGAACACTCCAACCTGGGGTTTTAATCAGAGCGGCGGACTTTCTTAGCGCGGCTGGAAATTGCGATTGTGCCGCGAGTGATGGCCTGTATGTTGGCCCGGTATTGTGCGTCGCGACAATTCAAGCGCGTCGCGCGGGCTCCCTGAAAAATGGCAGGTCGCAAATACCCTTCACGTTATACTGTCCGATCTCCAATCGGCGGGGACGTATGGCTCTCAAGGCCGGCGACCATCTGGGCCCCTATGAAATTCTCTCCGCCTTAGGTGCAGGCGGCATGGGCGAGGTGTACCGCGCCCGAGATGCGAAGCTCGGGCGTGATGTCGCTCTGAAAGTCCTGCCGGAAGCGTTTGCACGCGACTCCGAGCGTGTGGCGCGGTTCCAGCGTGAAGCCAAAGTCCTCGCATCTCTCAATCACCCTAATATCGCCACGATCCACGGTTTCGAACAGGTGGGCGAAGTAAATTATCTGGTGATGGAGCTTATCGAAGGGCAGACGCTCGCAGAGCGCTTGAAATCCGACCCGCCGACTTGCAACGAGGCACTCGCAATCAGCTGCCAAGTTGCGGATGCACTGGAAACCGCCCACGACAAGGGTGTAATCCACCGGGATTTGAAACCGGCCAATGTGAAGGTGACGCCGGAAGGGAGAGTCAAAGTACTGGATTTCGGTTTGGCGAAAGCCTTGGCGGGTGATCAGGGACCGGACCTTTCCGATGCGCCGACGATGACAGCCATGGGCACCGAAGAAGGAAGGATTCTGGGCACACCCGCCTACATGAGCCCGGAGCAGGCGCGCGGCAAGCCGGTGGACAAGCGGACCGACATCTGGGCTTTTGGCTGTTTACTCTATGAGCTGCTGACGCAGCGGCGGGCGTTTCCTGGTGACACGTTGCCAGACACCGTAGCTGCTGTTTTGGAGAAAGATCCCGACTGGGAGGAACTGCCCCCGACCATTCCCGCGAGAATCCAGGATTTACTTCGGCGGTGCCTGCAAAAGGATCGGCAGCGCCGGCTCCGGGACCTCGGTGACGCTCGGATCGAGATCGAGGAAGAGCTCACAGCCCTGCGCGAGCCAGCAGGGTCGACTGTCCTGTCACCCAGAAGTGCTTCCAGCTCCCGGGTCGGCGCCGCAGTGGTTGCGCCGAAGCGTTACGCGTGGTTGCCATGGACTCTGGTGGCGTTGTTGGTGTTGGGAGTGGTTGCTTGGATTGTCGCGAGTCGCAACCGTCCGATGACATTCCAGAATCCGCTTTCGAATGCGCAGTTCACGCCACTTACCAACTTTGAAGGAGCGAAAACGGATCCTGCCATCTCCCCGGACGGGAAATTCGTGGCTTTTATCTCCGATCAGAGTGGCACGTTCGACGTCTGGCTCATTCAAGCCAATGGCAGCAGCCTGGCGAACCTTACCCACGGTCGGATCGAAGATGCGCGATCCCCCGTTCGCGCGATCGGATTCTCACCCGATGGATCGGAGGTATGGAGCGCCGGAACAGAAACCAGGAGACTCATGCTGTGGCCGCTGATCGGTGGAGCGCCGCACGACTTCTTGGATGAGCACGCTGCCGAGGTTGCCTGGTCGCCCGATAGCACCCGGCTCGTTTATCACACATGGGAACCGGGCGACCCCGTTTTTGTGGCGGATCACAATGGCACGAACCAGCGCCTGATCGTGCAAAATGAGCCCGGATTGCACAACCACTATCCAATTTGGTCCAAGGACGGAAGATGGATCTACTATGTGCACGGTCGGCCAAGCACGCATGAGATGGACCTTTGGCGAATTTCGGCGGATGGGGGAACACCGGAACAACTCTCACATCTCAACACCGATATCGCTTACCCGACTCCGATCGACGACCGGATAATTCTGTTCGTTGCCCACAACGAAGACGGGGCTGGCCCCTGGCTGTGGTCATTCGATGCCCAGACCCGAACTTCGCGCCGCGTGAGTTCCGGTGTTGAACAATACACCGCGCTCGCAGCTACAGCAGACGGTCGCCGTCTTGCCGCGAGCGTCGTGAATGCTGAGGTCAGCTTGTGGAGCGTTCCGATAGCCAGTCGCGTGGTCGAAGAACGGGACGTTAAGGCCTTCCCGTTACCGACGGTGCGCGCCCAAGCACCGCGGTTCGGAGGCGCAACGCTGTTTTACTTATCTTCGCGCGACGGAGCTGACGGCTTGTGGAGTTACCGCGATGGGCAGGCGCTCGAGATCTGGAAGGGTTCCGAAGGCGCGCTCCAGTCGCCTCCGGCCGTCTCGGCGGACGGCAGGACTGTGGCATTTGCGCTGAGGCGCGACGGGAAGCAGAAGATGCACGTAATGGCCGCGGATGGAACGGGACTTCACCCCCTTTCAAGCGACGTCGATGTTCGGGGAACGGCTTCCTGGTCTCCCGACGGCAAATGGATCGTCGCCTCCGGCAGCGATCGCGGTGGAGCAGGTTTATTCAAAATACCCGTCGACGGAGGCGCGCCGGTTCGGATAGCAACGGGACCGTTCTTGGATCCCGTGTGGTCTCCGCGCGGGGACCTGATCGTGTATTGCGGCACGCAGGTGTTCTCGCTGACACCGCTCCTGGCAGTGCACCCGGATGGTACGCCCGCGAAGCTGCCCGATATCAAGGTGCAGCGTGACGGTGAGCGTGTGCGGTTCGTGCATGATGGCACTGGCCTCGTTTACATGGTCGGGAATACGCTGGCTGAGCAGGATTTTTGGTTGCTCGACCTTGCCACGATGGGTTCGCGGCGTCTAACTCGGCTGACCAATTCCGCCGTGATGCGCACCTTTGATATCACTCCCGATGGCGACCGGCTTGTATTCGACCGGCTGCGCGAGAATTCGAACATCCTGCTGATCGACCTCGCGGCCGATCGAGCTCGGCCGCAGTAGGTTCGGCGGATGCTTATCAGGACCACGCCGGCACCGCGCTGAACTGGCTTGAACTCGGTCCGGCTGAGTCTTCCGGTCGCGGAGCCAGGCTCTCAATCTCGCCCGGTAATCCATAGACTTTGAAGTATTTTGAATTCCGGTTGAAGCCGCTTTCGCGCAATCGTCACGGTGGTCTCCCAAGTAATCGCGTCGCCGGTGCTGTCATCATTCCCTGGTTGACGCTCGCTCACGGGATGGTTCATCCATTGGAGGCGGCTCTGAACGGAGTGAATTCCCGAGTCGCTGTGACACCCCAGGCATCTCGTCAGAATCACACCCTGTCCCTCCGAAGCAGCCGGACCCACGAAAGCGTCCATCCCGTGTGTCATGAACGTGGCGTACTCTTTTTCGCTCGGATGAACCGCAACCAGACCGCCAACGATATTTCCGAACAGCTCAGGTCTTCTCATCCGAAACTCAAAGAAATCCTGATCATGGCTCGACGGACCGTTGATGTAGTTCATGTACGGGGACCCCGGAGTGATAGCGTGGTATACGCGCAATTGCACGCTCTCGGTCAACGCGGTCGGAGCCAGATTCCCTCGATCGTCGATGACGATCGCCTGCCGAACCAGAGCGACCTCGGTACCTACAGGGAACTGGGGAAGTGCCAGGTTCAAGAATTCCGGATCCGATCCGTTTCGTAGCAGTGGAAGATCGGCTCCAGAGCGCAGTTTGTGGACATAGTTCAACGTCGCGTCGCGTCCGCCGGGGAGGCGCATGAACGCGAGGAATCGCGAGCGGCCGGTAAAATGCACAATTGCTGTGGGATTCTCGGAATAGGCACTGAGACATACCCAGGGACCATCCGAGCGGAACAACTCAGGCGGAAGAAACGCTCGCTCGGGATTTTGCGGATCGTACTCGGTTGCGAACTGCCGCGCCGCAACAGCAGCCGCGTACGTGTCGGGGAGTCGACGCACCTGCTCGGACGTGATTGCGACGCGACGCATCACTTCGGCTAGCCGTGTTTCCAGCTCCCGTCGCTGTTCTGGCAGATCCTCTCCCGCAGCCGCCCAGTCGAAAACTGCCCACAGGTCACGCTGAAAGATTGCGCGCTTTAGAGGGTCTTGCACCGCCCGCTCAGCATGGCTGCGAAGAAATTCATCAAGACACGCAAGAACCCGATCGTGCGAATCACCGGTCAGCAAGTAATCGGTCCGCTGCCAGAGAAGCGGATCAAGAGTATCCGCCCCATATTCCGTGCCGTTGGCACTGTGCCGCGCAAACAGGCAACGATGCGTGCGGTTCCAGATATGATTTGGAACGGAATCGAAGATCGCAGCGGAGAGAGGAGACTGTGCGACGGCTGCCGGAGCATTGTACAGGGCGGCAGCCGAGACCATCGCGGCAATCAGTGTGAAACCCTGGGGGCGGAGGCGTCTGCTCATGGCAAATTCGTTCCTGGCGGATGCGTAAATTCTGCTATTTCGCATGCACGCGACCAAAACGAGTAGTTTTCACATTCGTCTTGCGCTCAAGCGCTGTTGATCGCTGCGGCGCTTCCAGGCACTCCCAACGGATCGTCTCGGGTTGCGCGGTGATCCTGACGGTACTGAAACCAGAGGAGAGACATGGAGATGTTGCTTAAAACACCGCTCACTCCTCGAGCACAACACCGCCTCCAAAAACGGGTCGCCCCCCCAGGGACGTGTGGAATCCGTAGAACGAGACCGCAGCGACGAGAAGGATTCCCGCCAGGCTGATGCCCGCATACCATGCAGAACCGTGAGTCGTTAGGGGAAACAGGGTCAGGATGTTGTGGACAACATAATTAGCCACCAGAACCAGCAAACCGAAACGGATCAGCAAGAACACCACCAGCATGCCAAAGAACAAGCCCAAAGCCCAGGCAGTGGGATCAAGCTGGTTCGCTGCCGCGGTCAGGACAGTCAGCAAGACAGCGCCTGCGACCGCTGCCGCCCACTCGCTTCGCAGGAAATTCCGGAGAAGGAACAGCAGAAACAGAAACACAAGCCAGAAGAAAGGCGCACCAATCAGCGTGCTCGCTGTGTCGGCAATGATTGTGCGCGCGCCCAAGAACTGCCACTGCGGACCCGTCATTGGCTGTGGCGGAGGATGGCCGAGCCAGGTCGGAATAAGCCACAATATGCTCCCAATCACCGTCGAGCAGGTTCCGGAAAAACAACCGATCAGTACGTCACGCCCAACGAGCGGATCCCGAAAGCCCCCCGCCAGCAAGCGGCTCCAGGAAACCAGCGTAGCGGGCCAGCGGCGGCGAACGTAAGGCTCCAGGGCAATGTAGAGAACCCACAGAAAACAGGACAAGAAAAGCCCCCAAGCCAAAGACGTCAGGAAGAGCGAGAGTTCGTGGAAGCTCGGAACGTGGTGCGTGCCGAATAACCACGCAACCGCCCAGGCCGCAAAAACGAAAGCAGCCAGGCGAGAAGCCCCACGGCGATCTCCCCGGCCAAGGCGCAGGTTCCGCCGGACGAGCAGCGCACCACCCACCAGCATCAAAGGAAGCAAAACCATCGCCATCGTCAGAGTGACCCGTTCGCCGAGGGTCTGCTGGTACGGCTGCATGCGCTCGGGCCGAGTCCACGGACCGATCAACTCGAAGTAGACCGGCTTACCCCGGTACGCCGCGGCCTCGATCCGTACCGGGATCTTGGCACGCTCGGGGAGCGATCCTGTCCACGCAGCGCGTGCGTCGCTGTAAACAGGAGGAGTCCAGGTCGGCCGTGTTGGCACCCACTGGGAGAGATCGAGCCCGTCCGCAGAAAAAAGCGGCGCCCAGTCAGGCGACGAGGCGGCGCCAGCTGTCTGCTCGACTTGCGGAGGAACTTCGACGAGCAGAGTCAGACGACCGAGCGGATTGAGCTCGACGAGCGTCATTCCGGAGACATCGAGTGGGGGATCGTCCATCCATACCGATCCCAATATGGGTGCCTCCAAAGAGAAGGAACGAGCACCGAGCGGTCGGGGGCTGCCGCGATACCAGAACACGATCGCCCCGGTCGCAAGGTTGTCCCAGCGTGTCTGCGATTTGTCATGTTCCCGGATATAGCGTAGGAACTCGGTCCCCTCGTAGAACCCAATCGCCGTATCGAGCGGCGGCTCGGAATAGCCGAGATTCTGTAGAATGTCCCGCGCGAGCGCGGCAAGCTCCTCCGGCGGTTTTTCAAGTGGCACGCGACGGTAGAGCATCGTTTGTGCGCCCAACAGAATCGCCGCGCCGACGGACACGATCGTTCCTACCAGCAGAATCCAGGCCACCAAGGGACGCAAGCCTTCCGATTCTCCCGAGGCAGCCACCATCTCGGGCGACGGCGTTTCACCTGCCGCAAGCGCCGCGGCGAGCGGGTCGCCCCCCGGAAGTGCGGCAGCAACCTGGAGCGCAGATGCGGGGCGCTTCCCGGGATCTTTTTCCAGGCAGCGCAGGATGACGCGCTCGACGATTGGATCGATGTCCTTCACCAGCACGGAGGGCATTGTCAGCAAGGAAAGTTCGTGCTGGCGACGCAAGTCGGCGAGTGTCGCCGCGTCGAACGCGCGTTTCCCGGTGAACACCTCGTAGATGACGAGCCCCAGCGCGTAGACGTCGCTCTGGACCGAGGGATCTTTGCCGGTCAGTTGTTCGGGAGCCATATAAGCAGGCGTGCCGGCGCCCGATTCTCCCTCGTCGAAACTTCCGGCTGCCCCGGCCAGCCCGAAATCGGTGATGCGCACCTTCCCGCGACCGTCAATCATTACGTTTGCGGGCTTGAGATCGCGGTGAATCACGCCGTGGTCGTGCGCGGCGGCGAGGCCTGCGCAAAGCTGGCGGGCGATTTCGGTGGCTTTGTCGGAAGGCAAGCGACCGATGCGCCGCAGCAGCGTGGCCAGGTCTTCGCCATCCACATATTCCATGGTGAGGAATGGCGCGCCATCGGCTTCGCCGATATCAAAGACCCGGCAGACGTTGGGGTGGGAGACCTGGCGAGCGATGCGAACTTCTCGGTGCAAGCGCGCCAGGGCCGCGTCGTCGTGGGCAATCGATTCCGGCAGAAATTTCAGCGCTACCGTCTGGCTCAGTTTGAGGTCTTCAGCTCGATACACTTCTCCCATGCCGCCGCGTCCAGCCATGGCTACGATGCGGTAGCGGTTTTCGAGCACGGTGCCAGGAATGAATCGCGCGCCATCGAACGTGCCTGAGGAAGACGAGATCCTGCCACTGGGAGAGGAAGCCCGCTTGTGCGGAGACGCTCCTGGCGGACGAGGAGGGAGGGCAATGGCGTCAGGATCGAGCGTCGCCGCGGCGCTGAAATCCACTACGATGCCGCAGGAAGGGCAAAAGCGCGCCGCGCCGGGCACCGCACTTCCGCAGGCAGGACAACTCATGATTAACGAGGGAGTATATCACTACCCGCTTCCCAGCTCCGACCCTGGCGATCGACCGCTCCCGGGAAACGGGCTATGGCAAACCAGGCTAGCCGCCACGCTGTGTTTTCCCTTACGCCGGGTACCGCAAGTCCGATATGTTTCGCGGCAGATGGAGCCATCCTTATCCTGGCTCCGATGACGATAGCGTGGAGAGGATGAGGCTGGTTGACGCGAGGAAGTTCGACTCAGTTGCTCTTTGCCTGAGCTGTACGCACGTCCGTGCCAACAAGTGGGTAGCCTAACTGTTCCCATCGAGTCAGGCCGCCCTTGAGCGCCTTCACCTTATCCTTGGCGTACCCCAATTCCTGCATCTCGAGCACCATGGGTGCGCTGTCCTCCTCGTGGGCGCAGTTGCAGTAGAAGACAATCAGCTTGTCGCCGGGTAGCGCGCTAAGCATGTCGTCCTGGGATCGAACATCGGCCGTCGGATCGTAGGCGACGTTGACGGCTCCCTTGATGTGCTCGGCAGCGTAGCTCTCGGAGTCATCGGTATCGACGAGCACTACATTTCCCTTATCCTTCGCCACGCGTTGGACTTCCTCGGCCGTGATTCGCGGAACCTGCGGAAAAGGAATGGCATCTTTCGAGGACTCAGAAGCGCTCTGGCCACCCTTTGCGGCTGAGGCTGCCTGCTGTGAGCGTTCCGAGAGCGTACCGGAGGAAACCGCCGAGGGCATGAAGACGAACGCACCCAAGACGACACCAATTCCCAAGAATTGGAGCTTCATATCTAACTCCTTGCACGGCTCAGGCACGGAGCCTGCGCCCCGTGCCTGCACCCGCAATCTTAAATCTAAGCCCAATCGTCGATCAATACGCCCCGGCGGATCCCGAAATCCGTGACGAACCACATGGTCTGGACTTTTCCACCAGCGACGACCACATGGATGGCTTTGGGGTTTGTAAACGGCTTGATCAGGGCGTCATCCGGCAATTTCCGCCAGCTGGCGTACGGCTCAAGCCCCTGCAGGGCAAACGGAACGGCGGTGCTTTGAATGACGCCGTTTCCCCAATAAGAGGCGTTGACCTTGGTGATGTCTTGCGAGAACCATTCGCTCAGCTGGGCCTTGGTGCTGAATCCGTGGGTGTCTTTGAGCAGGCCCGCGACGGTTGGATCCATCACGACGGTCGCGGCTGAGCCCGATGCGCAAAACGAACCCATGTAGTCCCGCATCAAGTAGTGGGTCGGGTAGATACTCTGGCTCGCTCCGACGCTTGCGATGCTGCTCCAGCCAGTTCCCACGCTGAGAACGTTGTCGGTCGGTTTGAATCCCATTTCTACGTGCAGTGGATCCCAGCCCTCCGGCAAAGCCTCCTCGTTTTCGCCAAAACACTGACTGTTGTACTGCATGGTGTTGCCCAGAGTTTCCCAGGCATTCACGTCGTTGCGGAGATCGCCCGCCGTCTTGGATATCAGAGCGAAGGCGCGGCCGACAACCGCGTTCGACCTGTTGTACGGACCGAGCGCATTCGTCCCGCAATTAAACTTGAGCTTATTCCGGATCGGGCCGCTGATCACGACCATGTTCGCCATCGAACTGGTCGAGTTGCCGAAGGGCGCTTGCGTTGCAAGAGCGAGGATCACCGGGAAGTGTTCGGGCGATGCTCCCGCCATCACGGCGTTGATCGCGACTTTTTCGACCGTGAGCGGCCGCGCGCCGCCGGTGATATTGATCGTCTTGATCACCTCGTCGGGCTTGTGGCTGGTGCCCTTGAGCATCTCCGTGACGCGCTTTTCGGTGGGAAGGATGATGGTGTTGAAATCAGTCCATTCCTTGTTGTCAAACATCACCCGCAGGTTTTCTTCGGAGTCGGGTGGGAGGAATCTGGGCTCGACCGCCTCCTCCGGCGGCTCCCCTGATATCTTTTCAGCGTCCGTCAGAGGGCTGGTCAGCGCGCTGATCACAGCGGTCATGAGCGGCTGGCCAGATAGCATGTCCTTGCCGGTCACATATCCGACGTCGACAGCGCGCGGTTGTCCCGTGAAAGGAAATGGCACAGACACATACCGGATCGGCATGCCCGTCTGATACTTTTCAACGTAGCCGGTCGCGTAATGCACGATGTTTGAGGAGGCAACGCCAATGGCGGGAATCTTGCACTGCATTTGAATCTGTTTCGCCCAGCGGCTCACGGCCGCGCAGCAGCCGTTTCAACCAGCGACGCCGACGATGGCTGCGTCCGCCTTGCTCGCGGTGATTGCCTTCAGGAGCGAAGGATCGCTGCCAAACATGCCTTCAGCCGTAACCTTCACGATCGTCTTGACGCCGGTGTGATGCTGGTTGAGCCATTGCGTCATCGTGTCGTAGAAATAGTTCGCGGCATCCGGACCTTCCCAGGAAAGATTGACCATATAGATCGTCTTGTTATCGAGGGTATCGAGCGGCGGCGCTAGCGGCACGCGGGTCGCAAGCCTTCCGGATATCGCTGGATTCATCACCGTAATCAGGCCGCCTGGGTGCCCGTCTGAAGATGGCACGTCGGCCGGGGCCTTTTCAGCAACTGCAGGAAATCCCGTAAGTAGCGCGGGGCTGACTCCCAAGAATCTCAACGCTTTTCTTCTATCCATGGATTTTGCCCTCCTTGCGTCGCATCGTACTCCAAGTGCTGGTGTAAAAACACAAATTTGAAGGCGGCAAGCCCGAGTGCAAGAGTGGCGCCGATTCCCGAGTGCTCCTTCCTCAGCAGTCGGCAAATCCGTTGTGCGGGGGGCAGGATGAATTTATGATGCGCGAGTCAACGGTACAACTCAGGGATTCCGGATCAGACGGAGCGAACGAGGACGCCAAGAAGTGAATCACGAACGTTGGCAGGAAGTGAAGAAAGTGCTCGCCGCCGCCCTCGAACGGCCGCCCGACGCGAGGCGAGCTTATCTCGACCAAGCTTGCGCCGAACCAGCCTTGCGCCGCGAAGTTGAATCCCTCATTCTTGCCCACGAACGAGGTGACCGAAGTTTCATGGAGCAGCCCTACGACCAAGGCGTCGAGGTGGCGCTCGGTTCCCGCCTCGGTCCGTACGAAATCCTGGCGCGCATAGGCGCGGGTGGAATGGGCGAGGTCTACCGTGCCCGCGACACCCGCCTCGACCGTATCGTCGCGATCAAAGTTATTCCCGTACACCTCGCGGAGCGGCCCGAATTGCGGGAACGCTTTGAGCGTGAGGCGCGTACCATTGCCAGCCTCAATCATCCCCACATCTGCACCCTGTTCGACGTTGGCCACCAAGACGGTACCGATTATTTGGTGATGGAGTACCTCGAAGGCGAGACACTCGCGCAGCGACTCATGAAGGGCCCGTTGCCGGCCAACCAAGTCTTGGAATACGCCTTCGAGATTGCCGACGCAATAGACAAAGCGCACCGCAAGCGTGTGACGCACCGCGATCTGAAGCCCGGCAACATCATGCTCACCAAGTCGGGAACGAAGCTGCTGGACTTCGGTTTGGCGAAGCTGCAACACGAAGCGGCTCCATCCGATGCGCCGGCCTCCCAAGGTCCCACGATGAGCCAGGCATTGACGGCGCAGGGAACAATTGTGGGTACGTTGCAGTACATGGCCCCGGAACAGCTCGAAGGCAAGGATATAGATGCGCGCACGGACATTTTCGCTTTCGGCAGCGTATTGTACGAGATGGCGACGGGAAAGAAGGCTTTCGAGGGCAAGGGCCAGGCCAACTTGATCGCGAAGATTCTCGAGACCGACCCCCCGCCCATCTCCTCGCTTCAACCGATGACCCCGCCCGCGCTCGACCGTCTGGTCCGGACATGTCTTGCAAAAGACCCGGACGAACGATGGCAAGCAGCGGGCGACATGGCGCGAGAATTGAGGTGGATTGCCGACTCCGGCTCGCAAGCAGGGACCAGGGCATCGACTCCCGCCCGCCGCTGGTGGATAGCAGGAATCGCGACAGCGCTGGTGCTAGCTGCACTCGCAGGCGGCTGGATCGTGTCGCGCTTCCGCCAGCCAGCGGCCGACGCAAGCCTGATGCAGCTTTCAATCAATCCGCCCGAAGGCGGGGCGTTTTTCTTTGGTACGGGCATAGGTGGCATTGCCCTTTCGCCGGATGGCAAAACGGCCGCATTTATCGCGACCGTGCGCGGGGAGACGGCGCTGTGGGTGCGGCCGCTGAATGGAGCCGGCTCGCGTATGCTGCCCGGAACCGATGGCGCTTACTACCCGTTCTGGTCGCCGGACGGCAAATCGATCGCATTTTTTTCGGCGAACAACCAACTGCAGAGGATCGAGCTTGCAGGCGGCACTCCCACCACGATCTGTGAAGCGATCGGCGGCAACGGCGGCGCTGGCGCCCGCGGCGGCACCTGGACCAGCGACGGACAGGTCATCTTTGGAGTGTTCGGCAGCAGTCTGTTCCGCGCTCCGGCCTTGGGCGGTGCATCCGCCCCGCTAACCATCGTTGATAAGTCGCACGGTGAACTGGACCACCGCTGGCCACAACTGCTGCCCGGCGGACGTGTGATGTTCTGGGTGCGCGGCGACAAGTCTGAGAACACTGGAGTCTACGCGGCCTCTCTCACCAATCCCAGCGAGCGGGTTCATCTGTTGACCACCGAGACTGGGGCCCTATATGTCCCAGGGAACCACGGCAAGAGTTATCTGGTGTGGCAGCGCCAAGGAAAGCTGGTGGCTCAGGAGCTGGATCCGGGCACGCTCAAGCTTCTGGGAGAACCGCACACCATTTCCGATCAGGTGGCCGCGATCGCGCCCATTGGGCAGATGATCGCCGCTGCGTCCGCCAACGGATTTCTCATGTTTAGCGGCGCCAACACCGTGAGCCAGTTCACCTGGTTTGACCGGGCGGGGAAGCGACTGGGGACGGTGGGCGAGCCTGGTGGCTACGAAAACTTCCGCCTCTCCCCTGACGGGCGCGCGGTGGTGGTGGCTCGGGATAAGCCTGGAGGCACGGACCTTTGGGTTCTCGGGACGGAGCGCGGTTTGGCCAACCGATTTACCTCCCTGCCTGGGAATAACAATTATCCCATCTGGTCCCCCAGCAGTCGAACGGTTGTGTTCCGTTCCTTATCCAGTATGGTTCGAAAACCAGCCGTCGCAACGGGTGATCTGGATCGCCTGACGGAGTCAACCAATAATCAGTATCCTTCGGACTGGTCGAGCAACGGCAGGTGGGTCCTTTACTACGAAAGTGCTCCCGGTACCAAGTGGGACATGTGGGCGCTACCTGTCACACCGGATGGGAAAGCGGAAGAGAAGCCGAGGCCCTACCTGCGCACGCAATTCAATGAAAGAGAGGGACGCTTTGCTCCTGGGCCGAATCCGCGCTGGGTCGCGTATCAGTCGGATGAATCCGGGACCTATGAGATCTACATCGATGGGTTTCCCGAGCCGAGCCACAAGGTGCGCGTTTCCACAGACGGGGGCCAGTATCCCGAATGGGGCCCGGCTGGACGCGAACTGTTCTACGTCTCACCGGATCTGAAGCTCATGACCGTGAGCTTGAAGATCGGAGCCGATTCGATCGAGACATCCGCACCCCGCGAGCTATTTGCTCTACCTGTTTTTGAGAACGGCTACGGACCCTTCGAAGTCGCGCCTGACGGCCAGCGTTTCCTTGTCCTGGCACTGCCCGAGGGACAGGCCCCGCAGCCTCTGACCCTGATCAGCAACTGGCCCGCGCTGCTGACAGGACCCTGATCTCCCCGCCTGTCGAGCTTCGCGCGCGCCTATCCGGAAGTGCGTCCGAAAGGGAACTCAAGTAAATCGGAGTGTGAACGGCGGCTCGTCAGCCATATCGAAAAAGTGTCATAAATCCGAAGTCCATGTGGGTCTGGTTGTGGCAATGGAAGAGCGTCGCACCCGGGTTATTCGCCGTGAAATCCACCTCCGCGGTGGTGTTTCCTGAAACGACGACAACGTCCTTGTTCAGTCCGGAGAGCGGCATTCCATCCAGGCTTGTGACTTCGAAAGTATGGCGATGCAGATGAAGGGGATGATCGTCCGTGCTGTGATTGATCATCCGCAGGCGGTACCTTTTGCCCTCCTGCAAGACAATCGTGTCCGTATGCGGAAAGGACTTTCCGTTGATCGTCCAGGAATCGAAGGAGCCCTGTCCGTGAAATTTCGACTCAAAGCGTAGGGGAATGATCTCATCCGGTTTCGGGGAAACCGCCTCAGCCGCGGCAAAGAGCCGGTAGTCCCACAGCGTTTCCGCCGGCTCGATCCATTTTGGCTCACCTTGTTGGTTCGCGTACTCAACCACTACTCCCATGCCCATCTTGCGCAGCGCTTCGCGCGTTTCGCCTAGAATCCATACGCCAGGCTGATTCATCGTAACGATGGCATCAATGCGCTCGGCCGGGCCCAGGCGAATCGCGCGCACTCGCGCCGGTTTGGGCACCGGGTTGCCATCCATAGCGACCACGGTCAGTTCGTGTCCGGAAAGCGCGAGCCAGTGATCCAAACTCGCGCTCGCATTCAGAATATGCAAGAGTATCCGTTGCCCCTCGCGCACCCGCAGAGGATCCCCAAAGCCGAGCATCCGACCATCGACGGTTGCATAGTCGTACGCTGCTTCCATTGAGGAGTCTCCGCTGGCTCCCATGTAGGCATTCCAGTCATGCAGCGTGAGGAAGATCTCCTGGTCGTACGCACCGGAGTCGTGCCTGGATTCGATATAGAAGCAGCCAAACTGTCCGGTATAGGTTGCGCGTTTCAGATCGTGCCCCGCAGAAGTATGGGTGTGATACCAACGGAACCCGGACGGCCGGGGCGTAAATTGGTAACGGAATTGTGCTCCGGGAGCGATCATCGACCCACCTTCTTCGGTCGAGCCATCCATGGTCGAGGGAATCCAGAGGCCGTGCCAGTGCACGATTTCCGGGATCGCGGTCCGGTTCAGAACATCGATAACGATTGGTTTGCCCTCCCTCCAGCGGACTAGAGGGCCGGGAACACGTCCGTTATAGGCCACGGTGTGAACCACCTTGCCCGGCGCGATCTCAAGCGCGAGCGGCGCGATTTCCAGTTTCACGTCAGGAGCGGTTTGGGCCCACGCCGGCGCGACCGAGGCCACGGCTGCCCCAGCCAACGCAGCGCTTGCTTCCGCGATAAATGTGCGCCGATTCATTGGCTTCCTTATGGCCTATTGGGGACTGTCAGAGCTTCCTGGACGGTGACGCGACCAGTCGAAATAGCGTCCGATAATGCATTTCACGATTAGATGGTCGGTTCCTGCGGTTGCGCCCCAACCTGCGCCGAAATTGATCTCCCACTTGGGCGAAACGAATAGATTTACGACCGGGAAAACCTGTTGCTGCTGATAGTGCAGGGGCACGAAATTCCCCCACTGTCCGTAATACGAATAATACTCGACCCCGACGTTGAAATATTTCGACGGCGCGTACGTGAGGGTCGCTGCCGGACCGAAAGTCACCCCTTTGGGGGCAACATCGGTGTAGTAAAAGCGTCTCTGCTCGGTTGTCGAACCCGCTGGCGGAGGTACCACGTGGACATCCCAGACCATCGTTCCGTTCACCGACCAATACCAGCGCCCAATGGTCTGGTCCACGATCGGCATAATCTGCCAGGACCAAGTCGGATTGGCGTACGCCGCTCTGGCATATCCAAACTCTGTCGACAGGCTCACTCCCACTGGCCAATGCCACCGGGTAGGGATCCGCACTCGCGGGCGTATGTGATCCCCTACCCATTGCATACCGTTGCCGTTTTTCTCGGCGGTAAAGATGTAAAAGCCGACCTCGGCCCAGTCGTTGATCCCCTCGGTCAACTCGATCGTTTCGTGTTCTTGGTCTTGCGTTGGCAGCATGCCGAATTGAGTTGTGGTGCTTCCCTCAACCGTGAAGTTGCTATGCAGTTCGACCAGGAGCGTCTTGGGCGCCATCGTTTCCGAGGGATACACCTGGATTTCGTAGTTGTCCTGCGCAAGTGCACTGGCCGGACACATCAAAGCAAAGCCCATAAGAGAAAAGACTGCGGGTGCGGCAATCAGACCCTTAACAAATAGCAGAACCGCTCGGATACGCACTTTCTGAGACTCCTGCGAGATATCTCCGGGCCGCACCTCGCCCTCGCGCATCGTAGACTTGTCCTGCTCTCGAAACAACGAATTTACCGCCCAAGCAGGCCCGAGCGGGATCGGAAAGCCGGGGTTGCAGCGTAAATCGTTCCTTGCCGGGTCTCTGATCGATTAGAATGAGCGGCTCAATCCCATGCCGCTTTCTGCCGGCACCAAACTCGGCTCCTATGAAGTCCTCTCCGCGATTGGCGCAGGCGGAATGGGTGAGGTGTACCAAGCGCGGGACACCAAGCTCGGTCGCGACGTGGCGATTAAAGTCTTGCCAGAAGCCTTTGCGCACGATCTCGATTACCTATCCAGATTTCAGGGCGAAGCGAAAATCCTGGCCTCGCTGAACCATCCCAACATCGCCGCGATTTACGGCCTGGAAGAAAATCTCGGCACAAGCTACCTCGTTATGGAACTCATTCCGGGAGAGACGCTGGCAGAGCGCATCAAGCGCGGTGGAGCGATTCCGGAAGATGAGACCCTCGCAATCGCAACGCAAATGGCCGAGGCCCTGGAAGCAGCTCACGAGAAGGGAATTATTCACCGCGACCTTAAGCCTGCAAATGTAAAAGTGACTCCCGATGGCAAGGTAAAGGTGCTGGACTTCGGTCTCGCGAAAGCGTTTACGGGCGACAGTGCGAGCCAGGATATTGCCAACTCCCCGACGATGACTCGGGCAGCAACGATGCAAGGAGTCATTCTCGGCACAGCCGCGTATATGAGCCCAGAGCAGGCGCGCGGAAAGCCCGTCGACCGGCGTGCGGACATCTGGGCTTTTGGCGTAGTGCTATACGAAATGCTGACAGGTCAGCAGCTGTTTGGAGGTGCGACGGTCTCAGACACCCTCGCAGCGGTCTTGCGCCATGAGCCGGATTACACCCAAATTCCGGCGAGGATGCGACTACTTGTTCGCTGGTGCCTCGAGAAAGACCCGAGGAAACGGTTGCGCGACGTTGCCGATGGCGTGTCAATCGTGGAAGCAGGCCCGGAGCAAGAAGCTTCGTCCGCCATGGCAGAGGCAGTTCCCATCTGGCCGTGGGTCGTTGCGGCGACGGCCTGCCTGATTGCTGCCGGGCTCGCGCTGGTACTTTTCCGAGGGAAAGCACCAACCCTGCCCGAGGCATACCGTGTCACGATACGGCTCCCCGAGAACGTTACCTTCAGCCCGAGCGCTGCACTCGCGCTGTCTCCTGACGGTCATCGCGTCGCCTTTCCAGCTGTCGATCCGGAAGGTCGGACCTCAGTTTGGGTCCAGGACATGGAAGGGGAACAAGCCCGACCCCTTCCGGGCGCGGACCCGAGCATCGATGCGCCACCGTTTTTTTGGTCTCCGGACAGCCGCTATCTGGTGTTTCTGAGTGATTCGAAAATTCGGAAGGTTGACGTTTTGGGAGGCACGGTTCAAGACATCTGCGATCGAACTGTACTTCCGATCGGTGGTTCCTGGAACCGCGACGGTGTCATCATTATAGGAAGCATCTCAACCGGCCTGATGCGAGTGCCCGCGGAAGGAGGCACGCCGGTCCCATTAACTGTCCTTGATCCATCGCGTCACGAAACGGAGCACGAACTGCCATCTTTTCTTCCCGATGGCCGGCACTTCCTGTACTTCATTAATTCGACTGATCCGGAAAACAGCGGCATGTACGTGGGTTCTTTGGACGATCCACCGGAACGTCAAAGCAAGAAACGCCTGCTGGCCGCACGGTTCGGAGCCACCTACGTTCCCTCGGACAGCCCCGGCGACGGGCATCTGCTATTTCTGCGCGATGGCGTTCTGATGGCTCAGGGCTTCAGCCCAGACAAGTTTGAGCTTCTCGGAGATCCGGCGCCGGTTGCCGATCGAGTTGGTTCAGCTTTCGAAACTGGGCATTTCGCTGTAACGCCCACTGTCCTTGTCTACAGGGGACAGGCTTCGGCGCCTGACTTCCAGCTGACGTGGTTTGACACCCAGGGAAAGGTGGTCGGAAAGGTTGGAGATCCGGGAGGAGTATTGACTCCCCGGCTTTCGCCCAACGGGAGCCTCGTGGCCTTTGAAAGGTTTCCGGCAAATATGTTCAACGGCGACGTTTGGCTGCTTGATCTTAAACGGAACTCAAGCACGCGCTTCACATTCGGGCCCGGTTCGAGCCAAAACCCTGTCTGGTCGCCCGACGGCAGCGAGATTGTGTTTTCGTCGATTCGTGACGGTTCCCTCGACCTGTATCGAAAGCCCGTCGACGGTTCAAGGGCGGAACAGCTTCTTCTTCGGACGAGTGACGACAAGCAGGCCTTCAGCTGGTCTCACGATGGACGCTTTCTTTTGTATGGAGCCGGCCGAAACTTTGGGACTGGGCAGATGTGGGTACTTCCCATGAGAGGCGAACCGAATCCCATCCCGTTCTCCCAGAATCACTTTGACGAACGAGACGGTGAGTTTTCTCCCGACGGCCGGTGGGTTGCGTACGAGTCCAATGAAACCGGACAGTATGAAATCTATGTGCGCGCATTTTCCGGTTCGGCGGACGCCTCTCAGTCCAGTGGCAAGTGGATGGTTTCAAAGGAGGGCGGAATGTTCCCGAGGTGGAGGTCCGACGGACGGGAACTCGTCTATATCAGTCTCGATCGCACTGCCATCATGTCCCTGAGCGTGGACACTGGGCGCGTTTTCCAGCCGGGTGTGCCGCACCAACTAATCAAAATTCCGGCCGACAGAGGAAACTCCAGTGGAGTCGCTCCGACTCCGGATTTAAAGCGCTTTCTGATGCCTGTCGCGGTTGAAGCGAAGGCAGCTCAGTCGTTCACGCTGATTCTAAATTGGGCCGCGGCGTTGAAGAGATGATTCGGTGGACGACGAAGTAGGGGACTTCAGGCCGGATCTCAACTCGTCCGCTTGTCGGGAAGTTCAACGAGTAGCGTTTCGGGCTTGGCGAGCTTGCACGGCGCCGATTCAGTCGTGGCGCTCATGGCTGCAATACCGACGATCGCTGCTGCGGTCCAATACCATGCGGGTGCGAGCGGATTCCCGGTCGCTCTGATGAGCCAGGCAAGTGTGAACTGAGTCGTGCCGCCGAACAGGGCGATTGAAAAAGCATAAATGATCGCGACGCTACCGGAACGCATCGCCACCGGAAACGACTCGGTCAGCCAAATGATGACCGGGACCGTGGCCAAGCACAGAAGACTCGCCAATACGGCGGTCGCCCCCAGCAATGTGGCCGTTGTGCGGTAGTGCGAGATCACGTAGAAGGCCGGAAGAATCGACACGAGCAGCACCACGCCCGGTATGAGCATCATCGGCTTACGGCCGATGCGATCCGACAGCGCGCCGCTCACAAGATCGAAGACAACCCCGGCCAGGCCGACCACAATCGTCGCCGCAAAGGCAACATTTGCGCGCATGTGCAGCGTTGCAATCGCATAGGTGGTCATGTAGTCGGTGGTATAGGCGCCTATCGTGCCGTTCGCGAGCAACATTAACCCAATCCCCGCGATCCCCAAGTAGGGGCGCAGGGGGATACGTTCGCGCTTTTCGCGTGGAGGGGCGTGAAAAGTCTCGGGCAGGCTGCGTCGCATCATTAGACCGAAAGGCACGATAGCGGCACCGACTAGAAAAGCGATGCGCCATCCGAAATCCTGCAATTGCTGTTCGCTCAACAGGCTCGCCAGTGTGAAACCTACTAGCCCCGAGATCATGATCGACAGATCCTGAGTCCAATACTGGAATGCCGTGTAGAAGCCCCGCCGCTCCGGCGGTGCCGCCTCCAGCAGGAAAGCCGTCGTCGGACCGACTTCGCCTCCCAGAGCGAAACCCTGCAGCATCCGGAAGAAAACCACGAGCAGGGGCGCTGCGATGCCAATCATAGAGTGAGAGGGTGTGATCGCGAGCCCGGTGATCGCGATTCCCATGAGCGAGAAGGAGAGAATCATCGCGGGCTTGCGTCCTACCCGGTCGCCCATCCTCCCGATAACCAGGCCGCCGATGGGTCGCGTGACGAATCCCGCGCCGAATGCTCCGAGAGATGCCAGCAGGCTCGCCGTCGGAGAGTTGGAGGGAAAGAAGGTTCTGCCGATATAAACCGCAAAAAAGGCGTAAGTCAGAAAATCATAGAATTCAAGCGCGTTTCCGACCACAACGGCCGCAACGTGACGTACTGGAACCGATGCGCGGGTTTCCGTCATGTCTGTTGCAGTCTAATCACTCGTGTCGCCTCCGCACGATTCGTAGAGCTCAGGTCGGAATTCAATTCTTCTCCTTGCCGGCAGGAGCAACGGCTTGCCGCCCGCTCTCCGTGAGCGAGCCGCAACGGTAGACGCTGTCGGGATCAATCTGCTCGGACCAAGGATCGGAGTCCCAGGAAAAGTAGTCGATACCAGCAAGTCGACTGTCCGATGCGGCCGCAGCGAAATCGCGTCGCAGCTCCTCTATCAGCAGCTCGCGTTCGGCTTCCTTCGGCGGACATGATACATCTTTGTTCGGAAATCCCCATTCGGTAATCCAGCAGGGTTTGCCGTCAGCGCTGCCTTTTGCGCGGCATTCCGCCAGATCCACGCTGTTGAGCCGCGCCGTGCGCTCGGCCGCGGCCGTTGGATTACCGGGCTGGCCGGACGATGGATAGCTATGGACCCCATACGCATCGACGAGCGAATCGAGGCCGTGCGCGCGAAGAAACGCGATCGTCGCCGACAGGCTGACCATGTCCTCCTTCTTGTTGTTGTACAGCTTCGCGCCGTCCTGTGCGCTCACCATGCCCGCCGAGATGATTGGTGCGCTCCGATTCAACCGTGAGTTGTCTCGAACCTCTTTAAGCACCGCCAGAACCTTGACGTACTGCAAGAAGCCATTCGCAATCTGCTTACCCTCGGGATCGTGGGCCAGATCATCGAGGCTCAGGATCTTTCCCTCTCCCGGTAGAGGGAATTCCGGGTTAAATGCCGCCCAGTTGATCTCGTTGCCGAGTTCCACTCCGGCGAGCGTAATGTAGTTCGCGTCGAGATCGTCAAAGAGCCGCTGAAAGTCTGTCTTGGAGAGCGCAGGGTCGGCAGAGGAAAGTGGGTGCCCACTCCACATGGCAGGAAACACCTCGGGCTGGTAGGGCCGCGTGGGAGCACCCAACGTGTACTGCGGGCTAACGATCAACTGGATGCGAATCCCTTGCGCGGCGGCTCGCTTAGCGAAGTCGATGCCCTTACCATCGTGCGAGATGCCGCAACGGATCACCCGGACTTGATTCGCTTTTAGCTGGCCGAGCAGCGTGTTCTGGTCGGCCACGCTGGCACGCATGGGGTTGACCACGTTTACACCGACAACCATGTTCTGGGCCTGCAGCGGCGCGAGGAACACGGAGAAAATCGCCTGGCAAAATAACCCCATAGGCACCGAACGCGCTATACGGTGCATCCTCATTCTCCCGGCCAATTACGCGGCACAAAGATCCCAGTCGCTTTCGAAATCCGACGGCGGGAGCCGCTCGGAATCCATTCAGTTGACCCCGAATGCATCGTCAAAAATGTATTGTTTCCCGTTGGGATTCGTTACCGTGATCCGCACTGGTCCCGACGCCAGGGCTGGAACGACGACTTGAAGAGTATTCGGGTCAACGAACGTAGCGGCAACCTGAGATGTGCCAAACGTCACTGTGGCACCCGACTGAAACCCGCTGCCGCGGAGCGTTACGGTGGTTCCCGAGGGACCTGCGGGAGGGTTGACGGTGGCCAGACCCAACGGGACTTGATTCAGCACGGCGACCGTAACGCCGGTACTTGAAATTAAAAACATCTTCGTTCCCGTCTCGTCGAGAACCATCGAGTGGACTACCGGCGGAAGTTGATCTGGCAGAACGACGTGCAATGCCAGACGACCGGTATGGACATCGAATAGATCGACTCCGGAGACCTGGGGCGCGAAGAGCAAGCTTCCTGCAGGATTTAGTCTCTCGCCAACGAGATTATTGAAGCTTTGGCCCCCTGCATCTGTGTAGGCCTCGAAGGCCATCATTGAGATCGGCACGACCTGCGGGTTTGCGGTTTCAAATGACGTAGCAAATATGGTGCCGTCAGCGCTTGCAGCTGCGTCCTGAAGACCACCGTTCGAAAACCCGATGGTAAGCGTATTCGTTGTCAGGTTGAGCAGGGCCGCCGTCTGGTCGTCCGCACCCAATCCGAACACCAAGAATATTTTAGTCCCGTCTGGAGTCGACGCCATTAGAGAATTGCCGACCGTGAAATCAGTACCATTGGTGCCGCAACCCGCGATTCCGCTGCAACTCAGACTCCCGGTGTCGAGATTGAGGATGTGCATATTGCCACCGCCAAGGGTGTTTACGCAGTACACGCCGACAAGCACCAGGTGCGGCGCGCCGGGAGCCATTTCTCCCGCCACGCCGCCGCATCCGACAGAGTTATCGCTTGCGGTCAGCGCGGGATACGTCGCAGTCACTTGAAGTGTGGCCAGGTTTATCACCGAGACCGTGCCAACGTTACCGTTCACTACAGCCAAAAGTGTTCCATCTGGCGTAAGAGCGAGAGAGGTTGGAAAATTTCCCACACTAACCGGAGACAGAAAGGTGTTCGAAGTGAGGTCGAAGATTTCCACCTGGTTGGCACTTGCATTCGACACATAAAGGCGTTTACGCGCTTGATCGTAGGCGATGTCCGCCAGGCTGCCCGACATCGGATAGACCTGGACGGAGTTGAGATATTGGTATCCGCCAGTTACAGTCGCGGAGCCAGAGGCAGACCTGACGACGACATCGGCGTTTCCTGCGACACCCGGAGGAGTCTGGAGGGTGATAGATTCCGTTGGCAATAGGGTGCCTTCGATGGGCGACGTGACTCGGGAAATGTTCGCGGAGCCTCCCCCAATTGTTACTTGTGGATTCCCTGAATCGAACCCATATCCCCAGATCTTGATCGTGTCGCCGCCCGAAGTTGATCCGGCATTCGCGTCGACTCGAAGGATAGACGGTCCAAAGCTAACCGCGTCGGGCATCACTTCAAAGAAGCCGTCGGACCGCGTAAGAGTCACGTTCGCAGGACCAGCCGTACGACCTTCGGGAATCGTAAGGTTCACAGAATTCAACGACAGAACGGATATGTTCGTAGCCGGGAGGGTCTGAGAAGAAGCAGGAGGCGCGCCAACGTAAACTCCATAATTGAAGTTCTGGGCAAAGCCCGCGCCGTTGAGTTGAGCCGATGCCGGCGCAGTCAGGCTCGCGAGCGTAGGCTGCACGGTAAACCATTGCGGCAGCGGATAGCCGAGGGAGGTGGGGTTGGTCATATCGAGAAAACCGACTCCTTGCCCGGCAGCGCCGAAGAGCATTCCTGTTTCGTCGACAGCGAAAGTGGTGATCCACTGACCAGAGAAAGGAAGCGAAGCTGTAAATGCAAAACCGGGAACTATTCCAACTACGGAGAAGGTCGATGTGTCGATCACCGCAGCGATGTTCCCGCCATACGCATCAATTTGTTGGGTAAAGACGTATGCGTGCCTGCCATCCAAAGAGTAGGCGACCCCGGTAAGCGGAAAAGCATCAAGCTGGACCGATGCAATCGGATTCAGGTTTCCATCGTAAAAGACGGTCGGCGAGTTTTGCAGACCCACGGATATGATCTGAGAACCGTCTGGACTGATCGCGGAGTATGCTCCAATGCTCGAATTGGGGCCGATCGTCGTGCCGGTTGAGACGTCGTAGACGACTGCGCCGCCGCTGACTCCAGCGAATCCTAATACCTTTGAACGGTCAGCGCTCCGGGACATAAGACCCGCAAACGGGGTAAACGTGGACTGGCCGAAAACAGTGAAGTCGTTCGTCGCTGGATCCCATAGAAAGAACGGTACCGGCCCGGTATCTCCCGTAGCCTCAAGCAGAAGTACCTGTCCATTCGAGAGTGCTGCTACTTGGAAAAAAGCTGGACCCATTGTGGTGCCCGAAACGCTCGCCGGAACATTTGCTTGGCCAACAACCTCGAACAGGTTGGGATCGATGATCGTGATACCACTGAAAAGAGGGCTCACGACGTACACCGCGGTCCCGTCGGCGCTCTCGTCAATTCCTGCGGGGTAGTTCACAGGGATGGAAGCCACCTGGTGGCCATCTACCGACGAGAGGACCAATACCTCATTCAGAAGTTCGACACTCACGAACACAAGTTGTCGCGCCTCGTCGTAGACCATTCCAGTTGGACTCGTGTCCGTGCGAACGAAGGTGCTGCGCGTGGGAGTTGTGTTCGCGCCGAACGGAAGTGTCACTGTCAGAGGTAGCGTGTAAATCTCAGTGTTTGAGGCATCGTCGGACACGGTTATTACGTACGGATACCGGGTAAGCGGTTGGGCCTGGGGGGTCGGATTAATAATGAACGAAATGGGATTGGTTGGCGTAAGGAATCCCTGCGGTTCGGTGATGTTGATTCCATTAAGGTTGACACCCGGCAAAATCACACTCAACTGCGGGGGATTCGGGGCAGCTGACGTAACGGACACCGTTACGGTCGCGCTCGTTCCCGGAGTCAGCGATAGAGACGGCGGAGTAACCTGAATAGCCCACGGCGCGGCTTGGCTCACGCTCACCGAAAACGTCACAGAGTGAGTAATCGAGCCGCTTGTTCCCGTCAGAGTGATGGTCGTAGTGGCGACCGCGGCAGACGGAGACGCGTTCATTTGAAAGCCCACTTGCTGCGACGTGTTAGTGCTAATGGAAAGCGCGTAAGGTCCGGACGGGGTGCCCGCGACTCCAGCGGGTAAGCCTGAAAGCGTGAATTGGATCGTCCCAGTAAAACCGTTGACAGGGTTGGCCTGAACGGCTTCGGATTCGAACGCTCCGCCCTGTTGGAGTTCCACGCTCGGTGACGCCACTGACAGCGAAAAGTCCGCGGCTGGCGGAGGGGGTGGTGGTGGGGGCGACGAACCGCCGCCGCAACCTTCTACGGCAAGCAGGGCAGTGACTAGAAAGACTGCGCCGAATAATCGCTTCATCATCAGCAGTCCCGATTTGCCCACCGAGCCCTCGCGGTATCTGGGAATTATATACTCACCCCTACATCTCAAAACGGTAACACATCGCACCATTTCGCCAGACGCAAGACCGTGATTAGGATGTCCACCGGTCATCGGCGCTACGTTGTCAGTCAGGACCCGCCGCAGTATGCGCGACGCCGATAAGTGCGCATTGCGGAAGCTTTGCGTAACGCTGGGCTTTCTGTACGAATTACCGGGTGTCCCAGGCCATGGGGGATGGTAAATGAGACGCTGCTGGTGCTTGGTCAGGTCTTTCGTGCTTTAACTTTCCATCGAAACCGCCACACGGGATCACAGAGAGAAAACGATACTATCCTGAAGGAGTTGGGCCATGAAACGCGATAGACATAGTCAAAATGTAGAGCAGCGGGCACGTAGGAGCGCCACTTACCGTAAGACCTTCGGGCGCACCTTGCACCAAATTGATCTGGCCTTGCTGGTACGCGAGATGAGAGAGGATGCGGGTTTGACTCAGGCTGAACTGGCGAGGAAGGTTGGTACTACGCAGTCTGTAATTACTCGCCTGGAGGACGCCGAATACACCGGGCACTCGCTCACGATGCTGGAACGCATTGCCGCGGTCTGCGGCATTGCGCTGGAGCTCCACGCGGAGAAAAAACCCAATTTCGACCGGGAGGTCGCGCTCGTCTAGTCCTAGTGCAGGCCGTTCCGCGGGCGCATTTCAGCAGGGGGCGAAACGTCTGGTTTCGAGGACGCCGCTCTATTACCTAAGGTTTCGCGCGACTAGTTTGCGCTTTGCCAGGCCGCGGAGGACTCTTCAAAAGTCGCATGATCGCAATCATGGTGTTCCAATTCCGAGTCGTGGCTGGCACGCCATACAGTTTGTCGATCTGGCCAAGATAGCCGATCGTTTTCATATGGCGGCGGTACATTCCGAACACAAACTGCCGTTCGCACGCAATCACCCGCACTAACCACTCTCCGTCTGAGGGAAGCGTGACTGGAAGCGACGCGCGGACACCCCCGGCTTTCGACAGGATACTCACGAACCGGGTAACATCCGGGGGCGGTGGCTGGCTTCCAAACGGGTTCCCCTTCTCCAGCCCCATAAGGTCGCGGCCTTCGCAGAGAACAACGGTCGCTTCAAACGGCAGCTTCCGAAGCAACGCAGCACGGAATTTCGTCCGGGATCCGGGTTTACGAACCACAAAGGTGCCGGCAGCACCTACGTTCAGAACATCGAAGCGGCTTAGTTCGCGCGCAAGAATGCTTGGGCGAAAGGTTCTGTGTCCGCCGACATTGACACCCCGGAGGAAGACGACAAGGGCCATAGCGCGGATTATGAAGAATAAAACGAAGGCGCGCTATAGCGGAGTACGTTCGCGAGCAGCTCATATTCGAGCGCATCGTGTCTCTAGTTACACCGGCAGAGCGTCGGTCCTCGTTCCGATCGTGTGCCAAACGGAACAGATGCAAGAACGTAATTGATAGACACTCCCTTAGTCCAAGCCCATCCGCGATGTCGAGGAGGTCTAAATGACTCAATCCAAGGTAACCAGAAACATCATCGACACTCACCGACATATCTTCGGGCCGAAACTGCGTCAGAAACTCGTTGAGAATATGGGATTTGACGACTCAAAGCCGTTACCGCAGGTCTTTGGTGACGAGATGTTTTTCTATCGCGAGTCGGTTGACGTTGATTACTCGATGGAGGTTCAGAGGCAGAGTGGGGTTACGTCCTGCGTGAACAGCTATGGCGGCGAAGTTGAGCTGTTCTCCCAGCACGTCATCAAAGCAAGCACCACCGACACGCTCAAATTCCTGAACGACGAGTCTTTCGAACTTCGGGATAGATTCCCCAATGAAGTTGCCTGCATGGCCAACGCTCATGCTCTGGAAGAGAGTTCCCGTGATGTCATCGATCCACTAATTTCGAACAAACAGGCCTGCTGCATCAGTATTACGACCAGCTACGGAGCCGGCTCAGATCAGATCTTTCTCGACTCACCCAAAGCCGAATGGCTGTGGGAGTACGCGCAGGACAAAGATGTCCTCGTTCATATTCATCCGCCCCTGGTAGCGATAGGTGCTGCTTCCATGCAGCAGTACAGGCTTAACGAAGCCGTAGGCCGGCCCTTTGATACGGCGCTGTCGGCAGCTCGCATGATCTATAGCGGCGTCTTCGATAGATACCCCAAGCTTAAAGTTCTTTTCGTTCACATGGGCGGAGCCATCGCCCCGGTGGTTTGCAGACTGGATTGGAACTGGGACTTGAACTACAAAGGCATCCAAAACCCACCGATTCAAAAGGTGGATAAAAATCTTCGTAAGCCTTCAGAGTATTTCAAGTCGAATATCTATGTGGATACCATGGGTCCAAGCGCGATGTGCCTCAAGACCATGATCGAAATGTGCGGCGTCGACCGCATACTGTTTGGAACCGATTTCGGGCCGGTTCCAGTGAGCCCGAAGGTGCACATCGATCTTGTAGACGACACGATTACCGATGCTGGAGATCGCGAAAAGATTTTCTCGGCCAATACGCTTGCGTTGCTTCGTTTGGCTGAAAGTGCACCTCGGCTCGTGCCCCGAGCTGCTTAGGCTTCATGGGCGAGCCGCAGCGCGTGTCTGCGGCTGGCTACAGCGCAATAACAACCTGCCCGTTCCGAACCGGACGGCAACTGTGACCGATCGGACAGTGGCGACCGCCTATTTCTTCTTTAGCCGCCCCCTGCCTAGCGTGGTCATCGCGTACTTCTTGTCTCGCGTCATTGTCTTGATGAATTCCACTCGACGAAATCGTACTCCGGACCAGTCCTCATCGATTGCTACGCTTCTCACAGGCTCAAATCCCAGATCGCCCAGGACTTGCCAGCCGTGATCGCGATTGATCTCGCTGTTGTATTTCTTGGAGGTTCCTTTGGGGTACGCAAACCAGACGACAGCGTCGCCAGCGGACTTTTCGGCAATGACCTTTGCAAGCGTGTCGACCTGCTGTTGTTTCGTGACGAACGCGAGCGAAAACTCGATCTGGTTCACATTTTTCAGGCTGCGCAGAACGGACACGCCTTTAAGTGCGCTCAGTTCCGCTTCAAAGCTCTCAGGCGCGTTGAGCACAACGATTTGCCCCTGATTCTTGAGGTTCAGTTTTTCAAAGGTCGTAGACATCGGTTCCATCCAAACGCCTGTCCCGTTACTGAGGTACGACTCCCTCAACGATCAAGATGTGGCTCTTCGCCGCAGTCTGCCTCAGAGACTTGATCGCCTGATATGCCGGCGAATCGTACCAGCCACGTGCCTTCTCAGTGCTGTCGAATTCGATGACGACGACGCGGTTAGGCGCTTCGCCCTCGAGCGCCTGGATCTTGCCACCACGAATTAGATAGTGGCCACCGAATGGCGCGAGTGTTCCCGGGACCTGGTCCGCATACTTCTGAAAGGCCGTGGGGTCCGTTACATCGACTTCCGCGATGACGTAGGCAGGCGGCGCCTTGACTTGCTGTGCATCAATCGCTTTCACACCCGCAACGCCGATTGACATGCCAGCCAGCGCTGCCAGTGCCAGTTTGTAGTTCGTCTTCATGGATTCATTCTCCCCGCGTGTTCTTGCGAACAAGCGCTAACCGGAACAGTCTGATTGCCACAACTGGAGCAACGCCATACGCAGATCGCAGGTGATGTGTATGGGCTTGCCTCCGCAAGGTTACCCTGACCGCATTCATTTCACCGCGACGACAACAAGAGTGAAATCATCCTGAAAACTCCCATTGCAAAAACTGACCAGCTCTTTCTTGATTGCGGCGAGCATTTCGGAGGCGCTCAACGCAACGTCGCGACTGCCTAGCTCAATCAACTTTGCTTCTCCAAATTCCTGTTCATCGGAATCCATCGCTTCGGTCAGACCGTCAGTATAAAGCACCAGGCGGTCGCCGGATTCCAGCGGAATTCCTGCATCTTCGTACTTCCGGTCAGGAAATATTCCCAGCGGCGTTCCTCCCTCTTTCAATAAAACCGCCTCACCCGATTTGTGGAACAGGATGGCCGGACAGTGACCGCCGCTGGCATAGGTCAGTCTGTTATCGATCGTATCGATTACGCAGTAGCAGAACGTCACAAACTTATCGGCTGCGAGATTATTGGATATCACTTCGTTTAATTTACCCACAACGGTGGCTGGTGAGATCGCCTCCGATGCGAAGGCTCGAAAGCTGGCCTGCAGGTTGGCCATCAACAACGCAGCGCTTATCCCCTTGCCGACGACATCACCTATGCAGACCCCAATCTTGCTCTCGCTGAACTTCAGTACATCAAAATAATCTCCACCAACGACGCGGGCAGGCAGCCACGTCCCTGCCACTTCCAGCCCCCGAACCTGGGGAATCTTCTTGGGCAGGAGTCCTTCCTGAATCTCTCGCGCTTTGTCGAGCTCTTGCTGTTGCTGCTGCGATCGCGAATCTCCAATCTCGACGGCACGTTGAAGCTCAAGATTCCGGCCCTCAAGCCGCACTCGCGATTCCTCATGCAAATGACGGACGCTCCCCACGATCAAAATCACGATCACCACAACCCTGCCCATGCTCCAAAGCTGCACGAAAAACGAGTTAAAGGACATTCCATACAGCACCATCACGGCCGTCACCGTTAAGGATGCGCAGGCAGCGGCCGTAAGGAGCAACAAGATCAAATAGGCGACCCAGTCAAAGGGAAAGCGGAGGCGCGAGGAAAATGGAGCGAGATGATTCATAATCGGTGTCGTCAAATTTCCAATGACGAGGGTGTAGAGAAGCACAGCACCGAAGCCCGTACCCGGACCGCGTACATTCGTGACCCAGAGAACCGCGAACAACGCGACTGCAACCAGGAGCAACACGCCCTGCCTTGAGAAAAAAGAGCGCGCGCCATTGAGGTAGGACGACAGCTTTGCGGTGGGAAAAGTCATCGGTTTTTAGCCAATTGTGACCGCGTGGATCCAGGATTCGCAGAACATGTTAGGCGGTACCCAATCGCGGGTCAATACGGGCCAAAAACAGGCATTTATAACCTAACTGGCAAGTAGATGACGAAAAGCACCTTTTCTGCTACTAATTCACTGCGTGTTATTCGAGCTGTCCGGTACCCCATGATTCTCTATCCGTACGCTGTGGATGAACGTTTCTCATAGGAGACTGCATGCCTTCAATCACCGGCTTTGGCGGTATATTTTTGCGAGCGAATGATCCGAAAGCTCTGTATGAATGGTACGAGCGGCATCTCGGTCTGGCGAAGTCCGAGGGGTCTTTCTCGTTTCCTCCCCCGACGCACCACCCCCAGGTTGTCTTCGCCCTATTCAAACAAGACAATGCGTACTTTCCTGCGGCACAGAAATCAATGATCAATCTCCAGGTAGACGACCTGGATGGCGTGCTGGATCGCTTGATAGCCGAAGGTGTCACGGTTGATCCAAAACGCGAGACCTACGATTTTGGAAAGTTCGGATGGATCACCGATCTGGAAGGGAACCGTGTCGAGCTTTGGCAACCGACTAACTGATCCCGCCCCGACCCAGGTGCGAGAGGGCGGCGATTGGTCGGCGCTGAGCACGGCTGCGACAATCCGGCACCGCCGACGAGGTTTCTCGCCATGGCCGGAGGTGTGCAAATAGCCCTCCTTGTGCGTGATCAGGTCGGTTACCCGCTTGCCGAGGCGACAACGTTAGCAGCGGAAATCTTCGTAGGCGTAATCATGCTCACGAGCACAGCGACTGCGAAGTTCGAGCACAGAGCAATAAAACCAGCGTTCACCCCATAGAAAGGATCCCTCTTGCTCAGAATCAAGAGTGCTGTGCAGCCAACCCCGACAATCATCCCAGCGAAGACACCCGCCATCGTGACGCGCTTCCAGAATAGGCCGAGCACGACGCCGGGAAAGAACTGCGTCACTCCGGCATAACCCAGTAGTAGAAGAGAAACCAGAGTCGATGAGCTGTAGACGGCGAGATATAGGCTTACGAGACTAATCACCGCGACCGTGATCCTGGCCAACCGCGCTACGTTATCGTCGGTCATGGCGGGTGCAAAGATGGGGCGGATGAGGTTTTTCGCGAACAACGTGGAAGCGGTAAGGACAATAATGGCCGCCGGTACCATCGCTGTGAGAGCGCCCGCACCGCCGATCAGGCCGAGCATCCATGCCGGGAAGGTCTTGCTTACCACGGTGAGCAGAGACAGGTCGCCATCGCGCAGGCCAGGGACCACCAGGAACGCCGTGAATCCCGTGAAGAAGATGAACGACAGGGTCAGGGTGTAGAGAGGCAACAGAACGGCGTTTCGTCGCAGGGTGTCGGCGCTCTTGGCGGTAAAGCTGGCCCCGAAATTATGAGGCCACATGGAACCCCCAAGGGCGCTCAGCAAAACAGCCGAAATGTACCAGGAATGTCCCAGGTTCGTCGTGGCTCCAGGCATCACCAGATGCGCAGGCTTGATGCGTGCGAGGACAGCGAACATAGGAGCAATCCCGCCGAAGTAACGGTGGGGCACCCAGATGCCAATCGATACGGCCGCCACGACCATTAAAATATCCTTCGGGATGCTCACCCAAGCTACAGCCCGTATGCCGCTAACAAAAACGAACCCTGCCAGAAGCGCAACCGCGATGAGCATTGCGTGGGTGCGGCCAATGCCGCCGAAACTCGCCACTTGCATGATAATTCCGAGTCCGGTGAGCTGGATCTGCAGGTAGGGAATCATGAATGCGACGCCGACACCCGCTACAAACGCAGCCAGGTATTTGCTGCGGTACCGCATGAGAAAGAAATCCGGCTGAGTCTGCAATCCGTGCGCCTGACCGAGCTCCCAGATCGTTGGAACAATGAAGAACGCCACCACGTTTCCCAAGCTCAGATAGGCCAGAATGTATAGCGCCGGTCCTCCGCGCGAGTAGGCCCAGCCGCTCGCCCCAAGAAATGAAAAAGTGGTGAAAACTTCGCCTGCCATCAGCAGCCACATCAGAAGAGTCCCGAATCCTCTGCCGCCGACGGTCCACTGCTCCAGGGTCATCTTGTGACGCGTGCCGGCGTAAAAGCCAAGGGCCGAAGCCAGCAGAACGATTAAGGAGATTATAGAGAGCGCGATTCCGCTAGAGCTCATTCGGATGGGTTCTCGCCGCCGCGGCTGGGTCTTTGGAGATCCGGGCGGTCTCGAGCCTGTACACGCGCCACATGCACATTGAGGTCAGGACGATCCAGGACAGCAGCCAGCACATGTTGAAGGGAAGGCCGAAAACCATGGGATAAATTCTGTCCCACAGGGGCACGGAAAAACACATCGCGAGAAATGGAACCAGCGCGAGACAGATCGTCCAGAACGAAGGTCGTTTCATGCGAAATCTCCCACCAAGTTCCGTCAATCGCTGCCATCGCGTCAGGTGAGAAGGGCCCTGATTGTCGCACAACGCCCGATCCGGCTCAAAGTAAAGCCCCAAGGCCCTTGAGGCGGACAGTCCAGAGCGAAGCTTTAAAGTTTTCGGCTCTACCAAAAGAGATGCAGCGAAACCGCTTGGCGCCCAGGTGTACCATGCGCAGGCATAATGAGGTCCGCCCCCCCGGGCTTCAGGTGCTGGGAGGGCCGGATGCTACATTTGAACCCCATGTGGATACTAGATTCTCTTCTTGTCGGATTTGCGGCGACATTGGGCACGATGTTCATTCATGGCCTCGTTGTCCACACCATCATTATGCAAGTACGCCGGAATCTGCAACGCGGCTGGCTCGGAGCGCGCCTCTGGGCGAACATGACATTTATAGGCGGCACAACCTTGCTCACGCTCGCCGGGCATATCCTGGAGGTCGTGTTATGGGCGTTCGTGTTCGAGCTATGTGGCGGGATCGCGGGTTTTAGTGCGGCGTTGTTGTGCTCGGCGGGTAACTACACGACCGCGGGTGCCGGCGGAGTCGTATTGTCGCCAGAGTGGAGGTTGCTGGGACCATTCGAAGCGGCCGCCGGGCTGCTGATGTTCGGCACCTCGACGGCACTGATCTTCGCCGTGATCCAACGGCTGATTCAGGCCCGGCTGGCTCAAGCGGAGCGCAAGTAGACTCAAGCCAGGCGCGCTGGTTGGTCTACTCCTTTCCCTATGGGCCGAACTGAGCTGAGTCGCGTGTGGCCCCAAACCCTCACTGCGCGCGCTGGCCGTCCGGCGGTTTGGCTGTTTCGCGAGCGCGCGCGACAATGTAGGCTTGGATCGCACGCACTTCACCGGCATTAAGTATTTTCTGGAAGGATGGCATGCCGGACGAGGCGCGGCTTCCACCCAGGACGATGTCCTCGATCCCCTCCATAGTCGCCTGACTGGAGTAGCGTAGATCGGGCAACGGGCCGGCCACTACCTTGATTCCATGACATCCCAAACAGTTAGCGGCGTAGAGCAGCTCGCCTCGATGCACCACCTGCGGCGACGCGTCCGTGGCGATGGCAGGCAGAGGCGGTGGACCCTTATGACCGAAGGCCGGGACTTGAAGAGTCGCCGCGCCGCCGAGCGTGAACGTAAGAATCCGACCATAGCCGGGTTTCACGGGACCCCAGCCAGGGTCGTTCATCAACCCGGGAGAACCGCCCCATCCCGCGAGTACAGACACATACTGGACGCCATCAAGCTCGTAGGTCACCGGAGGCGCCATGATTCCCGTGCCCGCGTCGAAGGTCCACAGTTGCTGACCGTCGGTTGCGCGATAAACGGCCAAGATGCCGTCGGCGCGCCCTTGACACACCAGGTTGCCGCCCGTGGCAAGAACGCCTGCGCCTTCCACTACCGGATACTTTGCGCGCCACGCTACGCGCCGACCCACAGGATCCCACGCCACCAGCTCTCCGGTTGGGGACGGCAGGGAAGCCAGTTTCGCGTTGAGCGGGCCATCGTAGAGTTCCTCGTTGCCCAAATTGGCGTTATCAGGGTTGTATTTCCATCCTGCATCGGGCGCGTGCAATTCGTGCGTGCCTAGCTTCGCCGGCAGATAGACGAGCCCGGTGGCCGGGCTGAAGGCCATGGGGTTCCAGTTATGCGCGCCGTCAGGACTGGGCGAGACGATGACGGGCTCAAGCCCTTTGTAACCTGTGTGCGATTCGATGGGCCGGCCGGTCTTGGGATCAAGCCCCGAGGCCCACGTGATGCCGCTGACGAATGCCGTGCCGGAGATGAACTCTCCGGTCTCACGATCGAGAACGTAGAAGAACCCGTTCTTGTTTGCCTGCATGATTACCTTACGTGCGCGACCGCCGATCGTGAGGTCGGCCTGCACGAGCGGTTGCGTGGCATCAAAGTCCCAGTTGTCCGCGGGCGTCGTTTGAAAATGCCAGGCGATTTCGCCGTTGCTTGCGTGCACGGCCAGGATCGACGCGGTATACAGATTATCGCCTCCGCCTCGAAGAGCGCGGTACCAGGCGGTAGGGTTACCCGTTCCGAAGTACAAAAGATCCAGCGCAGGATCGTAGGCAATTCCTTCCCAGGGCGTCCCGCCACCGCCTGTCTTCCACCATTCGCCCGTCCAGGTTTTTGCGGCGCTCTCCATGGCCTTGGATTCGAACCCTTTCGACGGGTCGCCGGGTACAGTGTAGGAGCGCCAGGCCATCTTTCCGGTTTCGGCGTCATACGCCGAGATATAGCCGCGCACGCCAAACTCTGCTCCTGCGTTGCCAATGATTACCAGGCCCTTGGCGATGCGTGGCGCGCTGGTAATCGCATATGGCTTCGTGCTGTCCGCCGTTAACACCGACCACACCAGCGCCCCCGAACGTTTGTCGAGAGCGATCAAGCGTCCATCGAGCGTCCCCACGTATACCTTATCCTCGTACGCAGCCACACCGCGATTCACCACGTCGCAGCAGATAAAGAAAGCACGCGCGCGAGGGACCCTGGGATCATAGGTCCAGCGGACTTCTCCCGTCCTTGCATCGATCGCGTACACCACGCTCCAGGAACCGGAAGTGTAGATGACGCCGTCTTCGACCAGCGGCGTCGCCTCAAGACCGCGAGTGGTGCCGAGTTCTCGGCTCCAGGCCAGGCCGAGTTTGCCGACGGTTTGTTCGTTGATCTGATCGAGCGGGCTGAACCGATGGTCGTCGTAAGTCCGCCCGTACATAAGCCAATTGCTTGTGTCTTGATCAACGGTTCGCAGTCTTGAGTCATCGACAGGCTTAGTCCAGGTAGGCGAACTGAGAACCAGAAGGCTCGCGAAAGCGATCCAGACAATGAAACGGTGCTTCAACATCGCGTCGGCTCCGAGGCGTGGATTGTACGGCCGACCTTAACACAACAGAGTTTTTTGTGAAGCGGCTTGCAGAACTTTGTCCAATACATCCCTCGACCAAACGGGTCGGCCCGATTTTAACCGAGTAGTCGGTTACCCGGACGTTGACGGCTTCCTGTTGCGGCGGCGCGACACTCCCGCAGCGGGGGTTGTTGAGAGGCGACATCGCTGCACTGCGTCTTGCACATGTTAAACTTCAGCCGATTCGGCGATTCCAGCTGGAGCGGTGATGAGCGAAGACGACGGTCGCGTAAAAGACCTCACTCCCAATCCTGCGACAGCGAAAAGTTCAAGCACTCCTTCTGTGGAGCCGGAACTCATGGCGACCATGAGCATGTCGTCATCCGGGTTGGTAGGGCCGACGGTAACTCCAGAAGCCCAATTCATCGGTCCGTACAAACTTCTGCGCCGGCTCGGCGAGGGAGGCATGGGACAGGTCTGGCTCGCCGAACAGACCGAGCCCGTGCACCGCCAAGTCGCTTTGAAGCTGATCAGAGTCGGCCGGTACGACGACGACATCCTGCAGCGCTTCCGCTCGGAACGGCAGTCGCTCGCCATGATGGACCATCCCTCGATCGCCAAGGTCTTCGACGCCGGAGCGACGCCCGATGGCCAGCCGTACTTTGTAATGGAGTACGTGCCTGGCGTCGCGATCACGAGATATTGCGACGACAAGCGCCTCACGATCCGGCAACGCCTGGAACTTTTTTCCCGGGTCTGCGAAGGGATTCAGCACGCGCATCAGAAAGCCATCATCCACCGCGACCTGAAGCCGGCGAACATCTTGGTGACGGAAGTCGATGGCAAACCGATGCCGCGGATCATCGACTTTGGACTGGCAAAAGCCATTGGGCCGCAAGTCAGCGATGAAACGATGATGACTCGAGCCGGCGACTGGGTTGGGACGCCGGGATACATGAGTCCGGAGCAGGCCGATGGCAACCTCGACATTGACACTCGAACGGATGTGTATTCGCTGGGCGTGATCCTTTATGTCCTGTTGACTGGCGAGCTGCCGTTCGACATGACCCAATGGAAGAAGCAGCCGTTTTATGAAGCAATGCGGCAACTGCATGAGATCGATCCGCTTAAGCCAAGCACCAAGATCCGCAAGCAGGACGGCGATACGCTCGCCAAAGTGGCTCAGAGGCGGCACGATGAGCCGCGGATGCTGGTCAGAGAGATAAGTGGAGACCTTGATTGCATCGTTCTGAAGGCGCTTGAAAAGGACCGCGACCGGCGCTATGGGACGCCTCTGGAGCTAGCCGCCGACGTCGATCGCTACCTGCGGAATGCACCGGTTTCCGCACACCCAGCAAGCATTGCTTATCGCACGCGCAAGTACGTCCGGCGTAACCGACTGGGCGTCTCTTTTGCCGCAGTCGGACTGGTCCTGCTCCTGGGCTTTGCCGTGACTCAAGCGATTGAGCTGCGCAAGATTCGGCAGCAACGCGACCGCGCAGACCGCATCGCGCAATTTATGACCGGCATCTTCAAGGTGCCGAATCCAAGTGAGGCGCGCGGAAGCACTGTCACCGCCCGCGAAATTCTCGACCGGGCCTCGCAACAAATCGGCAGCAACCTGAATAAGGACCCGGAGCTCCAGGCGCAGTTGATGAAAACGATGGCGCAAACATATACCGGGCTGGGTTTGTATGGCCGTTCGCAGGATCTAACAGAACACGCGCTGGAAATTCAAACCTCACTTTTCGGAGAGCGAAACCGGGAAACTCTCGAGAGCGAAAGCTATCTCGCCCAGACCCTTCAGGCTCAAGGGCATCTGCCCGAAGCGGAAAAGTCGCTGCAAGCCACGATCGCGACGCAGCGCCAGGTTCTCGGACCCATGGACCGCGATACCTTGGCGTCGATGGATCGCCTGGGTTACGTTTATTCCAATGAAGCGCGACACGCCGACGCTGAAAACATGTTCCGCGAAACACTGAACACAGAACGGAAAGTACTCGGCCCGGACGATCCTCAGACCCTGAACACCCTGAACGAGCTGGCAGAAATTCTCACGCCTCAGGGGCAATATGCGGAAGCGGACCAGATTTATGGTGAACTCATTGCAGCGCAGAAGCGAACTCTGGGGCCCGACCATCCCGCGACGCTGCTCTCAATGTCACACGCAGCCGAGAATCTGGAGGAGGAGGGTCGCCTCCCGGAAGCCGAGAAGCTGTATTCCGAGGTGATTGGCGGTCAGCGGCGCGTCCTGGGGCCCGAGCATCCCCAGACTCTCAGGGCCATGATGATGCTCGCGCTGACCCTGGCGAAGGAAGGGCGTTACACCGATGCGGACAAGCTCCAGACCCAGGTTATCGAGATCAAGACCCGCGTGCTCGGTCCGACGCATAACTCCACGTTGCAGAGCATGGAGATGGAAGCCTTGGGTCTCGGCCGAGAGGGACGTTACGCCGATTCAGAGAAAATGTTCCGCGACGTGATCGAAACGGCGGAGAAAACCAATCAGCCGGCCACGCTGGCCGAGGCTTGGTACAACTTTGCCTGCTCGGAGGCCGGAAGAGGTCGGCCGGACGAAGCATTTGCCGATTTGAATCACGCCGTCGAAAATGGACTTATCTCGCCAGGGGAAATTTCAGGTGACCCTGAATTGTCATCCCTGCACGGAGACCCGCGATTCGACGACGTAGTCGCAAAAGCACGCGCAGCCAAAAGCGCGACGAAGAAGTAGGCCGCTCCAACCAGATGGGGCCTCACGGACTGCCCGTGCGCCGCGTCGCACGAATCCGAGGACGTCAACCACCAGAAGTCGCTGCTTTACCGCGGTCCTTCGACTCCAAGGGTATCGCCACGCGATTCGTAACGCCATCAGTTACACAGCTGAATGAACCGAGGTTGAGTTGAGCATCGAACGCGTGCGCGATTCGCTGTGTTAGATCAATTGGGAGACGAAATCGATCGAGCTTTTCGAGTCCATCCCCCAACTGATTCGGGTAGCGACGCTAGCGCCGCCGTTACTTGCCGGCGTGCAGAACCGGAACCTCTTCAGCGTCAGCTTCCTGGACGCCGTGGTTGTGTGCCAGCTGGGGATCATAAACGAAGGTTTCTCCGAGTTCGGCCAGACGAAGCGAGTAGATTTCGCGCTGGTTCCCGCGCCGGCCGATCAGCAGGGCGCTGCCTCCTTTAGCGTTGCCTTCCGCGATGGGGGACGAAACGAACGCGACTCTTCTCCCGGTATTTGCGTCATAGATGACCACCAGCGCGGGCGCGGCACCGGGGTCCAAGGTGAAACGGTATTCACCGGCCGGTATCACCGCCTGCCCCCAGCGCGCGGTGTGTTGTAACGTGAATTTGCCCTGCAAGGACTGAGCATTTGCGGTGCCGGTGGACAGACACGTTGCGAGCAGTAGACTTGCGAACAACACGATTCCTGCTCCTCGCGGCATTACCTTGGATTTCATTGTCGTCTTCCTCCTGTTGGTTGGCCGGCGCGTCTTCTGACCCTCGGAGTCCGCGTCTTGCCTTCATTCAATAGAGCGAGAACGGGCGGCAAATGGGGACACGCCTTTCGAGGCATTTCGGCCCAAGCTTGAGGAATCAACCGTAGGCGTCGGTCTGGCAGGGGTCTTTGTTATCAAACCCGCTTCGTTCAGAACCTGCCTCACCCAATCGAAGCGCAGATAGATGCCGTGCTTCGTGCGCAGTTTTTCGTGAAATGAACGCGCGTCGCGACCGGGGTACTTCTGCTGATAAAGCAATAGAATGCGCTCCACGGTCGCGAAGGGCACTCGCTCGGAGAAGGTCTTGCGGCTGGCACGAACCCACAGGCCGTCGTAGCCTCTTCTCCGGTAAAGTCGCCGCAGGCGGTCCATCGCGGAGTAGGAGAATCCAAGTACGTCTGCTGCCTGATCCCAGGTGATCTTCCTTGCGATCGCTCGCAAAATCACCTCCCGCATCTTCATGTTCCACTCCCCAGGGGGCACAGTGATGGACGCTCCCAGTCCCGTGTCTGTGACCGACGAGCGGCCACCTTCACTCCTAAGTGCGAGAATCAGGCGCAATTCGGGCCAACTTTTATCAGGGAATTAGGGGATTCCAGCTTCAGCATCACGTGCCTGCCGATATTCCGGCGCGCGGGCAAATTGACTTTGTCAGCGGTGAGCTGTACCTTTTTAGTAATTTCGGGCGTGTCATTCGCTTCAGGAGTGAGCCTTGGCTGCTCCTTCATCCGCACAGATCAATAGACTCCTGAACGATTGGGGGCACGGCGATCTCGAAGCCCGGGATGCATTAATTCCATTGATGTACGAGGAGTTGCGGCGAATCGCACGCCGTCATCTTTGGCACGAACGCCCGGATCACACCCTACAGAGCGCAGCTTTGGTCAACGAGGCCTACCTTCGGCTAGCACGCCAGGAATCACCGGCATGGCAAGGCCGGGCACACTTTTTCGGGGTGGCGGCGCAGATGATGCGGCACATCTTGGTCGATCATGCGCGGGGCCGTGGTGCTGCCAAGCGCGGCGCTGGGGTTCCCCGAATAGGCCTAGCTCCGGAAATCGCCTCGCCACAAAAGCCCGAAGTTGACGTTGTGGAGCTCGATGCGGCACTCAACAAACTTGCCAGATTGGACCCACAAGGGAGCCGGCTGATAGAACTGCGATTTTTTGCCGGACTATCAATTGAGGAAACCGCCGTCGTAATGGGCAAATCACCCAGGACGGTAAAGCGCGACTGGTCGGCGGCTCGAGCCTGGCTTCGGATGGAAATGAACAAGGCGTCAGTGAAATGACCCCGGAACGCTGGCAGGAAGTAAAGGAAATGTTCTCTCAGGCGCTAGAGCGGAAACCTGCGGAGCGGGCAGCGTACCTCAACAACGCTTGTACGGACGCCTCACTCCGCCATGACGTCGAGTTAATGATAGCTGCCCACGAACAAGGCGGCAGCGGCTTTATGGAACCGCCAGTTGTGAAAACGAGTGAACCACTAAAGAGCGGTACCCGGCTAGGTACATACGAAATCCTCGCTTCGGCCGGTTCTGGAGGGATGGGCGAAGTCTATCGCGCGCGCGACACGAAGCTCGATCGCATCGTCGCCGTCAAAATCCTGGCCCCGCATCTTGCTGACGACCCGGCATCGCGAGCTCGCTTCGAGCGCGAAGCTCGGCTGATTGCCAGTCTCAACCATCCGAATATCTGCGTGGTCCATGATTTGGGTCACCAGGACGGCACAAATTATCTGGTTATGGAATATCTGGAAGGCGAAACGCTCGCATCACGCCTCGCCAAGGGAAGGCTGCCGCTCAAGCAAACGCTCGAACACGCAATCGAGATTGCCGATGCACTCGACAAGGCTCATCGCAAGGGCGTAACCCACCGCGATCTAAAGCCTGGAAACATCATGCTGACCAGGTCGGGCGCGAAACTTCTGGATTTTGGATTGGCGAAATTGAAACAGGGTACATCCTCTACGCCAGGTTCAGTTTCCGAGCTGCCGCCCGGGAAAAACTCAACCACGGCGGAGGGCACGATCGTGGGTACCCTGCCGTACATGGCACCTGAGCAACTACAGGGCAGAGATACTGACGCCCGCGCCGACATCTTTTCGCTCGGCGCCGTCATATACGAAATGGCGACAGGGACAACTCCATTTGAGGGCGAGAGCGCGGCGAGTACGATTGCAAAGCTTTTGGAGTGGGATCCGCCGCCAGTTTCTTCTCTCCAGCCGACGACGCCCGCGGCTCTGGACCGGGTTGTGATGCAGTGTCTGGTAAAGAACCCCGACGAGCGGTTGCAATCGGCTCACGACCTGAAATTCGAGCTGGAGTGGATTCGGGACTCGGCCGCGGGATCGGACGCTTCCGGGATCGCAGTTTCTGCTCGGGGGTGGCGTCGTGCGCTTTCCTGGGCCGTGGCATGCGTCGCGATCCTGGTGGCCGTGGCGTTGGGGTCTGCGTTTATGCGATCCCGCGAGGCCGCTTCGAGTGCGAGGGAACCTGCACGTTTCGAGATTCCCGTGCCTGAAAATTCAGCCTTATCTTTCCTTGGCTCGCTCGCAGTGTCACCCGACGGCCGTGAGCTCGCCTTCGCTGCAAAAGGTCCTGACGGCGTTCTCCGGCTCTGGCTCCGTCCTCTGAATTCGCTCGAAGCTCGCCCGCTGCCCGGATCAGAATCGGCCGTCAACGATCCATTTTTCTGGTCACCCGACAGCCAATTCATCGCGTTTGGCGCTGACGGGAAACTCAAAAAGATCGACGTGTCGGGCGGACCGGCGCAAACGGTGTGCGATACGGCCCAGGACATACAGGGGGGTTCCTGGAATCGAGATGACGTGATCTTGTTCGGGGAATCGAATGAGGCTGGGAACGTCGTCGTGATGCGAGTTTCGGCGAACGGGGGAACGCCGACTCCTGTCACCGCTCTGAACGCGTCGCGTGGCGAAACCGTTCAAGCATTTCCGTCGTTCCTTCCTGACGGGCGGCATTTCATTTACTGGATGGATTCGACTGCGC
>Ga0209008_1000067_pt1 | contig 52565 bp, 36 predicted proteins | sample JacPin_JW_Ref_O3_FD_187963 | JGI IMG/M metagenome (GOLD analysis project Ga0209008, IMG submission 187963) | Forest soil microbial communities from Algoma, Ontario, Canada - Jack Pine, Ontario site 1_JW_Ref_O3 (SPAdes) (version 2) | ecosystem: Environmental > Terrestrial > Soil > Boreal... | reverse complement strand
GCATCCTCTCGTTCACCACACTGCTCGCTTTCCAGGGCATGCCGCTCTTGTACACGCCCCAGCGACCGCAGTGTCAGGAATGCGCCCGGTTCAATCTGTCAGCCATCTCCCCGGTCTAAACCATAACCTAGCCCAGCGCGGAAGCGCTGGGTAAAAAGACGGCGCGAAGCGCCATACCTTTCGCGGGTGCCTTTCCCGCGTGTTTTCGAGTTGCTCGCGCCCCACCAAGTACGACCCGGCCCCGCGAGCCCCCACCGCTTTGTTTGCACTGGAATTACCGTAACGACTGTGTTATCATCAGTCGTGCGCTAATTTCGTCACCACAAGGGGGCTACATGGTCCACGCTGCTCGCGCTTCAACCGCCAGCGCGCCAGCCCCACTCCGCACCCGCCATTTTCTAATCCCGCGAAGCGGGAGTAAAAGCGCCCGCAACTCCCCTGAAAACAATGCGTTGAATTTTTCTAATCGGCTCAAAACAGCGAATTGGAGCGCGCGTTTTTCACGCGTTTTGCGCTCCCGGATTCACCACTCACCAATCACGCTTTTCTAATCGCTAGTTTTTCGGCCGTTTCGGTCTCTTCCGCTGTAGCGACGGTCATAGATACCGACAACAGTTCCTCCCGATCACGGGCCGCACTGCATTTTTGCGCTTCACAGAACCACGTTTGCACAGGTATCGTAGCGCGGGCCGCGCTCTTCTCGGACGGAGGATAGGATGCTTTTTCTAAGACGCCAACTGTTTCAAACCCTGTCATTTGCTTTCGGGTCAAGCTTCATCTTGGGACGGAACCAACTCGGCATGGCTGCGCAGACACCCACACAGCCAAAGGTCTCCCCTCCCTCTGCTGGGGCCGCTGTTCATGATGGGATTGCTGGAGGAACGGAAATGGAAAAAGTGGCCGGAATCGGAGGATTCTTCTTTCGAGCCAAAGATCCGAAAGCGTTGACGCTTTGGTACCAGCAACACCTGGGGATTTCGACGACACCAACAAGCGACGGCGAAACCCCGTGGCAGCAAGAGGCAGGATCAACCGCTTTCACTCCCTTCCCGGAGACGAGCAAATATTTCGGGGATCCGCAGAAGGTTTGGATGTTGAACTTTCGCGTGCGGGATCTCGAGAAAATGGCGGCCCAGCTACAAGCTGCGGGAATCGAAGTGAAAGTTGACCCGGAGTCTTATCCCTACGGCCGGTTCGCCCGCCTGCATGACCCCGAGGGAAATCCGATCGAATTGTGGCAACCTAAGGTCGCAGTGACTAAAGGCTAGGGTGCAAAGCGGGACAATTCTGCAATTAGATGCGGCCGTCCTTGTTGATTTTGGCGGCGGCGCGCAGGATCAGCCAGCGTTGTTTGCCGTCCATGCGGGCAAATTGTTTGGCGAAGAGGCGCAGCTGGCGCGTGGTTTTTTTGTCGAGGCCCCATATTGTGGCGAGTTGCTCTTTGGAGACGCGCAGTTTTTTAACGGGAGTTTCGTCGTCGGTGAAGAGCTGGTGTAGCGGGACTTTCAGGGCGCGCGCCAGTTTTTCCAGGGTCTCAATGGAAGGGACCGTGCGGCCATTTTCCAGGCGCGAAAGGTAACAGCGAAACAGGCCGGTGCGTTCCTGGATATCGCCTTGCGAGAGGTTTTGCGCTTCGCGGAGCCGCTTCAGCCTGTCGCTGATGACCATGGCGAGAGCTTACAATATCTTGCCGTGCCGACTCAATTATTGTTGACATAGGCTGAATCTGAAAGCGCAAGCCCTGCCGCCCCGTCGCTGAGGTCTGTTCCGCACTGGCACATTTCCGAAGCATGATTCGCGGTTTCCACAGGTGCGCGCGTTCTGGAAAATCTGCCGGAAGTGACTCATATTGCACAGTTTCTTGAAGCGCTCCTGCGTCATTATTCGCAAGTCAAGCTATCCCACCATCCGCGCAACCCGCAGCAACCAAGCCAGACCGGGCAAACGAAGGATGATCAGGAAAGGTAAGGAAAAATGCGTACGCTCCGCTCGATCCAATATTTTGTGCTCGCACTGGTAATTTTGGCGGTCCCCGCGACGTCTCGCGCGCAGTTCAGCGCGTCTATCACGATCGCGCCGCCAGCACTGGTCGTTTATTCGCAACCGATTTGCCCGCAGGAAGGCTATCTCTGGACGCCGGGCTACTGGGCCTACGGCGACGAGGGCTACTTCTGGGTGCCGGGCACATGGGTTGAGCCACCCAGCGAAGGCCTGTTGTGGACTCCGGGATATTGGGGATGGAACAACGACGCGTACGCCTGGAATGGCGGGTACTGGGGCAATGAAGTCGGCTTCTACGGCGGCGTGAATTATGGATACGGCTACGGCGGCTCCGGATATCAGGGCGGCTACTGGCGCGACAATCATTTCAGCTACAACCGCTCGGTGAACAACTTTGGCGGCAGGAATTTCAGCAACACTTATAGCAAGCGGGTGAGCGTCAGCACGTCAAGCCACGTAAGCTTCAACGGAGGACGCGGCGGCATCAGCGCACGGCCTACTGCGGCGCAAGAAACATTCGCTCGCGCGTCGCACACGCCGGCGACCGCAATGCAAACAAGCCACCAGCAGGCGGCAGGCGGGAATCATGAAATGCTCGCGTCGGTGAATCACGGGCGTCCGGCTGTCGCGGCGACGGCCAAGCCGGGCGAATTTTCCGGCAAGGGCGTAGTAGCGGCGCGCGGGGCTACAGCGGCGAACAGAACTGCCGAAACCAAGGCGACCGAGAACAAGGCGGCTGAGAATAAAGCAGCTGCGAATCGGACGGCCGAGAACAAAGCGACTACAAATAAAGCGGAAGCGAATAAGGCAGCTGGTACGAAGGCGACCGAGAACAAGGCCGCTGAAAATAAAGCTGCCGAGAATCGCACGGCTGAGAACAAAGCGACTGCAAATAAGGCCGAAACGGATAAGGCCGCTGAGTCGAAGGCTACCGAGAACAGAGCCGCTGCGAGCAAGGCGAGTGAAAACAAGGCCGAAGCGAATAAGGCAGCTGAGAGCAAGGCCACCGAGAACAAAGCGACGGAGAACAAGGCAGCTGCGAGTCGCGGAACGGCGAACAAAACGAAAGCGAACAACGCAGCGGCGAGTCGCGCAAGCGAGAACAAGGCGGCGGAGAACAAGCCAGCCGCAAAACCGACAAAGGCCGAACATACCGCGGCACGTCCTGCTCAACCAGTCGCAAAATCAGAGACGCCTCGCCCGGAAGTTAAGCCTGTAGCCGAGAAGCCGGCTCCGGCTGCAAAGCCAGTACGTCAGCCTGCTCCTGCGCGCACAGAAAGTGCGCCCAAAGCTGCAGCCCCACAACACCAGGCCGCTCCGCAACAACATCAAGCGGCGCCGAAGCAAGAAGCCCCGCCGAAGTCCGCACCTGCGCCAAAGGCCGAAGCAGCGCGTCCCAGCGAAGAGAAACCCAAATAATCCGACCTCCGCGAAGACGTAAAGGTCTCGCGGGGCCAATTTCTGCACTCCAGGTGAGCGGGTCGTGAAAAAAACACGAGCCGCTCACTTTTTTTGCGTCATGAAATCCGCGTTAACGCGACCTACGAGCGACTTCCGCGAAACTGAGCTGTTCCGCAACGATGGTGCCTGCTCACCGTCAACATTGGACATTGGTACCGTATGTGTTACCATTAAGCATAATCGAAGTGCGCGAATACCTGAACGCAGGTGGGCGCAGTCCGTACGCCGCTTGGTTCGAGCGGCTGAATAGAGAAGCGGCGGTGAAAGTGGCAGCAGCTCTGGCGCGCATGCAACAGGGCAATTTGTCCAACGCCAAAGGCGTCGGAGCCGGAGTATATGAATACCGGATTGATTTTGGACCCGGCTACAGAATCTAGTTCGGTAAAGACGGTGACCGAACGGTGATCCTTGTTGGTGGCGGGACGAAAAAGCGGCAGTAGCAAGACCTTCAAACGGCGCTCGGGCGATGGCAAGACTACAAGCAGCGAAAAAGCGCAGGAGGGTGAGTCGTATGGCCTTGACACGAGATTTCAAAGAGACAATCCGGGCGCGCGTAAAGCGCGATCCCGGTTTCCGCAGAGCATTGCTGCGGGAAGGCATCGAGAACTTTCTTTCCGGCGACGTGGAGACCGGCAAGCTCATCTTGCGCGATTTCATCAACGCTACGGTTGGATTTACGGAACTGAGCATTGTGACCCATCGGTCGGCGAAGAGTCTGATGCGGATGCTCGGCCCCAACGGCAATCCGCAGGCACGCAACCTGTTTGAAATCGTGGCCTACTTGCAGGACGCCGAGGGAGTCCGCTTTGAAGTGCGCTCTGCGCGTGTGGCGTTGTGCACGAAGAAGCGGACGCAGGGCGGAAGAATCAAACGGACCGCGTCTGTCGCGTTGCGCCGCTAGCTATTGGCGTCAGACGTATCTGGCGCGGGCTGTGAGTCCCTGCGGCGCGAATATGCAAAAGAGATGGCGATGCCAGTGAGGACTGCGGCCAGGAACAAGTATGGAAGGTAGCGCCCCGGCGCATCCGGAATCGGGAAGACGCTTAGTGCGAGGACTGCGGCGAGAATCAGCAGCGCGGCGGCGCTGACGGCGACGTCTAGGCGGCGCAGGATGTTGCGACGGAGCAGGAAAAAGGGCATCGCGAGGCAGACCAGGAAATATGAGCCGATGAAGCCGTAGGAGGCGAGCTGGGTCAGGTAGTTGATGCAGTCGGGGAGCAGAACTTTTGCAAGCAGCAGCGCCACGGGACCGGCGATGGCGATGATCGCGATTAGAGCGATGGCGCGGTGAGGGGTTTTGTTCACGGGATGCGCCGAGCCGAAGCTGGGCGCGAAGAGACGATTTTGCGCGAGGTAATAAAGGATACGCGCGCCGGCGTTGAGCGAGCCCAGCGTGCAGGCGAAATAACTGAGCGCGATGCCGATGGAGCTGACGTAACCGAAGTTCGCGAGATTGATGGAGCGCGCGATGGAGTCGAAGGGAGCGTTGAGCTGGTCGAGCGCCAGGCCATTTTTCCGGGCGAGCGCGGTGAGGCAATAAAGCATCACAAGATAAAGAATGCCCACGGGAATCAGGCAGCTCACGATCACGCGGGGAATAGTGCGGCGCGCGTGCGAAGCTTCTTCGCCAAGAGTGGTGACGCTTTCGAATCCGGCGAGCGTCATGAATCCGAAAACCATGGCGAATTGAAAACCGGATAATTTTGTGCTTTCCAGATGGAGTTGCGGGGGGTCGAGCCACGCGGAATTGTGACGCATTGCCAGCGCGATGATGACGATGATGACGGCGAGCGAACTCAGCTCGATCGCGAGCATCACTTCGGTGGAGAGCTTGATGTCGCGGTGAGCGATGACCCATGAAACGATCACCACGATCGCGGTGATACCGGCGGCGCGCAGAAAAGATGCAGGCGCGCCGGTGACCTGGCGGTAGAAAAGATCGGCGTAGTATGCGGAAGATGGCGCGGTGCCGGCCGCTCCGAACGCCATCGCGGCGACGTAAACCCACCCAGTGACCACGCAGGCCGTGCGGCCCAGGCCCGCCGCCGCGAAATCAGCCAGCGAGCCGGCGGAAGCGCACTGCGCGGAAAAACGATGCACGCTGTACATGATCAGTGAGAAGGCGACTAGCGTGAGCAGGAAGATCAGCCAGGTGGCGTTGCCGCCCTTGGCGATTAGCAGCGGCAGAACGATGCCGCAGGTGCCGGTGGGCGCCATCACGCCGAGGGTGAGCGCCGTGTCTTCGATAAAAGACAAATAATTGTGGCGCAGGGTGGTGCGCACGCGCGGCGGAACACCTTTCGGCGAGGATTGTGGCGGGAGACTCACGTGAGCAACAGTAGCAGCAGGAGTTTTTTGGCGCAAATTCGTGGCGCGGGCTGAAAACTTCCGGACGATTCACGCGGTGCATTGCATATAATGCGGTCTTGCCTCGGCGGTTTAATTAGCTACCGGCGCGTGCAGGCGCGAGATTTTCCAGTTTGTCCGCTCGGGAGAACTTATGGACCGGCGCGATTTTATGAAGGCGGCAACCACGCTGCTCGCCAGTGCAGCGCTGCAGCGAACTGATTTTGCGCAAGCTTCGGGCGTGGAAAATCGCGCGCGCATGATGCTGCCAATGAATCGCGGCTGGCGCTACAGCCCATCGTTCGTCGAAAGCGGCCACGAGATTGACTTTGACGATTCTGAATTCGCGCGCGTGGTGGTTCCGCATACGAACGTCGCGCTACCGTGGCACGGATTTGACGACAAGACCTATGAATTCGTCTCGCTGTATCGCAGGCGATTCAAGCTGCCGCCAGAGGCGCGCGGGCAGCGCGTGTTCGTGGATTTCGAAGGAGTGATGACCGCGTCAACTGTGTGGATCAACGGCCAGCGCCTGGGCGAGTACAAGGGCGGCTACACGCCGTTTTCTTTCGAGCTGACGCCTCATCTGAATTTCGACGGAGAAAACCTTCTCGCGGTGGACGTGGATTCTTCCGAACGCCCGGATATTCCGCCCTTCGGCAACCGCATTGACTACCTTACCTTCGGCGGAATCTATCGCGAAGTATCGCTGCGGATTGTGCCGGCCATCTACATCGAAAATATTTTCGCGCAGCCCAAGAACGTTTTGAGTGAGCATCCATCGCTCGATGTGCAGTGCTTCGTGCAGCGCTTCGAGCCGTTCCAGTTCGGTCTCACGCTGGAATCCGTGCTCCTGGATGGCGCGAACAAGATAGCCGAGACCACGCAGGAAGTTCCGCCGTCGAGCGCGACCGGCGAGCCGGTGAGCTACACGTTGGAGTTCGCTCCGCTTTCCAACATTCAGCTTTGGGACATTGCGAATCCACATCTTTACTCCGTGCGCGCGCGTTTGCTGGTTGACGGACGCGTCCTTGATGAAGCGACGCGCCGCATCGGCTTTCGCGAAGCGCAATTCACGGATCACGGCTTCGAGCTGAACGGCAAGGTGATCAAGCTGCGCGGTCTCGATCGTCACCAAACTTTTCCGTTTGTCGGCCAGGCGATGCCGGCTCGCGTGCAGCGCCAGGACGCCTACATTCTGCGCAAACAATTGCATTGCAACATCGTGCGCACCTCGCACTATCCGCAATCGCGGCATTTTCTGAATGCTTGCGATGAATTCGGATTGCTCGTGCTGGAAGAAATTCCCGGGTGGCAATACATTGGCGATCAAGCGTGGCAAGATCTCTCCGTTGACAATGTGAGCCGCATGATTCGCCGCGACTGGAATCATCCTTCGATTGTGCTGTGGGGCGTGCGCATCAATGAATCCAGAGACAACCACGATTTCTACACGCGCACGAATGCCGCGGCACACATGCTGGATCCGACGCGCCAGACCGGAGGCATCCGCAATTTTCAGGAGTCCGAGTTTCTGGAGGATGTCTTCACCATGAACGATTTTGGCTGGCCGCTGAAGCCGCCGAATCATCCGCGCTACCTGAGCACCGAATTTGTGGGCCACACCTATCCGGTGAAGACGATTGACGACAACGTGCGCCACCGCGAACACACCATTCGCCACGCGCGCGTACATGATCAGCTTGCGTCCAACGCGCAATACGCCGGGGGCATCGGCTGGTGCGCGTTCGATTACAACACGCACTCCGATTTCGGCGCTGGAGATCGTATCTGTTATCACGGTGTGGTGGATATGTTTCGCGAACCGAAGCCCGCAGCTGGTTTCTATAAATCGCAGTGCGACCCGGAAGAAGAAATTGTGCTGGAGCCGGCGTTCCATTGGGCGGCGGGTGATGAAGCGCTGCGGTTTACGGTGGCGATGATTTGTTCGAACTGCGACCACTTGAAACTCTACGTGAAAGGCAAAAGCGATTGGGATTTGCTCGCCGAAGCCGATCCCGATCGCGTGCAGTTCGCGCATTTGCGTTACGCGCCGTTCAGCATTGATCTCACCAAGGCGCAGCACGAATGGGGCGATCTGCGGATTGATGGCTATCTGAAGGGTCAGCAGGTCGTCTCGAAGACGTATTCCGGCCGCGGCGTGGATCAGAAATTCTCGGTGCGTGCCGATGATACGGAGCTGAGCGCTGATGGAGCTGACAGCACGCGCGTCGTGTTCCGAGTTACAGATGAATTTGGCGCGATTCGGCCTTATGCGAACGATCCCATCGCAATGAGTCTAGAAGGCCCCGCGGAAATCATCGGGGACAATCCATTCGCGCTGACCGGCGGCACTGGCGCGATTTGGATTCGCGCAAAAGAAGAGCCGGGAACCGTGCGGCTCACTGCCAAGCATCCTCGTCTAGGACGTCAGACGATCGAACTCACGCTGCAGAAAGCGCCCGCCGAGCGCGTCTAGTCTGCAGCTTGCAATCTGAACCGCCGGGTCGTTTCCATCCGCTGCATCAGAAGTAAAATTTCAATGCAAACTGGACCAGCCGCGGAGCCAGCGACGCCGTGGCAAATCCAAATTGCGAAGTTCCGCGTTCAGTGGAAAAGTTTTCATTGGTCGTCGTGGGATCAGCGAACTGCAGGTTCGGATGATTCCAGATGTTGAAGAACTCGGCGCGGAACTCGAAATGCATTTGTTCTTTGACTGGAAACTGCTTGATGAAGGACAGATCCCAATTTTGCAGGCCCGGCCCCAGGATGGTGTTTCGTCCCGCGTTTCCGAATGTGCCCAGCTGCGTGTTGGGCACGAACGCGCAAGTATTAAACAGCGTTCCCGGCAAGCAATGCGCCCCGTTCGGATTTCCCACCACGTTAGGACGCGCGCAATTGAAGACCTCGCCGCCGCAATCAGAATTGGAGATGTTCACCAGGTCGTCGGTCGCCGTGAACCAATTGCCGGTCTGCGCCGAGACAATTCCGGTGATCTGCCAGTTGGCGACGAGCTGGTTGGCAACGCCCGTGAGATTCGCGCCGAAGTGCTGGCCGTTCCCGAACGGCAAATCATAGACAAAGTTGACGACGAATCTGTGGCGCACGTCGAAATCGGCGTTGCCATATTCCAGGAACGGCTCCGTTTGCAGCCGGAAGTCGCCCTGATTCTGCGAGCCCAGACTGGCCGAAGACGCGTCATCGAGCGCGTGGCTGTAGGTGTAGGCCGCCTCAAATTGCAGGCCATTGGAAAAGCGCTTTTCCAGGCGAAGTTGCAATCCGTTGTAGTTTGAAAATAAATTCGAACGCAGCGTTTCAATCCCCGCGTCAATATTGGGATCGGGGCGGCGCGGGGCGGTCGGAATGGTGGGATCCGACGTGGGGACAGCCTGGTTTCCATTGAATATGCCAAACAGATTCGCGCCGTGCGAGCCGACGTAGGAAATCTGAGCCACCATGTTCGACGGCAGCGCGTACTGGAAACCGAGGAACCATTGCTGCATGAAGGGCGTAGTGATATTGGGGTTGACGGAAAAAAGTAACGGAGTATTCGGATCAATCAGTGAATTCGCAGGGAACCCTTGCTGCACCGAGTTGAATCCGGGGATCGAACAGTCTATTTGCCCGGGATTGGGGTTCGCGGAATTCGTCAAGCAGGGCTGGTTGAACGACTGCGTCACGAAGAATGGCGGGTTGAATCCCGGACTTGGATTGGAGTACGGACCGTTTTCCTGGCCGCCATAAAAAATCCCGTAGGAAGAACGCAGCACCAGTTTGTCGGTGATTTTGTAGGCCAGGCCGACGCGCGGCGCAAAGTTGTGATAATCCGGGTTGACCAGTCCGGTCGATCCCGTCCGTTCAATGGAAATTTGCGTGGCGAGTGTGGGAGTCAGCTCGGCGGTTTGCCCCGTCGGTACAATCAGGCACCCGCAATCGAAATTAAAATTGGCTTGCTCGTTGCCCGCGGCTTTCACCGGTGAGTAGTATTCGTAGCGCAGGCCAAGATTCAGGGTCAGTCGCGATGTTGCCTTGAAATCGTCCTGAATGAACCCGGCGTAGATTTCCCGGTGATAATCAACGTTGTGCAGGTTTACGATCGAGCCGCCGTCGGAGATCCCCAGCAGAAAGCTGGCAAAGCCGTTGCCGCCGGATCCTGGCGCGGCGGGATTGTCCGTGAATGCTGAGCTGAAATCGGCAGTGCCGCGCGAGGCCGAAGGTTGAAACAGTGTGAATTGTTCGAAGCGCAGCTCCGTGCCAATCTTCAGCGAATGGCGGCCGTGCACCCAGGTGAAATTGTCGGTGATGACGTAGCTGTTCTGTTTCTCGATCGAAGGCAGAAACGTGGAGCTGCCAAGCTCCGGTGCTGAGCCGTCGCTGAACGTCAACGCAGGAAGGCCGCCGTTAAACGTGCCCGGCTGGAAAGGAACGCCGGGATAATCCAGGTTAGCCGAGACATTTGTGTCGAAATTGTTTTGAAAGCGATGCGCGTTGATCCGGTTGTAGCCGAAACGGAATTCGTTCACGTGAGTGGAATCGAAAACGTGAGTTTCGCTCAACGCGACGCTGCGATAGGAAAAATCCTCGTTGCCGTCGAAAAATCCGCCGCCATCCAGCACGTTATTGAACGGCGAGGGAATAAAACTGGGCTGGTTTTCGTAGCTGAACCTGCCGAAGAGAGAATCCTTGTTCGAAATCGTGTGGTCTATGCGCACGTCAAAATTGTTGCGCGTTTCGCTGCGGGTAGGCACGGCGATGAAATTGAAAGCCGGATTGGTGGAGTTCGGTGCGGGAATCAGCGCCGCTAGCCGGGAAGCCAGTGGGTCAGTTGAGCCCGTGGGGAACACGTTCGTCGGAACGCCTCCAGGGCCCACGCCAATCGGCACTCCGCACAGCCCGCTGGGATTGGCGAGTGTTGTTGGAACTACCCTGGTTTGCCTGGCGTTGAAGATTTCCCCATTGAAGGTCTGATTGCCACTGCAATCCAGCGCCACCGCCCCGGTCGGATTGCCGCTGTTCGGGTCGATGGCCATCGCCGGCGTGTTCGTCAGCAGCTCGGAAAAGTCGCCGTTCACCATGCTCTGATCAGGAATCGTCGCGGTCTGCGGAACGCCTTGCCGCAAGCGGAATCCCTCGTAATCGGCGAAGAAGAAGGTCTTATCCTTTTTAATTGGGCCACCGAATGTGCCGCCGAACTGGTTTTGCTTGTAGGCTGGCTTCTGATCAACGATAAAGAAAGGCGAAGCGTCCAGGACATCGTTGCGAAAATATTCGAAAACATCCCCATGGAACGCGTTAGTGCCCGATTTGATCACGGCGTTTAGAATCGCACCGTTGCCTCTGCCAAATTCCGCGCTGTAGTCGTTGGTTTGAACTTTGAATTCCTCAATGGCGTCAATGGGAGGCTGAATCACATACGACGCTTCATTGAACGCGTCGCCCAGGTTCGAATTGTTGTCAATCCCGTCCAACAGGAAATTGTTTTGCAGCGAGCGCGCGCCGTCCACACTGAATCCAAAATTGCCACTCACGCGCGAACCCGGTTCGCTGGGCACGACGCCGGCGCCGAGTTGCGCGAGCTGCGCGAAATTCCGCCCGTTCAGCGGCAGCGTTTCGATGCGCATCTTATCCATCACTTCGCCCATCGTGCTGGTCTCGGTTTCCAGCAGCGGGTTCTGGACGGTTACCTCCACCTTCTGCGAAACCTGCCCAACTTCCAGCTTCACATTGGCTTCGAGGCGGTCCTGTACGTCCAGCTGAACCGGGCCCGCCACCGCAGTCTTAAAGCCAGCCTTCTCGACGGTGACGGTGTAGCGGCCAACTTTCAGCGGGCCGGTGACATATTCTCCGTTGCCGTCCGTGGTGATGTCGAACTCGGTTCCGCGGTCGGCATCAATCACGCTGACTTTCGCGCCCACCACGATCGCGCCCGAGGCATCCTTTACAGTGCCCGCGATCACGCCGGTGTCCTTCTGTGCCCAAGCGCTTCCGCAGGAAAGCAAAAGCGCCAGGAGGAACCAGGCGACGCGCAAGCTCGTGGTTGTTCTGCTGTCAGAATGTTCCAGTCGATTCGAGGGACTTGCCCAACCGGATAGAAAGCAGCGCGCGAGTTTACTCACCGATACACCCCCCACAAAGTTGGGACCAAGTCTCTCGAATCCGGGCTAGCTGCGGAGCACCCCACGCCGCAGGGCGACGAGAAATCGGCCTTAATCGCTCACGTAATTAGTCCTATTATGCACGTTTGTCAACTTTTTTTATCGAATGTGATTCATTTTGTATTATTGTGAACACTTCTAGCCGATTTGTGGCACAATCGGCTGCTTTTGGAAACTGCACCGGGACGGAGAAGTTTCGATGAGCCTGCTGGCCGAGGAACGGAGATTCCGCATCCGCGAGCTTCTATCCCGCGAACGAACCGTTACCGCCTCCGAACTGATTCGCACTCTCGGCGTCACCGCCGCCACTATTCGCCGCGATCTTGAAGCGCTGGAGAAGGAAGGAGTGCTGGTGCGTTCGCACGGCGGCGCAGTGTCGCGCACTTCGGCCACGAATTCTCGACCTTCCTATGAAACGCTGGGGCGCAACAATCGCGCGGAAAAACAATCGATAGCGCGCGAAGCAGAACGGCTGATACTCGATGGCGAAACAGTTTTCCTGGAAGCCAGCACTTCAGTGTATGAACTCGCGCGGCGCTTGCTGCATCGCAATCGCCTGACGGTGATCACCAATTCTCCGCCGATCGTGGCTGAATTTCAGCGCAGCCAGCACGTCTCCGTGATTTCCACGGGAGGAGAACTGCAGAAGGACCTGTTTTATCTTTCCGGAGTCTGGGCGCAGCGTGCTCTTTCGGAAATTCGCGTGGACAAAGCCGTGTTGGGAGTCAGCGCGATTGATCCCGCATACGGAATTTCCACCGCGAGCCAAGCCGAAGCGCAGATCAAGAAAATGATTCTGAAATCCGCGCGCGTGAGCATCGCCCTGGCGGATCACAGCAAATTCGGCAATCAGGGTTTTGCTTACGTGGGTCCGACCACCGACATTGACATCCTGGTGACCGATTCGGGCACCGACCCGCAGCTTTTGCGCCCGCTGCGTGAAGCTGGCGTGGAGTTGATCATTGCCGATGTGCGCGAAGCGTCCGTCGAGACTGACAAGAATGAATCAGCAAGAGGCCGCACGCGTTCTGGAGGGGCCAAGCATTGATCGAGAACACGCGCACAAGCCCAAAGAGACTGCTCTTCGTAGCGTTGCTGATAGCTGGGATGGCCGCCGCCGGTTTCCAAATCGGCCGGACCTTGGCGGCTCCGCTGTTTGCCGCCGCGGCGCCTGAACTACCGCCCGACTCTGATAGTGCTGCGCTCCAGGCATTTGCGACGATGGGCCCGATTGACACGCATGTCCACGCGTTCCAGACCGATCCGGCGTTCACGGATCTGATGGCGCGACTGCAATTGCACGTCTTGGACATCTGCGTGGCTGATACCCACGGGATCTACAGTAAATTGGCAATCGAACTCGCGCGTGCTAAGGATTTCGTTGCGGCGAGTTCCGGCCGCGCCCGGCTGTGCGTCACGTTTGATCCGTTCACGTTCCAGCAGAAAGATTTTGCTGAGGATACCGTCAAGCAACTCCACCAGCAATTTGCCGAAAGCGCTGTTGCGGTAAAAATCTGGAAGAATATCGGCATGGAATTGAAGTCTGCGGACGGCAAGTACGTGATGCCCGACGATCCGGCATTCGAACCCATCTATCGCGAAATAGCGGCGGAGAATAAAACGCTGGTCGCCCACGTGGCCGAGCCTTCCTCCTGCTGGCAGCCGCCTGATCCGAACAGTCCCGATTACGATTACTACAAGGAAAATCCGGAGTGGTACATGTACCTTCATCCGGACCATCCGCGCAAGGAAACCATCCTGGCCGCGCGCGATCATCTGCTCGCAGAAAATCCGCAACTGCGCGTGGTCGGCGCGCACCTGGGAAGCATGGAAACCGACGTGGATGAAATCGCCAAGCGCTTTGATCGCTACCCGAATTTCGCCGTGGATACGGCGGCACGCATGGAATATCTAATGCTCGCGCCGCGGGAAAAGGTGCGGAACTTCCTAATCAAATATCAGGATCGCGTGCTGTATGGAACCGACCTGGAATTCCTCAATGGCGAAGCCACGCCTGACGCTTTGAAGGATTGGCAAGAAACCTACGCGAGAGACTGGAAGTTTTTGGCAACGGATCAGAAGCTGCAGCTCAGAGGGCGTGAAATCGAGGGGCTGAATCTGCCCGAGCCCGTTCTGCGCCGCATCTTTCACGATAACGCCGTCCGGTGGATTCCTGGGATCGCGGCCTCCCCGAAGTAGTCAGGCCGCGAGCAAGCCCGGACGGCGCCCACTTCTTCTAGAAATTTATTTGCTGGATTTCGATTTGCGGCAGCAGCGCGCGCACCGTCGCGAGTTCGATCCTGCCCGGAGAGGGCGCCACGCAATTCGCAGCGCCGCAAGCTGCAGCCAGGCGCAACGCCTCTTCGCCGGCGATTCCCTGCGCGGCGGCGTATGCAAAACCTCCCAGCGTGGCGTCGCCGGAGCCGACCGCAGAGATTACATTCATGCGCGGCGGCACGGCTTTCCACGCCGGACCATTCTTGCGCTCGAGCCAGAGCAAACCTTCGCGTCCCAGCGTAATCGCGGCACCGCCGGCACCGCGTTCTACAATCTGCGCGGCGGCGTACGCTATTTCCTGGGTGGTCGCGAGCGGCCGCCCCACCAGCACCTCCGCTTCGGCGCGGTTAACTTTCACAAAATTCGGACGAGCATTCGCGCTCGCGCGCAAAGCCTCGCCACTGGAATCCACAAAAACTCGGGCGCCTGCGGCACTCGCGGCTTCGATCAGCGAAACATAAAAATCGGGACCGATGCCCGCGGGCAAGCTGCCGGAAATCACCAGTACCGCGGGCTGCCACTCCTCGCGAACTGCACGAGCGCACGTCTGCAGAAATTCGTCGCGCTCCTGCGCAGCGGGTTCCGCTCCTGGCTCAAGAATTTCCGTGACTTGGCCCGCCGCATCAATAATTTCCAAATTCACGCGCGTGCTGGATTTCGTGGGAATGGCAACCACGCGAATTCCCAACGATTCCATTTGGCGGGCACATTCCTGGCCGATCGCTCCGCCGAGAAATCCGACCCACACCGGCTGGGCTTCGAGCGCACGTGTAGCCATGGCGACGTGAGCAGCCTTGCCGCCCGCAAGACCCTGCGCGCTTTTTGCGCGATTGATTTCGCCCACGGTCACGGATTCCACGAATAAGCGGCGATCCATCGCCGGATTGGCGCTCACGCAAACGATCGTCGGACCGGGCATAAACCCTTGCTCCTGGCTGGCATTTGTGCCAAGCTATCACTCTCAGATACAAAATAGTAACAAAAAGTAATAAATCGAAAGTAGGCAGTTACCTATGCTCGCGGAAGAGCGGCGGCGAAAAATCCTGGAACTGACGCAGCGCGACGGCCGGGTGGTCGTGAAAGACCTGGCGCGCCGTTTTTCCACTTCGCTGATTACTATTCGCAAGGATTTGGAATCGCTCCATCAGATGGGCCGCTTGCAACGCGCGCATGGCGGCGCGCTGCCCCTGGACGCCTCGGCGCTGCGCGACCCCACGCTACACGAAAAAGAGCAGCTGCACCGGCGCGAAAAACTTAAAATTGCCGCGGCGGCCGCGCGGCTGGTTCGCCCGGGACACGTGGTGATTCTGGATTCGGGCACGACCACCACGGCCATCGCGCGTGCGATCCACCACGTTCGCGACCTCACCGTGATTACCAACGCCGTGAACATTGCCGCGGAGCTGGCCGGCACGGACGTCGAAGTTATTCTAACGGGCGGCGTGCTGCGAAGGAATTCGTTTTCGCTGGTGGGGCCGCTCACCGAAGATTCGTTGCGGCACGTCACCGCCGATCTGCTGTTCCTAGCTGTGGACGGCTTCGATGTGGCATACGGGCTCACCACGCCCAACCTGCTGGAAGCGCGCGCTAATCGTGTGATGATGGAAAACGCCAAGACCACGATCATCGTCTGCGATTCCAGCAAATTCGGCCGGCGCAGCCTTTCGTTTATCGCGCCCACTTCGGCCGTCCATCACACCATCACGGACGGCAAAATTTCCGCGCGGCATCTTCGCGGGTTGCGCGCGGCGCACATTAAAGTGATCGTAGTTTAAATTTTCACTTTGCAATCATTCGGAGGAACAGTTGGTTGATTTAAAAGCAGGAGTGGGAGCTAACACGATCGCGGAAATTCTTTCGGAGCCTGGCACCTGGAGATCGTGCCTGAAGGCGATGGAGCAGTCGGGCGAGCTACAATCGCTGAATGAAAAGCTGCCCCGAAACGTCGAATGGGTGTTCATCGGCTGCGGCTCGAGTTTTTATCTGGCGCAGGCCGCGGCGGCCAGCTGGTCTATTTTGACAGGCGAGAAATCGCGCGCAGTTCCCGCATCCGAGATCACGCTGTTCCCGCAATTATTGTTAGGCGCGTGCCAGCCCGTGCTGATCACTCGCTCCGGCTACACTTCCGAGGTGTTGCAAGCCGCCGAATATCTAGAAACGAAGCTCCATCTGCAAACTCTGGCGATTACCTGCGGCACGGGTACTCCCATTGAAAAAATCGCGTCACATTGCATCAAGCTGGCTGCAGCGGATGAAAAAAGCACAGTGATGACGCGTTCTTTCACCTCGATGCTGATCACGCTGCAGTCGCTCGCCGCAATTCGCGGAAAGCGCGGCGAACTTCTAGAGGCGCTGGGCAAACTGCCCGATCAAGTCGCGGGTCGTTTGAACACGATTCACAGCACGATTAAGTCGCTGGCGGAATCGCGGACCTTTGCGGACTACGTATTTCTGGGGCAGGGCCCATTTTTCGGCATCGCGCAGGAATCCATGCTGAAGGTAAAAGAGATGTCCTGCTCTTATGCGCAGAGCTTTCACACGCTCGAGTTCCGGCACGGCCCGAAAGCGATTGTCAGCCCGGAGACGTTGATTACTTTCATCATCAGCGAATCGGGATTTGCTGCGGAAGTGCAGGTTCTCGAGGAAATCAAGAGACTGGGTGGCACCACGCTCGCGATTTCCAATGTTTCTGACTCCACCATTCGCCGCTCGGCGGATTACTCAGTGGAATTATCGCTCGACGTGCCCGAAACGGCGCGTGTGGCTGCCAGCGTGATTCCGGGCCAACTGCTCGGGTTTTATACCGGAATCAAAAAGGGTTTGAATCCAGACGAACCTAGAAACTTGTCCCGCGTGGTAATGCTGGAAACGAAATAACAGGGGCCGCCAGAATGTCGCTGGATGTCTGCGTGGTCGGTGAGCTCAATCCGGACTTGATTCTTTACGGCGTGCCTCCCGAGCTAAAGCCGGAAGAAGAAGCCCTGATCAACGGATTCCGGCTGACGCTAGGAAGTTCGTCCGCGATTTTCGCGCACAATCTTGCGGTGCTGGGCACGCGCGTCGGCTTGGTTTCAAAAATCGGCGCGGATTCTCTCGGCAAGATGGCTTCAGATTGGCTGGCGGACGCCGGTGTGGATCTGACGCGTGTGCGCGTAGCTTCGGGCGGCCCCACGACCGGCCTCTCCGTGATTCTTGCCCAGCCAGGACATCGCTTTATCCTCACATACCCCGGCACAATGTTTGAATTCAGCCACGCCGATCTGGATCTCGACTACATTTTTTCCGCGCGTCACCTGCACCTCTCGTCGTACTTTTTGCACCGTGCTCTTCGCCCGCGCATTGCTGATTTATTTCGTGAGGCCAAAGGCAAGGGGCTCTCTACTTCACTGGACACCAACGATGATCCGGAAGGCAAGTGGGGAGCCGATCTGCTGAACGTGCTGCCGTTCGTTGACATATTCTTTCCGAACGAGCGCGAAGCAAAAAAAGTGGCCGGTACGGATGATTTGCAGCAAGCGATTGATAGACTCGCGCAACTTTGCCAATTCGTCGTAGTAAAACTCGGCGTGCGTGGCGCCGTGGCGCGGAAAGGATCTGAGGAATGGCGCCGCGCTGGTATGCGAGTCGCATCGGTGGATCCGGTGGGTGCCGGCGACAGTTTCGACGCTGGTTTCATTCATCGCTTCCTGCAGGGCGGGACGCCGCAGGAATGTCTCGACTACGCAGATGTCGCCGGGGCATTTTCAACCACGTGCGAAGGCGGGACCGAAGCTTTCAAAGACCGCAGCAAGGTCGAGCAATTTTTTCGCGAGCACTTAACGCCGCCTCGAGCATGATTCGGTTGCAACCCGCCGCAGCGCGTTACTCCCTCGTGGCTTTTATGAGCAGGTGGTCCGAAAAACTCGCGTTCAGTTTTGCGTCCGGCGCGGTGACTTCGCCGAGATCCTTGCCGTCAACGTAATCCACCACGTGGTATTTTCCCGCAGCGAGCCCGCGCAGTTCAATCTCTCCGGACCACGCTGCCTGCGCGCCCTTCGCAGCTCCTGCGGCCGGCGCCGGCGCGAAAAACGCGTAGTACATCGCGCCATCTTTTTCGATCGCGTATCCCTCCGGAAAATCATAGCCGTAAACGTAAAGATCGCGGAACGTGCCGCGCGAGAGCATGTTTTCGTTATACAGACCGATCCACTTTTTCCAGTACTCTTCTTTTTGCGGCGTGAGATACACGTCCGCCAGTTTCGGCCCGTAGTTCGGCCATGCGAATTTCGTGCCCACCACACCGCCCGTGCCGACCGTGGAAGCAAAATCGGATCCGAGATCCTTTTCATTTCCGTTGGGGTTCGCGATGCGCGTCAGTTCCACATGATCGCCGTATACCGCGGAGTTCGGACCCAGCAGCGCTTTGTACATTTTCACGCGCTGCCGCACCTGCACGGAGCCCACAGGATCAGCAGTCACCGCCTGATCGAGATAACGCAGCCAGGCAATGCTCGGCGGCGTACCGCAGGGGCAGCTCTGCGTGACGCTATCGGGTTTCAACGCGCGGGTGGTTTCGAAAATCGTTTTGTAAATGTCGCCCATCGCGTAAACCGAGTCGTACGGCGATTTGTGATGGTGCTTCGGGTTGTAGCAGGCGGGAACGCTATAGATGTTGTCGAGCTTGTGGCCGTCGAAATCCCAATCCTTTATGAATTTTTCGGTCAGCTGCTTGTAGTAGGCGCGAACTTCCGGCACGGCCGGGCACAGCGTCGCCAAATTCCGCGTCATGCGCGCCGGCTTGCCGTTCTTGTCCAGCACCAGCCAGTCGGGATGTTCTTTCACAACATCCGAGACGCCGTAAGAATGTGACTCATATCCCGGCCCGCCATCTTCCACGGCCAGCGGCAGCCACCAGAGCTGTACTTTGACGCCCTGTTGGTGAAATTGCTGGACCATCTTTTGAATTTCGCCGTCCGGAAATGTGTCTTTGCGCGGCTGCCAATCGCCGTAGTTGTTGAACCAGCGGTCGTCCAGAGTGGCCCAGTGAATTCCAAATTCCTTGAGCTTGGGAATTGTTCCCAGCATTTGCGCCGCAGTCACATCGGCGAGATAGCCCCAGCCGCACCAGGCCACGGCGTAGTCTTCGCTGTTGGTGGCCGGCTTCTTCAGGCCCTCGCCGTCAATCACGTCGGAATAAATTCGCAGCGGCTCGTAGTAATCGCCGGAATAAACCGCGATGAACGTCTCGGGCGTGGAATAAACTTCGCCCGGCTGCAGCGCATTTTCCGGCGTGAGCTGAACGCTGGCATCCACGTGGCCGTCGGATTCTGTTTTCACTGGGATTGCCAGCACGAGCGGCAGCGTCTCTATGTGGCCAATCGCTTCGCCCACTGTTTTCGTCCAGAACGCGACGACCGGTATCCCTCCGCCCACGCGTCCCAGGTCGCCTTTCACTTCCACCATCGAGCCCATCTGATTTTGTTGCGAAAATTTTCGGGGGACTTCGAATATGTTGTCTTTGCCCCACTGGATGCTCGCGCCATGAAAGGACCACATATCGTTCGGCGGCACTGCGGGATCCGCGAGAGAAGCGTTGAAGCGGTGGCGATCCACGTCAAGCGCGTCTAGTTTCAACTCACTTTTGCCGGAATTGCGGACCGAAACGGAGACGAGCGCGATGCTGGGATACTCATCGTACACTTCAACCACCAGCGTCTCTTCCAGATCAGCCGCAGTATTTTTCCCGGTCAGCTCGATGCGTTTTCCTTTTGTTCCGAGCCGTCCATGAGCTCCTGAGATCTGGGGATGCGCAACGTCAAAGATCGCGGGCGGTAAATCCTTGCCAGCGGTCGTCACCTGGATGCCGGAATCGCTTGCGGCGTCATCGAGTGAAAGTTTTCGTCCGGCGCTCAGCAGGCTCGCGGCGACGTACCCGTTCGGGGCGATGGCGAATTCCGCAGCGGGAGTATCCACCAGCACGGCGTTCGCGGTTGCGCTCACCTGCACCTGCGATTCCGGCGCTTTGGCGGGCGGAGCGTTCACCGTCGCTTCTTTTCCGCAACCGATCGCGCAGAGCAGGAGGCCGGCCGTCGCGACCAACACACTCCTGGAGTGGAGCGTGGGCCGCAACTGTTCTCGCTTGACGAAGGGCGCTGCCATCATGGTTCCCCCGGATTGCAAAAAGAAGTAAAAAGCTATATTTCGTAACATAACGATATCCGCGCAATATCTCACATCACGGACGCACAAGCCACTGAAAATCCCGCGGCGCCATGGAATGCGCGCGCGAGCCAGCAAATTTCACCCATATGATTATAGCGGCGACAAATCGTAAACATCATTCTGGCGGCAGATGCGCCACGCCTGCTGGCCGTGCAAACATTTAGGTCTGCCTTTCATCCGGGTCGTTTTGTATTATCCAAGCTGCAGACATCCGCCGCATCGAGGATCTAAATCTTTGACGAATCGCAGCCGCGCTGGTAACCCCCATAATTTGGTCTTAGGCGTTGATATCGGCGGCACTAAAGTAGCCGTCGGCCTGGTGAACTCGCGTGGCCAGATTCGCCACGCCGGGCGTGCTCCGATGGCGGCGCGCGGCACCGCCGAAGAGGGATTCCGCGCTGTGCTGCACGCGATCGATGGTGTGATGCCTCAAGCGCGCGCGGCAGATGTGCGAGCAATTGGTGTGTGCGCTCCGGGGTGGGTGGAAAGCGAAAAAGGAATTCTCCTCGGCGCCACGAATTTGCCTTGCTGGCGCAATTTTCCCTTGGCGCGAAAGATCGAAAAACATTACGGCTTACCCACGCGGCTCACCAATGACGCGAGCGCTGCGGCATTGGCTGAAGCGAAATGGGGCGCAGGCGCCGGCCACGAAAGCATCTTCTACGTGAGCTTGGGAACCGGCATTGGAACGGCGATCGTACGAGACGGAGGGATTTACCACGGACGAGCCGGCGGCGCCTGTGAAGGCGGCCACATGACCGTTAATTTTAGCGGCCCGCTGTGCGGCTGCGGCAAGCGCGGATGCATAGAGATGTACGCCTCGGGCACCGCAATCTCCCGGCGGGCCCGCAGCCTGCTCGGCAGCACTCGGAATAAACATTCGCGAATACTGAAAATGGCCGGCGGAAAAGTTTCCGATGTGACCGCGGAAACCGTAAACAAAGCCGCACGCAGCGGCGATAAACTCGCCAGACAAGTTCTGGAAGAAGCCTCCGATCACCTGGCGATCTGGCTGGGCAATATCATTGACCTGCTGGAGCCCGAGGCAATCATCGTAGGAGGCGGAATCGGGCGCGTAATGATTTCCTTTCGTGCTCGGATGCGGCGGACTCTGGAAACCTGGGCAATCAATCCGGGGGCGAGGGGGGTTCTGATTTTGAATGCGCGCTACGGCGCTCAATCAGCCCTAGCGGGGGCTGCGGCACTTTGGCTCGCACCCCGGCTCGCACCCCGGCTCGCACCGCCGCTCGCACCGAAGCCTGTACTGGAGCGACGCTGAGCCTGGGAGTTCCAACCCGGCACATCGCTAGAAACGCCCTAAATCCCTTGTAAGCAATAGGCTTCGTGGGCTCAAACAATCGTCCGGAATAACACCTGCGACGCATCGGCGAAACAGTTTGAAACCAAAGTCGCCGTTGATTCGTCGGAACATAATGCGTGTTAAATTTACGTTAGGTGGGTCCGCTTCTGGAAGCTGTCCACGCGAGTCTGAATTAACCGCTGGTTAAGTGCAGGCTTCCTTTTAGCCGATATCGTAAACGTAAGAAGGTAAGTCGCGCGCAAGGTGGAATTATCGAAATGAGGGAACAAAGTGCCGGATAATATCTCGAAGATCGGAAGCTCCGACAAAGAGTCGACGACTAATACCGCCGCGCCCTCGACCGGGTCCGCCGCGAAACCGCATCCGCCTGCGCCTGAATACATCGCCCAAGGCCGCAGTCATGTATGGATCTGGATTGTGGTGATCCTGGTTCTGGGAATCGGCGGGCTGGTTTACTACCGCAAGCAGCAAGCAGCGGAAGCCGCCGCAAAAACCAAGGCAGCGATGGCAAATCGCAGCGTTCCGATAACCACCGCGCCGGTGACTACCGGTGCCATCGGCATTTACATCAACGCGCTGGGCACCGTCACTTCTGTTTACACAGCCACCATGACCACGCGCGTCGATGGACTGATCGTCAGCGTCAATTACGTCGAAGGTCAAATGGTTCACAAGGGCGACGTGCTGGTGCAGATCGATCCGCGGCCCTATCAAGCGGCGCAGACTCAGGCCGAAGGAACGTTGGCGCACGACGAAGCCCTGCTCGCCGAAGCGCGCATTGACCTGGACCGTTACCAGCTGGCCTTCAATCGCAATGCCATTCCCAAGCAGCAGCTCGACGATCAGATCCAGACCGTGAAGCAAGACGAAGGCACGGTCAAGAACGACCAGGGCACGCTTGCCGCCGCCACCACCAATGTTGACTACGCCACGATTAAAGCGCCGATTGATGGCCGCGTCGGGCTGCGCCTGGTGGATCCCGGAAATATCGTCACCGCCGCCAGCAGCACGCCTCTGGTAGTGATCACGCAGCTGCAGCCGATCACTGTGATTTTCAGCGTGGCCGAAGATTATCTGCCGCAAATTCAAAAACAGATGCACCAGGGCCACAAGATGACGGTGGATGCGTTCGATCGTAACCAGCAAACCAAGCTGGCTGCCGGCGCGCTGCTCACCCTGGATAATCAGATTGATACCACCACGGGCACCGTCAAGCTCAAGGCCATCTTCCCGAACACCGATGTTTCTCTGTTCCCCAACCAGTTTGTGAACGCGCGGCTGCTGGTGGATACGCAGCAGAACGCCACGCTGGTTCCCACGGCCGCCATTCAACGCAATCCCCAGGGGGCGTTCGTTTATGTGGTGAAGTCCAACCAGGCCGCGATGCAGTCCGTCACGATCGGCACCACCGACGGAGGAGTAGCTGCCGTGCAGGGCGTGAATCCCGGCGATGCGGTTGCTATCACCGGATTCGACAAACTTCAGGATGGCGCCAAAGTATCCATCCAAAAATCGCCAGCCGACAACAGTAGTCCCGCGAACGCCACTTCCGGCAGCGGAAATGGCAAGAGCGCAGGAAGCAATAGTTCAACCGCCCAAGCGACGAGCGACGGGGGAAATCGTCCGTGAATCCGTCTCGCCCATTTATTATCCGGCCGGTCGCCACTTCGCTGCTGATGGCCGCGATTCTTCTGGCCGGATTCGTGGGTTTCACGCAATTGCCCGTCTCGGCGTTGCCCGAGGTGGATTACCCTACCATCCAGGTGGTTACGTTCTACCCCGGCGCCAATCCTGACGTAGTGGCGTCCGCGGTGACCGCGCCACTCGAGCGGCAATTCGGTCAGGTTCCCGGCCTCAGCCAGATGACCTCCACCAGCTCCGACGGAAGCTCGGTGATCGTTCTGCAGTTCTCGTTGGAGCTGAATATTGACGTCGCCGAGCAGGAAGTCCAGGCGGCCATCAATGCCGCGCAGACGTTCCTGCCAGCGGATTTACCTACGCCACCGATTTATAGCAAGACCAACCCCGCGGACACGCCGATCATAACGCTGGCACTTACCTCCACGACGATTCCGCTCTCACAAGTGGAAGACCTGGCGGACACGCGCCTGGCGCAAAAAATAGCGCAGCTGCCCGGTGTGGGCCTGGTGAGCATCAGCGGAGGCCAGAAGCCCGCAGTGCGCGTGCAAGTGAATCCCACCGCGCTTTCTTCTTACGGGATCAACCTGGAGGACGTCCGCACCGCGCTGCAATCCACCAGCCTGAACTCCGCGCTGGGAAATTTCGACGGCCCGCATCAGGATTATCAAATCAACGCCAACGACCAGTTGTTGACAAGCAAGGAATTCGCCAACGTCGTCGTTGCTTACCATAACGGCTCGCCCGTGCGCCTCTCGGACGTCGCGCGCGTGGTGGACGACGTGGAAAACGTCAGGCAAGCCGCCTGGATGAATGAAACTCCGGCGGTGATCGTCAACATCCAGCGGCAACCCGGCGCGAACATTATTCAAGTAGTGGATCGCGTCAAGGCTCTGCTGCCGCTGCTGCAAAGCAATTTGCCCGCCGCCGTGCACGTCACCGTGCTGACGGACCGCACCATCACCATTCGCGCATCGGTGAAGGACGTTGAGTTTGAATTGCTGCTCACCGTGGCGCTGGTGGTCATGGTCATCTTTCTGTTTCTGCGCAACGTGCGCGCCACTATCATTCCCAGCGTCGCCGTTCCGCTTTCGTTGGTGGGCACCTTCGGCGTGATGTATCTGGCGGGCTACAGCTTGAATAACCTCACGCTCATGGCCCTGACGATTTCCACCGGTTTCGTCGTGGACGACGCCATCGTGATGATCGAGAACATCGTCCGTTACATTGAAGAAGGCGATGATCCGCTGCGCGCCTCGCTGCTAGGCTCTGAGCAAATCGGATTCACCATCGTTTCTCTAACCATTTCCTTGATTGCCGTGTTGATTCCGCTGCTTTTCATGGGCGACATCGTCGGCCGCCTGTTCCGCGAATTTGCCATCACTCTCAGCGTGACGATTCTCGTCTCCGCCGTCGTTTCGCTCACATTGACTCCGATGATGTGCTCGCGCCTGCTGAAGCACGACCCAGAAGCGCAGAACAAGCCTTTCTACAAAATGTCCGAGCGCGCCTTTCAGAGCGTGATTGATTTTTACGGGCGCACGCTGAAGTGGGTTTTGAAGCACCAGGTGGCCACGCTGATCGTTGCGGTGGCCACGCTCGTTCTTACCATCGTCCTTTATATCTACGTCCCCAAGGGTTTCTTCCCCGTGCAGGATACGGGCATCATCCAGGGCATCTCGGAGGCCACCGAGTCCATTTCGTTCCCCCTGATGGCCCAGAGGCAGCAGCAGCTCAGCGCCATCATCCTGAAAGATCCCGCCGTGGACAGCCTTTCATCGTTCATAGGAATTGACGGCACCAATACGACGCTCAACAGCGGACGCATTCTGATCAACCTGAAGCCGCTCGAAGATCGCGGCATCAACGCCTCCGAAGTGATCCGCCGCCTGCAGCCGGAACTGGAAAAAGTGGATGGCATCACTCTGTACATGCAGCCAGTGCAGGATTTGACGGTGGAAGACCGCGTGAGCCGCACGCAATATCAATACACGCTGGAAGATCCGGATTTGAACGAGCTGAACCTTTGGACCGCGAAGCTGATCGACAAACTGAAACAGATTCCCGAACTGCGCGACGTGGCGACCGACCAGCAGAACGGCGGATTGGCCGCAGCACTCGTGATCGATCGCGTGACGGCTTCACGCATGGGCATCACGCCCTCGGCAATCGATCAGACTCTCTACGACGGATTCGGGCAGCGCCAGGTAACCACTCTTTACACGCAGCTGAATCAGTATCACGTGATTCTGGAAACCATGCCGGACTTCCAGAAAAATCCCACGAAGCTGCAGGACATCTACGTGCGTTCGGCGCTCGCTTCTAACTCATTGACCACCGGTCCGGCCACTTCCAGCACTGTGATCACTTCCAGCACCGCGAGCGGCAACTCCAACTCATCTCCGAGCCCAGCATCTACCAAGTCGGGACCAAGTTCCGGCTCGGCAAATCCCTCGGCGGTGTCCAACGTGAACGGCGCAGCCGTGCCGCTCAGCGCGTTTACTCATTTCGAAAATCGAACCGCGCCGCTATCCGTAAATCACCAGGGACAGTTCCCGGTGGTCACGATTTCGTTCAATCTAGCCCCTGGCGCCTCGCTCGGCGAAGCCACGAAAGCGATTGATAAAGCGCAGCAGGAGATCGGAATGCCGCTCAGCGTTCAGGCGGCCTTTCAGGGCACGGCCGCGTCGTTCCAGCTTTCGCTGGCCAACGAGCCGATCTTGATTCTGGCCGCGCTGGTCACCGTTTACATCGTGCTGGGCGTTCTCTACGAAAGTTACATCCATCCCGTCACGATTCTTTCCACGCTGCCTTCCGCCGGTGTAGGAGCGATCCTGGCGTTGCTGATCTGCGGCCAGGAACTCAGCGTAGTTGCACTGATAGGAATTATCTTGCTTATCGGCATCGTGAAAAAGAACGGGATCATGATGATTGACTTCGCACTGGAAGCCGAACGAAAGCATGGCATGAGCTCCGAAGACGCGATCTATGAAGCCTGCCTGCTGCGTTTTCGTCCCATCATGATGACGACCATGGCCGCGCTCCTCGGCGGTCTGCCGCTCGCACTCGGCAGCGGCATTGGCTCGGAACTGCGCAAGCCCTTGGGCATTGCCATGGTGGGCGGTCTGCTGCTTAGCCAAGTGCTCACCCTCTACACCACGCCGGTGATTTACATCTTCTTTGACGACCTGGCCAAGAAATTTGCGGCGTCTCGTTCTGGCCATGGCAGCACGGAGTCGGTCCCAGCGGATTAGCCCATGAGTATCTCCTCGCCATTCATTCATCGCCCTGTCGCCACCACGCTTTTGACGATCGCCATTGCGCTGGCCGGCGCCGTCGCTTTCCAGGTGCTGCCGGTGTCTGCGCTTCCGCAAATCGATTTTCCCACCATCTCTGTCGCGGCCAGCTTGCCGGGAGCCAGCCCCGAAATCATGGCTTCTTCGGTGGCCACGCCGTTGGAGCGCCAGTTCGGCCGCATCGCCGGCGTCACCGAAATGACGTCTTCCAGTTTCCTGGGCACCACCAGCATCACCCTGCAATTCGATCTGAACCGGAATATTGATGGGGCAGCGCGCGACGTGGAAGCTTCGATCAACGCCGCGCGAAGTTATTTGCCTGTGAACTTGCCCGCCAATCCCACCTATCGCAAGGTAAATCCAGCCGACGCGCCCATCATGATCCTGGGCCTGACGTCCAAAGTTTACGATCGCGGGCCGATGTACGACGCGGCGTCCACCATCGTGCAGCAGAGGCTTTCGCAGATTCAGGGCGTAGGACAGGTCAGCGTGGGCGGAAGCTCGCTGCCCGCTGTGCGCGTGGAGCTGAACCCGATGCAGCTCAACAGCTATGGGTTGGGCTTGCAAGACATCAACTCCATGCTCAGCACCCAGAACGCCAACGTCGCGAAAGGGCAAATCACCGACGGTCAAACCACCTCTGATATCGTCGCGAACGATCAGCTGCTCAAGGCCAATTATTACAAGGATCTGGTGGTTGGCTATCACAACGGCGCGGCCGTAAAACTCTCCGACGTCGCGGACGTTCAAGACTCTGTTGAAAACATACGGGCGACAGGATTCTTGAATGGCAAGCCTTGCATACTGCTGATCGTCTTTCGCCAGCCCGGCGCCAATATTATTGACACGGTTGACCGCATCCGCGACGCCATCCCTTCGTTGAAGGCTTCGGTGCCCTCGGCCATTGACTTCACCATCGTGCTGGATCGTACCACCACGATCCGCGCTTCGGTGGCCGATGTCGAACGGACTCTGGCCATCTCCATCGCGCTGGTGATCCTGGTCGTCTTCCTCTTCCTCCGGAATGTGCGCGCCACCCTGATTCCCAGCGTCGCCGTTCCCGTCTCACTGATCGGCACGTTCGGCGTCATGTACCTGTGCCACTACAGCATAGACAACCTGTCCTTGATGGCGCTGACCATCGCTACCGGCTTCGTGGTGGACGACGCCATCGTGGTGATCGAAAACATTTCGCGCTATCTCGAGCAGGGCATGAGCCCCATGGAATCCGCGCTGAAGGGAGCGCAGGAGATCGGTTTCACGGTTCTTTCCATCAGCATCTCCCTGGTTGCGGTTTTCATTCCCATACTGTTGATGGGCGGAATCATCGGGCGCTTGTTCCGCGAATTCGCGGTCACGCTGTCCGTGGCGATTCTCGTTTCGCTCGCCATTTCTTTGACCACGACTCCCATGATGTGCTCCCGGCTGCTCAAGAACCCCCACGAAGAGAAGCACGGGAGAATATTCCAAGCCAGTGAAAACGTTTTTACCGCCGTGCTGGGCTTTTACGAACGCACCCTGAAGTGGGTTCTGCACCACTCGGCGATCACCCTTTTTGTTTTGTTCGTCACCATCGGGCTGAATGTTTTCCTATTCTGGATCGTGCCCAAGGGCTTCTTCCCGCAGCAGGACAACGGCACCGTTTTCGGCGGCATCCAGGGCGCTCAGGATATTTCCTTCCAGGCGATGCAAAATCTCACGCTGCGCTTCGTAGACATTATTAAGACCGACCCAGCGGTGGAAAACGTCGGTGCATTCACGGGCGGCACTGGCGCCGTTAACACCGGATTTGTGTATCTTGCGCTAAAGCCCCTCGACCAACGCAAGATTAGTTCCAGCCAGGTGATTGATCGCCTGCGCCCCAAGCTGATTTCCTTGCCGGGCGCGACCGTCTTCCTGCAAGCGGGGCAGGACGTGCGCATCGGCGGTCGGCAGAGCAACGCGCAATATCAATACACAATTCAGAGCGACAACATTGATGACCTGGTGACCTGGGGCCCGCGCCTTCTCATAGAAATGCGCAAACTGCACAACCTCACCGACGTCAATACCGATCAGCAGAATAGCGGCTTGCAGGCCTCGCTAGTTTACGATCGCGACACCGCTTCGCGCATGGGCATTACCCCGCAAATGATTGACAACACTTTGTACGAGGCCTTCGGGCAGGCGCAGGTCTCCACCATGTACACTCCTTTGAATCAATATCACGTGGTGATGGAGGTCGCTCCGCAATTCTGGCAGGACCCCACGTCATTGAACAACATTTACATCCGCCCGTCCGTGGGCAACGAAGTTCCGCTGGCTGCCGTCACCCATTTCGCACCGACGGTAGCTCCGCTCGCAGTCAATCACCAGGGCCAGTTTCCCTCCGTCACCGTGTCCTTTAATCTCGCGCCGGGTGTGGCACTCAGCGACGCGGCCGCCGCCATCACCCAAATGCAGCAGACCATGGGCGTGCCCAGCACCATCCATGGAATGTTTTCCGGAACGTTGCTGGCATTTCAATCGTCGCTTTCCACGCAGCCGTTTCTGGTCATCACCGCACTGCTGGCGGTGTACATCGTGCTCGGCATTCTTTATGAGAGCTATATTCATCCCATCACCATCTTGTCCACGCTGCCTTCCGCGGGCGTGGGCGCGTTCCTGGCGCTTTTACTTTTCCACATGGATCTCAACGTTATCGCGCTCATCGGCGTGATCCTGCTGATCGGCATCGTCAAGAAAAACGCCATCATGATGATTGACTTTGCCCTGGCTGCGGAACGCCAGGAAAACAAAACGTCCGAGGAGGCCATCTATCAGGCTTGCCTGCTGCGCTTTCGCCCCATCCTGATGACTACCATGGCGGCATTATTCGGCGCTTTGCCTCTGGCTCTGGGAACAGGAACCGGCTCGGAATTGCGCAGGCCGCTGGGCATCACCATCATCGGCGGCTTGATCGTCAGCCAGATGCTTACTCTCTACACCACGCCCGTCGTCTATCTTTACTTGGATCGCCTGCGAGTTCGCTGGGCTCGCACGCACCATCACACCCTGGGTGCTACGGCAGAGGAGCCAGCCGACTGATGAAACGCTTTTCTCATTTACCAGGAAATGCCTGCAAATCGACGGGACAATGCAATAATGAGATTTCGACGATGCCCAGAACTCACTCCCGATCGCAAATTCTAATCGCCTGCGTCGTGCTCGCTGCGTTCGCGTTTGAAGGCTGCACCGTCGGCCCCAAGTATCAGCGGCCGACCGCGCCAGCTCCCGCGGCTTTCAAGGAATTGACTCCTGCGGATTACAGCAAGACTGACGGCTGGAAGGTGGCTCAGCCGCAAGATAACGTCCTCCACGGCAAATGGTGGACGATGTTCAACGACCCGCAACTCAATGCTCTGGAAGAGCAGGTGGATATTTCCAACCAGAACATTCAATCCGCCATGGCCAGCTATATGGCCGCGCGTGCCATAGTCAAGGAAGCGCGATCGCAGTATTACCCTACGGTCACCGTGGGCCCCTCAATCACAGGGTCTCGTGAAGGCGCCGCAGCTTCGCTCGCGACAACTCCCGGAACCTCGCTGTTTTACAGTTTGCCCTTTGATGCCACGTGGGTTCCCGACCTTTGGGGCCGGGTTCGCAATCAGGTCCGCGCAAACACAGCTTCTGCGCAAGCCAGCGCGGCGGATCTCGAAAATGCGCGCTTGACGGCCCAGGCCGAGGTCGCCGTGGATTATTATTCGCTTCGCGGGCAGGATGACCTGAAACAATTGCTCGATTCCACTGTGATCGCTTTCCAGGAATCACTCGATCTCACCAAGGCTCTCTACGAGACGGGAATCGATTCCGACGAAGCTGTTGCCCAAGCCGAGACTCAGCTCGAAACCACGCAAGCTCAGGACACCAATCTCGGCATCCTACGCTCGCAATTCGAACATGCCATCGCCATGCTGGTTGGCCAGCCCGCGTCTTCATTTTCGATTCCCGCGGAGCCTCTGAAGTCCAAGCCGCCCGCGATTCCCTTCGGCGTCCCGTCGCAATTACTGGAGCGCCGCCCCGATATCGCGGCGAACGAACGCCTGATGGAGCAAGCCAATGCCCTGATTGGCGTGCAATACGCCGCCTACTATCCCACGCTCACTCTCAGCGCAGACATCGGCCTTGAGTCGAAGTCATTCACTTCATGGTTTACGTGGCCGAGCCGGTTTTTTTCCGCCGGGCCCAGCTTGTCTGAGACCATTTACGACGGCGGTTTGCGCCACGCCACCGTCCTGCAATTCCGCGCGCAATATGACGAAACCGTCGCCAACTACCGGCAGACGGTCCTGACCGCCTTTCAACAGGTGGAGGATAATCTCGCCTCGCTGCGAATTCTTTCCATCGAAATTCAGCAGCAGGACACCGCCGTCACTTCCGCCGAACGAAATTTGAAGATCGCCACGGATCGCTACAAATTGGGCATCGATCCTTACCTCAACGTGATTACCGCCCAGACCACGCTGCTGAGCAATCAACAAACGGCCGTGAATCTGCGGATTCAGCAAATGACCTCCAGCGTGCAACTCATCGAGGCGTTGGGCGGCGGCTGGGATTCGTCGCTGGTTCCCACGCCCAATCAGGTGCTGCATCAGGATTCACCGCCCCCGCAGGCGCCGCCACAAGGCAGCAAGTAAAGACTCGGGCAGCCTGCGGAAGTATCTCTCTCGCGCGCTGCGTGCGCGTTTTCCGCGTTCCAAATCCTCATGATTTTGGTATCGTGCTAATAGCTCCTCAGTCGCGCCATACGTCGCTGCTGAAGCGCTCAGTACTGCAGATGGCTCCGTGAAACTCCTGCAAAACTACATCAACGGCCGTTTTGTGCGTGGCGCGCGCGAGTTTGCTGACCTGAACCCCGCCGATGGCTCCGTAATCGCCCAGGTTTCAGAAGCTGGTCGCGGCCAGGTAGATGAAGCTGCCGCCGCTGCGCGCGAAGCTTTGCGTGGAGATTGGGGCCGCTTGCCAGTTCCCGCGCGCGCCGCGCTGCTGCACAAAATCGCCGACGGCATCGAAGCCCGCTTCCAGGATTTTCTGCTCGCCGAAGTCGCGGATACCGGAAAACCTATCGCGCTCGCGGCGCGAATTGATGTTCCGCGCGGCGCCGCGAATTTCCGCGCGTTTGCCGATGTGATCAAGGCCACTGGCCTAGAATCATTTCGCACCGAGACTCCCGACGGCGTCATCGCCCTCAACTATGCGGTCCGCAAGCCGCTCGGTGTCGTTGGAATCATCACACCTTGGAATCTGCCGCTCCTGCTGCTCACCTGGAAAGTCGCTCCGGCGCTGGCCTGCGGTAATTGCGTGGTCGTCAAGCCTTCCGAAGAAACTCCGGCCACTGCGACGTTACTTGCCGAGGTCATGCAAACTGCCGGAGTGCCCGCCGGCGTCTTCAACGTCGTCCACGGTTTCGGCCCCGATTCTGCGGGCGAATTCCTCACCGCGCATTCCGGAGTGGACGCGATCACCTTCACCGGAGAATCGCGCACCGGCTCGGCCATCATGCGCGCCGTCGCTTCCACCGTGAAGCCGGTTTCCTTCGAACTGGGCGGCAAGAACGCCGCCATCGTTTTTGCCGACTGTGATTTCGATGAAACCGTCAATGGTTTGACGGACGCCGTGTTTATGAATACCGGCCAAGTCTGTCTCTGCGCCGAACGCGCGTACGTCGAGCGCAAGCTCATGGATCGCTTCGTTGCGGCGCTGAAACAAAAAGCCGAGGCATTGCAGGTGAGCTGGCCGATGGATCAATCCACCACCACGGGCCCGCTGATTTCAAAAGACCATCGCGAAAAGGTTCTCGCTTACTATCAACTGGCGCGCGAAGAGGGCGCCACGGTCGTTACCGGCGGCGGCATTCCCAAATTCAACGACGCTCGCGACAACGGCTTTTACGTCCAACCCACTATTTTCACCGGCCTGCCCGAATCCGCTCGCTGCGTGAAAGAAGAAATCTTCGGACCCGTTTGCCACATCGCGCCGTTCGATACGGAAGAAGAGGCCATCGCCAAAGCCAACGACACGCAATACGGGCTGGCAGCGTCGGTCTGGACTTCCAATCTCAAACGCGGCCACCGCGTCGCCGAAAAATTGCGCGCCGGAATCACCTGGGTCAACTGTTGGTTTCTGCGCGATCTGCGCACTCCGTTTGGCGGCATGGGCCTTTCCGGCATCGGCCGCGAAGGCGGAGTACATTCCCTGAACTTTTATTCCGAACTGAACAATATCTGCGTTAAGTTGAGTGATTGATGGTTATGGAAAGCAAAGTCGTGCTGGGCAAAGCGCAGCCGCGCGGCAATTTTCCGCATGTCAAACGCGCCGGCGATTATCTGTTCATCTCCGGCACCAGTTCTCGCCGCGCGGACAATACCATCGCTGGCGCTGAGGCCGACGCTCTGGGCGCGACGCAACTCGACATTCGCACGCAGACCCGCGCCGTCATCCACAATATCAGTGACATTCTCTCCAGCGTCGGCGCGAATTTGAGCGACCTTGTCGAGATTTCCACTTACCTCGTGAACATGAACGACTTTGCCGGTTACAACGAAGTTTACAACGAGTACTTCAACGAAAATGGTCCAGCGCGCACCTCCGTCGCCGTCCATCAATTGCCTCACCCGCATCTGCTCATCGAGATGAAGGCGATCGCCTACAAACCGCTCGCCGCAGACGAAAGGAAAAAATAATGCCATCCATCAAGACCATGAAGGCTTTCAATTTTCAGGGCTGGATTGACGCCAATCGCGAAAAACTACAGCCGCCCGTCGGCAATGCCCAGGTTTGGGACGATGGCGACATCATCGTCACCGTGGTCGGCGGGCCAAACCAGCGCGCGGATTATCACGATGATCCCACCGAAGAATTTTTCTACCAGCTCAAAGGCGACATTTTTATTCGCGTGATGGAACAGCCCGGCAAGCCGCCCATCGAAATTCCTATCAAAGAGGGCGAAATCTTTCTGCTGCCGAAACACACGCGGCATTCCCCGCAGCGCCTAACTCCGGGAACGATCGGCCTGGTGGTCGAAATCCCTCGTCCCGAAGGCGCGAAAGACGCCTTCGAATGGTACTGCGGGAAATGCCATCACCTGGTGTATCGCGCCGAGGTGCTCTTGCAGAGTATCGTCACGGATCTTCCGCCGCTGTTCGAAAAGTTTTATCAAAATGAAAGATTGCGGGTGTGCCCCAATTGCGGCGAAGTCCACCCGGGAAAGCCGGCGAAAAAATAGCGCGAAGTTCGCAGCTTGGAAAACAAGATGCCAGTCACTGACATTCACACGCACTTCTTCCCGGAATCCTGGCCGGACCTCGCCGCGCGCTTCGGCACGCCCGATTGGCCGTGCATCAAGCACACCGCGCCCGGCAAAGCCGAGATCATGCTCGGGAGTCGCGTTTTCCGTGAGATCACTTCGGCCTGCTGGGACGGGAATAACCGCCTGGAACAAATGGATCGCGACGGCGTAGATCATCAGATTGTTTCCGCCACACCGGTTCTTTTTGGCTACAACCGCGAACCGCAGCACGCGCTTGATTGCGCGCGCCTGTTTAACGACGCAGCGCTCGAGCTCTGCGCTCGCGGCAAAGGCCGATTGCGCGCGCTCTGCCAGGTGCCGCTGCAGGATATTGACGCGTCCTGCGCCGAACTGACTCGCTGCATGCGTGCCGGGCATCTGGGCGTGCAAATCGGTAATCACGTGGGCGATAAAAATCTCGACGACCCGGGAATTCTGACATTTCTCCATCATTGCGCGGACCAAGGCGCCGCCGTCTTCGTTCACCCTTGGGACATGATGGCAGCGCAGCGCATGTCCAAATACATGACACCCTGGACCGTCGGCATGCCCGCGGAAACGCAGCTTTCGCTGGTCACGCTCATCGTCAGCGGCGCGTTCGATCGTTTGCCGGCAAACTTGCGGATTTGTTTCGCGCACGGCGGCGGAAGTTTCGCGTTTCTGCTCGGCCGCTTGCAGAACGCCTGGCAACACAAACAAGCCGCGCGCGGCGCTGCACAGTTTCCGCCGAACCACTATCTCAGCAGGTTTTATGTGGATTCCGCGGTCTTCGATCAGCGTGCGCTGGAATTTCTGGTGGAAGTGATGGGTCAAGACCGCGTCTTGCTCGGCTCCGACTATCCGTTCCCACTCGGCGAAGAGCGCGTCGGCTCACTCATTCGCAAAAGCCAATTTCCTGCGGATGTGAAAACCAAACTGCTCGGCGCGAACGCGCAAACCTGGCTCGGCCTGCCGCCGGAAGCGCCGGCACCGGCAACAAGTAAGGCAGCGCAAACGAGCAGTTCCTTCGGCTGCCCGGCCCGCGGCGCGGCGGACGACGTCAACCCAGCAAACAGAAATAGCGATTCGCAGGCCGGGAAGAAATTGACCTACAGTTCTTATCTCCAAGTTCCGGGACTGCTGCGCCTCCAACATCCCGAATCCTCCCCCGAACACCACGACGAATTGCTTTTCATCATCGTTCACCAGACCTACGAGCTCTGGTTCAAAGAATTGCTCCACGATCTCGACGCCGTCGTCGCAAACTTGCGCGCCACTTGCGAGAATCCCAGCTCGCGTGACGGAGTGTATGAAGCCGCGCGCCTGCTACGCCGCTGCACCGAAATCATGCGCGTGCTGGTCGAGCAGTTCACTATCCTCGAAACGATGCTGCCCACGCACTTCCTCGCGTTTCGTGAAAAGCTCGCGCCCGCCAGTGGTTTTCAGTCCGAACAGTTCCGCGAGCTCGAATTCCTCTGCGGCCTGAAAGACGAAAAAATGCTGCGCTACCACGAGCTCACTCCTGAAACCCACGCCATCCTCTTCCGCCGCCTGCGTGAAGACTCCCTGCGCGACGTTTTCTTCAAAGCTCTGGAAGCGCTGGGTACGTTGCAGCCGCCGCCCGCCGGCGCCACCGAAGAAGAGAAATTTCAGGCGCGCGCCAAAGCCATTCACGCGCTCTACCGCGACGAGCGCAATCATCGCGACTGGATTGATGTCTGCGAACGCCTCACCGAATTCGATGAACTGGTCGTAGGCTGGCGCCTCCGCCACATTCAAATGGTCGAGCGCACGATTGGCATTCGCATGGGAACGGGCGGCAGCTCCGGCTCGTCCTACCTGAAGCACACGCTGGAAAAGAAATTCTTCCCCGAACTGTGGGAAGCGCGAACGTATCTGGAAGGATGATCGCTTGAGCCGCGATCCTGCCGCAAACCACGCACCTTTTCATAACGTGCAAAATAGTTCCCACACCATAACGCTCGTAGGCGCGGGCCTCACCGGTCCCTTGCTCGCAATTTCCCTGGCGCAACGCGGTTTCCCCGCGCAGATTTTCGAGCGCCGCCCGGACATGCGCCTCACTGGTGCTAGCGCCGGCCGCTCCATTAACCTCGCCGTATCCACGCGCGGCATTCACGCCCTGCGCGAAGCTGGCCTGTGGGAACAGATGAGCCGCATCATCATTCCGATGAAAGGCCGCATGATGCATTCGCTTGCGGGCGAACTCACCTTCCAGCCTTACGGCAAGAACGACTCCGAAGTTATCAATTCCATTTCGCGCGCGGACCTGAACGTCGCGCTGATGAACGCGGCCGAAGCTCAGGGTGTGACCATTCATTTCAATGAACGCTGCACCGGAATGGATTGGAACGCCGGCGGCGCGCGCTTCCGCAACGAGCAGACCGGCCGCGAGACCACGATAGATTCCGAAGTCGTGATTGGCACGGACGGATCCGCGTCTGCCTTACGTGTCGATATGCAAAAACGCGGCAGATTGAATTTCGCGCAGGAACAGCTCGATTACGGTTACAAGGAATTGACTATTGCAGCCGGCCCCGGCGGCAAGCATGTTCTGGAGCCGCACGCGCTGCACATCTGGCCACGCGGCGCCTACATGCTTATTGCGCTGCCCAACATTGACGGCACCTTCGCGTGCATTTTATTCCTGCCATTCGAAGGCCGCGTAAGCTTTGCGACCCTCGACACAGCTGAAAAAGCGCAGCACTTTTTCGATCAGCGATTTCCAGACGCCGTGCCGCTCATGCGGCAGCTCCAGGAAAATTACGCTCGCAATCCCACAGGCTCAATGGTCACCATCAAAACCGCGCCTTGGCACGTGGATGGCAAAGTCCTGCTCCTCGGTGACGCCGCCCACGCCATCGTTCCCTTTTTCGGCCAGGGCATGAACTGCGCGTTTGAAGATTGCACCGTATTTCTCGAGCTGCTCGATCGCCTGGGCTCCGACTGGCCGCAGCTATTCCAGGAATTCGAGCGCGCGCGGAAGATCAACACCGATGCCATAGCGGACCTGGCGTTGGAAAACTTCGTCGAAATGCGCGATCGCGTCGCCGATCCTCGGTTTCTTTTCAGAAAGAAAGCCGAGCTCGCGCTGGAAGCTAACTATCCGCGCCATTTCGTGCCGAAATATGCCATGGTCACTTTTCATCGCGTGCCGTATTCCGTCGCGCTCTCGCGTGGGAAGATTCAGGATCGCCTGCTCGCGGAATTGTGCGATCCCATCGCGAGTATCGAAGATCTCGACTGGAAAAAAGCCGACTACTTGATTCGTCGCGACCTGATTCCCATGGAGAGTCTCTAAGTGCCGAACGTCAAATTCCAGACCGGCAGAGATTTTGCGTTGGCGATGACCGCCGCCGATCCGCTCGCTGCCTATCGCGATCGTTTTCATATTCCCAAGACGTCCGCCGGATCCGATTGCGTGTATCTCTGCGGCCACTCGCTCGGCTTGCAGTCAAAATCCGCGCGCGCCTATATCGAACAGGAACTGCAGGACTGGGCGCGCCTCGGAGTCGAAGGCCACTTTCATGCCAAAAATCCCTGGATGCCGTATCACGAACTGTTGAACGCACCGACGGCCCGCCTGGTAGGCGCGTTGCCCAGCGAAGTGGTGGTGATGAACTCACTTACGGTGAATCTGCACCTGATGATGGTTTCGTTTTACCGTCCCACGCCGGCGCGCCACAAAATTGTCACCGAAGCCAACGCTTTTCCTTCGGACCAATACGCCGTGCAGTCGCAAATCAGATTCCACGGCTACGATCCGGCGAAATCACTCGTTGAAATTGTGCCGCGCCCTGGCGAGACCGCCATTCGCACGGAAGATATCGAGCAGTTAGTCGCTGAGAAGGGCGGGGAGATCGCGCTGATCTTGCTCGGCGGGGTGAACTACTACACCGGTCAAGCCTTCGAGTGTTCACGTATCACGCAGGCTGCGCATGCACAGGGCTGCGTCGTGGGTTTTGACATGGCGCACTCCGCCGGAAATCTGCAGCTCCGCCTCCACGATCGGGGCGTGGATTTCGCAGTCTGGTGCAGTTACAAATATCTGAATGGAGGTCCGGGTTGCGTCGCCGGATGTTTTGTCCACGAACGCCACGCGCAAAATCATGCGTTGCCGCGATTCGCGGGTTGGTGGGGCCACGATAAAACGAGCCGTTTCCAGATGCCGTCGCAATTTCAGCCAATTGCCGGCGCGGAGGGCTGGCAGTTGAGCAATCCCTCCATTTTGTCGATGGCCGCGCTGCGCGCCTCGATGGAAATCTTCGACGAAGTCACAATGCCCATCCTGCGTGCGAAAAGTGAGTCGCTGACGGGCTACCTCGACTTTCTGCTAGCTCAGCAGCCCAGCGAACACTTTTCAATTTTAACTCCGCGGGAGCCTTCGCAGCGCGGCGCCCAACTTTCATTACAAATAAAAAAAGGCGGCCGCGCCCTCTGCGATCGCCTGGCACAACAGGGAGTGATCTGCGATTGGCGCGAGCCGGACATTCTGCGCGTCGCCCCGGTTCCGCTCTACAACTCGTTCCTCGACGTCCATACCTTCGCGGAGAGATTTCTTGCGGAAATAACAGTGTAGAAACTGCGTAACGAATCATGCATTCTTACAGCGTAAGACTTTCGCGATTACGGATCGCTCTTCTTAGTCCCCTGAATCAGTTCGAGCGTGGCCTCGCCCAACACGCTCCCGCGATGCGCCAGCCCGAACACAATATCGAAGTGATTCGTTCCGGCTAGCTCAAACGCAGAAACTGGATATCCAGAACCTGCCAGCGCCGCAGCGAACGCGCGACTCTGCCGTTTGAATTCCGCAGTCTCATTTTCGCCCCACGCAACGATTGTCCTCACCGGTCGCCCAGCTTTCAGGCGCAACGGGCTCAGCGCCGCGACGTCCGCGTCGCTCAGATGCAACGCCGCATCAATATATGTGCCCATCAACGGCTCCAGATCGTAAATCCCACTGAGCAGCACGGCGCCGGCAACAACATCATCAGCAAGTCCGTACGCCCCCTGCCAGCCCGCAACCAGCAGCATCGCGGCGAGATGCGCACCCGCGGAATTCCCCGAAACATAAATCCGCCGTGGATCGAACCCCAGCGCCGCAGCCTGCCGATGCAGCGAAGCGATCGCCCGCCGGCATTGCTGCACGATGAATCCAACGCCGGCCTGCGGCGCCAAAGTGTAATCAATCGCTGCAAACGCAATTCCATTCGCGATGCAATCCGTCGCGGCAAAAAGTGATTCGCCCTTCGAATGCTCCTGCCAGTAACCTCCGTGAAAAAAAACCAGCAAAGGCGCATCCGCAGACGCCGCTGGGAAATAATCGAATAATTCATCCGGCCGCTCACCCCAGAGCAGATTCTTCTGGCAGCGCAAACGCGTTTCCGCATCCCGGCTGCGCGCGACCCACGCGTTCAGGTACGGTTCAATCGCAGCCACACAGCTGCTCGGTGAATATTCCCGCTCGCGCTCGGCAAGCGGCCAATTCCGCCAATTCGAAGAGTCGTCTGTCATGTCGGGACCGATTCGGCCATTCGCTTTCGAGGGAAACAATACTACAAGACGACGAGGCCGCTATGAAATCGCGCCTGTCAAACATATGCTTCGTCGTGAACGATCGCCGCCCGCAACGATGCCGCCGAGGGATGATCAGTCTCCGCTTCTCACGTCCTCAACAGCGCCAAAAAATAATAATACCAGTAGATATCCGGAACCGCGCGCTGGCATAGCTTGGTGATCTCATCTGCGACGGTCCCGTGGTCTTTCTTCATGGCAAGAAAAGGCGCGAAATCCACCGAATCAATTCGTGTGAGCGTTGCCGCAAGCCGTTCGATCTCTTGTTTTCGCCGGCTTACTAGCAACCGCCATTTCTCCGCGGCCTCTTCGTCCAACATTCCAAAAAAGGTTTGCCCTCCGCCCAGCAGCGCCGGATGCTTTCGCAGAAATGCCAGCTGATTGGCACCGTAGGCCGCGGCGCGCTGCAGCAGGTCCGGAATCGTAGACGGAAGATGTTGGTGGATGGCTTGTGCTTCGGGTACGTAGCGAACGCAAAATCCCTTGCGACTCAATCGCAATCCAAGATCCGAATCCTCCGCCACACGGAAGCGTGCATCAAACGACCCAGCCGCCAGCACCGCGTCCCGTTTCACGCTCAAGGTGCACGTCACCACGTAGGTGTATTCCCAGTACACGCCGGCCCGCAGCGTCACCTGAGGAAAAAAGAAGGAGCTTTGCGTCAGGAAGCGCGTCAGCGCGCGCTGCTGCGCCGCCGCAGGAAAACGAAAATCTCCCAGCACGCATTGCCGCGCATCCTGGCGATTGCGGTGCGCGTTCCAATGTTGGGCGAGCAAATCTGGAGCGGCGATCGTGTCGTCATTGAACAGCAACAGATACTCGCCGCGCGCGTGCTGCACTCCGCGCCGTCGCGCCGCCCCCGCCCCTGCATTTAGCTGCCGCAAATATTGAAATGAATAGTCGGGCCGAAAGTTCCGGCAGAATTGCTCCATCTCATCCGTCGAACCGTCGTCCACCACGATCACCTCGAACATGTCCGGCCGCATCGTTTGTCGTGCCAGCGCGTCCAGACACTCCTGCAGCACCGTCTGACGGTTGTAGGTCGGTATGATCACGGAAAATAGCGGCGCGTTCACATCCGTCGCTGCATGTGCCTTGCGCCCGTTTTTCGCTTCGACAACCGGCCGTGCGCCGAAGTGTCCATTCGAGAGCGCGCGGTCAATTCGTCGCGCATACTCTGCCGCCTTCTCGTCCTCGTCCAGTTCGCCGTAGCCTCGCGACATCAACTGCACCGCCCGCAAGTACAAGCCGCTGGCCGGCACGCGCCCTCGCACGTGGCTGAAAATGTAGCGCAGTTGCTGCAAAGCCCGCGCCGGCTCGCGCTGTTCCAAAAATTCCTCCGCCAGACTCACGTACCGCGCCATCCGCATAAAAAGGCGTTGCGTCGCGGGTTCGCCGCTCGCAACTTCTGGAAAACGCTTTTCCACCAGCTGGTACGGCCATACGAAGTCAGGCTCGTACGCTTTCGGTTTCATATGCCGGGCGTGCTCGATCAGAACTCGCACCACCTCCCGCATCCGTTGCTCGCTGAAATACTCCAGGATGTGTTCGCGTCCCTGTCGCGCGATCCTCTCCCACAAGGTTTCGTTCCCGTAGATCCGCGCCGCGGCGCCGGCAAATTCCTGCGGCGTGTCGGCAATCAGCGCAGTTTCGTTATGTCGCAGCGCTATGCCATCTGCGCCGACAGTAGTCGTCACCAGCGGAACGCCATGTGCCAGAGCGGAAAGGTTCTTGGTGTTGATCCCGGTGCCAAATCGCACTGGCGAGAGCGCCACCCGGCATTTCGCAAATACCGGATCCAAATCCGCGACGTACCCAACGCGCAGCACTCCCTTTTCCCCGGCACCAAGATCTGCCGGCAGGTTGTTCCCCACCAGCGCGAGCTCCGCAGTCGGAATCTGCGCCCGGATGCGCGGCCACATTTCCGCCAGCATCCAATCGCTGGCATCGCGATTCGCGGGGTTATCGAAATTCGCAAGAAACAACATTCCGGACCGCTCCGGAAACGTGCCGCCTTCGGAGCCGATGGTCGCGATCATCGGCATACGTCCCGTAACCAGCACCGGCGCCACGCGCAAAAAAGCGTTGCGGTCATCTTCTGAAATGGTCAAAACCAAATCCGCTCGCCGGTACACCTGAAATTCGCGGTCAGCGAAATCCTGCGACCGTTCATAGTCCGACGACTGCCCGGTCAATCCAGCCATCTGCTTTTCGCGCACACCTTGTTGATCGTCCGTCAGCACGGCGATGAACGTTTCAGGCGAGCCGCGCCGTATTTCCTCCATGTAATGTTCTGGAATCGAAATGCCGTTCCAGAACCAATGAAACAGAATCGCCAGATCGAATTGGTTCTCGCGAGGCAGCTGCTCCAGGGTCCATTCAACCGCAAAATCGAAGCCCAGAAATCGCATGCGCTCGGCGTCCGGCGCGTACACCAGTATCCCCAGCGCCTCCACGCCCGCGGCATAGCGCTCGCGATTCACGCCGCTGCGCGCAACGTGCACCACGCTGTGCCCCTGCACGCGCAGCTCGCGCAGCATTTGCATCCATTGCACGTCTGCCCCGTGACGATCCGGATGCGGCAACATTTCGTGTACCACCAAAATGTTTAGCGTCCGAGCGGTTCTGCGATCGCCGTCGTTTTCAGTTGTATGCCGTTCATCCATCGGGACTGCCATCGGGATATGCTCTCCGGAAGTGGTTGGAAGTACTGAACGCACACTCGTGCGCATCAATCTCCGCAAGCAATCAGGCAATCCTGCTGCCGATTGAGCACACGCCTCAGGAACGGCGAATTTCACGGAACGATCTATTCGTAGGCTTCAAAGTGTGCGAGGTGCTCGCACAATGTCAGTCAAGGAAGGAATTGCGTCACCGCGATTTCTGCAACTCTGCGCAATCATTAAGATTCGTTAATCGAGCCGCGCACAATTTCCGAGCGCATCAGCGCTGTTCCGCTTCGTCACGCCGCCGCGCGCGCGTTCATTACACCATCTACGTCACGCTCTCGACAGCCTCTACCGCGCAGGCTGCTGCTGCGTCAAGCAATGCAGCGTGCCGAATCCCCACACCAGATCTACAGCATGGATGCCGACAACAGCGCGCTCCGGAAACAGTTCCCCGAGGATCCCGAGCGCGACGCGATCATTCGGATCGTTGAAAGTTGGAACCAGCACGGCCGAATTCGTAATATAAAAATTCGCGTAGCTCGCCGGCAGCCTTACACCTTCGAAATACAACGGTGCGGGCATCGGCAACTCGACGGCCTCGATCTTGCTGCCATCCTCCAGCCGCGCACCTCGCAAACGCTCCCAGTTCTCCTCCAGCGGCCGGTAATTCGCATCGCGTCGGTTTTTCGCGCGCACCAGAACCACCGTCCGCGCATTTACGAACCGGCAAAGATCGTCCACATGTCCATGCGTGTCGTCACCCGCGACGCCTTTGCCCAGCCACACGACATTTTTCACGCCGAGCCCGTCGCGCAACACCGTTTCGGTGTCCGCCCGGCTGAATCCCGAATTGCGCACCTGCCGTTTTTGATCGAGCAAACATTCTTCGGTCGTCAGCACAGTGCCGCGGCCGTTTACGTCTATGCTTCCGCCTTCCAGCACCACGTCGCGCCCGCCATAGCGCACCGGCAAAATCTGATATTTTAAACGCTGCGCCACTTGCCCCGGGATGGCATCATCTTTCTGCCAATCGGGATAGCGCGCCCATGCGTTGAACCGGAATCGCGCGATCGCCACTTCGCGTCGCGGCTTAACGCGCCGCACAAAAATCGGGCCGAAGTCGCGCGTCCATCCGCGATTCGTCGCAAAGCGAAAAAATTGCGCGCGCTTCAACTCCACACCAGCTCTTTTCAATATGCCGCGAACCTGTTTTTCATGCGCGTCCGAATTCACCAGTATGCGCACAATCTCGCCTGGCGTAATCTTGCGCACAATTTCGCCGTACACCCATTGGATGGGCTCAAGCTTGTCCGGCCAATCGGTGGGATTATGCGGCCAGCCGATCCACGTGGCTTCGTGCTTTTCCCATTCCGCGGGCATGGAAAAACCCAGCGCAGCCGGGGTCTTTTGTTCGTTCGTAGGATTCATGGGATTCGTGAAATGCGGCCGTCTCAAGATTTGTCGTCGAGGAATCGCTGCTCGATGCCCTGATAAGCGTCGATCCGCCGGTCGCGCAAGAATGGCCAGTTGCGTCGCACGTCTTCCAGATGCGCCAGGTCCACCGTGCCGTACAAGATTTCTTCGCGGTCCGTGGAAGCTTCGGCAATCACCACTCCCTGCGGGTCGCACAAAAATGATCCGCCCCAGAATTCCAGGCCGTCGCTGCCCGCCGCGGGAATTTCGTGGCCCACGCGATTCACCGCCGCCACGTAAATTCCATTCGCGATTGCGTGCCCTCGCTGCACCGTACGCCAGGAATCGCGTTGCGCCGCGCCATTCGATTCTTTTTCGCTGGGATGCCAGCCAATCGCCGTGGGATAAAACAAGATGCAGGCGCCATTCAATGCCGCCAGGCGCGCTCCCTCTGGATACCACTGATCCCAGCAAATCAACGTCGCGATTTTCCCCGCTTGCGTTGTAAAGGCGCGAAATCCCAAATCTCCCGGCGTGAAATAAAATTTCTCGTAGTAAGCAGGATCGTCGGGAATGTGCATCTTCCGGTAAACTCCCGCGATCTTGCCGTCGGCATCAATGATCGCCGCCGTATTGTGATACACGCCCGCCGCGCGCCGTTCGAATAGCGGCGCCACCACTACCACTTTCGCCTTCTGCGCCACGCGGCTCAGCGCTTCGGTCGTGGGCCCCGGCACCGCTTCCGCCAGATCAAAATTGGCGGTGTCTTCACGCTGGCAGAAATATTGCGATTGAAATAATTCCGGCAGGCACACGACCTGCGCCCCGTTACGCCCCGCCTCTTCGATCTTCGCAATAGCGCGCGCCAGGTTGTCCTGCGGATCGCGGCTCACGGCCATCTGCACCAGGCCGACCCCAAATTTTGTTTGTGTCGTCACGATAAGAAAATTTACACGATTATTCGATGCGGGGCCACCTGCAAAAGACGCAAATTCGTGCACAATTCGACTATGAAGCTTGTCGGATCGCCGCGGTTCGCGCGGTTCCCGTCGGTCACGGCATGCACGCGGCGTGGCGCGCACGGTGAGTCGGGACGCCACGTACAAATTTCGCGGCCCAGAGCCCGTTCGGAAGATATATCCGTACTTCGATAAGAAGTCCGGCGGTCGATCAGTGGTGCGCCCCGCCCCCACATCCCTCGCCACTGGAAATTTCGGTCAGCACGTTGTTCGCGGCGGTCAGCTTCTTGCTGTAGCATCCGCCCAATGAATCAAATGACACATAATCCTGCGAACTTGCCTGCCCCTCATTTCCCAGAAGGTTGAATGAAGCGTCGAGCTCCAGCGTGTCCGTCGGCGCCACCGAATTCGAAACCGAACGCGCGTAAATCGGGAACCCATTCAGCTTCACAGTCTCATTCTCGCTGAATTTCTGTTGAATCGTAGTGGGCAAAGAAAATGTTCCATCCGCGTTCTCAACTTCCGAAAAATCCACCACGAGTGGGTACGAAAAGTCCTTATCCACTTCCGTAAGCAGGAAGCCGTCCCTGGTCGTCGTCTTCGAAGTCACCGTCGTTGTTTGATTGATGTCCTCGGTGTACACCGTCGCTGTGATCGAATACTGCTGCGTGTTGGAGAATTTAAGTTCCTGCTGCACAGTCGTGTCCACGCGTCCGTGCGAAGTCTTCACGTAGCCAGCCAAAGTGAATTGCCGCCCGGAAGTCACCGTCGCTGTCCCAGTGACGTTGCCGCCGGCGGTGCTGAAATCCTCCGTCACTTTCGGATTCGGCCCGCTGCCAATCGTATTCTCCGTCACCTCACCCGTTACTTGTCGCGCCCCGCGGTCGAGATAAAGCAACAGCGTCCCCGTCGTGCTGAAATAGTTGTCGGCGTTAAAGACGCTAATGGACACCGTATGCGTCAGCCCGTTGCTCAGCACCCCGGCAAACGGCGTCAAGTCCACGCGGTACGGCACGAAATTCAAAGTTTGCACGCCGGGCAGCGGAAACCACAAAAATGGATCAAGTCCGCCGGTGTAAATCCACGGGTACACCGGCGCAACTCCCGCCGGCTCTCCATCAATCGAAATTTCCGTTTCGCGAAATCCTGTGTTGCCGCAAGTGTTCTCAGTCTCCGTCACCAAGTCGTTCGGCGAGCAGGTGTACCAGAACTCGTCAACGTTCTGGCTCTGCGCGATCACATCCAGATAAGCGCGTTCGATATTTTCCGGCAGCGTAAATGTCTGCGAGAGCAAACTGCTCGTGCTCGCCAATTGCACAGCTCCTCCCGGCGCATCCGGCAGTGGCAGCACCACGTCCGCCGTTTGCGGTGCCGGGTTGAACCGATCCGCGGCATAGAATTCGATCTCCGCATTGCCGAAAATAATCCCGGTGAAAGTCGCATTCACCAAATTTCCCAGGTTGGCTTGTCCCGCTTGCGCGGTTTTCAGCAGCGCGCTGTAATCGGTCAAGTCGCGTTCCACGTGCCACGTCGGCCCCAGCGTGCTGGAAGGCTCGGGCGTCGTCCCAAAGTAAACGTTCACGTTGCCGATCGTGATTTCCGCCGTGCGGTCGAACTGATTTCCTGAAGTTTCGTTGAAGTCCAGGACCAAAATCACTTTGGCCCACGGCCCCACGCACTTCGTAGGCGGCGCGTAATCGAACGGCTTGATATTGAAGTCCGCAAATTCCAAATTACTGAAAAGGCTCACCACGCAAGGCTTCGTATTCGGGTGCGCCACCGGCGGATCGGCAGTCACCGTATCCGACGATCCGATGACCGGTTTATTCGCCGCGTCGGGATCCTGCTGCGCCGCAGCGGAGCGCGCGAAGGTCAAACTCAAAAGGATTGCGAAAATTACCGCCGAGCGGCGTGTATCGAATTTTTCGATCATGGCAGGACTCCCCCGAAGACACATTTTCCGGCTCACGTTGCCCGGAATGCGCAACAGCATATTCCTACCTCCGAACTTGTCAAGCGCAAGCCGGCGTCCGACCAGGGAAATTCCACCTGGCCCAGTGCCGGAACACGAGGCGAAACTTAAGCGGAACAATCACCGAGGCCTGGACGCGCTCCGCGCAGCTCGGCTCGCTGGCGGCGAAAGCTTGCGTATCTATAACCCCTTCATGAGTCCAGGGGTTCACAGCAGGCATCGAATCCGGTACCATTAGAGTCTAAGTAGAAGGCGCACAAACAGCTGTCTGTATCGGCGTCACTGAGAGAACGACGAGATGGCAGTTCCAGTTTCACAAATGTGGACGACGGCGTCCTACGTGATCGGCCAACGGCTGAAGGGCCGGAAGCATTACCCGTTCGTCCTGATGTTGGAGCCGCTGCTTCGCTGCAATCTCGCCTGCGCCGGCTGCGGTAAAATTCAATATCCCGCGCACGTTTTGAAGAAGCAGCTGAGCCCCGAGGAATGTTTCCGCGCCGTCGAAGAATGTGGGGCGCCGATGGTCAGCATTCCCGGCGGCGAACCGCTGATGCACCCGCAAATCGCCGAGATCGTAGAAGGCCTGGTCGCGCGCAAAAAATATATCTATCTCTGCACTAACGCGCTGCTGCTCAAAGAAAAGCTGCACCTCTTCACGCCTAGCAAATATCTCTCGTTCTCCGTTCACATGGATGGCCAGCGCGAAGAACACGATTTCGCCGTTTGCCGCGAAGGCACGTACGACAAGGCCGTCGAAGCCATCCAGCTCGCCTTGCAGCGAGGCTTTCGCGTGACCACCAACACCACGCTCTTCGATGGCGCCGATGCGCAGAGTGTTCGCCGCTTCTTCGATGACATGATGGACCTGGGCGTCGAAGGCATGATGCTCTCGCCCGGCTACACCTACGATAAAGCTCCCGACCAGGAACATTTCCTCAGCCGGAAAAAAACGCGCGAGCTATTCCGCCAGATTTTGAGCAACCGCAGTGAAAGATGGCGCTTCAACCTCAGCCCACTCTTCATGGAATTCCTTATGGGCAAGCGCAATTACAAATGCACTCCCTGGGGTATGCCCACTTACAATATTTTCGGCTGGCAGAAGCCCTGCTACCTGCTTCAAGACGGCTATGCCGACACCTTTGAAGAATTGGTCCGCGAAACAGATTGGGACCGCTACGGTACCGAGAGCGGAAATCCCAAGTGCGCGAACTGCATGGTGCACAGCGGCTACGAAGCCAGCGCGGTGGACGATATGTTCGGTTCGCTGGGCGGATTCCTCAGCACTGTGCGCGCGACAATTTTCAACAAATACAAAGACCCCGACGCGATGGGCGGCGCCGCAAGTGGCGCAGGAAAAACTTCCGGCCAGCTCGTGCAGATCGTCATGTCGCCGAAGGCCTAGCCGCTCGCAATCGCCATGTCCGATCCCCACACATCCACATCGCCCGAATCCGCCGCCGAAGAACGACTCGGTTTCGTCCACGAAAATCTCGAAGGCTGGATTCCTGCGCTCGCGTCCGTTTCAGAAATTCACGAAGCGCTCGAGAAGGCTTTCGACTATCGCGGCGACCTCACCCTCACGCTGAAAAGCGGCCAGAAAATCGAAGGCTACATCTTCGATCGCAAAATCAAAGGCCCGGCGCTCTCTGATTGCTTTATCCGTGTGATGCCCAAGGATCAGCCGGGAAAACTCACCATCCCCTATAGCGATATCGCCGCCCTGGCCTTCACCGGACGCGACACTGCCGCCGGAAAGAGCTTCGCCGCCTGGGTAAAGAAGTACAACGAAAAGAAAGCGGCGGGAGAAAAGAACATCGGCATTGATGCAGAACCACTCGACTAACGGTTTCAATTATTACGCAGCAGTTTTTTCGCTCCGCTTGGCCCTCTGCTCCTGATATTCCTTCCACGTTAAATAAACGATCACCGCATCAAACACCGTCAGCCAGATCAGCGCCCATGCATGCGTGTGCGTGAAGCGACGCACCTGATAGACCATGAACGCGCCGAAAACGGCGATCGTCAGCGGGTACGCCCAGATCTTGTTCCATAACAGGCAAATCACTAGCGCCAGTTTCACAGCACCGTGCGCGAGCAAATAATACGACGCGAACGTGGCGCCATGATCGGCGAACCGCTGCGAAGCGTTCAGCACATGCGTGGCGAATGGGTGATGCGGCGCATCGGCCAGCACGTTCTCGCCCAGCCAGCGCACGATGTCGTTCATCTGCGATGGTTTTACGACCCACAACAACACGCCGCTGGCAATTTCGAATAGCGCGCCCACGCCCTTCAGCGAGATGCCCACTTCAAATGTTTGGTGGAGGATTGATTTACGCTGCATGCTCATTTCGCGGTCACGAAGAATGGCGTTCCAGCTCGGCCAGGCATGCGGCAAAATGTTCGCGCCAATCGAGCGGCAGCGCTTCCAGATCAATCACTCGCCGCATCAATGCAGTATCCGTTCCGTGGTTGAAAAGCTTGTTGATGTCGCTCACCGCAATACCGTTCGCGTCTTGCTGGATCCGCTCGATCTCATCGCCCGCGGCCACGAGGCCCTCCTCGATCACCGAAAGATAAAATCCGGAGCGCCCGCTCTGCAGAAAGCGCTTCAGAATATCATCTCGCTGAAATCTCGCCGCCAGTTTGAAACACGGCACGCGCGGCTGCGTCACCTGCACCGTGGCTTCACCGATCCGCAGGACGTCACCAATGTGTGTATTTCTCTCGTTCAATCCTTCCGTCGTCAGATTTTCACCGAATTGCCCCCATGGCAATTCCATCTCTGGAAATTCCTTTCGCCAGAACTCATAGTGCTCCGAAGGGTACGCGTACACCGCCTTGTACGGCCCGCCATGCACGGACAAATCCGCCTGCCGGTCGCCATCGAAATCAAGCTTCCGCATGGTCACCGGCCCGGCAACCGGCTTCTTGAATATGCCGGTATTAAACGTCTGGCCTTTCCACGCCACCAGGCGCGGCAACGCCACATTTACAGATAGCACCTTCATTTTTTAGCTTTATCGAGCGTCAAGTGCAGCAGCAAGCTCGCCGCCGCGCGCCCTTGCTTCAATGTTCGCACAACTTTCCAGCTTTCAGTTACGAATAGAGCCGCATTCGCACTTGTACGCCTTGGATGCGTGCTGGCCCTCCCTCGCTTCATGCTGGCGAACGAAGGGCGTGGGCCCGTCCTCTCACCGATTTTCGCCGTTCCGGCCACGCACGATTTCCTAAATGAACACTATACGTAATTCTTTTTCTTGCTCCCGCCCCATTCACTGTATCTTTGACTTGTTTCCTTCTCACTTGGGGCGTTCCGGCCATGAAAAGGCTCAGGTTCCTGGTAGCGCTGATCACTGACGACAATGATTTCCAAGTCGAGCAAGCACGAGCGGCGGAAGCGACCGCGCAACGCCTCGGCGTTGATGTCGAAGTCGTCTACGCAGCCAATGACTCCATCAATCAGAGTCAGCAACTACTGAACGTGATTCAAGGGGATATCGCGAAGCATCCCGACGCGATCATCTTCGAGCCCGTCAGCGGCACCGCTCTGCCTCACGTAGGCCGCGCCGCCGCAGCTGCGGGGATCGCCTGGGTGGTGCTCAATCGTCAGGCGGAATATCTCGCCGATCTTCGCCGCACCGGGCGCGCCCCGGTTTTTTGCGTCAGCTCGGATCACCTCGAAGTGGGACGCATCCAGGGCCGCCAGCTCGGTGCGCTGGTTCCGCAAGGCGGCGCAGCATTATTCATTCAGGGACCGTCAGACACTTCCGCCGCCGTGCAACGCCGCATCGGTATGCAGGAAACTATGCCGCGCAACATCAAGCTCATTGCGATGAAGGGCCAGTGGACTCAGGAGAGCGCATTCAACGCCGTGTGTTCGTGGCTGCGCTTGTCCACTTCCGATAAGTTGCCGATTGACGCCGTCGTCGCGCAGAACGACGCAATGGCACTCGGCGCCAGAAAAGCTCTCCTGAAACAATCTAACGCCGCCGTGCGCGACAAAGTTTTGAGCTTGCCGTTTATAGGCTGCGATGGCCTTGCCAACACGGGAAAGAAACAAGTCGCGAGTGGCGGTCTCGCCGCAACCGTAGTGATTCCGCCCAACACAATTCTCGCCGTCGAAATGACGTGCAAAGCGTTGCAAGAAGGCGCCGCGCGTCCGTCCGAACTTGCCTTGACCCAGCCTGTATCTTTCCCCCCGCTCAATGAGCTGTCCGCGAAGCGCCTTGAAAACAAAGGCGCGCTAACTACATAAGTGAATCCGTGGTTCTGACGCGTTCTTTTCGATACAAATACGCAGCCCGCACGGATTACAAAGCCGCACAAGAATTCCACAAGAGCCAGAGATTCCCACAACTTGAGGCCCAAATTAATTTTAGATTACAGCTTGACACTTTGATACCTGTTCGGTAGTATCGGGGTTCGTCTGTAGTCCTTCCAGCTGGCCTGGATTGACCTGCTCTTTGACAATCGGATGATACATGCCAGAACCCGTTTGGTTACGGTTCGTGCGCCGGGTGTACCGGTGTACGTACCACATTTGAGATAACCGAGCGATTTAAACAGTTCGTTCCCATTCGTGGCATTTCGATGCGAATCGACAATGCACACGTTTGGAAACACCAGATTTCAAACGAGAGTTTGATCCTGGCTCAGAGCGAACGCTGGCGGCGTGCTTAACACATGCAAGTCGAACGCGCAGCATTCTGTAGCAATACAGGGTGTGGGCGCGTGGCGAACGGGTGCGTAACACGTGGATAACCTTCCTTCAGGTGGGGAATAACCCAGTGAAAATTGGGCTAATACCGCATAACATGACGATGCCACATGGTGTTGTCTTCAAAGCCGCAAGGCGCCAGAAGAGGGATCCGCGGCCGATTAGCTTGTTGGCGAGGTAATGGCTCACCAAGGCTTTGATCGGTAGCCGGACTGAGAGGTTGGCCGGCCACACTGGAACTGAGACACGGTCCAGACTCCTACGGGAGGCAGCAGTGGGGAATCTTGCACAATGGACGAAAGTCTGATGCAGCAACGCCGCGTGGGGGATGAAGCTTTTCGGAGTGTAAACCCCTTTCGACCCGGAAGAATGCCCGCAAGGGTTTGACGGTACGGGTATAAGAAGCCCCGGCTAACTACGTGCCAGCAGCCGCGGTAATACGTAGGGGGCCAGCGTTGCTCGGAATTACTGGGCGTAAAGGGTCCGTAGGCGGTGTGGCAAGTCGGGAGTGAAATCTCTGGGCTTAACCCAGAGGCTGCTTCCGAAACTGCCATGCTAGAGTGTGAGAGAGGCGAGTGGAATTACGGGTGTAGCGGTGAAATGCGTAGATATCCGTAGGAACATCCGAGGCGAAGGCGGCTCGCTGGATCACAACTGACGCTGAGGGACGAAAGCTAGGGGAGCAAACAGGATTAGATACCCTGGTAGTCCTAGCCCTAAACCATCAGGACTTGGGGTGTGCCCTGTACGGGGCACGTCCCGTAGCTAACGCGTTAAGTCCTGCGCCTGGGGAGTACGGTCGCAAGGCTGAAACTCAAAGGAATTGACGGGGGCCCGCACAAGCGGTGGAACATGTGGTTCAATTCGACGCAACGCGAAGAACCTTACCTGGGCTTGAACCGCACAGGACCATCTTTGGAAACAGAGACTTCCCGCAAGGGACCTGTGTAGAGGTGCTGCATGGCTGTCGTCAGCTCGTGCCGTGAGGTGTTGGGTTAAGTCCCGCAACGAGCGCAACCCTTACTCATAGTTGCTACCCGCAAGGGAGAACTCTATGAGGACTGCTCCGGATAACGGAGAGGAAGGTGGGGATGAGGTCAAGTCAGCATGGCCTTTATGTCCAGGGCTACACACGTGTTACAATGCGCGCCACAAAGCGTTGCAAACCCGCGAGGGGGAGCTAATCGCAAAAAAGCGCGCTCAGTTCGGATTGCAGTCTGCAACTCGACTGCATGAAGCCGGAATCGCTAGTAATGGCG